>Ga0209643_1000437_pt1 | contig 77903 bp, 73 predicted proteins | sample AutmiccBRH37_all_FD_187383 | JGI IMG/M metagenome (GOLD analysis project Ga0209643, IMG submission 187383) | Deep subsurface microbial communities from Mt. Terri, Switzerland - Autotrophic microbial communities BRH/37_all (SPAdes) (version 2) | ecosystem: Environmental > Aquatic > Deep... | reverse complement strand
GTTACACGTACCTGGACCTATAAGGAATACCCGAGCTTTCCTCGCATCTCGCATCTCGTATCTCGCATCTTTATATGAATTAACAATTTGGAGGCCTGAATTTATGAGTCAAAAGCTGTTAAAAAATATTGACCTTGTTATTACCTTCAATGATCGGGATGAATCCTTTGAGCATTGCGATATATTGATTGAGGGGTCCGCCATCAAGGAAATAGGCAGTAAATTAAGTGCCGCAGGAGATGTTGAGATAATTGACTGCGGTGGATTAACGGCACTGCCGGGTTTTGTCAATACGCACCATCATCTCTATCAGACCCTGTTCAGAGGGATTAAAGAAGTGCAGGAGCAGCCTCTTTTTCCATGGCTGGTCGGCCTGTATGAATTTTGGAAGAATATAACACCGGAAGCTGTTTACTACGGCGCGTTGGTGGGCTTTTCGGAGCTGCTTCGCACCGGCTGCACCCTGACCTCGGACCATCATTATGTGTTCCCCAAGAATCAGCCGGGGACACTTATCGACGATCAAATAAGGGCTGCCAGGGAGATTGGCATCAGATTTCATGCAACAAGAGGCTCCATGTCCCTTGGCAAAGATATGGGGGGCCTGCCTCCCATGGAGGTTGTTCAAACCGAAGAAGCTATTCTTCAAGATAGCGAAAGATTGATAAATCAGTATCATGACAATAACCGGTTTTCAATGCAGAGAATTGCCCTGGCACCCTGTTCCCCATTTTCCGTAACCAAGGAGCTAATGCTGCAGACGAAGGATCTTGCAAGGAAGAAGGGTGTCATGCTTCACACACATCTGGCTGAAACTCTTGATGAAGAAAAATTCTGTCTGGAGCGTTATGGCAGGAGACCTTTCGAACTCATGGAGGATTTAGAGTGGGTTGGGAATGATGTATGGTTTGCTCATGGTATTTTTTTGAGTGATGACGAAATAAACAGGCTGCAAGGCTCAGGGATAGCCCATTGTCCCTCCTCCAATATGAAACTTAACAGCGGTATCTGCAGGACAACAGAAATCGTAAAGGCAGGAGGGAAGCTCAGTATAGCTGTAGACGGCAGTGCAAGCAATGACGGGTCCAACATGTGGGAGGAAGTAAGAAGGGCATACTTGTTAAATCACCTGAAATACGGAACCGAAGGATTGACAGCCTATGAAACCCTCAAGGTGGCGACCAGAGGCGGTGCAGATGTTCTGGGACGGAATGACACTGGAAGACTTGATGTCGGCAAAGCTGCCGATATAGTTCTGTTCAACCTGAAGGGCATTGAATATTCCGGATGCCACGATCCGTTGGTATCATTGGTTTGTCTGGGAAATTCCAGCTTGGTCGCCAAGACTATTGTTAACGGAAGAGTTGTAGTTGAAAATGGAAAACTGACGACTGTTGATTCTGATAAAGTGGCATCGGATGCCCATGATACAGCTGTGAAAATAGTAAACAAACAAAGAAATAGTTAGAAGCAGGAGGGATTACTATGCTATTGGTGGGAAACGGAAAAGTCATTACCCGGAATAACGATATGCCGATAATTGAAGATGGGTGTGTTGTGATTGACGGGAATAAAATAATTGAAGTGGGTTTGACCCAAAGCCTTAAAGAAAAATACAGTCAGGTAAGGTTTATAGATGCAAAAGGCAAGCTTATAATGCCTGGGTTCATTAACACCCATATGCATTACTACAGTACTTTTGCCAGGGGTATGTCCAACGACAGCCCACCGGCAGAAAAGTTTTCTGATATATTAAAAGGCTTGTGGTGGAGACTTGACAAGGTATTGACCCTTGAGGATGTATACTATAGTGCGGTGGGTCCGATGATAGACCAAGTAAAAAATGGTGTGACAACAGTTTTTGATCATCATGCAAGCCCCTATGCAATAACAGGCAGCTTGTTTAAAATCGCAGAGGCAGCAGCGCATATAGGAGTTCGCAGCAACCTGTGCTATGAGACTTCAGACCGTGACGGTGAGAAAATCGCAGAGGCCGGCATTGCTGAAAATGCGGACTTCATCAGGTATTGCAACAACAAGAAGGATGATATGCTTAAAGGCATGTTCGGACTTCATGCATCCATGACCATTTCGGAAAAGACCCTGGATAAGTGTCTGGATGCTGTCAATGGCTTGAATGCAGGTTTTCATGTACACACTGCCGAAGGTATTGAAGATTTGGAAGATTCCAAAGCAAAGTATGGCAAGGGTGTTGTAGAAAGATGGTACGATACAGGTGTCCTTTCTGATAAGACCATAGCAGTTCACTGTATTCACATTTCTAAGAAAGAAATGGATTTGCTGAAGGAAAAGGACGCAATCGTTGTCCATAACCCTGAGTCTAATATGGGAAATGCAGTAGGCGCTTCACCGGTGCTTGAAATGTTCAACAAAGGTATTCTTTTGGGCTTGGGTACTGACGGATATACGGCAGACATGATGGAATCCTACAAGGTTGGGAATATCATTCACAAACACGTTAAGGGAGATTCAAAGGTTGCTTGGGGTGAAATTCCTGAAATGCTGTTTGTCAATAACAAGAAAATTACTGAGAGATTTATTGATGGACAAGTGGGTATTTTGAAAGAGGGCGCATTGGCTGATGTAATCATAGTTGATTACAATCCTCCTACTCCGATAAATGAAGGCAATATAAACGGACACCTGCTGTTCGGTATAAATGGGCGCTTTGTTGATACAACAATTGTAAACGGCAAGGTTGTAATGGAAGACAGGAAACTGGTTAATATCGATGAAGAAAGAATGATGGCGAGAAGCCGTGAATTGGCCGGCGATGTTTGGAAGCGATTCTAAAATATCAAAATATTTTTGATTGAAGGTGGTAAGATGGCATTTGAAATTGTGGGGAAAAGAGTGACTAGAAAAGATGCGGTTGCTAAAGTAACAGGCAAGGCAAAGTATGCTGATGATTTCTTCGAAAGGGATATGCTGGTCGGGAAGGTTCTGAGAAGCCCTTATGCCCATGCAGTCATTAAGAATATTGATGTGAGTAAGGCAAGGGCCTTGCCTGGAGTCGAGGCGGTAATAACCCATAAGGATTTACCCGGAATTAAGTATGGAACTGCAGGTCATCCATGGTCTTTGGAGGTTGATCACAGAGATGCGGAAGACCGGCTGATTCTTACGGACAAGGCACGTTTAGTTGGTGATGGTATTGCGGCTGTTGTGGCTATCGATGCACTGACCGCAGAAAAAGCTCTTAAGCTGATTGAGGTGGAATATGAGGTTCTTCCCTTTGTACTGGATCCGGAGGAGGCAATTAAGCCGGGTGCGCCGGTAATTCATGAGGAAAGGCCGGACAATGTCTTGGGCTGTATTGGTGAGGAGATAGGAGACATTGAAGAAGACTTTAGAAATGCAGACAAAGTCTTTGAAGGCGTTTATGAGACCAGCATTGTTCAGCATAGCCATCTTGAGATTCAAAGCGCATATGCATATGTTGATGCCGATGACCGTATAGTAATTGTATCTTCAACACAAATTCCGCACATAGCAAGAAGGATAGTTGGTCAGGCCCTTGGTATTCCATGGGGAAAAATCAGAGTTATCAAGCCATATATCGGAGGAGGATTCGGAAACAAACAGGATGTCATAATAGAACCTCTTACAGCTGCCATGTCCCTGGCGGTGAACGGCAGGCCTGTGCGCTATGCCATGACAAGGGAAGAGTGCTTTATTGACACAAGAACCCGTCACGCTATGAAATTTTATTTAAAGACAGCGGTTTCAAAAGAGGGGAAGATTCTTGGAATCAATATGAAGCTTATCAGCAATAACGGAGCCTATGCTTCTCATGGGCATACTATTGCGATGAGTGCCGGCGGCAAGTTCAGGCTGCTTTATGACTTCAATTCCCTGAAGTACGAACCGAAAACAGTTTATACAAATCTTCCTTCAGCCGGAGCTATGAGAGCCTATGGTTGCCCTCAGATATTCTTTGCATTGGAGAGTCATATGGAAGATATGGCCAGGAAAATGAACCTGGATTCCATAGAATTCAGAAAGCAGAACCTTATCAGTGTGGGAAAGACGGATCCTCATTCAGGAATTGTGGTACGGTCCTTCGGACTTCCTGAATGCATTGAAAAAGGAAAGCAGCTTATTAACTGGGACGAAAAGATAGAAAAATACCGGAATCAAAAAGGTACAAAGAGAAGAGGCTTCGGTATGGCATGCTTCAGCTATGCTACAGGAACCTATCCTCATGGATTTGAGATTGCAGGAGCAAGGATCGTGATGAATCAGGACGGCTCAATACAGCTTCAGGTCGGTGCCACAGAGATAGGACAGGGAAGTGATACCGTTCTGTCGCAAATAGCTGCTGAAGTACTGGGCTTGCCCTTTGACATGGTTCATATAGTGTCGCAGCAGGATACGGATGTAACCCCTTTTGATACAGGGGCTTATGCCTCCAGACAGACCTTTGTCTCAGGTGCAGCCGTAAAAAAGGCTGCTGAGGAAGCCAGATGCAAGGTTCTGGAGCTGGCAAGCAAAAAGGTAGGCTTAAGTATAGACGAATTGGATATAAAGAATGCAAGGATAATAGAAAGAAAACTTGGCAGGGAGATTTGCACCCTGGAAGATATCGCAATGGAATCCTATTATGACAGAATAAATGCCGCCCCTATTACCAGTGATGTATCATCAAATTGCAGAGTGAATGCAATGGCATATGGTGCTACCTTTGTTGAGGTTGAGGTGGATATGGAGACCGGCAGGGTAGAGGTCATCGAGATATATAATGTACATGATTCAGGAGTGATAATCAATCCGCAGCTTGCAGAAGGGCAAGTACATGGAGGTGTCAGCATGAGCCTGGGGTATGCCTTGTCGGAGCAAATGCTGTTTGATCCCAAAACAGGTGCACCTCTGAATAACAACTTCCTGGACTACAAGCTGCAGACTATCATGGATACACCGGATATAGGAGCTGCTTTTGTAGAGATTCCTGATCCGGCAGGCTCGGTAGGACAAAAATCCCTGGGTGAAAATACGACGATTTCTCCTGCACCTGCTATTAGAAATGCGGTTTTGAATGCAACAGGCCTGGCATTTAACAAAATACCTTTAACTCCTCAGGTGGTTTTCGAAAAAATGAAAGAAAGCGGATTGCTATAGAAAGGAGATGAGGGAATGTTTGATATTGTAAATATAGAGAAACCTGAAACTCTTGATGAGGCTTTGACAATGCTTTCCGGCAATCCAAATCTGAAAATAATTGCAGGGGGCACTGATGTACTGATTCGTATGCATAACGGTTCACTGGAAGAAGCGGAGCTTTTAAGCCTGAGAAGTATCAACGGGCTGGATGAGATCAGCATCTTGGAGAATGGTACGATTTCTATAGGTGCAATGGCTACTTTTGCACAAATATTCAGGAATGACATCATAAACAAGTATCTGCCCGTCTTGTCTGAGGCAGCAGTGTCTGTTGGAGGACCTCAGATCAGAAATATGGCTACAATAGGGGGCAATATATGCAATGGTGCCGTATCGGCTGACAGCGCAACCACAATGCTTGCCTATGACGCAGCTTTGAAATTGATCAGCCCAGCAGGAACCAGGATAGTTCAGGTTCGGGACTTTTATGCAGGACCTGGAAAAGTAAATCTATTACCTGGAGAAATATTAACCAGCATTTTAATTTCAGAAGACAGCTATAGAAAAACCAGCGGCTGCTATATCAAATATAGCAACAGAAAAGCAATGGATCTTGCCATACTGGGAGTTTCGGCAGTATGCAAGACAGAGGGCGGTAAGTTTTCCGATGTCAGGATTGCCTTGGGAGTCGCAGCTCCGACGCCAATAAGATGCAGTGAAGCTGAGGCCTATGCCAGAGGCCGTGATATAACTCCGGAAACTATGAAGGAAATAGGCAAGTATGCCGTAAAATCCGCAAAAGCCAGAGATTCCTGGAGGGCTTCGAAAGCTTACAGGGAGCATTTGATTGAAATACTGACGGTAAGGGCACTTAAGGAAGCTGTCAGCAGAGGCGGAGGTGTTAATATTGAATGAGATGAAAAAAATCAGTATGATTGTAAATGAAAAGGTGTATTCCCTTGAGGTTGATATAAAAGAATCACTGCTTGAAGTACTAAGGAACAGACTTCATTTTACCGGAGTCAAGCAGGGCTGCTCAGTAGGTGAATGCGGAGCATGTACGGTGCTGATTAACGGTACTGCTATCAATTCATGTATCTTTCTGGCTGTATGGGCTGATGGAAAAAGGATAACGACCATTGAAGGGGTTACCAAAGAAGGTGAATTATCCAAAGTCCAGCAGTCTTTCGTAGATGAAGGAGCTGTACAATGCGGCTTCTGTACACCCGGACTTGTACTTACAACAACAGCTCTTGTTGAAAGCGGCAGGAAATACACTGATGAAGAGATAAAGCGTGAGATATCCGGTCATTTATGCCGATGCACGGGGTACAACAAGATTTTTAATGCAGTGAAAAAAGTGCTGAATGATTAGTGAATAAATGGGTGCCAGGCTCGACGTTTAGACGGTTTTAGGATCAACTAACATACAACTGACTAAACATCGAGCCTGGCACCATCCTTTATCTTTATAATCCTGTCACCAAGCAATTCTGCCTCTTCATCATGGTGTGTTATCAGAATCATGCTGATATCCCATGTCTTTTTAAAATCCAGGAACTCATTATACATGTTCTGCCTTGTGTCACTGTCCAAGGCAGAAAAGGGTTCATCCAGCAATAATAATTCAGGTTTGACCGATAATGCCCTTGCAAGGGCGACCCGCTGCTTTTCTCCCCCTGATATCTGTGATGGATGTCTGTTCTCCAGATGTTTGATTTTAAAAGTATTCATCAGCTTTTCACAGTAATCCATGTCTTTTATTCCCTTACTCCTGATTCCAAAAAGTATGTTGTTCTTTACTGTCATATGCGGAAACAGGGCATAATCCTGGAATACATACCCTATATTTCTACTGCAGATGGGAGTATCGATTTTTTCATCAGAAGAAAAAACCATATTATCATTAATTGTGATAGAACCGCTATCCGGCTTTTTTATCCCGCAAATGCAGTCAAGCACCGTAGTTTTTCCTGAGCCTGACGGTCCCTGAATTACCAGGACCTCATTATCAAGCCTGAAGCTTATGTCCAGGTTATAATATTTTAACTTTTTTTGTATATCAACACATATCATTTTACTCACCTGTCTTATGCATTCTGCTTATTCTTCAGCCACATATTCAGGCTGTATATCATTGAAAAACTGAAGAATAAAACAATAATCATTAAAATATTTGCTGTTCTTGTATCGCCGCTTTCTACGGCATAATAAATTGCAAGGGGTATGGTTCCTGTCTTTCCAGGTATGTTCCCGGCTACCATAAGTGTTGCTCCAAATTCACCCAGTGCCCTTGAAAAGGATAATACAATACCGCTTACAACTCCCGGAAGAGCGAGAGGTAAAGTCACTTTCCAAAACACTCTTTTTTCATCTGCCCCGAGAGTACGGGCGGCATTCTCATATTTATGATTTACATTCAAGAACGCGGATTTACAGCTTTGATACATTAGCGGCAGCGAAACAACAGCTGCGGCTATAGCGGCTGCAACCCACGTAAATACTATGCTGATCCCAAAAGCGTCATAAAGAATTTTACCCGGCAATCCTCTCCTCCCTATCAATATAAGCAGGCCGTATCCGGTAATTGAGGGGGGGATGACCATGGGAAGTATTATCAATACCTCCAGTAAATCTTTTCCCTTAAAATCATATTTGGTGAATAATCTTGCCAGAAATACTCCGGCTATTAGTGTGAAAATTGTGGCTGTAAGGGCAACCTTCAAAGAAATTTGTATATGGTCAATAATCATAGTGCATACCTACCTTTGAGCCATAATGAATCCATATTTGTTAAACACTTGTTGTGCTTCATCGGAGGTTAAATAGTCAAAAAATATTCCTGCAGAAATTTTGTCTTTACTGGCTGATATAATGGCAGCGGGATATACAATAGAGCTATGGGTGTTTTCCTCGAAGGTTTGGACAACAAAGCTATCCTTTATTGCAATTGTATCGGAGGCATATACAATACCTGCAGCTACCTCTCCTTTTTCCACATATGCAAGAACCTGTTTCACATCCTTGGCAAACACCAGTTTGCTGCTTAATTCATCCCATAAATACATATTCTCAAGACTTTCCTTTGCATATTGCCCTGCCGGAACAGTTACGGGCTCGCCTATGCTTATTCTTTCATCCAGGTTGACCAGGTCAGCGGCAGTTTTTACCTTGTCCGTGTATTCCTTTGATACGATTAGGACAAGTTTGTTCTTAAGCAAATCCTTCCTGCCGGCTTTGTCAATCAAATTCTTTTCCTCCAAAGCATCCATCTGTTTTGTACCTGCTGAAATAAACAGATCTGCCGGTGCTCCTTCTTCAATCTGCTTCTGGAGTGTGCCTGAAGAAGCAAGGTTGAAGCTGAGCCTGATATTATTGCTTTGCTCAAATGCCGGTTTTATTTCGTCAAGTGCTTCTTTCAGGCTTGCGGCTGCACAAACGGTAATGCTCCTGGGGCTTGTAGAAGGGGTATCCTGTACAGCCTCTGTGCATCCGTATAAATAGAGCAAGCATAAAAGCAAGGCTAAAATTAAAAAGGTTCTTTTCATTTTTATTTGCCTCCAAGTTATATAGTATTCGTTATACTTACATAAGTATAACGAATACAGAAAAATTTGTAAACAATATTATACAAAGCTGTAGTTGTTATGAAAAAGTGTCTCCAAAATGCTTGTGGAAAATTGCATGGAGACTTCTTTCACACTCTTCATAGAAATTTTGGTAAATGCCGACAAGTTCTTCTGCCTTCTCCGTAAGCTCGGAACCGCCGCCCTTTGATCCACCGGACTTACTTGCAATTAATCTATACCCTAGCTTTTCTTCTATGGATTTTATCAGATTATAGGCTTTGTTGTACGACATATTCATACTTCTTGCAGCTTCTGACAAGGAGCCCTTGTCCTTGACTCCTTGAAGCAGTTCAAGGGGTCCCTTCCCAAACACCTTGCCTTCTTTATCTATCCAGATTTTATACTTTAGTTCATACATTCTCATCACCCTTATTTATCATTCCACAAAGAGTTGTGAAATTCCTCTTTAATATCAACAGATGGATTGAACGGGGTTCTTAAGGAAAGCAGCTTTGGCAACGATAGGTAATATGTTTTCTGCAAAAAAGGTATCGGATTATTTTAAAAATCAGCAGAGAAAGTTTTGGAACTAAAACGCAAAGGGTAGCAGGTCTATGTTGGAGAGCTTGGTGATAAGGAAATGTTAACCTTTGGACCACCCCTTTTTTTGCTTTAATCAAAAAATTTTGTTATACTATTCTTATAGCTGTTAAAAATTACAAGTGATTTCAGCAAAAGAAAGGAGATGAACTGAAGTGGAAAAAAGCAAGAACATTAAAGTAGGAATAGGTTTTGCAACAGGCCGCAAAAGCTTTCAAAAAGTCCTAAAAACCTATGTTTATAACTGGCGGGAAAGTGGTTTGACGGGAAAAGAAAACGTCAGTTTAAATCTTTTAGTTGCATATGATTTAAAATATTCAAACACCAAATCGACTGACTATACCAACGTCAGTAAGGAAGTGCTTGATCTGATTGACGAAACCTATTTTATCGGCAGTACTGCAATTAAACAGGAAATCGATTATCTGATGAGAGAAAATGTCATCAATGATGCGGAAGCAAAGTTGTTTTTCGGAAGCGGATATGCTGCCAAACGCAATGCTGTGCTTTATACCGCAATGAAAAACAATATGGATTATCTTGTTTTTCTGGATGATGATGAATATCCGGTAGCGGTTACCAAAACACGATCTACTGCCATATGGGGCGGCCAGCATGTGCTCTCAACCCACCTTGAGAATATCAAGCAGGCGGATATTACCAACGGGCACCACTGCGGATATATCTCCCCTATTCCCTACATAAAGTTTAATGATATCATGTCAGAAGCGGATTTTCGTCAATTTATTGAAGCAATAAGCAATGATATCATCAATTGGGACACGATACGCTCGGTTATGAACAATGGGGGAGTTACTTATGCCGATACAAAAATCCTGGTAAGTGATGCTGCTGAGGAGGTGCCGGAGGTCAACCATACCAAGTTTATTTCAGGTGCGAATCTATGTATAAATCTTACAAAGCCTGACAGGGTCAGCCCATTTTACAATCCGCCGGGTGCGCGGGGAGAAGATACCTTCTTAAGCACCTGCCTAAGTCAGCGCAAAGTACTGCGTGTGCCTTGTTATGCATTCCATGATGGGTTTTCCACATATAATCATCTGATGTATGGCGTTCTTCCCACTAAACTGAAATATATTCAGGCCGACTCAGAGCAGATCATTACCCGGTTTTACCGAGCCTGCATAGGGTGGATCAGATATAAACCACTATTGCTCTATATCACACAGAGAGAGAATTACGAGGATAAAATCAAAGAGATGCGAGATAAGCTTGCGGCCACGCTTCCCAAAATCTGTGCATATTTTGGGAGAGAGGATTTTATGATTGTCTCAAAAGAGCTGGACCGCTACGATAAAAATGTCAAAAAGCATTATGAACAGTTTCTTGAAACACAGCAGATTTGGACGAAAATCAATACATTTCTCGCAGAACGGCATCAATAGGAATAATAATAGAATAAAACATCATCATAAAATCTCTAAATAGTAGAATAATTAATATGAGGTGATTACAGTGGAATTCCACCTTATAGAAGGTGGCGTCTTGGAATTAAGATAAATATTAATGGATTACCTGATATTCTTGAAGCCGCATTGAAAAATGCGGCTTCAAGAGTATGGAGGAATTTTTGGAAAGCATACTCCAAAAACTATTGCAAAATTTTAGACATATTGGTATAATAAGTCTAAAATAATTAACGAATATTTAACGACAATTATTCACCTTAATTATGTAAAATCGCCCATGCCTTTTTATTACGGGGAACACATCACAGAACAGGTCATTTCTGGGCGAAGTAAACCACCAACATATATATTTCGCGAAAAACATTTTACATTCTTAATTCAGATTTCGCGTAAATGTTTCCTTGATTTTTATTGAATTCACACTTTGCCCAATGTAAATACTTTTGTGCGTTCAATATAGTGTGAAACCAAAAATAATTTTATTATGTGGAATTAACGACGTAATAGCGACATATAAATGGAATAGGGTGCCATATAATTTAAAGTGATATACCCCAAAAGATGGCAGCCGGAAATTTACCCGGTCGGGAGGTGATGCTGCAAAAAAATTAGTATAAAACATATAGGAGGTGAGATTAAAACCGGTTCAGGCAGCATTTGCTGCCGATACAGAAGAAAAACCAAAAAGAATTGGTATTCAGTTAAAATTATGGTTAAATGGAAAGGGGAGAAATTTCATGTTATTCAATATGTCACCGCTGGTGGCGCTTTTGCCTTTGATAGTCTATATTGTGCTGGCGTTCAGAGATATTAACCCTATACTGAATGTCCTGATATGTGTAATTATCAGTGCAATACTAACCAACCACTCGCTCTTAAGTATGGGCGGAGTAATTGCAAACTCACTGGGTTCCTTTCTGGCATTAATCGGATTGATTATTATGCTGGGCTCGGCCTTGGGTCAAGTCCTGAGAAGAACCGGTGTTGCTGAGGATATAGTTATTACAATGATGAAGAAGATAGGCATTAATACAGAGAAAAAAGCAATACTCGCCTCTATGATTACCTCTGTAGTGCTTGTCGCATTATTGGGAACCTTGGCAGGTGCGAATGCAATAATAGCACCAATTATTATTCCACTGGTTTCGGTAATAGGTATTACACCCTCTGCACTTGCAGTGATTTTCCAGGGTGCAGGCCAGACAGGATTATTTATAGGACCGTTTTCCCCACCTGTTGTTACTATTATGGAGCTTACAGGTTTGACTTATACGCAGTTCCTTTTAGCAGCCGGTTTGCCGGTAGCACTAATATGCTGGGTTGTTACATATATAATGGCAGTACGGACTCAGAAGAAAACCAAAGGTATTTATATGTATGAGGGTATAGAAAAAGCCAATACGGACTATGTTCCTACCAAGGAAGCAAGAAGAGCCACCTGGGCATTCCTGATATCAATTACGGCATTGCTGATATATGGTATGTATGCTAAAAGCGGTGCCTCCTATGCGGTTGTTGTTATGTTCACTATCGCAATAGTTACAGGAATCGCCGGCGGGCTAAAAATGAATGAGCTATTGGATGCAATGATGGAAGGTGCCGGGCGTATGATCTGGCTATTTGTAATGTTCCTGTTGTTTGATCCGTTACTTCTATTTATTGAGGAAGCGGGGGCATTTGCTGCTTTGGTTGAAGTTCTTCAGCCACTTTTACAATCCGGAAGCAAGCTTGTATTCTCGATTATATCTACAATGACCGGAGTATATGGGATAAGCGGTGCGGCAGTTGCACAGTCCATGGTTATGGATAAGATGTTTAAACCTCTTGTTGAGTCAATTGGTATCACAGCGTCCATGTGGGCGGCAGTATTGCTGGTAGGTTCTCAGATGACATCCTTTGCATACCCCGGTGCAGACATGTTAGGGCAGATGGGTCTTGCCAGATCCAAAGACCTTAAGAGTATGATCAAGTTTGGTGTAACTATAGCTCTTGTCAGTGTCTTGTTTGTTATTGTAAAGGCGATAATTCTGGCATAATGGATTATAGCAATTCTATTTGGAAAGGAGGGAACCAATCATGGATTTTAAAAAGAATCTTGAAGAGATAATAAACAGCAGCAATGCCAACATAGGCGTAGCAATCAAAAATATGAACACCGGTGAAACAATAATGATAAATGAAGGCTTGGCCTTCCGCTCGGCAAGTACAATCAAACTACTGATTATGTCGGAAATATTGAAGGAAGTTAAAGAAGGGGAACATACTCTGGATGAGCCGGTTGTATTTGCAGACAGTATCAAGGTCGGAGGCTGCGGCATATTAAAGGAACTGAATTCAGGCCATCAATTTACAATAGAGGAAATCATTACACTAATGATCATACTAAGTGATAATACAGCAACTAATATTCTGATAGATATGTCGGGTATGGACAGGATCAACAGTATGGCATTGGAGTTAGGCCTTAAGAATACTGAGCTGCAGAGGAAGATGATGGACTTTGAAGCTGCAAAGGCCGGCAAAGAAAATAAAACCTGTGCGGAAGATATGATGCGTATTCTGGAGCTTATCTACAATGGGGAAAATATCGATGAGAAATACAGCAGCATTATGCTTGATATCCTGAAAAGGCAGCAAATTGTGGGAAGGTTGGATTTATACCTGCCTGAAGATACTGTAATAGCTCATAAGACAGGTGACCTGGATAAGCTTGAGCATGACGTGGGAATAGTCTTCCTGCCAAACTGTACATATATTATCTGTGTATTGACAAGTGAAAACAACTCAAACAGGGAAGGCCAGGAGATCATTGGTAAGATTTCACAATTAGTGTATAATAGCTATAGATAAAGAGTTGCAGTAGGATTAAAAGCCTGATAAAGCTTTTTATCATAATATAGGGAGGTGCTGTCTTGCAAAATTATCTGGAGCATATTGTAAACTATATTATTAACTTGTGCAATATTCCAAGTCCAAGCGGAAATGCCTTTAAGGCAATTCAATATGTCGGACAGGAGCTTGACAAGCTTGGCGTGCCGTACAAGATAAGCAATAAGGGCAGTATGATTGCCGAGCTGAAAGGTACACACAGTGGAAAACCGAGAACAGTCTCAGCCCATGTGGATACTTTGGGAGCTATGGTAAAAGGGATCAAGGAAAACGGGCGTCTGAGCTTCGTAAGAATCGGGGGTTATGCTCTTAGTACCGTTGAGTGTGAAAACTGCATTATTGAGACAATGGAAGGAAAAACTTATACGGGTACTGTCTATTACAAGTCTCCTTCAATACATGTGGACCCGGATATGAAAAAAGAAGAGAGACTCTTGGAAAACATGGAAATCGTGATTGACGAAGTCGTAGCTACAAAAGAAGAGGTGCAAAAGCTGGGTATTGATGTTGGGGATTATATTTCCTTTGATGCCAGATGCATGGTTACCCAAAGCGGCTTCGTCAAATCACGGCATTTGGATGATAAAGCCTGTGTAGGTGTCATTCTGGGCGTCATCAAATATTTTGCGGAGAACAAAATAACTCCATATTACGATACATACATCTATATTTCGAACTTTGAGGAAGTAGGACACGGCAGTGCTTCGTCCATACCTGACAATACATATGAATTCCTGGTGGTGGACATGGGAGCTCCGGGGCCTGGGCAGAACTCCAGTGAGTATTCAGTATCCATCTGTGCCTCCGACAGTGGTGGACCGCATAACTACGAGCTGAGGAAAAAGCTTGTGAACCTGGCCAGGGAAAAGGAAATTGATTATAAGCTGGATATATACCCCAGCTATGTTTCAGACGGAACAGTTATGCTGAAAGCCGGAAATGACAGCCGGGTCGGTATCATAGGTCCCGGGGTTTACGCGTCCCACAGCTATGAAAGAACCCACAAGAAAGGACTCTTGAATACGGCAGAATTATTGAAGGAATACTTACTAAATGAATAGTGAACTTGTTCAGCCATAGCTGAAATCACTATCCTATTGCGAGGTACAATACTGTGATTATACGTGTAGGAGCTTTTGGCTCACAAAAGTCTTTGCCCAAGGTTCTTGAAGCAGCGAGAAAAATTCCGGAGCTGCTAATAACACCGCATACATATAAAATGCCTGAGGAATGTCCCTTTCTGGTGAAAGAAGCAGGTAATTACGATGTTCTTCTTTTCACAGGCCCCATACCTTACTTTTTATCCGCAAAGGAGATCAAGAAAAAAAATACTCCGGCTGTATATGTCAAATGGGATGATTATAATTTTGCTTTATCTTTATTAAACCTGAAATTCAATAGAGATTGTTGTGACCGTATGTCTGTTGATATACCGGAAGAGCAGTCGGCTTACAGGATGCTCCGGGAAACGGGAATCAATTCGCTGCAGCTTTATGTTAAAGAGATTAACAATACACTTCAGGATGGAAATGAAGGGTTTAATACTGAAGCCTTTGTGGACTTTCATGTAAAGCTGTGGAATGAAGCTAAAGTGGATATATGTATTACATCCATTGCCGCTGTGGAATTAAGGCTGAACCAAATGGGTATAGCTTGTTTCCGCATGCCTGCCCTGGATAAAACTATCATGGAGACGCTGGAGAAGGTATTATCCATCGGAGAGTTAAACTTTAATAAGAACATGCAGATTACAATAGGGTATATAGAAGTGGATGATTATGAAAAGCTTTCGGAAAATAGCGGTTCGGGCTTCGATAAACTGATGCCGCACCATTACCAGAAGCTATTGGAATGGGGAGAAAAAATAAACGGTGTTGTCCAGTATCTGGACAGGGATTCCTTTATGATTTATATGACGCGGCTGAGTTTGGATTATGTAACGAATAATTTTAAAGAGCTTCCAATTATTGCAGATTTGAAGAATGTCAGCCTTAGTATAGGCTTTGGATTGGGTATGACTGCCAAAGAAGCTGAAGAAAGCGCAAAAATTGCTGTCAGCTATGCAAAAGAAGCCGGTGGAAACTGCGGATTTATCGTTCTGAGTGATGAAAAAGTGATAGGACCCTTAAATAAGAATATAAAGAAGTTTGAATATAAAACTGAAAATATAAACTATATGCTTATAACTCAAAAAACGGGTATTGGCATAGTAAATCTGAGCAAAATGATGGAGTTTCTGAAGCTGAACAAATTCACGCCCTTTTCTTCAAAAAAATTGGCTGACTATCTGCAGGTTAGCCAAAGAAGCTGCGAGAGAATAATCAAAAAACTGGTTGACAGCAATTATGCACACATTGTAGGTTATGAGCAGCCCTATAAGACAGGCCGTCCAAGGGCATTGTACGTTGCTAATTTCAATCAGGATCTGTAAAGTATGAGCTATTTATGAAGTTAGCGACATATAGACGACGATTCAACATAATAGTGTAAAGTGAGGAGTATATCTGAATGTATGATTTTGTATTATATAACGGGCTGATCGTGGACGGAACCGGGAATAAGCCGTTCCGTGCTTCTTTGGGAATTAAGGGTGACAGGATTGCAGATATTGGCGAAACACTGCCTTGGGGCAGAAATAGTATTGATATTTCGGGGTTGGCGATTGCCCCCGGGTTTATTGATATACATTCCCATTCTGATTGGGCATTTTTTTTAAGCGAGCGTTCGGAGAGTAAAGTTTTCCAGGGGGTAACCACAGAGGTGATCGGTTGCTGTGGAATATCTGCAGAACCATGTAATAATGAGACTATCGCTGACTATGCCAAATATAATTCTTCCTTATTCAGTGAATCAGGCAACCTGGAATGGGAATTAGGCTCAGTACAAGATTATGCCGTTGAGTTTGAGAAGAAAAGGAATACGATAAACTGTGCTCCTCAAGTCGGGCATGGAACATTGCGAAATTATGTTATGGGACTTGATGACAGAAAGGCAGACAATGTGGAAATGCTCCTCATGAAAGGAAAATTGGAGGAGGAGCTGGCTCAGGGGGCCTGGGGAATGTCCCTTGGTCTCACTTATGCCCCGGGCAGCTTTGCACCAACAAATGAATTGGTAGAACTGGCAAAGGTTATTGCCAGGTATGATGCAATCCTTTCAGTGCATATGAGAAGTGAGAGCGATTGTATATTCAATGCTTTGAATGAAATGATTGAAGTGGGGAAAAAATCAGGAGCTTCAATTCAGATATCACACCTTAAATTAATTGGAAAGCCCCAGTGGGGAAAAGCCGGAGAGCTTATAAAGCAAATTAGAAAGGCACGGGAAGAAGGTTGTAAGATATTTTGCGATCAATATCCATATGAAGCCTCTTTCACTCTTTTGTCGGCTTTAGTTCCAAAGGGGATATTTACAGATGCTATGGAAGATATAGATGGAAATTTAAATGTTGGAAAGAAGGCAAAGCTTCTGGGTGAAATAAGGAAAGAGATAGAAAGGCGAGGTAATGCAGAGAGAATTATAATTTCCAATGGCTCAGAAGAGGTAGCTGCATGGGAGGGAAAGAGTCTGGCACAGGTCAGCTGTGAGCTGGGAACCTCCCCGGAAGAAGCGGCTTTAAAGCTGCTCAGCATGTCCAGGGGAAATGTTTCAGCCATTTATTATTCAATGGACGAAGGGGATGTGTTGTCCATATTGAAAGAAAAATGGATCGCTGTCGGAAGTGATGGAACGGCCCTGGATTTTAGCAGCAAGGCCGGTCTCGGGAAACCGCATCCCAGGAACTTCGGAACATTCCCAAGGGTATTGAGATTGGCAAGGGAAAAGAACCTTTTGACTTTGGAAAAGGCTGTCCATAAAATGACCGGACTGCCTGCAAAAATAATCGGAATAAAGAATAGGGGAGTCATAGCTAACGGCAATATTGCGGATTTGGTTGTATTTGATCCGGAGAGCATAGCAGATACGGCGACCTATGATGACCCTATATCCAGGCCTGTGGGAATACACCATGTTTTTGTAGCAGGCAGGCCTGTGATCCTTGATGGAATACAGCAGGAGGAATATCCGGGTAGGATATTGCTGAGGAATTGCAGGGAGTGAAAGTATAAACTCGTCGGAAACGATGAATTTTTTGTTCCATTATGACAAAAATTAGCTTATTATAAAGGTGGACAAGCTTTACAAAAAAGGGGGATAGAGCATGAATTTCCGGTATAACTCATATATTTGGATACTTATAGCTTCTTCAGCTGTCACGCTATCCCTGGGCATGTATGCATTATTGAGGCGGAATAATTCAAGAGGCGCCAAAAGCTTTATATTAAGCATGCTGGTATTGACAATATGGTCCTTGGGCAATGCTTTGGAAATGTCGGCCATTGATTTTAGCACCAAGCTTTTTTGGGCGAACATTCAGTATTTTGCTTACTGCTATTCCCCTGTAACCTTGACCATATTGTGTATGCAATTCACCGGATACGATGCTTGGGTCCGGAACAGGAAGGTCTTGTGGATTGCAGTTATACCAACCGTAATCATTCTGCTGGTGTGGACCGATTTAATTCATGGCCTCATAAGATACGATATGCATATGGATTACAGCGGGTCATTTCCGGTAATTGCAAAAAAATACGGACCATTTTTTTACATTCATGCGGTATACTCTCATATGCTGAATATCGCTGCATGGGTGCTTCTTATAAGAGCGATATTTTTTAAAAATACTATTTACAGAAATCAGGCAGTTGCACTTTTTATCGGATTAAATCTGATCGTAATTCCAAATTTATTGTATATTTCAGGCTTAAGCCCGATAAAAAGAATGGATATTACACCGGTGTGCTTTGGCCCGGCAGGTTTTATTGCTGCCTGGGGAATTTTTCGGTACAAGCTGTTTGATCTGGTGCCCCTGGCCCGTGAAACTGTGATTGAGACTATGGATGCAGGTGTGATGGTACTTGATCTGCAGGACAGGATAATGGATATCAACCCCGCTTTTGGAAAGATCATTGGTTTAAATGCTTCACAGGCCTCAGCCGGAAGAGCGGATGAAGTCTTAGGCAAGCTTCCGGAGCTGGCAAGGGCTTGTGTGGACAGGAACGTCACACATACTGAATTTACTATTGTTACAGCAGAAGCTTCAAAAATATATGAAGTTTTCCTATCCCCGCTTATCGACAAAAAGGATATACTGGTGGGAAGCCTTGAATAATGTCAGAAAGCATGCAGAGGCAAATAATGTAAAAATAACCTTTTTAGTTGCGCGGGAGCAGTTGTGTGCAACTGTAGAAGATGACGGAAAGGGCTTTGATATTAATCAGTATAATAATGGCTCAAATACAAGCTTTGGATTAAATATTATGCGGGAACGTGCATCAGAAATTAAAAGAATTCAGACGAAACGACATATATTGGAATAAATCCCCGCTGCTTGAGACGAAGGAGTCAAAGAGTGAACAGCTCACAGAACGGCAGTTGGAGGTTCTTGAGATTGTAGCCAGGGGAAAAACCTATAAGGAAGCGGGAGATGACCTGGGACTCACTGAAAGGACTGTAAAGTACCATATGGGAAGAATTATTGAGCTGCTGCACCTCAGCAACAGGGCGCAGGTGATTGCATATGCAGCCCGGATGGGACTTGTAAAGAATGAAAAAACTGATGTATGAAGAGTAAAATAAATTGATTATCACAAAAAGTACAGTGCTGTTTACAATTAAAGGAAAACATAGTAGAATAAATAGAAGAACGTATGTTTGTCATATTAAATGCAGGCCAGCATCTGTATTTAAACATTAATAGGTCAATAGGAGAAGGTACTATGCAAGATAAAACTATTCAAATAATGCAGGAATACTTCGGATATTCCACATTCAAGACAGGACAAAAATCAATAATTGAAAAAATTCTGGATGGACACGATGTGTTGGGAATCATGCCTACCGGGGCGGGCAAGTCCCTATGCTTTCAGATACCTGCCCTGGCACTGAAGGGAACAACAATAGTCATTTCACCTCTTATTTCCCTCATGAAGGATCAAGTGGACACTTTGAATGAAATGGGTGTCAAGGCGGCATTTATCAACAGCTCACTGGGGCAGCAGGAATACCGGAGCATTGTAGAAAATGCACAATGCGGGGTATACAAATTATTGTATATCGCTCCTGAAAGATTGGATACCGAGAGCTTCTGGGAGCTTCTGTCCATGATGGATATCTCTCTTGTTGCTGTAGATGAAGCCCATTGTATTTCTGAGTGGGGACATGATTTCAGACCGAGCTATACCAGGATCGCCGACATGATAGCAAGACTGCCTGTACGGCCGGTTGTGGCTGCCTTTACCGCTACCGCAACTCCACAGGTTAAAGCTGATATTGAGAAATTGCTGAAGCTTGAAAAGCCTTATATCCTGGTAACGGGTTTTGATAGAGAAAATCTATACTTTGAGGTGGACAAGCCGGCTGACAAATTCAGTTTTCTCTTGAAATACGTTAAGGAGAACGCTGGAAATGGTGGTATTGTCTATGGCTCAACCAGGAAAACAGTTGAGAGTGTATGTGACAAGCTGAACAAGCAGGGCATTGCAGCAACCCGCTACCATGCAGGGCTTACTGATACTGAGAGAACAGCAAACCAGGAAGCCTTCATATATGATAGAGCACAGGTAATTGTTGCAACAAATGCCTTTGGGATGGGTATAGACAAGTCCAATATCCGGTATGTCATTCACTATAATATGCCCAAGACCATGGAGAACTACTATCAGGAGGCAGGCAGATCAGGACGTGACGGAGAAAGGGCGGAGTGCATTCTGCTATACAGTGCGGCGGATATAATTACAAATAAATTATTGATTGAAAACAGCGGAGAAAATATAGATAAGACCGGTGAATACAAGAAGCTGCAGGAAATGGTCGATTACTGCAATACCGACAGTTGTTTAAGAAAATACATATTAAGATACTTCGGTGAGGGGGACCTGCCGGAGGAGTGCGGCAATTGCGGCAATTGCATGAATACTGTTGAAAGCACAAATATCACTGTGGAGGTACAGAAAATCCTCTCTTGTGTAAAAAGAACCGGAGAGCGCTTCGGAAGCGGTATCGTGACTGATGTCCTGAAGGGTTCAAATTCTGAGAAGCTCAGAAAACTGGGCTTTGACAAGCTGCCAACCTTCGGCATGATGAAGGAATACTCAAAGGACACCATCAAAGAGATAATTGCGTATTTGATTTCAGAAGGCTTTCTGAGTATAAGAGGGGATAAATACCCGGTACTCGCATTGAATCCTAAGGCATACAACTTATTAAAAGGGGGAGAGGAGCTTTATATAAAGCGGCTGATGGTAAAAGAGCAATCCAAGGTACAGAAATCCGAGGTCAATATTGATGATATGCTGTTTGAAAAACTGCGTCAGTTAAGAAAGGAAATAGCCGACAGGCAGAATGTGCCCCCCTTTGTAGTATTCTCAGATGCGTCTTTGAAGGATATGTGCATCAGGCTGCCGGTAACCGGGGAAGCAATGCTGGATGTATCAGGAGTAGGAAAATTCAAGCTTGAAAAGTATGGCAGCCGGTTTATTGAATTAATAAATGAGTATGTCAGTGAGAGAAATATTATTATACCGGAGATTAAGCCGATAGAGCGGGAAAAAGGAAGCTCTTCAAAGGAGCCTAAAAAGGACACCCGGCTTGTCACTTATGAAATGTATACTGGGGGTAAATCCCTAAGGGAGATCTGTGAGGAACGTGGATTATCACAAGTGACGATTGAAGGACATCTGATTGATTGTTTGGAAAAGGACATGCCCCTCGAATATGAATGCTTCATTCCGGAGGACATGGAATCAGAAATTATGCAGGCAATCGAGACCTATGGTGCCGGAAGGCTGAAGCCCATAAAGGAAGCTTTACCTCTTGAGATTACTTATACAGCGATAAAATTCGCCATTTATAAATATTCAAAAATGAAGTTAAACCAAAATATAGAAAAATATGAATAAAGAAGAAGGATTCACTGGCCTAACACTGCCCCCTGAAAAAAGCAGCGTCTGATATTAGCCCAAAGCAACCAATACGCAAGCTTGTATGGCTATAAGCTGTTTTTCCTTTATTAAAGCCAGCAGTTCTGAATTATAAGTGCCCGGCTGCAGCCATATATTTTCTATTCCAAGCTTTGCCGCTTCCTCTATATATGCCCTGCCTCGCTTGGGAGATATGACCATATCCAGGACCTCGGGGAGCTCCGGCAGCGATGAAAGATCCGGATAGCATTGATCACCATCCACCTTATCACACAGGGGGTTCACGGGATATACCGCATAGCCTTCTGCTTTCAGCTTCCTGTATATAATATTGCCGAACTTGTCAGGGTTATTGTTGGCTCCTATCACGGCCCATGTTTTCTTTTCCAGCATCGATTTCTTTACGCTCATGTATTCACTCAATATTAGCACCGCCTGTCAGCATATTGCCATTAATATATTCTCATACAATTTTATCATAAATATACGGAAGGTGATACATTCCGAGCTTCACATCAATTCTGACTGTATCATGCGAATAATATATTGATTGCTAAAAGCTCGTCGGATTTCGGCGAGTTTTTAATTTGAAAAACAGCGAGGTTATGTGATAAATTTTACCAATATATATGATATATATCACATATATTTATATACCGTTCCGATATTATTTAGTTAATGCAGGAGATGAATACGAATGAGCCGTTCCCAAGTGGCATACGGATAATAAATTATTAAAAAATGCAGAGAATAGCCATATTGAGTATTAGGAAGGAGTGAAGAACAGTGAGTGAAATAATCAATAACAGAGAATACAGGCAAAAGATGCTGAAGGATATCATCATGGAGCTTCATGCAGGCAAGACCGTAGAAGAAGTGAAGGCAAGGTTTGAAGAGCTTATTAAAGATATATCCGCTACTGAGATATCAGAGATGGAGCAGGCTCTGATCATGGACGGCATGCCTGTAGAGGAGATACAAAGGCTTTGCGATGTTCATGCAGCGGTTTTTAAAGGTTCTATAGAGGAAATCCATAAGGTGCAGAAACCGGAGGAGACACCCGGACACCCAATACATACCTTCAGGCTGGAAAACAGGGAGCTGGAAAAGCATATAAACGAAAAGCTGAAGCCCCATCTGGAGGAGTTTAAAGGTGCCGACAGCAAAGAGAATATATATAAGCTGCTTGAAGATGTCAATCTGCTTCTGGATATAGATAAGCACTACAGCAGAAAAGAAAATCTGCTTTTTCCCTATATGGAGAAGTATGGTATAACAGCTCCTCCCAAAGTAATGTGGGGAGTGGATGATGAGATAAGAGCTGCAATAAAAGAAGTGAAGGCAAAGCTTCAAAACTATAACGGAGAAAAAGAGGAAATCTATACAAAAGCAGATAAGGCGGCCAACAGAGTGGTTGAGATGATATTTAAGGAGGAAAATATACTCTTTCCAATGGTTATGGAGACCTTATCCGAGGATGAATGGCTGATAATAGAGGGTGAAAGTGATGAAATCGGCTATTGTCTTGTAGGACCCCAGGGCAAATGGAAGCCTTCGAGGACTGACGTTGAGGAGAAACAGAAGGAAACGGGACAAACTGCGTCCGACGGTTACTTGAAATTTGAAACAGGGTTGTTGACGGCAAAGGAAATTGGGCTTATATTCAACAATCTTCCACTGGATATAACCTATGTAGATAAAGATGGGGCAGTCAAATACTTCTCTCAGGGGAAGGAAAGGATATTTCCAAGAACGAAAGCAATTATAGGAAGGCAGGTGCACAACTGCCACCCGCCTGCAAGTGTCCATATCGTCGAAAAGCTGGTAGAGGACTTTAAAGCAGGCAGAAAAGACAGTGAGGGTTTTTGGATCAAGATGGGCGGTATGTTCGTATATATCAGGTATTTTGCTATAAGGGACGAAAAAGGAGACTATGCAGGTACCTTGGAAGTGACGCAGAATATTAAACCTATACAGGAGATATCCGGAGAGAAGAGGTTGGTGTCGGAGTAAAACTAAGTTTTTAAAAAATCAATAGTATTTTTTGTAATAAAATTAGCATATATTCTCATAGATTAATATTGCGGAACTAAATTAACATAATTGTACCATTAGAAATTCATTAAACCATTTCCGCAGAAATTCAATTATTCCGTTTGAAATTATTTCTGCGGTTGATATAGGAGGTGAAGTGAAGAGAGCAAGATGTCCATCACATTTGATTCTTGCAGAAAAACAAGGAGGAGCAGTATTGGAAAAGTATTCTGTAGATAAGAATGATTTGAAACACTGCATAGTATCAAAAGTGGATGAACTGGTAGAATGTGTGCAAAAACTTGGTAAAGCAGAGTTATTTCAAATTACTGTAAAATATATTAATGGAGAATTGATTACCAGTACCGATTTCTTGGATTTAAAGACCTTGGGTTGACACTGGAAGCATTTATTCACTGGAAGCATTTATTATGCTTCCAGTTTTTGCTTTGTGTGGGTATCATGCAAGTTGGAGATTACAAATAAACAATTCGTACCATAATAAAGCTAAAAATGGTATAATGATAACTGTCATTTTTTTCGAAAAAATACAAGTCTCACGAAAGGTGTACATAAATGAAAGATGTTAATGAACTATTGGAGAAAATTGAAGAATTAAGAGAAGAAATGAATAATACGATCAATAAAAACAGTAATCTGCAGGACAGCAACATTATTGAAATCAGCAGGCTCCTGGATGAACACCTGGTAGAATACTACAAATCATTAAAAGATAAAATGAAGCAGTATTCGGACCTGTAAGCTTCAGGCACTGTGCCGTATATTATATAGCAGTAGCATTGTGTTGAGGTAGAGCGGGATAATAGGCCTGGAATGACTTGAACAAGCGTTGATTTTTCATGTGGACAGGTATATAATTAAATTAAAGAATAACATTCCTGAAATGTTCGTAAAGTTAATAATCTTAAGCCTCAATTAATTTTGGGGAGTCTGAGTATTAAGGTGGAAATCGGGCTGGCAGTGACCAGAGGGTTGAAGCGTGGATCAAGGCACCCACCTGCTTAGTGGCAGGTTTTAAGATTATGACTGACGGCATTTTGGGAATCACAAGAAATACCCATAGGTTATTATTTTCCAATTGCAGGAATATAATAATTTATGGGCATTTTGTTGTGGAGGGATTTGTATGTTTAATGACAAAACAATTGTTAATGATGCAGGCAGGAGGATTCACGACGAGGTATTCATAGAAAGTATAGATAGAAGAGAAAGAATAAGAAGGTTTCTCACAGCAAAACTGGGAATCGATGATGTCAGTGCAAGAGATGAGCAGCTTGCTGCCGATATGCTGGAACAACTTTTACGGGAAGATAATCCGCTGGTTAATGAGATTCTCGGGGATGCAGTTATATTTCTCAGTGAGCTGGAGGATGACGATGCTTATATACCGGTATTCGGGAATCGAAGCGGAAGGGCAAACAGCTTCTATGACAGGTCAAAAGCAAAGGCCTATATTGATGCTTACTGGAAGAACTATAATCCCGCATATCCATCCTTTTCCCATGGCGGTGGAGATTGTACCAACTTTATTTCGCAGGTACTGTATGCAGGAGGACTGCCCTGGGCAGATGATAACAATCCGGCAAACCACAAGAAGAGTGTCAACTGGTATTGCAAGCCGGGTGCCACCAATAAAGACAGTGAGAAACGGATAACCTTCTCATGGAAGATAGCGGCAGTTTTCAAGGCACACTGGATTAAGAGGGTTGAATTGCATAAGATGTACAGCTACACAGAAGCAATCCGGAATATGAATGAGTTATCAGGTGAAGTATTTCTTGGGGATGTAGTACAATTCTGCTATTCCAGCGGTGTGCCTTATCATACTCTCGCTGTTACAGGTTTCAACAGGGATCCGGAGTACCATGTGAGGGATATTGTTCTGACATCCCATGATATCGATTCCAATACCCGTTCCCTTTACAGGACTATGCTTGAGTATCCTGCTGATTATAAGCTTAGAGTGTATAATATTAAGAAAGGACGATAGTTTTTTTGATTGAGGCACAAAGCCTGAAGTGCGGGGGATAGCCAATTGAGAGGGTATGCCTTTGAAGAATTCTTATCCTTCAGTATAAACTGAAGAATGGGGCTAATGACAAAGTAGCGGCAATCGAACAGCCATGTATAGCACGGTATAATATACAAATCTTGATGGTACTAAGGAACTACGCCAAAGAAAAGTCTAACGCCCTCAAATGGTCATCCTTGACCTTGAGGGCTTGCTTCGGCCTCCTTGCCTCGCATACGACTTTTCTAAGGCTCCGCTCCTAAGTACCATTAGCAAGCTTTGTATAAGTATCCCTTAGCTATGAACATGGCTGCTTGCATAAGTATACACCGCTATTCAGGCTATGAAACTTTTAGGTGGTTTGTAATCAAGCTTATCATATATAAATAATGATAACAAAAATAATATATCATATATTGCATCATAAAATGATATATGATATATTATTACTAAACAAATAAATAATGTAGGGTGATTAAATGCAAAATGAAATTATTTTTACAACAAAGTCTGAATTTGTATTCAATACTATTAAAAACCGTATACTTGAGAATGTTTTAGAACCAGGCAGCGAATTGATTATTAGTAGAATTTCTGAAGAACTAAATGTTTCAATCATACCTGTGAGAGAAGCTTTAAAGGCACTTGAATCTGAAGGGCTAGTAGAAATGGAGCCACATAAGTCGGCGAAAGTAGCTGATTTCAGTGTAGAAAAATTGAGGCAGATAATTACTATAAGAGCTGGCCTGGAAGGGTATGCTTCAAGACTTGCAGTTAGATATATCAACGATATTAATATGAAAAAATTGGAGGATATCCTCCAGAATATGAAAAAAGCGATGGAAGCAGCAGATAGTGAAAATTTCAATTTATGTAACATGAAGTTTCACAGATACATATATCAGATTCCCCCCTTTCCTATGTTATACGATATGATTATTAACGTGTGGGATGGAGGAAAATGGACCAGGTCTGTGTTTGCTATCAGTCCAAAACGAATGAGGACTTCACTGTCAGAACATATTGAAATTCTGGATGCAATTAAAGAAAAAAATGAAGATAAGGTAGAAAAGCTGGTACGAGAGCATCGTATGAACGCTGGATTAGAACTTGAAATAATGTCGAAATTGAAGCATGAGTGATATCTGAGCTTCTCAATATTATCTGCGTCACCACAGTCGCTGTCAGCAAGCAGGATTATTCTACCGGCTACCCTTTGTGTATTTATTGGAAGACTTTATATAGTTAATGTTACCATAAGTCAAATGATATATGATATATTACAGGGATATAATAACATATTAACCATATTATAGTATATCTGATATATAAATCCAAATTTAATTATTATAGGGAGGACAATATGTATAAAATAATTGATTTAAGTGTACATCATGAAAATAATGCTACTGAACCATTTCCACCAACAATTGAGCAATCACCACATTCCAAGGGGGTTCATAGACTTGCCAAGGTTGCTGGTGTAGAATATACTGATTTTCCTGAACCTACTGCTTTGGCAACTGATTTTGTTTCTGCTTCTTCTCATTCCGGAACCCACGTTGATGCTCCATATCATTATGGCCCTTTAAGTGAAGGAAAGCCTTCAAAAACAATTGATGAAGTGCCGTTGGAATGGTGTGTAGGACCTGGCGTTGTACTTGATATGAGACATAAGCAGCCTGGAGATGAAATATTGGTAGAAGATCTGGAAAATGCACTGGATAAAATCCAGTATGTATTAAAACCAGGAGATATAGTATTACTGCAAACCGGCTGTGACAAATATTGGGGAACTGATACTAAAACATATTTAGCTATGCAGTCTGGACTTGGGATATCCGGATTAGACTGGTTGCTGGACAGAGGTATTAGAACAATTGGAATTGATGCATGGACACTGGATCGGCCTGTACAAGCTATGGTAGATTCATTTAAGAAAACCGGGGATAAAAATTATTTATGGGCTAGCCACTATCATGGACGAAAAAGAGAATATTTACAGATTGAAAAGCTCGCGAATTTAGACAGTATACCTGAACCATATGGATTTTTCATATCAGCTCTTCCTATAAAAATAAAGGATGGAACGGCCGGGTGGTGTAGAGCTGTTGCAATTATTAATGAATAATACAATGAGATTGGATTACTGTAAAGGATGTGATTGTGATGATCGATAACAAAAGTATTCAGAAGCTTTTTCAAAAAATAGCCGGTGTTTTAGCTATAACTGTTGGAATATTTCATTTATTAAATATTAGTGGCATATATGTAGTTTCAAGTATGCCCCTTAGAGTTATCCATCTAATGTTTATGCTGTCTATAGCATTATTAATAAAAATAAAAAAAGCAAACCCTACAAAATCTGATTACTTATTAAGAGCTTTAGGTATAATTTTAAGTTTTGCCATAGGAATTTATATTCTGTACAGATGGAAGGATATCATTGCAAGTGGTGGTGTTACAACCAGTTTAGATACATATTTCGGAATAGCTATGGTGTGTTTGATTTTAATTACTACGTGGAAGTCTATAGGAAGTGTACTTGCTGTAGTTGCAAGTATATTCCTGTTATATCCCTTTGTGGGACCGCAAATGCCGGGTATACTGGAAAATAGAGCCTATAGTCTTGATAGAACATTTAGTTTTTTATTCGCATCAACTCAAGGTATTTATGGAATTCCAATTAGTGTTGCTGCAAGTTATATTATTATATTTTGCATTTATGGTGCTTTTTTAAGCCAATTTGGAGCAGGAGAATTTCTATTTAAGTTTTCAGCATCCATTACATCCAAATTAGTTGCAGCTACTGCAAAAACTTCAATTATATTCAGTGCATTAATTGGTATGATCTCAGGTTCTGCCGCCGGCAATGTGGCGATAGCAGGTGCTATAACCATACCTATGATGAAGAAAAGGGGATACAGCCCGGTAAAGGCCGGAGCTATACAAGCAGTAGCAGCTACGGGTGGACAAATTATGCCGCCTGTTATGGGGGCAGCCGCATTTCTTATGGCTGAGATGATTGGTGAACCTTATAGTGGTATAATGAAAGCCGCATTTATTCCTGCGTTGCTATATTTCCTCTCTATTTTTATAATAGTTCATTTGACAGCTCTAAAGGATAAGGTTGATCTTAAGGATGATAATCAGGAACAATACTCTTTGCTAGAGGTACTAAAAGAAGGTTGGCATTTTGCATTACCGATTATAGCATTGCTATTTTTACTGGTTCAAGGTTATTCTCCATTTAAGTCGGCATTCTATTCGATAATAATACTTGTTATAGTATATACCATTAGTAAAGCCAAATTGTATATTACCACTAAACAAGGTTTATCTATAGCACTAGTGATTAAATTGGTAAAGAAGATATTAAAAGCAATTGAAAAAGGGGTTTATGATACTGTTCCTATTGCTATTGCATGCGCCGTTTCGGGATTAATTGTCGGAGTTATTACAATGACAGGAATAGGTGCAAAATTAACTAATCTTATTATACAGGCCTCCAATGGACAGATGCTGATGGCAATGGTTTTTACAATGATAATTTCAATTATTCTTGGTATGGGGCTTCCTACGACAGCAGTTTACCTGATAGTTGCTTCTGTGGTAGCGCCAGCTTTGGTTAAAATGGGAATGCCACTTCTAACTGCACATTTATATGTATTTTTCTTTGGATGTATATCTACAATAACACCCCCTGTTGCATTAGCATCTTATGTCTCAGCCGGTATTGCAGATGCAGATATCAACAAGGTTGGCTGGGTCGCATTTAAGTATGGATTAGTAAGTTTTCTTTTACCATATATGTTTGTTTACAGCCCTGCATTGTTATTGGAAGGATCAATTCTAGAGGTTATTATTTCTGTTGCGGTAAGCATTATTGGAGTGTATGTTATTTCAATCAGTATTGTGGGCTTCTATAAAATCAATATTGATACTATTTACAGGATACTATTATTTATAGCCGGTATTCTTCTAGTGTACCAAGGATATATAACAGATTTAATCGGATTTGCTATTATAGCAGCTATATTTTTTATTACGAATAAAAAGGCTTCTATTAAAGCGTTTTAACAACCAAGGAAGCCTTTTTGAAACTCGCTTACGGGGCATGACAAATTAATGTAGAATGGATGCCCCTGCTCGTTATAAAAAATATGAGAAAGGAGTAATAAATTAATATGAATAATTGGAGAAATAATGAAGAATGGTGGGTTAGTAGCTTTAACTATAAAAATGAGGTGATAGAACAATTTGATATAAATAGTAATATTGAAATCCATGATGCAACGTTAAGAGATGGAGAACAGACACCGGGAATTGTTTTTAGCAGGAAAGAGAAAGTCGAAATCGCAAAGAGATTATCTGAAATAGGTGTACATAGAATTGAAGCTGGTATGCCGGCAGTTTCTATTGAAGATAGAAAGGCTATTGAGGATATTAAGAAAGAAAATCTAAAATCTAAAATATTTGGATTTGTCAGAGCTAAAGATGAAGACATTATAATGTGCAAAGAATGTGGAGTAGATGGAGTAATTATTGAAGTACCTGTCAGTAAGCCTAAATTGGAAATGCAGTTTAAGTGGGATATAGAAAGAGTATTAAATGATAGTATACATGCTATAAAAACTGCTAAGGAGATGGGGTTATACACTGTTTATTTTCCTTATGATACGACAAGAGCAGATGAACAAGATCTGGAGAGCTTGTTGGCAGGTATCATGAAAGAAACCCCTCCTGATTCAATAGGGCTTGTAGACACAATGGGATCAGCGTTACCAGCAGCAATAGGATATATGACAAGGTTCTTAAAAGAAAAGACACATCTGCCTGTGGAGATTCATACTCATAATGATTTTGGATTAGCTCTGGCTAATAGTTTACAAGCTTTATTATCCGGTGCCAGTGTTGTTCACAGTTGTGTAAACGGTATGGGTGAACGTACAGGGAATTGTGCTCTGGAAGAAGTAATGGTTGTACTAAGACTGCTTCTAGGAATTGAAAACAATATGGACATAAAAAAGATGGTTGAATTATCAGAGTATATAGAAGAAATCACAGGGTATAAGATGTCTTTAAACAAACCTATAGTTGGTAAGGGGAACTTTACCCGTGAATCAGGTATAGGAGCAGACGCATTATTAAATACACCTTTAGCAATGTTTGCTATGAATCCTAAAATTTTGGGGAGAGAACCTAAATTAGTTCTTGGTAAAAAAAGTGGGATGACATCAATTGGAGTAAAACTTCAAGAATTTCAAATTGATTTAAATGAAGAAGCTAAAAAAGCACTGTTAACAGACGTTAAGAATGCAGGTATGGAGAGAAAAAGACTTATTACTGATGAAGAATTCTTGGGTTTTGTTAAAAAATATAAATAACAGAATTATTTTCAGATAGTTGAATTTTCTATATTAGATGAGGAGGGAGAAAAGTGGAAAATAAAACTGGAAGGATTGCAAGAATTAATTTAACCACCGGGAAAGTGGAAAATGAAAATTCTACCGATTACTATAAATGGTTAGGTGGAAGAGGATATGGAGTAAAGGTAATATTCAATGAAGTTAAAAAGGAGACAGATCCTTTATCCGAGGATAGTAAAATAGTAATTGCAGCCGGCTGTTTTACCGGTACATCCATACCTGGATCCTCAAGGATAAACATTATATCAAAGAATGTTTTAAATAACGGTATTTCCTATTCAAGTGGAGGCGGAGATTTTGCTCCTGCTTTAAAAAAAGCCGGATTTGATGCACTTATTATTGAGGGAAAAGCAGAAAAACCCGTATACCTATATGTATCGGATGGCAGGATTTTAATAAAAGATGCTGCCGGCGTATGGGGAAAAACAACATGGGATACTGAAGACGAGATAAGAACTGAATTAAAAAATGATAAATTGAAAATTGCTGCAATAGGTCCTGCAGGGGAAAACCTTTCAAAAGTAGCCTGTGTTATTATTGATAAGGCTCATGCAGCAGCATGGGGCGGTTGTGGTGCTGTTATGGGATCAAAGAATTTGAAGGCAGTAGTTGCAAATGATGCTAATGACTATGAAATAAGTATGTTTGACTCAAATAAGTTTGATAAAGAATGTAAAAGATATAAATGGATTTTATCAGCATCCGTACCCGCTTCAAATTTAAAAAGAGTAGGAACCCATGGTACCGCCGGTGCAGGAGGTTTGACCGGTAAAGCTCCGACTTCAGTAAGAAATTCATTGGATGAATATTGGGATCCCGAAAAAAATGAAAAAGTAGTGGAAAAATCTTATAAACAATATGAGAAAAAAAGGGTTACATGTTTTAATTGCCCTATAGCATGTCTGCATTCTTATGAGATGGAATATAACGGAGAAATTGTAGAAGGGGTAGGTATGCATGCCAATTCTGTAAGGGGTTTTAGTTCCAATTGGGATGTTGATGATCCGGCGGCAGTATTTAAGGCACATACACTGTGTAATAAGTATGGGTTGGACGTTGATGGCACTTCTTCGACTATAGCTTGGGCTATTGAGTGTTTTGAAAGCGGAATAATTGATACAAATGATACTTTTGGCGCTCAATTAAAATGGGGTAATGCAGATGAATTTTTAAAGCTTATTGAGGATATGGCATATAGAAGAGGATTTGGAGAAATACTTTCAGAGGGAGTTTTTAAAGCTTCCCAGATAATTGGAAGGAATAGTATAGAAAATACAATGCAAGTCAAGGGAGTAGGTATAAATGAACAGAGCTTACGAACTCATAAGGCATGGTCTCTTGGGATTGCTATAAGCACTAGAGGCAGTGGGCATGTAAGTGCTGCTCCGCAAACTGAAAAGCGTGGAATACCATCTGAAATCGGGGAATGGTTGTTTGATTGTCCTGAGGCTGGAATTCCCACTTCTTATAAAGGTAAGGGGAAACTGGTAGCCTGGTATGAAATATATAAAGCAATAGTTGATTCCATAGGAATTTGCTATTTTAATGCAGGCTGGTATGAGTTTACACTAGCTGATATAAGTTACTATGCAGAGTTTTACAATGCATTGACAGGTATGAATATGAGTAATGAAGAAATGTGGGATATCGGAGAAAGGATAGTTAACCTGGAAAAGGCAATAAATACTGTTTATGCCGGTTTTACGCGCGAAGATGATTACCTTCCTAAACGTATAATGGAAATACCCGTTAGTGATGGTCCTTATAAAGGGGAATTAATGGAGCGTGAAAAATATGATGAAATGCTTGAAGAATACTATGATGCACATGGCTGGGATACAGCAACAGGATTGCAAAAGCCGGAGACTTTAAAAAGACTTGAACTGGAAGAAGTGATAAGTTTTTTAAGTAACTAAAGTAAAAGTTACTTTAGTCTCTATGGCAAAACGTTTTATATACTGAGAGGGGGTTGATTATGTAAATTAAAGCACATAGTATTAAATATCTCTATATTTCGCGAAAAACATTTTACATTAATAATTCAAATTTCGCGTAAATGTTTCCTTGATTTTATTGAATTCGCACTATACCCGAATGTAATACCTTAGGTGCGTTCAATATATCAGCAAAAATTATTAATAATAGGGGGATTATATTATGAGTATTAAGAAGATGAGTTTGATATTACTAAGTATAATGTTGGTATTGACTTTAGTGCTGGCAGGATGTACAAAGACAGAGCCATCAAAAACAGAGCCATCAAAGACTGAACCGGAGAAAGCTAAATCTGTGCAATTAGGTGTAGCCACAGCTACTGTTGGAGGAGCATATTACCCAATGGGACAGGCGATTGCAAATGTTGTTAATTCACATTATGACGGTGTGGTTCTGAATGCGGAAGTTACAAATGGTGCTCTTGAGAATAACAGGCTAATTAATGATGGAGAATCCGCCCTTGGAATAACCAATGCTGATTTGGCATATTATGCTGCAAGCGGACAAAAACCCTATGAAAAAAAACAGGATGTAGTTGCTGTTGGGAATTTACATCCCAGTGTTTTTCATATCATAACACTTGCCGATTCTCCAATAAAAGGTATTGAAGATTTAAAAGGCAAGAGAGTAGCAGTTGGACCAGCTGGCGGTGCTTCTATAGGGATTATGGAGAACATTTTAAAAGAATATGGAATGTCATTCAATGATATTTCACCAAGTTATTTACCTTATTCAGATGGTTTTTCCCAGCTTTCTGACGGGAATATAGATGTGGCACTGGCAACAAGTGGTTTTCCAGCTGCAGCGGTAATGGAGATTGCAGCCACTAAAGCTATAAAGTTTATGGAAGTTGAGGAAAGCAAATTTAAGAATATGCTTGATCAATACCCATATTATACTGATGCAGTGGTATCAAAAGATGTTTATAAATTGGATAAGGATACCAAGGCAATTGGCATATCCAATCTACTGGTATGCAAGTCAGATATGGATGAGGATATTGTATATAATATAACCAAAGCATTATATGACAATATTCAAGAACTAAAGGAAAACAATAAAACTGCAGAACAAATAGATACAAGCAAATTAAGCGAGACTTCAATTCCATTGCATCCCGGTGCTCAAAAGTATTTTGACGAGAAGAAGTAGAATTACATAAATTATTTAACAAAATAATACGGGGCAGTCTTAAAATAGAGAGTGATTTCTAAGTTAAGACTGCCCTGCTTTTTCGTGTCGGGCTACTTCTTTTTCTATGCGGTCAAGCTGATCGCTGTGCATCTTATTTTAATAAATAATACTAAGTCTCCCTACAGCATGTAACACATTGGCAGGCTGATGAATAATATGGAAGGGAAAACGTGTAAAGGGGGGTTAATAATGACCAAAGGCTATATCTATGACTACGAGTATAAACCTGAAATGCTTGTTGCTCCACACTATGAAATACCTGTTATGGGGCCGGAATTCAAGCTGGCGGAAGCCTATGTGCCTTACCAGGTGCTTCAGAAGGTATATGAACCGATGAAGGGCTTGATGAAGGGAACTATTTTTCCGGAGCTGTACCGTCCATATGTAAAAATGAAAAAGGACAGAGAAGATTGAGGAAAGGAAGGTATTGAGATGGATATAAGCAGAGACAGACTTGAACTGCTTAAGGAAATAATGGCGGTTGACTTCTCTTTAGTGGAGCTTAACCTGTATCTGGACACACATCCGATGGATCAACGGGCATTAAGACTTCATAATGAGTATGTGATGAAATACAAAATGCTTAAGGATAAGTATGAAGAGGAGTATGCCCCATTGACCCACAGAATTGCAAGCGATTGCCCATGGGAATGGATAGAAGAGCCCTGGCCCTGGCAGATTGACTATGAGATGGGGGGGAAGTAATATATGTGGATATATGAAAAGAAGCTTCAATACCCGGCATGGGTTGAGGGCTGTGATTTAAAAATCGCAAAGCTGCTTTTTGCACAGTATGGGGGTCCGGACAGCGAGCTTTCCGCCGGTCTGAGATATTTGTCACAGAGATATAACATGCCTATACCGGAAGCAAAGGCAGTGTTGACGGATATCGGTACAGAGGAGCTTGCACATTGGGAAATAATTGCAACACTGATATTCAAGATAGTGAGCAGGGCAACGCCTGAGGAACTAATAGAGGCGGGCATGGGGCCGAACTATATACAGCATGGCCGTGACGTCTATCCAAGTGATGCAGCAGGAGTGCCGTGGACAGCAGCATATATTCAGGCAATAGAAGATCCAATAACAAATCTTCATGAGGATCTGGCAGCAGAACAGAAGGCCAGAACGACTTATGAGCATCTGATAAAATCCACTGATGACAGAGGAGTAATAGAGACATTGAGCTTCTTAAGGGAGAGGGAAGTGGTTCACTTCCAGAGGTTCGGTGAAACTCTGAGAATGGTGCAGGAGCATATGGATCATATAAAGCATAAGAGATAGCTAAAAGGGGCAATTAAGCCCCTTTTGTTTTCCTTGGAATAGCGGTTTTCGGATTGGCTCCTTCTTACACTTTGAATCTTGCTACTGCTGCATTGAGCTTATCGGCACTTTCCTTGGTACTGTTTGCCTGCAGGAGGACATTGTTTGACCTTTCTGCTACTATAGTAGTTTTCTGAGCTATGCTCTGAGTGCCTTCTGCCGCTTCATTATTTGAATCGGTAATCTCACTTATGGCCTTTATCATATTTTGCATGGAAGCCGCAAGTTCTTCGGAAGTTGCGCTGAAATCCGTCACAAGCTCGGCAATAGACTGTGCATCCTTATTATATTCATCAGTTGCATTAAGCATTGTCTTATAGTCTCTATTTACATCAGTAGCCATATAATTAAGCAAAGCGTTTGAGCTTGACGATAGATTTCCAACAGATTGCACTACTGTTTGGGTTATATCCTGTATCTTCGCAACAGTACTGCTTGAATTCTCTGCCAGCTTCCTTATCTCATCAGCAACAACTGCAAAACCTCTTCCTGCCTCGCCTGCTCTTGCCGCTTCTATTGCCGCATTCAATGCAAGAAGATTGGTTTGGGAGGTTATCTGCAGTATGGCTTCTGCAAGCACATTAATCTGCTCTACTGCCTTCGCTTCCTCCAAAGCATTTTCAAGTTTCCCCTTAACCTCTATGAATACCTCTTGAGCATTTTTTCGGGATACGAGGAAGTCTTCCTTGAGTTTGTTTGCCTTTTCACTTATTGCTCCAGCCGCCGATGCTCCATCCTGAGCTTTTGCAGCAATGGATTCAACAGCTCTGTCAATTTCACTGGAGGTAGCATTCATTTCCTGGGCAGAGGCTGCCATTTCCTCCATACCGGCAGACACCTCCTCAGTAGTCGCCGACACATCCTCTATTTGCCCATTGAGATCAGATATGTTCTCTATTGCTCCATTTATAACCGAGCTTACGTTTGATGCCTCATTTATGACATCATGTACCAGATCCTTAATGGAATTTTGCATTGTTTCAATGGATTTTGCAAGGATTCCAAATTCATCCTTTCTTTTCAGGTGCTTTTTTGATACTTCCTTTGTGAAATCACCTGTAGCGATATTTTTCAGGAACTCGGAGGATGACTTTATTGGATTGGAAATAGACGAAGCAATAAAATATGTAGAAATCAAGCTTAACACAACAAATACAAGTGACATGGTGATTATTGAAGTCTTAAGGCTGTCCAATTGTTCAAGCACTTCACTCTTGGGTGCCTCAACTGCAATGGACCAGCCGGTGTCCTTTAAGGATGCATAGCCCAGGTACATTTCTATTCCTTCAAATTTATATTCACCTGTTGAGGATTCTCCTTTGATCATTTTCTCCTCTATAGCTACAAGAGACCTGAGAGTGGCATCCTTCTCAACCTGTTCAAAAGCATTGTACCTGTCAAAGACCTTTTGTCTGTCGATGTGAGCTATAGTTGTACCATGTTCATTAATTATGAAAGCCTTTCCGGACTTTCCATATGTTATATCCTGGACAAAATCGCAAAGCTCATATCCATCCCTTGCTGCCGCCAAAACTCCGACAATTTCTCCATCATACTTTATAGGTACAGAGTAAACAAGCAAAGCAGAATTCATGCTTGTATTTATAATTGGTTCAGTTACAATATCCTCACCCTTTATTGACTGTGTAAAGTAATTCTTATCCGTTGCGTATGAAAAGTTACCGTCAGTTGAGTAAAGCACTCCGTCCTTCCCTATAAAGCCCATCCATTTATGGCCGCCTCTTTCTGATTCTTCTTTCAATATTAATAATTTGTCACTAATTGATGTTTTGGGGTCCCCGATTTCTGGTCTGGCTGCAATTGCTCCCAGAGCTATTAAGTTTCCACCTATCCTGTTTTCTAGAACCTGGGCGGACTGCTCAGCAACAAGGGGCAGAGTCCCTTCAACCTGGTCTATCAGTGCCTTGGAAGAATTCAGGTATGATACTACTGATAATCCTACACAGACTACCAAAAGCAGTATACTCATCAAGGCTATCATTCTGATTTTAATACTAAGTATTGCCGGGCTGCGTAGTTTATTGCTATTGTTTTTGCTTTTTTTCTGCGTTTTCTTGAAAAAATTGAGTTTCATCTGCTATATCCTCCCCTATTATTGATTGAATGCTATAATTCTCAAACATCTATTTCCCTCTCATGTTTAATATTACAAAATAGACCATTTCAATATTTAATAACAATTATAACCAAATTCTGTACCTATTGTCAAGATTCGACATAAAAGACAGCAAGTTTAAAGGGGCTTTTCAGCCCCTTTAGTTTTTGTTAACACCTGCATTCATTTTTTGATTCAAGAAGTTCATTCAATATTGTTTCGCAATCAACGATTATCTCGCATATGCAGTGGATATCTACGAACTTGAATTTGTCATGGCAGCGGAAAACTGCAAGGTTACCTATTACAGATATTACTTCTACGTTTTCCTGAACACAATCATCACAGGTATTGAGTATAATTGTTGCCCTGTTGTCATCGTTATCTGCCAGAAGGCACAGTAAATCCCTTATGTTATCCGGAAAGTGCTTTATTTTGAAATCTTTATCTCTTCTGCATTCTTTGCCCATTTAATTCACCTCCTAAATATTTGAGGTTATAGATTCAATTTTTGCATTTGCATGAAGCCATAAATCTATTTACAGGAGATAAGTTGAGATTTTATGTTATCTCCTGTATACACCTCTGATATCATAATATTAATAAGTACAAATAATGTGACAGCTAAGTTAAAAATTATATTTTTTCAGGCGTTTATGTATGTTATTATATAGTGCGGGGGAGGGATTGGGTTATTTTCTGTGGAATATGGGAGGAAAAGCTGATATAGTATAAGTATATATATTAAAGGCAGTAAAGGAAAAATATAGAATCAGGGGGGGAAGGCTATGGGTAGAGTACTGATAGTAAATGACAGCAGGTTTGAAAGTATGATTCTGAAGGATATATTAAGTCAATTGGGCTATAATGTATGCATAGCTGATGAGTATGATGCCGTAGGCCAGGTTCGGAGCTTCTCTCCTGATGTAGTACTGGCAAATTATGTTATGAGGGATACCTTTGGAGATCAGCTTATTGAAAGGATTAAAGCACGTTACCCTGAGGTCCGGTGCATATTGACCTCCAGCAGTATAATCGATCCTGACAGCCTGAAGTGCAGAAGAGTTGATGCGGTGGTTAGGACCCCAATAAGCAAGAATGATTTGGAAAGTGTACTTCAGCATTTATATAATGGCGAAGATGCTTCAGCAGACAATGGGCTTGAGTTAAAAGAGATTAAAGATACGATGAAGAAGTGGAGAAATAAAATAAAATAATGATATTTTATCTATATTGAACGCACTTAAGATATTACATCGGAGTATAGTGCGAATTCAATAAAATCAAGGAAATATTTACGCGAAACTTGAATTAGTTATGTAAAATGTTTTTCGCGAAATATATAGGTATGGGTTGAATTAATAAATGGTATATGATATTATGAAAGTACAATATACAATTTACTGTATATTAATGAGAGGTTGAAAAAAATGGACCAATATAAGAAGCAGTTGATGTCGAAAAACGGAAGAGTAACAATGCTGCTTGCCAGGGAAATGATGGGCTATCATGAGGGATACAGGATAAAGACTATCGGAGAGTATTCCGAAAGCTTCGGAATGGGAAGAGGAACTGTACAATCTGCACTGAAATTCCTACAGGAGGCCGACGCTATAAAATTGGAATCAAAGGGCCACCTGGGAACTTATATAGATCAAATTGATTATAAAAAGCTATGGAGCATATCAGATCTTGGCATTATTATGGGAGTAATGCCGCTGCCCTATTCAAAAAGGTATGAAGGTCTTGCTACAGGCTTCTATAAGACCTTTGAAACGGTAAGCATACCCTTCAGTCTGGCCTTTATGAGGGGTGCTACAAAAAGGATAGAAGCTTTGACTTTGGGAAAATATAATTTTGCGATCATATCAAAGCTTGCTGCCAATATGGAAATAGAAAACTCCTCCGATATTGAAGTTATTCATGAGTTTGGAGAGGGCAGTTACGTAGGAAATCATGTTATTATATTCAGAGATGGCAGCATGAAGGAAATAACCGACGGAATGAGGGTGGCATTGGACCCGGCTTCCATAGACCAGTTCACATTGACTTCATATGAATGTGAAGGCAAGAAGGTTGAGTATGTCACAACTCCATATAATCAGATATTGCAAAAGCTTAAGAACAATGAGATTGATGCGGCCATATGGAATGTGGATGAAATTGAAGAAAAGAATCTAAAGTTTAATATATCACCCTTTTCAAATCCGAAAACCAGGAATATAGATAAAGAGGATACAATTGCGGTGGTAGTCGTAAGTAAAAACAGCCTGGAATTTGGTGACGTGTTGAGGAAGTTCATTGACTTCAAGGAAGTAGAGGGTATGCAGAAAAAGGTAATTAACCAGGAGGTTATACCTATATATTAAAATTTTTTCTACCAATATACAAAAAAATGTATATTCAAGATTCGGAGGGAAATTATGGATCAGTTATTGAGAGAAAGGCTTGACATTTTGAAAGAGGCTGGAGAAATCAGTGATGAGATAAGGGCTGCAGTAATAGAATTTGCTCAAAGCTTTGAAAAGAAATATCCACTCACAATTACGGAAGAAAATGCATCTATGTTGATTACTCATTTGGCCATGGCATTGGCAAGGATAAAAAAGGGTGAGGAAATCATAGAAATGGATGAATTGGCCATGGATGAAATCAGGCAAAGCAATATCTATGGTGAACTTCCGGAGTTTTATGAGATAATTGAGGACAAATTGCAAATAAGGCTGCCGGAGTCTGAAAAGGGGTATATTGCACTGCATGCATGCACTATTATTGTTAAGCTGCAAAATGAAGGAGGGAGTAAAAATGATTAAATTTGTAGTCGGTGGCCAGGTTGAAAAAGACAACATAGTGAATCTGGTAAAAAAAATTGGGGGTGATAAGGTAGAGGTACAGTCCAAGACCGATCTGCATGCTGCCAATGATATCAAAACAGGTAAAGCGGACTACTACCTGGGAGCATGCCATACAGGGGGCGGGGGTGCTTTAAGTATGGCAATGGCCTTACTTACAAGGGCCAAATGTGTAACAATTTCTATGCCCGGAAAACCACCGAAGGAAGAAGACGTTGTAAATGCAGTTGCTGAGGGGAAAGTAGCCTTCGGATTCACCGGAGACCATTATGAAAGGGCAGTTGACCTTATCGTAAAGGAAATACTGAAAAAACAACAATAATTTTAAAGGGGGATTACGATGAACATTATTCTTATTGCCCTGATTGGAGCAATAGCAGCAATCATGGCCAATATGGGGATTGCCGTTTTCAATGACGGGTTAAGACCTATAATGCCGGAACATATTGAGGGAAGGATGACAAGAAAAGAGCTTGCGGCAACATCCTTTGCAATGAGCTTTGGACTGGTAATAGGCTTTGGTATACCCTTCTCTTTAACAGCCAGTATTCTATTGATTCACTGTATTTTGCTCGGCACAGATATAATAGGTACCTTCTCACCCGGTGGCAGGAAGGGTGCAATTATTGCAGGTGCGGTAGGAGCACTTTACGGAGTCGGAATATTATTGGGACTGGAAAGTGTAGTAAAATTATTTGAAGCACTGCCGGTCAACTTCATGGGAAGCCTTGGACAAGTAAGCGCCCCCATTGTAATAGCCTTTGCGGCCTTCCCGGCATTGGCAACAGGATATCAATACGGCGCGAAAAAAGGCTTGATCAACCTGGCAATTTCAGTTATCGCAAGACAGCTTGCAATAATCATGGGTCCTATAAAAATGGGTACGGCTTCTATAACAATTAATCCCGAAGGTACTGCACTTATAGTAGGTATGGTAATATTGTTGGTATATGCAATGAGAGAGAAGTCAGAAGAAGAAGCTATAGATTTGGTTTCGGTATTCGGGGAAAGAGTGAAGAGAATAAAGAAAAACATGCCTATTCTCATGGTTGCAGGTGCTTTGGTTGCTGCTGCAACTGCTTCCGGAATGATGGCCGGTGACCCCATATCCCTGAATCTTTTGAAGGAAGGGAAGAATATTGATGCAGGCTTTGCAGCACTTGCCAGAGGTATCGGATTCATACCCCTTATAGCCTCTACAGCAATTGCTACGGGTGTATATGGACCGGTAGGAATGACCTTTGTGTTTGCAATCGGTCTGTTTACGAAGAATCCGCTGATTGCCGCAGTTCTTGGTGCGCTGGTTATTGGCGTTGAAGTATTGTTGTTAGATCAGATTGCAAGATTCCTGGACAAATTCCCAGGCATAAGAAAGTCCGGGGACAATATAAGAACAGCTATGTCGAAGCTTTTGGAAATTGCTTTGCTGGTTGGAGGTATGAATGCTGCAAACGCAATGGCTCCTGGTATTGGTTACTTTGTTGTCATTGGTTTGTATATATTAAATGAAATAGCCGGAAAGCCGGTAGTCCGTATGGCTGTTGGACCTATAGCCGCTATCGTGGTAGGCATACTGATTAATATACTTGCTTTGTTAGGGATGTTTACACCTCCGGCATAAAGGATGACTTTAATATTCTCATAAAGCCGAGGGTTTCCTTGGCTTTATGAGAAAAAAAAGGAGTATGATTATGGATACAACCCAGAGGAATCTGCTGCAGCAGATGAAAAAACTAAATAAGGCAATGCTGAAAGCAAAGGAATTGGAAGGAAAAAGTGTAGTATATTCCAGAAAGGAAGTCCTGGAAGAGGCTGTAATTACTTTGTCGGAGAACCCTGATGCAGCTTTGGCGCTGTTCGGAGTAAAGAATACAGGGCAGATTGACCTGGATATGGTAAGAAAACTCCAGGATTCAAAGGGTTATTTGTTTCATACCGTCGATAAGATGGCTGACAGAGGAAGGGCTATAGACACAGACCTTATAAACCCTTTGACAGGCAGAGTAATGACAGGCTCCTCCAGTGGAGGCTGTGTGAACATATTGAGAGGGATTAATGATATTGCTATAGGCACAGACGGAGGGGGATCAGTTCTCGCTCCTGCCATAAGCACAGGACTATACTCCATAATGGCAAAGGGATTGGGACTTGCGGGAAAAAAGGCCCATGTATCTACCGACAATATTGCCTTTGTTCCGGGTATAGGAGTCATATCCCATAGTTACGAGCTATGCAGGAATGCAATTACTATTCTTTGTGATTTTGGCGAAATCCTTGAGGAGGAATTGAAGAAAAAAAGGCTTCTGATTGCTATTCCCAAGGAAGACTCGGTTACACTGCCGGGCGGACAGGATATGAGATCGAAGCTCAGTAAGGCGGTAGAGGGGATAAGCGGTTTGACAGAGCTGGTGGAAAAAGATTTTTGCGGCATAGAAAACAGGCATAAGGCTATAGAATTTTGCAGAAGCCTGTTTGATGAAGGAATAGATATAATAATAACCGCGGAGGGTCCGGTAGACTTGCTTGGCACCGGGGATTCCGTACTGGGCTCTCAAGGCCGGGCAGGCTCCTTGCTACAGGACAGCTCAGGAAAATATCTTGTGAAGGCCGCCAATATGGTGAATGCTACAGCAGTTACCATACCCTCAGGGGATTTGGGAACCGGTATTGTACTGACGGGCAAACCCGGTATAGATGCCGGAAGAGCTGTTATTGCCCTGGGTGGAGTTGTTGCGGGACTCTATACAGTGCCGGAATTATTCAGGAGTTATTTTATAGAAGGTTATGATAAAGAGGATATAGGATTTATTTAGCAGAAGGGGGGATCTGATTTGAGTATCGTTACAATAAATGGAAGTATTACCCGGGGTGAGCTTGGAAGGACATATATACACGAGCACCTTGGAATAGACCTTTCGGGACAGAAAAATGATCCGGACGCAAAATTTGATGATATAGAAGCCATTGTAGAAGAAATGAAAGCCCTGAAGGATAAAGGCATTGAAACAATTGTGGATGTGACAAACCGGGGAATGGGAAGAGATACAGAGGCTATGGAAAAAGTGGCTGATGCTGCCGGAATGAAGGTTATAGCAAGTACCGGCTTTTATAAGGAGCCGTATCTTCCATCCTATGTATATACCATGGAGGTTGACGATATTGTAAAGCTTTTGCTTTCAGATATACGGGAGGGCATTGAAGGAAGCGGTATCAAAGCCCATGTGATTGGTGAAATAGGTACCGGGAAAGACGGTATTACGCCTATGGAGCAAAAAGTATTTGAAGTTGCTGCAAGGACCCATTTGGAGACAGGAAAGCCCATATCCACTCATACTACCTTGGGAACATTGGCTTTGGGACAGCTGAAGCTTTTTAAGGGATATGGAATAGACCCGGGCAAGATAGTTATTGGGCATCTTGATCTTAACTGCGATATCGATTATCACCTCCGGATTGCCGACTCGGGCTGTTTTATGGCCTTTGACACCATCGGCAAGCTAAGTTATCAGCCGGATGAAAAAAGGATTGACAATATCAAGGAATTGATAAATAGGGGGCATTTGGATCAGATAGTGCTTTCACAGGATATTACGAGGAAATCTCATTTGAAGATTAATGGAGGAATAGGCTACAGCTATTTGACGGATTGCTTCATACCCAGACTTATCAATGCCGGTGTTGAGGGGAAGCATATCGATCATATGCTGTGCAGCAATCCTGCAAGATTATTGGATGTTCAGGAGGGATGACGATGAAGGCTTATCCAATACAAAGCATAGATTTGGAAAAAGCGAAGGAAATGCAGTTCAGACTGGTGGATATCATCCACCGGAATTTTGACGGAAATGAGTTTCTCCAAGGTGGAGATTTCGGGGTGGTGCCGGGGATAGGCTGCCCTCAATATACCAGGAAGGTTGAAGGGGTACTGGCACAGTTTTTTAGTGCTGAGGATGCTGTATTGGTAAGGGGCGCGGGTACGGGAGCCATCCGTAATGTAATGAATGCCGTGCTTAAGCCCAATCAGAGCATAATTGTCCACAAGGCTCCAATCTATCCTACTACTGAAGTTATTGTGAAGGCTATGGGGTTGAAACCGGTATTTGTGGATTTTAATAAGCTGGTTGAAATAAAGGAAGATGTGATTTCAGGGATAAGCTTTGCCCTCCTTCAACATTCGAGACAGAAGCTGGATGACAGCTATAACCTGGAAGAGGTTATTACGAGACTAAAGGGTATTAATAAAAATATAGTGATACTTGTTGATGATAATTATGTGGTGATGAAGGCTGAGAGAATCGGAACAGAGTCAGGCGCAGATATCAGCGCATTCTCTCTTTTCAAGCTGCTGGGACCTGAAGGTATTGGGTGTGTTGCGGGCAGCAGGGCTGTTATTGAAATAATAAGAAAGCTTAATTACTCCGGGGGCGGCCAGGTTCAGGGGCATGAGGCTATGGAAGCATTAAGATCCCTGGTTTATGCACCTGTGGCTTTAGCAATACAGGCTGAGGAAGGAAACAAAATCGTAAGCAGACTGAATTCCGGAGAAGTAGAAGGTATTGATACGGCGCTTACAGCAAATGCCCAATCCAGGGTGATTCTCGTCAAGTTCAAGGAGCCTGTTGCCCGTAAGGTACTGGAATATGCTGCGAAGCTTGGTGCAGCCCCTTATCCTGTAGGAGCTGAATCAAGATATGAGGTGACGGCTATGTTTTACAGAGTTTCCGGTACTTTTCTGAAATCGGATCCGGAGCTTGCAGATTTTATGATACGTATCAATCCGATGAGGGCAGGGGCTGACACCGTAATCCGGGTTTTGAGAGAAGCAGTGAAAAAAGTCACTGAGGAGGGGAGAAGCTGAAATGTTTTTGGATATGACTTTAAAACGAAATCCCCAATTAATAAAATATGCTGCTGAGCTTCACCGGGAAGGGAGAATCCGTCCCAATACCTATGTTCTCGATATGGATGCCATCAAGGGAAATACGAGAATACTGGCAGAGTCTGCAGAGAAGTACGGGATCAAGCTGTACATGATGACAAAGCAGATAGGAAGGAATCCGGAGGCTGCCAGAATTATAGCAACCTGCGGAATAGAAAGGGCAGTGGCGGTAGACCCGTGGGAGGCAATAACTCTGGCAAAGTCAGGAATCAAATTGGGAAATGTCGGGCATCTGGTGCAGATTCCTACGGTCATGATCAGGGAGATATTATCCTTCAGGCCGGAAGTAATTACAGTATTTACCCTTGAAAAAGCCCGGGAGATTTCCAAGGAAGCTTCGGAGATGGGGATAGTGCAGGATATTTTATTAAGAGTAGTTGGACCCAGAGATATGATTTATGAGGGACAGGTCGGAGGCTTTAAAGAAGATGAGCTTATTGCTGCTTCAGAAGAGATAAAAAGGCTAAAGGGTGTTAATATTGTTGGAGTTACAGCATTTCCTTGCTTTCTGTACGATTCTGATTCCGGGCAGATCAAGAAAACAGAGAATGCAGATACTGTCATCAGGTGTGCAAGGATGCTTGAAGAGAAGGCTGGCATTGAGATAAAGCAGATAAATACGCCCAGTGTTACTGCTGCAGCTTCAATGCCGCTTCTGGCGGAATTGGGAGCAACCCATGGGGAACCGGGGCATGGGCTTACCGGAACCACACCGCTTCATGGCTATGAAGAATCTGGAGAGATACCGGCGATGGTCTATGTAAGTGAAATATCCCATTGCTTTGAGGATAAGGCCTATGCGTACGGCGGCGGTTATTACAGAAGGTCCTGCATGAAAAGGGCCATGGTGGGGAAAGACTTTGAGGCAATGAAAAGAAATGCTCTGGAAGTCGAAGAGTTGTTGCCAGAGGCAATAGATTATTATGGAATATTGAAAATAGGTGATAAGGATGTTCAAGTGGGAGATACGGTAATATATGCGTTCCGGACCCAGATTTTTGTTACCAGGAGTGAAGTAGCCCTGGTGGAAGGCATACAAGGGGATACTCCCAGGCTTATTGGAATTTATGACAATCTGGGTAATAAAGTTGGATAGGACTGTGACACTATGAAAAAAAGAGCGATTGTATTGATATTGGACAGCCTGGGAGTCGGCTATATGGATGATGTGCTGAAGGTCCGGCCTCAGGATGAAGGGGCAAATACCTTTAGTCATATTCTTGATAAGGCCGGGAAGATAAACATACCCAATCTGGAATGGCTGGGTATCGGAAGCATACTGGAGCATCCGGGCCTGGCAGCGCATACTCCTGCTGCAAGCTATGGAACGCTGAAGCTTGAGCACGATGGAGCAGACAGCTATGCGGGACACCAGGAGATCATGGGGACAAAACCGAAGAAGCCTATGATAGAGCCCTTTATCAACTATATGGAAATAGTAAAGGATACCCTGGAGTCTGAAGGCTATCAAGTGGAAATACCTGATCCGGGCAAACCCTATTTGCTGGTTAACGGGCTGGTTGTCATATCTGATAACATTGAGACTGATTACGGACAAATTTATAATGTTACTGCACCGTTGGATGAGATATCCTTTGGGGAGGTACTCCGGATAGCAGATGTTGTAAGAAGTCTGGTAAAGGTAAATCGTGTAATTGCTCTTGGAGGAGAAAATGTCACTCCTCAGCATATTATTAACTGCATAGAAGTCCGGGAAGACGGGCTGGTAGGGGTGAATTCTCCCAAATCTCAAGTTTATATGAAGGGATATCAAGCCAGGCATATAGGATATGGAGTTGAACCGGACAAGCAAATCAGCAGCATTCTGGTTAAGGCGGGGAAAGAGGTCCGACTGATAGGGAAGATGCAGGATGTCATACAATGTGAGGGTGCACAAGGGATACCTGCTGTTGATACTGAGCTGGTGATGGATGAGCTTTTAAAAAGCATGGACCGGGTCAAGGAAGGTCTTATAGCCGCAACAGTTCAGGAGACAGATCTGGCAGGGCATTCGGAGGATGTGGAATGTTATGCCGGCAAGATAATGACAGTAGACAAATATCTGGATGCTTTGTTCGACAAAATGACAGAGAATGACCTTCTGATAATAAGTGCCGACCACGGGAATGATCCTACTATCGGACACAGCCAGCATACAAGGGAAAAAACCTTCCTGCTGGTATATGGTAAAAAGTATATAAGTACAAACCTGGGTGAGAGGGAGACCCTCTCGGATATTGCAGCTACAATCGCTGACTTTTTCCAGGTGCAGCAGCCGGAAAACGGACTGAGCTTCTATGAGATGCTGGAGGAGGAAAAAAGAGACTGACCTATGATACTAAAGGCAGTCTCTTTTTGTATATATTTAAACTAATGCCGGACTTGTTTGTATCTGTTTATTGTATCTGAAATTTTCTTTGTACTGAGGTTATCCTCGTATTCAACAGTTATTGTATTGGATACATTGTCTACTCTTACGGCATGAACTCCATCCAGGGATTGCACAGCACCTCGCATTGATTCGATATCACTGCTGCTATTAAGGTTTTCAACGCTGAATTTGGTTACATTCAAGAAAATCACCTTCCTAAAATTTTCTACATACAATTTTTATGATTATAGTATGTTTTATTAAACGCATATTATACGTTGACTGGGATTTTCATTAAATATATAATGAATATAACATAATAAATAATCATATGGTGCCCTAACGGGTTAATAGGGAAAGCGGTGCAAAACCGCTGCAGCCCCCGCTACTGTATGTGGGTATGAAATCCGACAAGCCATTGTTATGCGAGAAGGCCGGAGAGTAAGAAGATCCACGAGCCAGGAAACCTGCCTATGATATATTTTCTACCTTCGGAGGGAGGGGAGGAGGATGTTTAATTTTTTAGATATTTTCCCGCTCCCATGCGAAAAATTTGGGCAGCGGGTTTTTTGATGGAAGGAATTATTAGTAAAAGGGAGATGCATTATGAAGCTTTATGAAAAGACCAAAGCAGGAATAAGGCCTGCATTTGAGGACAGTATGAGGGACGCGGCTGAAAGACTTGACAAGCTGGCAAAACCCATTGGAAGCCTTGGCAAGCTTGAGGACCTGGCGGTAAAAATCTCTGGAATGACAGGGAAACAGAGCGTCAGCTTTGAAAAAAAGATTACGGTAATAATGGCGGCAGACAATGGCGTAGTGGAGGAGGGGGTAAGCTCCTGTCCTCAAGCAGTTACCACAATACAGACAATAAATTTCCTGAAGGGGGTTACCGGTGTATGTGTGCTGTCCAAGCGCGCCGGTGCCGATATCAGAGTAGTTGATATCGGCGTTGGAAGTGATCTGGAATATCTGGGATTAATAAATCGGAAAATAAGAAAAGGCACCTCCAATATGGCAAAAGGTCCTGCAATGAGCAGGGAGGAAGCTGTAAAGGCCATCGAGACAGGGATTGAAATGGTATCGCAGCTTGTATCGGAGGGGTACAGCCTTTTTGGAACCGGAGAAATGGGAATAGGCAATACCAGCACCAGCAGTGCGGTTGCAATGACTTTCCTGGGCTGCAGCTCTGAAGCTGCGGTAGGAAAAGGTGCAGGTCTGACAGAGGAGGGCTATGATAACAAAAAGTCTGTGATCGAAAAGGCGATAAGCATAAACAGACCGGATCCCATGGACCCCGTTGATGTGCTTTCCAAGGTTGGGGGCTTTGATATTGCAGGCATGACAGGGTGTTTCCTTGGAGCAGCATATCACAGGGTTCCTATAGTTATTGATGGTTTTATTTCTGCGGCTGCTGCTCTTGCAGCATATAGGATTAATCCATTGGTCAAGGATTTTATGATAGCCTCCCATTGCTCGGAAGAGCCGGGTTATAAGCTTGTTATGAGGGAAATAGGGCTTGAACCTGTGTTGAACCTCGGCATGAGGCTGGGGGAGGGAAGTGGCTGTCCTCTCGCCTTCAATGTGATTGAAGCGGCGGAAGCAATAATTTCTCAAATGGCAACCCTGGAGGAAGCAATGATTGAAAGTGATTTCTTAATAGACATAAGGGAGAAATAATATGGGCAAAGCAATTCTTATAACAGGCGGTGCAAGAAGCGGCAAGAGCAGCTATGCTGAGAGGCTGGCCAGGGAGCTTGAGGGCAGGATTTTATACATAGCTACCTCAATACCCTTTGACGAAGAAATGAAAAGCAGAGTGAAGAAGCACAGGGAGTCAAGGCCTTCCCAATGGGATACCTATGAAGGCTATAGGAGCCTGGGGAGTGTAATATCTGAAAAGGGCAGTGAATACAAGGGGATTCTTCTTGACTGTGTCACAGTAATGGTTACGAACCTGCTTCTGGAATATCCGGGCATAGACTATGACAATGCCTGCTATGAGGATTTTACAGAGGCAGAAAATGGAATAACAAAAGAAATTGAAAAGCTGTTGGAGAGTGTCAGCCGGTCAGAAGCCACTGTAATAATGGTCACTAATGAGCTGGGAAGCGGAATTGTACCGGAGAGCCTTCTGGGCAGAGTATTCAGAGATATTGCCGGGAGGGTGAACCAATATATTGCAAAGCAGTGCGATGAAGTATTTATAACTGTTTGCGGACTTCCTCTCAAGCTGAAGTGATAAAAGGGAGGCATGAGAAAATGAGAATTTTTGTACTTACCCTGCAGTTTCTGACCAGGATACCCATAAATACGAATTTAGGGGCAACAGAGGAGGATTTTGCAAAGGGAGTAGTGTTTTTTCCTCTGGTAGGGCTGATTATCGGTGGGTTTAATCTGATGATACTGCTTGCTGCCTCAAAGCTATTGGGGGGAACATTTCCGGTTGTCTGCTGCTTGATTGCAGGAACCGCCATTACAGGCGGCCTTCATGTGGACGGTCTGGCAGATACCTGTGACGGTATTTTCTCAGCCCGTACAAGGGATAAGATGCTTGAGATAATGAGGGACAGCAGGATTGGCACAAATGGGACAATAGCTGTAATATTTGATTATCTGCTGAAGCTGTCGCTGCTTTCGCTGCTGGCCGGAAACGGATTGTATCTTGCAGTGCTTCTGTCTCCGGTAGCCGCAAAGACTCTGGTAGTCCTGCTTATGAAGACTTCTGTTTATGCCCGCTCCGGTCCCGGCTTAGGAGGGCTGTATCTTGAAAAACAGACCATGGGAGCAACACTGCTGGCAGCTGCGATTGGACTGGCAATAATAACAGTATTCTCAGGGATATGGGGTATTGCTGCCTTGGTGGTCTGCGGAGCAATATGCTTTCTGTACAGAAGCTTTATATATTCAAAGCTTCAAGGAATGACCGGGGACACTCTGGGAGCTGCCAATGAGTTATTCGAAGCGGCATTCATTTTAATAACGGCAGTTATTTCAGGAAGAGGTATCATATGAATAATAGTATGACTGAGCTATATATTATAAGACATGGTGAGACGGAGCTGAATACAACAGGAGTGTATTACGGCTGGACAGACTGTGGCCTAAGCGAAAAGGGAGTCATGCAGTCGGAAGATCTGGCTGATATTTTGCAAAACGTGAGCTTTGACGCCGTCATATCCAGTAGTCTCATCAGAGCGGTTGTAACTGCAGTTGTTGTAAGCGGTTTTGCTCCTGAGGAGATTATAAGGGATGACAGGCTGAGAGAGCTTAATTTCGGGGACTGGGAAGGGATACACCACAAGGAAATCAAGGAAAAGCAAAAGGAAGCCTGGGAGAATTGGAGAAGTGACTGGAAAAATGCAGCCCCTCCCGGAGGTGAAAGCTTTAGTGAAATGTATGTCCGTGTGAAGAGCTGTATTGAGGATATATTGAGGGAATATAAAGGAAAAAGGGTACTTGTTGTGTCCCACCAGGGTGCAATGCGTATAATACCTATGATACTACTGGGGTTTCCTGAGGAAGCGTATTGGAGCTTTACCGCGGAGCAGGGAAGATATAGTCAATATGAGATAGATGATACGGGGCATTGTACCATTAAAAGAATAAACTCAGGAAGGTAACAGGAAAGGATATGACTATGACAAAAAAAACCTTGAAGACAAAGAGCTTGATGATACAGGGAACTGCATCCTCTGTAGGAAAAAGCCTTATGTGCACGGCAATCTGCAGGATACTGGCTCAGGATGGATATAATGTGAACCCCTTCAAATCACAGAACATGTCTTTGAATTCGTATATAACTCCGGAAGGGCATGAAATGGGAAGGGCTCAGGTAATGCAGGCAGAGGCCTGCGGCAAGCTGCCTGACTCCAGCATGAATCCGATACTGCTGAAGCCTACCTCGGACAGGAAATCCCAAGTGATAATTGAAGGCAGTGTTTATGCTGACATGGATGCTGTGGAATATTTTGATTTCAAGCCTCAGCTAAAGGGGCGCATCTCGGATATTTATCAACGGCTGGAAGACAGCAGTGATATTGTTGTTATAGAAGGTGCGGGGAGTCCTGCGGAGATAAACCTTAACCACGAGGATTTTGTAAACATGGGCATGGCTAAAATAGCAAAGGCTCCGGTGCTGCTTGTGGGAGATATAGACAGGGGAGGCGTTTTTGCTTCTCTTGCAGGTACGATGCTTCTTCTTAGCGAGGAAGAGAGAAAGCTTGTCAAGGGAGTGATAATTAACAAGTTCAGAGGAAGTATGGAAATATTGAAGCCCGGATTAAAGATGCTGGAGGACATAATAAAGGTGCCGGTGCTGGGGGTGATTCCATATTTCAGTATGAACCTTGAGGACGAGGACAGTGTTTCCGAATGGCTGAGGTCCGGTGCCGGGAAGGATGGGGAGGTGGATGTTGCGGTAATAAGACTGCCGTATATGTCCAACCATACAGATTTCAATGCACTGAGACTCCAGGAGGATGTATCACTCAGGTTTGTGGAGCTTGATAGTGAGCTTGGAAAGCCGGATGTCATAATAATTCCGGGAAGCAAAAATACCATTCATGATATGCAGGCCTTGATGAAAGCTTCCATGGGCAGTAAGATATTGAGATGTCATGAAAGCGGCAGTATCGTATTTGGAATCTGCGGCGGATATCAGATGCTGGGAAGGGAAATACTGGACAGCTTAAAAGCTGAGTCGGAAAATGAGCACTCAGAAGGTCTGGGACTCCTTGACACAGTTACGGAATTCAGGAAAAATAAATTTACGACTCTCTCCAGGGGCAGGGACAATTTATTCGGTACTGAGGTCAGAGGCTACGAGATACATATGGGAGAAACTTTGAAGACGGGCACGGGACAGCCATTTATCACTGTTTTTGAAAGAGGTGGCAAAGAAGCATCCGCCCAGGACGGAATGATAAATGAAGACTGTACTGTATTTGGGACATATATCCATGGGATTTTTGACAGCTCCGGATTTGCCAGAAGCTTTCTGAATCTGGTCAGGGAAAGGAAAGGCATGGCCCCTTTGGAAAATACCGCTGCTGATTATTGGGATTACAAGGAAAAACAGTACGATAAGCTTGCAGATATAGTAAAGGATAGCCTTGACATGGAAAAGCTGTATGAAATACTGGAGGCGGGAACGGATGCTTAGTATTTATGCCGCTTTCCTGATCGACCTGCTTATTGGTGATCCTGCATCACTGCCCCACCCTGTAAGGCTAATGGGAGCTTATATAAGCTTTTTCGAAAAGCAAGTGAGAAAAATTGCAAAATCCGAGCTTGGTATTAAAGCAGCTGGAGTGCTTCTGCTGATAACAACTGCCGGTCTTGCCTATCTGCTTACCTGGTACCTTTTGAAGCTTGCAGGAAGTATCAGTCCATATCTTTATCACGGCTTAAACATACTTCTGCTGTATACCTGCATTGCAGCCCGATGTCTTTCTGATGAGGGGAGCAGAATATTCCATGCTCTTGATAATGGAGATTTGGAGAAAAGCAGGAAGCTGTTGTCCATGATAGTAGGAAGGGACACAGACAGCCTGGAGGTCAGCGGAGTCACAAGAGGAGCAGTTGAGACAATAGCGGAGAATACCTCTGACGGAGTGATTGCTCCGCTTTTCTACATGTTCCTGGGGGGGGCACCTCTTGCTATGGCATACAAGGCTGTCAATACTCTGGACTCAATGGTAGGCTACAAAAATGAAAAATATCTGCATTTCGGCAGGGCAGCTGCCATTTTTGACGATGCTGCCAACTATATACCGGCAAGACTTACCGGTATACTGATAGTGCTTGCTTCGATGCCGCTAAGGTTGGATTGTAAACGGAGCCTGAGTATCCTTCTAAGAGACAGCAGAAAACACAGCAGTCCCAACAGCGGCTTCCCGGAAGCTGCTGTGGCAGGAGCTATTGGAGTACAGCTGGGAGGGACGAACCATTACTTTGGAAAGCCTGTGGAGAAGCCTGCAATCGGAGAACCGCTACGCCCGCTTTGCAGGACAGACATCATAACGGCCATCAGGCTTATGTATGCTTCTTCAATACTTGCACTTATATTATTTTCAATAATGTTTCGCTTGGGGGGATGGATATGAATTTCCACGGAGGAGATATTTATAAATACTGCGGAGATATGATAGATTTCAGCTCCAATATAAATCCCCTGGGCATACCGGACAGCTTCAGGAGATTGCTGCTTGAGAGGTTTGAGGATTTTACCGGATATCCGGATATCGATTATGTGGAAGTAAGAAAGAGGATAGCTGATTATCTAAATTTATGTAATCCCGGTTATGTAGTACCGGGGAATGGTGCGGTAGAGCTTGTATACAAGCTGGTGGCCTCTTCCGGAGCGGAGCGGGTAGTGAGCCTCAGACCTACTTTTTCTGAGTACGGCAGGGCGGCAAAAGCGGCGGGACTTGAGTTTCATGATGTACCGGCCTTTAATGCGGATTTTACAGCAGTTGATGTGGAAATGCTTGTCAGCAGCATAAAGCCCCATTCTCTGGTGATAATCTGCAATCCAAACAATCCAACCGGCACTCTTATAGGGAAGGATGCCATGAGATATCTTGCAGCAGCACTTTTGGAATTGGATTGCAGGCTTGTTATAGATGAAGCTTTTATAGAATTTACCGACAGCTACCCTGAGAACAGCATGATTGATACTCTGGAAGAATTTACGAACACAACTGTAATCAGAGCAGCCACAAAATTTTTCGGAATGCCCGGAATAAGACTTGGCTATGCAGTTACAGCAGACACAGAAGCAATTAAAGCTGTGAAAGAGCTTATGGAGCCGTGGAATCTTAACACGGCCGCTGTTATAGCAGCATGCAGTGTGTTTGAGGACCGCTGCTACATTGAAAGATCAAGCTTCTGGATAAGAAACGAGAGGACATATTTGTTTGAGGGACTTGGAAGCTTTGAAAAGCTTGGGATATATCCTTCAACTGCCAATTTTCACTTGCTTGAGCTTGAAGACGGAATAATTACAGCGGCACAGTTAAAGGAGGATATGGCGGGGTATGGGGTTTTGATCAGGACAGCGGAAGGCTTCAATGGCCTGTCGGAATATCATTTTAGATTAGCTGTAAAGGACAGGGCATCCAATGATATACTTCTGAAGCTTTTAAGGAAGCTTGTTGAATAATACACTATATGTGCCAAAAAATGGAGCATTATATAGCGAATATAACACACAATTATAAAATATATGCGAAAAGTATAGCACAAAACAATTCCATGATATATAATAGACCTTGTGAAATATATATGAGCGAAGATTTGATTGTGCTTGTATACATGATGCAATCCGATTTACGCGTAAAGTTATATGTAAAAAACATGGGGGTGTCATTGTGGAATTGGATAAGCTGGGTGCAAAGGTGCACCGCAATCTTTCTATTGGCAAGCTTGTAGAAGCTGCACTGAAAAAAGAAGATGCTGTTCTTACGGATACAGGTGCACTTAGTATAAATACAGGCAAATATACCGGCAGATCTCCAGGAGACAGATTCATAGTTGATGATCCGGACATACATGATAAAATTGATTGGGGCAAGGTTAATGTACCCATCAGCAGTGAAAAATTTGAAAATTTGTATAACAAGGTACAGCGCTACATAAAAGAAAAAGAGATTTTTGTTTTTGATGGCTTTGTCGGAGCAAATAAGAATTATAGAATGCCTATCAGGGTGATCAATGAATATGCATCCCAGAATCTTTTTGCCCAGCAGCTTTTTATAAAGCCCAGGGAGGGGGAACTGGAGGGTTTCGAGCCGGAGTATACTATTATAGCTGCTCCGGGCTGTATTGCAAATCCTGCAGCAGACGGTACGAGCTCTGAGACTTTCATCATATTGAATTTTTCAAAGAAAATTGTGTTAATAGGCGGTTCGATGTACTGCGGAGAGATAAAAAAAGCTGTTTTCACAGTAATGAACTTCATGCTTCCCATGAAGGGCGTAATGCCTATGCATTGTTCAGCCAACATCGGAACAGAAGGTGATGTGGCATTATTCTTTGGCTTGTCGGGCACAGGGAAGACTACTTTATCTGCCGATAAGGGAAGAAGACTTATAGGAGACGATGAGCACGGCTGGACAGATGAAGGTGTTTTCAACTTTGAGGGAGGCTGCTATGCGAAGTGCATAAGGCTTTCAAAGGAAAACGAACCTCAGATATGGAATGCAGTAAGGTTCGGTACTGTACTGGAAAATGTTGTACTGGACCCGGAGGCAGGTGTTCCGGACTACGACAGCGAACAGTTCACTGAGAACACACGAGCAGGATATCCCGTATCTTATATAGATAATGCAGTTGAAGAAGGTACCGGAGGAAATCCTTCCACACTGGTATTTCTTACTGCTGATGCTACAGGGGTGCTTCCTCCGATCTCAAAACTTACAAAAGAACAGGCCATGTATCATTTCATGTCGGGATATACAAGCAAGCTGGCGGGAACAGAAAGGGGCATCATAGAGCCCACAGCGACCTTTTCAACTTGCTTTGGGGCACCGTTTATGCCGATGAAGCCCCAGGTATATGCAGAGCTGCTGGGAAAGAAGATTGATGAGAATAACGTAGGGGTATTTCTTGTCAACACAGGCTGGAGCGGTGGTTCCTACGGTGTCGGCAAGCGTATGAAGCTGTCTTATACCAGAGCTATGGTAAATGCCGCAATAAACGGGAAATTGGACAATGTGAAGTATGAAACGGATAAGATATTCGGAGTAGCAGTCCCCACGGAATGTCCGGAGGTTCCGGCTGAGGTGCTGAAGCCTGAGAATGTATGGGCGGATAAGGCGGAATACGAAAAGACGGCAGTTAAGCTTGCCAGAGATTTCAATGCAAACTTCCGGAAATTCGAGGGCGTTTCGGAGGACATTGCAAATGCAGGCCCGATAGTGAAGTAGGTTTCGAAGTTTAGGGGTTTCGAGATATGGGAAAAAGAGTTTATTCGATGGAATAGACTCTTTGTTTTTGTATTGTTGTATTATCCATGGATTTCAGATAAATGCCTACCAGTAAGGAGAATACACAGAATACCGATAAAGTCTTGTACAAGAAAAATATTCCGCGGCTTTCAAGCAATATTCCGCCTCCAAGGTTGCCAATGAAGCTTCCCAGTCCGAAGCCCAGAGAAAAGAGTATGGTTATGCCGGATGCCTTGATATGCTCAGGTACTATCTTGTAGAGATATTGTATAGCTCCCATCAGATAAAGTGGGAAGGTTGCGCCTTGCAAAAGCTGTATTGCTATGACAGTCAGATAGCTTTGCTCCATGGAGCAGAGGAAGAATCTAAAGCTATAAAGTCCCACGGCACAGAGATATATGTTCAAATCTCCGAATCTTTTCTGGAGATGGCTTCCGAAGAAAAATGCAGGAATCTCGCTAATAGCAATTACGAACCATACAAATCCGAGAATTGCAACACTTCCTCCCGTTTTCCTCACCAGAATTGATATGTAGCTGCTGTTGGCACCAAGGGCTACATTGACCAGAAGTACTGAAAACACAAATACCATAAATTTGTATTGCTTGATTGTATCCAGAACATCCTTGATGCTGGGACGTCTTATATTGGGTTTTGATTCAGATTTAATGCCATATACAAGATAAGCGGTTATTATAAACAGGATAGAGTATAGAATAAAGCTCGCTTTTATATCTGTAAGCTGGATTATCTTTCCCAAGGCCACTGATATCAGCGCAAAGCCTATGGAGCCCATCAGACGCACCTGACCGAAGCCGAAAGCTCCGGTCTGCTCAATTACTTCATAGCAGTATGCATCACACATAGGAGATGTGATGCTTTGGAATATCACCAGCATAACTATAGAGGCAAGTATGTATGGAAAGCTGTAAGCTGCAAAAAAATTAAAAATCAGCACAGCGCAAAATACGGAAGCGATAAAAAGCGTTTTCTTTTTGGTAAGACGCTTATCGGTTATATAGCCCCATATGGGCTGTGCAATAATCCCGGTCAGGGAATTAAGTGCAAAGACTATGCCTATCTGTGTATATGAAAGCTGCCGGCTTTCCAGGTATAAGGGCAGGAAGGGGTAATAGCAAGCCATGGTGCCAAAGAGAGAAAAGTATAACAGTTCAAACCTTAACCTGAGTGCAGTATTTACATTTCGCATATTAATCACTTTCCCAAAGGCGATTTTTAAATGGGATATTCTTTTTTGCAGGCTGCTCGTGGGAATCCATGTGCAGTGTAACAGAATTTATAGAATATCTTGATTAAAAACGTCGTTATTCAAATATTATAAAGATTATACCAGAAAAACCATAAGTTTCAAATCATTTTATGGAGGTATACCCTATAATAATATTAATTACTATGAGTTTGTAGTATAATATTTACTAAACTACGGTCAAAGGAGAGCTTATATGCTTATTGTAACGGCAGCAGCCATGGTAAGAGGCGGAAAGGTTCTGATCGCACAGAGGGAAGCAGGCTCCCACATGGAGCTTCGATGGGAGTTACCCGGAGGCAAGCTGGAACCGGATGAAGATCCGGAGGAGTGCATTGTAAGGGAGATAAAAGAAGAATTGGACATGGAGATAGAGGTATCAGATATCTATAAGGTAGTGAAATTCAAATATGAAGAAAAGGATATACTGCTTCTGTGCTATCTGTGCAGAATACTGAAAGGTGAGGGGAAGACCCTTGAATGCAATGATTTCAAGTGGGTGAGGAGAGAAGAGCTTGTTAATTATGATTTTGTTCCGGCAGATGTGGCGATAGTAGAAAAGCTTATGAAGGATGAGAAGCTTTTTGAGAATTAGCTTAAATGAAGAAGAAGCGGATATTTCGCTTCTTCTTCATTTAACTTCCTGTATTATAGCTGCAACCAATTCTGCAGTCTTTTCCATATCCTTGATGGCTATGCTCTCAGAAGTGGTATGCACGTTAGTCATTCCTATTGCCAGTGTCACTGCCTGCAAGCCTTTGCCACTCATAATATTGGTATCGCTGCCTCCTCCTGTTGATTTCAGACAGGTTTCAAGTCCTATTCTTCTTATTGCGGCGTCCACGAGCTTTACAACATCTGCATCCTTTGGAAGATTGACCTCCGGGTAATTCAAATATTGTTTTGTCTCATGCTCTGCGCCATACTCTCTGCAGGCATTCTCCAGGCACTCCAGCATATGCTTTGCCTGGGCTTCAACCTTGCTTCTGACCAGACTCCTTGCTTCCATAGCAACTTCAATTTTATCGCATACTATATTGGTAGCACCGCCGCCGATTATCCTGCCTACGTTTGCGGTTGTATCCTCATCGATACGGAGAAGCTTCATCTGGTCGATAGCTTTCGCAGCTACCTGTATTGCACTGATTCCATTTTCAGGAGCGACCCCTGCATGAGCAGCTTTTCCTTTTATGGTGGTAAGTATCCTGAACTGCGCAGGTGCCTTAGTTATCACCGTTCCGATATCTCCCCCGCTGTCCAGTACAAAGACAAGCTTGGACTTGAGCCAGCTGTAGTCCATATTTTTGGCACCGATCATTCCGTTTTCTTCTGATATTGTAAATGCAACCTCAATATCTCCATGAGGTATGTTATTTTCCTTTATGTATCTTACAGCTTCCAAAATTGCTGCAATCCCGGCCTTGTCGTCGCCCCCCAATATGGTTGTACCGTTGCTGTATATGATGCCTTCACTGATAACCGGATTAATATTTTCTCCCGGTACTACGGTATCCATATGTGCACATAGGAGTACCGGCTGAGTATCAAGAGTACCCTTTAACCTGCCCAGCACATTTCCGGTATCGCCGTCGGATTCCTTGTTTGCATTGTCTATGTACACTTCAAAGCCCAACCCCTTGAGCTTTTCTGAAAGCACTGCCGCAAACCGGCCTTCCTTTCCGGAAACACTGCTTACTTTAACCATTTCCACAAACTCATTAACTAATCTTTCGGTGTTCACTTTAACCCCTCCTATAAAAAATCATACTAATATTATACCACAATGTATAAAATAGGAATTATTGTACTAATGATTATGGGCAATAATTAAATACAACGGTGAAGATCATATAGGTGCATATTTTGTTTTTATCGGATAATGTTAGGACATGATGGAAAGGGCTATATTGTCAAAAGAGTGAAGCTTGTGGATATGTATCCTCATATAAGGCACGTTGAAGTGGTTGCTCAGATGTACTTTAATGGGAAAAGGTAAAACCACAACATATAGCGATTTTTCAAGCTATTAGACGCTATATATTGATTTTCTGGCGGTTTATGAAAAGGGTTATTTTAACCCTTAAAAATCGCCGATCCATAGATGTACTTTATTTTTTGTTCAATAAAATTCCATAAACAGGTAATAAACCGGCGTTTAATTTTTAGATATTAATGCCGGTTTTATACAGCTCACAAAGGTGACACAAAAAAAGCGGCTGCTAATTTTAGTAAAGCAGCTGCTTTTTTTGTGCCCTTTTTTATGTTGCCAACTATATTAAAGAAAGGACTGATACAAGATGATCACTGCCACCATCCAAAATGGTGCATACCCACACAGCCAACTCATCAACCTCACATTCCCTATTGATGAGGAAGCCATGATGGAAAAGCTCGGGGAGATAGGCATCAGCGATAGCAACATTGCGAGCTGTCATATAGTGAAGATAAGCGGCAAGGTTCCTGCTCTTTGCGTACTTGAAAGCAACCGCATCAATGCGGATGAGATGAACTATCTGGCCAGACGGATAGACAGCTTTGACAACTATGAGACTGCCAAGTTTCAAGGAGCCATTGCAAGAGAGGGTATCTACACTATGAAAGATCTCATCAATCTGACTTTCAACTTTCACAATTATACGGTCGTCACTGATTTCTCGAACCTTAAAAACACCGGAAGCAAACACTACCTGGATAAGAACATCGGGTGTCCTGCAAGTGGAATGGAAAAGCTCGACTTCGAAGCAATGGGCAGGAATCTTTTAAGCAGCGGTGACGGTAAGATAACTCCATATGGTGTGGTGTTTTGCAATAGAGTTCCTATGGAAGAAGTATATGATGGTAAAATGTTTCCCGATTATGATTACACCAGTGACTATATACTGAAGCTGGGAGTCACGCGAAAGGATTCATCAACACCAAATCCCCAAAAGACATGGCTGTACCTTCCAACTTCAAAAGCCTGCATTGTTAAAGCCTTACTCCGCCTCGGCGCAGACACATATAATGACTTGACCTTTAAATGTGTCGACGGCCCTAAGTTGTCGGAAGTATTTATGGAGCGACTTTCTATGACAGATAACCTCGGAGAAATAAATGAGCTGAGTAAAATCATCCAACAGCTTGAGCCAGAGGAAATTACAAAACTGGAAGCAGTCATTGATTATATGAAAGTCAAAACCGTTGGAGAAATGGTTGAGCTGGAAAAAGCCTTGACCATTTCTTTTTTGTTGCAGGCATTTCCGATGCGGAGCAGTACGGCAGGCACATGATGCAGCGAAAAAATCGTTTTCAGGATTTATTTCTTGACTTAAAGTACACTTTAAGTGATATGATTTTGTTATTGAGGAGGATGATATATGGTGGAATTAGAAATAAGTGAAGCGGCAAAATTGGTAAATTTAAAGCCTCATACTCTCAGATATTATGAAAGTATGGACTAATAAAAAACATAAAAAGAAATTCAGCAGGAAAAAGAATTTATAGTGAAGCTGATTTAAAATGGTTGGAATTTATAAACAGGCTAAGATCAACCGGAATGAAAATAAGTGAAATGAAAGAATATACCCGATTAAGGAATATGGGAGATGCAACAATCACAGAAAGAAAAAACATATTAGAAGAACACCTGGATTCAATAGATAGTGAAATAAAGAAATTATCAGAGGTTAGGAATTATGTTGCGATGAAAATTGAAATATATAAAAAAATGGAGGATAAGATTAATGGAAAAGGACAGCAGATTACAACGGGGGTATAAAAAGCTACGTGAAGAAACAACTTGGACATAAAATATAGGCAAATAGCAACAATTGCAGCATTAACTGCTTTAGGCAATGCCCAACCCCAGTTAAAATTTCATATTAATGCAGGGCTCAATATCGGGTTAACGGCTGAAGAAATAAAGGAAATTATGCTTTTACTGACTGTTTATTCGGGATTCCCATCAGCAATTAATGGCATGAATATTTTAAAAGATATTTTGACGAAAGAAATAAAAAGCAACTGTCCTAAAATTAATAAGTGAAAAATCTATAATGCCAAATTGCGTTGTTTTCCAGTTCTGTATAATAATCCACACTGTGGAAGAAGAGGAGGAATTTTTATGAATTCTATGAAGGGCAAGCGGGTTATCATTACTGGCCCCACGTCTGGTATCGGGAAAGAGGTCGCTATAGAACTGGGTAAATTCGATGCAGATATAGTCCTTGGCTGCCGTGACATGATACGGGGAAGGCAGGTGGCAGAAGAGATCTCTCGTAGTACTGGCACTATAAGTATTGACGTTATGCACATCGATACATCCAGCATTCAATCCATTCAAGAATTCGCACGGCACTTTCGCGAAAAGTATTCCCGGTTTGATGCACTTGTCAACAACGCTGGAGTCAATCGGGCTGGGCAGCCGCGACAGAATAGTGTTGATGGAATTGAGCTTACTTTTGCCACGAACGTACTAGGTTACTACCTACTAACGTGGGAACTACTTGAACTCCTTAAGGCGAACGCGCCGGCACGAATTGTCAATATAGCATCTTCCTTCGCAAGTGATATCGATCTTGATGATGTCCAGTTCGAGCATTGTCCCTATGACGGCATGAAGGCATATGCCCAATCGAAAGCTTGCGACCGAATGCTTACATGGGCATTCGCGCGACGGCTCGAAAACAGCGGTGTCACTGCTAATGCTATGGCACCAGGTCTAGTGCCGGAGACAGGTCTTTTTCGCGGAATGCCTACAGAAACCCGGTTTGAGCTAAACAAGAGGGGAGGACGTGGTATTGCACAGGGAGCAGATACAGCGGTATGGCTAGCAAGTAGTCCTGAAGTGGATGGCCTGAGCGGTAAGTTTTTTGAGCAGCGCAAAGAAATTGTATGTGAGTTCAGAAATGTGGAGACTGAAGAGAAACTCTGGAGTATTTGTGAAAGGCTTATCAGATGTGCGAAAGTCTCTGCATCTAACACAAAATAGGAAGAATGTATATGGGCTATAAACCATTACTGCTTTTTAATACCATTCAGCAGTATTTCGAAGTGCTTCAGGGCTTGTTCTTTTAAATCAAAGTCAGGATGTCGAATACACCATTCATAAGTAAGCCCTCTTATGGTCATAATACAGTGTTTCGTAAGTGTTTCAACAAGCATAGCTGTCTTAAATTCCCCTTGCTGCATGTCATTGCTAATTATATCACTAAAAATTTTCTGGAATTCCCTATTATAACTTATTATGGCATTTGTATTTATAGTAGCTGGTATATTTTTGTGTTACTATTGACAGTTCTATTACAAAATGATATTCTATAAACGATGTTAGCTAACACTGTATATTTAAATATGTAAATGCAGGAGTGCTTGTATGCCAAAGGATAAAACCAAAACTTATCAAAGAATAATACCATGTGCGAAAAAAGAATTTTTAGATAAGGGCTTCGAAAAAGCTTCCATGAGAACAATCGCTGCCGATGCCGGTATCTCTGCAGCTGGATTATATCGCCATTTTAAGGATAAAGAAGCTATGTTTGAGGCGTTGGTGTCGCCTGCTGTAAATGGGCTGAAAGAACTGTTTTTGTTAGCACAGGAGGATTTTAACAAGCTTCCAAAAGATAACAAGCAGGAAACCGTATTTGATTATTCCTCTGATAAGATTAAAAATTTTATTGCATATATCTACGATCATTTTGACGATTTTAAGCTGCTTATCACCTGTGCGGAAGGCACTGTTTTTTCGGATTTCATTGATAGCCTTGTAGAAATCGAAGTGAAATATACTCTCAAATTCATTGAATCCACAGGCAATGATGCGCTGACCTCGGGCAGGGCTACCCCTGAGCTTATGCACATTGTTTCAAGTGCATTTTTTTCAGGCGTATTTGAAATTGTAGTGCATGATATGACCAGGGAATCGGCGGACAGCTATATTGAGCGACTTAGACGTTTTTTTTTGGCAGGCTGGAATACCATTTTAACTCCGTAAAAAATAAGGTTCTTATAGGACCTTAAAAATTTCAAACAAAGTTTGATAAATCTAACTTATAGAAAGATACATATGGATATTAAAACGATTCAAAGCCTCTTTGAACGGCTGTGGATTTTGCAAATCCCCACACAGTTGAAATTATAAAAAACTGGAGGAATTTATATGAGTGAAATATTTATTGATCAAAAGGAAAAACAAAAACAATTTATATTGACCGGTAACATGTGGAAAATCATGGTTAATCTATCATGGCCGGCCATTATAGCTATGGTACTGTACGGATTGAATTCAGTCCTGGATGCTGTCTTTGTCGGACAGTTTGTAGGCGAAGCTGCTTTGGCAGGGGTTTCCGTGGCATACCCCCTTTCCCAAATCAGCGTTGCATTTGGCTCACTGATTGGAGTTGGTGCAGGCTCCATATTAAGTATTGCTTTAGGCAGTCAGGACAAAAAAACGCAGAAAAGGTTGTTGGGGAATGTCAACCTGATGTCTCTTGCTGCAACCGTAGTTTATATGGTATTGGCTTTGATCTTTTCAACACAGCTTATACGGGTTATGGGGGGAAAGGGGGAGGCTCTGGTTTTGGGAGAGAGCTATTTCAGAATAACTATTTTGGGCTCGTTTTTTTGGGTTTATGGCCTGGCGGGAAATATGATCATACGTGCCGAGGGGAAGATGAAGTCGGCAGCAGTGATGATGGGAATCGGTCTGGCTGTCAATGCGGCTGCCAACTATATCCTGATTGCGGTTCTCGGGTTAGGTGTGGAGGGGGCAGCGTGGGGCACAAATATCGGGATGCTGGTTTACACTCTGCTTGGATGGCTTTATTTTGGGAAAGGTTATGCTTCCTTCAAATCCAAGCTCCTTTCATTTCGATGGGATAAGGACATTGCAACATCTATTCTCAGACTTGGAATGCCCTCATTGATCATGAGCTTTATGAGTTTGATACAGGCGGTCTTTGTTTTTAATGCGTTATCAAACTATGGAACAACGGCGGACGTGGCCTTTTACGGAGTAGTGTACCGCGTATTCACCTTCCTGCTTACTCCGATTTTCGGATTGATGCGCGCTCTACAGCCGGTAATCGGTATTAATTATGGCGCAAAGCAGTATGAACGCGTCATTAGGTCCTATAAGATTTTTGCGGTTGCAGCCATGGCGCTGACCTTGCCGTTTTGGATTGTTTCTATGGTATCTCCCGGCGCGGTATTGGGCTTGATGCTGACGGAGCAACTGTTCACAGGAACACAATTTCAGTATTTCCGCATCTATATGGCGATTTTGCCGATATTGTCAATTATCTTTATGGCGATGACATTATTTCCATCCATAGATAAAGGAAAACCGGCAACCATCATTGGCATTGCAAGGCAACTGATCTTCTATGTGCCAGTCATGCTGATTTTGCCTAAAATGATTGGTATATCCGGCATTTATTACGGCTCGTTTGCTATTGATGTGGTTATAGTTCTTTGGACAATGATCATGGTAAAAAGAGAATTTACCCTCCTCAGACGAAAGAATGCACAAGTAACTCTCAGCGCTTAGCTAAGTCAGAGCACTATAGATGTAAATAAGCATAATTCAGTTTTAGCTTTACTTCTTGCCTGCCTGCATAAATTCCTGCATGGCTGCAATGGAGTCGTTGCTTATCACATGCTCAATTGCACATGCATCATTATCGGCGACTGAGGGTTCTACTTTTAATATCTTAGTCAAAAATTGCTGTATCACATGATGCTTTTTTGAAGTAAACTCAGCTAGTTTCAATCCTTCAGGCGTAAGGAAAATTTCCTTGTATTTTTCATTGACGATCAGCCCTTTTTCGGCAAGCGTTGACATGGCGCTGTTGGTGCTTGCTTTTGTAACGCCCAATCGGTCGGCAATATCCGATACTCGTGCTCCTGTTCCTTCACTTGAAAGTTCATATATTGCTTCAAGGTAGTTTTCCATTGTGAATGTAAGTTTTTCCACTTATACCCCTCCCTATTTCCGCATTGTGGCTAGATAGAGCCTTGCTTAAAATCTATGAGTTAAGATAGTCGGCAACAAAATTATAATTTCATTACAATCTTAGTATATCCTATCACACAATAATAATAAAGAGCCTGAAAACTTATCAGGTTCATCCCGCTCTGGCGTGAGATGAACTTAAGCAATATATGGGGAGAGCAAGGAGGTGGGATAAGAGAGAGACCTGCAGATCAATGCAAAATATCAAAAATATTATGTCTGAATGGAGCAAATCCCGGCTAAATGGAGCGGATGATACTGTTAATTTTTGCTATAATACCATCTTGTAAGAATGTGTGCAAATAAGTGCCGAAAGGCGCTTTTATCAGGTACTTAAGTTAGAAGATTAGAACTTATTGAATTGTATATGAATCAGGAATTTTTTTATGGTTGCTGTAGAACAGCTTTCCAATTATCTAACGTCCGAGTGGAGGCTTATTACATAATTAATGAGATGGGAACTTAAAAGGTAAATCAATAGTTTATAAAGAAAAGAGGGTAAAAAAAATGGAGAAGAAAAATTTGAAAACTGCTAAAACCAAAAGCGGAGTGGCAAGGCTTTTGGAGCTCGCGGCTACAAAGAAGTCTCTGGTAATATGCTCTGCAATTTTATCGGCACTGGCATCAATTGTTTCTTTTGTGCCTTATATTGCAATTTATTATATTGTGCAAGAAATAATGAGTGCTTATCCGAATTTTTCAAGTCTTGATGTGCAAAAGACAATTGGATTTGGGTGGCTTGCCTTTGGGGGAGTTCTCGGGAACATTCTGCTTTATTTTACGGCGTTAATGTGTTCCCACTTTGCGGCATTCGGAACTTTATATGAGTTAAAGGTAAGCTTTGCTTCTCATATTGCCAAACTGCCGCTTGGTTTTCACTTAACCTTTGGAAGCGGAAAACTTCGTAAAGTTATGGATGAAAATATAGAAAAAATAGAAGGGTTTATTGCCCATCAGCTTCCGGATATTGTAGCTTCAATGGTGGCACCGGTTGTCATGCTGGTAATTTTGCTTATGTTTGACTGGCGCTTTGGATTGGCAGCCTTAGTCGGAATTGTCATTGCCTTTATTATGCAATTTAAGGCATATGGAAATGAAGGTTCTAAAGCAATGATGAATAAATATCAGTCAGCTTTGGAGGATATGAATAATGCATCAGTAGAATATATCCGGGGTATTTCTGTTGTAAAAGCATATAAGCAGACAGTCTATTCCTTCAGGCGATTGCATGAAACCATTAAAGCATACACCAATTTTGTCATTCCATACACCTTAAGCTGGGAGAATTACATGTCAGGATTTTCCACTATTATTAATAATATATATCTGTTCTTAATCCCGGTAGGAATATTGATTGGATTAAATACTACCGATTATAAAACCTATGCCATGACCTTTATTTTCTATCTATTATTTGTTCCATCCATTTCTTCGGTTATGATGAAGATTATGTACGTTTCCAGCAGCGGGATGCAGATTTCCGGAGGTATAGAGCGTATGGACAGCGTTTTGGAAAGAGAAAAACTACCAGAGGCAGATAACCCGAAAACCTGTGAGGGCTGTGGGGTTGAGTTCAAAAACGTATCATTTTCCTATGACGAAGATAAGGATACTTCTGCTTTGCTAAATACATCCTTTCAAGCAAATCAAGGGGAGGTTACTGCCATTGTCGGTCCTTCCGGCAGTGGTAAAAGTACCATAGCTCATATGATACCGAGGTTTTTTGACGTGACTGCGGGCAGTATTGAAATCGGTGGTGTGGATATCCGGGATATGAAGATTGATTACTTGATGGAAAAGGTCAGCTTTGTATTCCAGGATGTGTTCCTGTTTAAGCAAAGCATCATGGACAACATAAGAATCGGGAATCAAAGGGCTACTGATGAACAGGTTATTGCTGCTGCGAAAGCTGCGCAATGTCATGAGTTTGTTGAAAGACTGCCAAAACGCTATAATACAGTCATTGGCACGAAGGGAGTGCATCTCTCGGGAGGTGAACGGCAGCGTATTGCTATTGCCAGAGCCATTGTAAAGGATTCGCCTATTATTGTCCTTGATGAGGCCACGGCTTTTGCGGATCCGGAAAATGAGCACTTAATACAAAAAGCCTTTGAAAAGCTGATACAAAACAAAACAGTCATCATTATTGCCCATCGCTTGTCTACCATACGAAGCGCTAATAAGATTATTGTCATGGATAAAGGACAGCCGGTGGAGCAGGGCACTCATGAACGGCTTATACTGCAGAACGGAAAATACAGCGCGATGTGGGAAATGTATACAAAGACACTTGACTGGAAAATCGACACCGGAAAGGAGATTGCGGCAAATGTTTAATTTAAAGAAAAAATTAATGTTGACCGATAAAGGATACTCGGATTTAAAGAAAGCGATTACTGCGTGCACCATTACCAATCTGTCCTTGATACTCCCCTTCGGCATTTCAATTCAGATATTCGGCGAGCTGTTGAAACCGCTTATGGGAGAAGAAATCTCCTGGACAAAAATGTGGTTTTTTTTCGGAATTGGTATAATAGCGGCAATTCTTATATTTCTGGCCAATAAAAATGATTACAAGAAGACCTATGTAGCCTCCTATATGGAATCAGAAGCAACCAGAATTCGTGTTGCGGAGCATATCAGAAAGCTTCCTATGTGCTTTTTCAATACTAAGGATTTATCGGAGCTTACTACCAATATAATGGGAGACTGTGCAACAAGTGAGCATGTGTTAAGTCATATTATCCCACAGCTTTTAGCTAATGCTGTTTCTATCACAGTTATCTGCTTTTCACTTGCATTTTTCGATTGGAGATTGGCGATGACGGTCTTTTGTACGGTACCTGTCGCATTCTTAATTATAGTCTTAAGCAGAAAAGTACAGAGAAGATTAAGTGAAAAACATGTAGAATCCAAGCTAAAAGCCTCCGACCAGGTGCAAGAATATTTGGAAGGTATCAAAGTGATTAAATCCTGCGGTCTGCAGGGCTCCAAATTTTCCGCATTGAACAATGCCCTTAAATTAATGAAGCAAATGGCAATTAGGATGGAATTTGTAACAGGAGTTTTTGTGACCGGAGCACAGATTGTTGTGCAGGCAGGAGTCGGACTTACGGTTTTTGCAGGGACCTATTTGTTGACGGGAGGGAAAATTGAATTAATCCCGTTGCTCATGTTCTTTTTGATTGTGGTAAGAATATATGGACCGATACTTACAGAGTTTACCCTTCTCCCGGAGCTTTTATATATGCAGGTTTCTACAAGCCGCATGAGAACTCTTGTTTCAACTCCTGCTATGGAGGGGGATACGGAGAAGGAAATAAAGGACTACAATATAGACTTTGAGAATGTATCCTTCAGCTACACCGGCAAGCTTTCCCCCGAGGAAGCAGTCATTAAAAATATAACCCTTTCCATTCCTGCAAACGGTATTACTGCATTAGTGGGTCCGTCCGGAAGTGGAAAGAGCACTATATCAAAGTTGATTGCAAGATTTTGGGATGTAAACAAAGGAGTAGTAAAAATAGGTGGTATCGATGTTAAGACTCTGGATCCGGAGCATCTGATGAGTTATATGTCCTTTGTGTTTCAGGATGTGGTGCTGTTTAACGATACCATTTACAATAATATTAGAATCGGTAATATGGATGCCACTAAAGCGCAGGTTATAGCAGCGGCAAAGTCAGCCTGCTGTGAAGAATTTGTAAGCAGCCTGCCGGATGGATATCAGACTATGCTTGGAGAAAATGGAAGTACCCTTTCCGGAGGCGAAAGACAGAGAATTTCTATTGCCCGCGCACTGCTGAAAAACGCACCCATTGTCCTTCTGGATGAAGCAACGGCTTCCTTGGACCCGGAAAATGAAGTGTTGATTCAGCAGGCAATTTCAAAGCTAATAGAAGGCAAAACAGTTATCGTAATTGCACATCGGTTAAGGATTGTAGCAGGTGCCGATAAAATCATTGTCATGGACAAGGGCAGAGCTGTGGAGCAAGGTACCCATGAAGAGCTGATTAAGAAAAGGGGATTGTACGAGAGGCTTTATACCATTCAGCAGAAAAGCTTGGGATGGAGTGTGTAATTACAGGTAAAAGACTTGATTACGGTCGGCGTTTTTACAGCGATTTATTTCGTGGTTTTCTTTGCATGCGGTATGCTGGGATACATTCCTATATTTATGCTGCTTATTCCGTTCATCTGCCCTTTTGTGGCGGGCATTCCATTTATGCTCTACCTGACGAAGATAAAAAGGTTTGGGATGGTTACAATAACCGGGCTTATTTGCGGCATTTTGATGCTTATCACCGGGATGTCCTGGCCACCAATTTTTACAGGTTTGGGTTTTGGTTTGATTGCTGATTTTATTTTAAAATCCGGAAATTATCAAAGCTCTAAAAAAACTATTACTGCCTATACTGTTTTTAGCGTTTGGCTCATGGGTATGATGCTGCCGCTGTACTTTATGAGGGACAGCTACTTTGCTGCTATGGTGCCGACCTATGGGCAGGAATATGTTGATGCACTTATGTCCTATACGCCGACCTGGTCGTTCTTTGCATTGACCGCACTTACAATTTTAGGCGGATTTTGCGGGGCGCTTATCGGCAAATCGGTTTTAAAAAAGCACTTTAAAAAGGCAGGCATGGCCTGATGCAAAAAGAATTAATGCAAAGTAAGAGAACACCTTCTGCCTTTGTGCTTGATCCGAGAACAAAAATTCTGCTCGTGTTTATTGGCAGTACAATTTTGATTGCCGGAAGCGCAGGCGGTGTGATGAATGTGATAAGGCCGGCCTTGGCGCTGTTGCCGCTGCTTCTGTTTCTGATGATTGGCAGGTTCAAAACAACGATAAAATTTGCATTGATTTATGCAGCGGCATATTTGATGGAGCTTTACCTTATACCGCTGACAAGCGGACTTATAGGGTTTTTGATTGTGGCTCTGTCGGGGATATTTACGCGGTTTATTCCGGGGCTGGCAATCGGGTATTATTTGGTTTCAACCACTACCGTAAGTGAATTTATTGCGTCAATGGAGCGGATGCATGTTCCTCAAAGCATTGTTATTCCTTTTGCGGTTATGTTTAGGTTTTTTCCGACAGTGGGCGAAGAATCAAGGGCAATTGGTGATGCAATGCGTATGAGAGGTATCGGATTTTCGGTATTTTTCAAAAATCCGATGGCTATGCTTGAATACCGCTTAGTCCCGATGATGATGTCAACCGTTAAAATAGGAGAAGAGCTTTCGGCCGCTGCATTAACGCGTGGCTTAGGCAGTCCTGTTAAGAGAACGAACATATGCAAAATAGGATTTGGCATTCACGATATCATATTGTCAATCGTTGCTATTGCTGCGTTCATAGGTTTTTTATTATTTTGAAAAGGAGGAGCTAATACGAATGATTGAACTAAAGAACGTCTCTTTTTCATATTCACAGGGTCAGAAAGAAAACGGGCTGCACAATATAAACTTAACCATTCGGCAGGGTGAGGTTGTCCTGCTATGCGGGGAATCCGGCTGTGGGAAAACTACTTTAACACGACTGATTAACGGATTGATACCAAACTATTATGAAGGCTCTCTTACGGGCCAGATATTGATTAACGACCAAGCAATCCATAAATTACAGATCTATGAGACGGCGAAAATGGTAGGCTCTGTTTTTCAAAACCCGCGCTCACAATTTTTTAATGTGGATACCACAAGTGAGCTTGCATTTGGCTGCGAGAACAGGGGCTTGCCCGCAGAAGAAATAAACAGGCGGATAGCAGAGACGGTTTCTGATTTTAAAATTGATATGTTGATGGACAGAAGTATTTTTCAATTGTCCGGCGGTGAAAAGCAGAAAATCGCCTGTGCTTCAGTTTCAACCTGCCATCCTGACATTTTTGTGTTTGACGAGCCTTCCTCCAATCTGGATATAGCAGCGATTGAGGATCTGCGAAAGCTCATCGAGCTGTGGAAAAGCAAAGGCAAAACCATCATTATTGCGGAACACCGACTATATTTTCTGCGTGAGCTTGTCGATCGTGTTTTATACATGAAAAGCGGCAGGATAGAAAAGGAATTTACCGCCAAACAGATGAAAATGATGAATTTAGCAGAGCTTTCAAGCATGGGACTTAGACCGCTTTCTTTGGAAAGCCTGACAAGAGACAAAAAAAATGTCGCTCAGAGATGGGAAGATGTGTATCTGTCTAATTTTGTGTTTTCTTATAAGAATATAACTCCTGCAATTAAGATAGATTTGCTGACAGTGCCAAAAGGCAATATCGTTGCTGTTATCGGACACAACGGAGCCGGAAAATCAACCTTTGCCAGATGCCTCTGCGGGTTGGAAAAGAGCTGCAAAGGCACTCTGGACCTTTGTGGAGAGATATGCAAGAGAAGGGACCGCTTGAGGCGATGCTACATGGTCATGCAGGATGTCAATCATCAGCTGTTTACTGAAAGTGTACTTGACGAAATTTTATTAAGTATGGGAGAAGCTGACACGGCAAAGGCGGAAAGTATTTTGAGCAGTCTTGATCTTTTACCAATGAAGGATCTGCATCCGATGTCATTATCGGGGGGGCAAAAACAGCGGGTGGCAATAGCAAGCGCCGTTGCCTCAGAAAAAGAAATCATATTATTCGATGAACCAACTAGCGGACTTGATTTACGTCATATGAGAGAAGTATCCGATAGTCTGAAACAGCTTCAGCAGATGGGAAAAACATTATTTATCATTTCCCATGACCTTGAACTCATACTCGGAAGCTGCACACATGTTTTACATTTTGAAAAAGGCAGCGTGATAGACAGTTATCCCCTTGATGATATAGGTGAAAATAAAATCATGTCTTTTTTTATTAGGAATGCTCAAGAACCGGCAGATAATGTCAATTCACTTTGCATTTAATTGTATGTCTAATTATCCCATCTAAGAATAACTTAAAATAAAATAAAAAATCATAAAGGTTATTTCACTAATGAAATGTAAATTTCATTAGTGAAATCTGTTTTTGGCAACATCGATTTGTGGCATCCAGATTCCAGTTTCAGCGGTTTATGGTAGAATGTTTCAATCTGCAGCTTTGGCTGGTAAACACCAACAATTGACCCCAAAATTAATTTTTGATGTTTTCATAAAACGCTTCGAAAACAATAAAATTTATTTTGCTGTTAGGAATGCTGTTGATTGCTTCCTGGAATTAGGCTATACTGCTTAAGAACTTGTAAACTGGTGTATAATTTATATTTTGCAGAATAGTAAGAAAAGTTTTTCGATTTATAGAATTAGCAATAAAATAAATTAATATGGCACAACACTTGCTTGTTTTATTATTAGAAGTTTATTGTTAACAATTTTAAATGGGAAGGGGGGAATGAAATGGTTAATGCAGTTCTGCTAAATGACAATGATATGGTTGTAACAGTAACCAAGCCAATATCATGTGGCGATGAAATTACATTTGTTTTGAATGGCAAAACATCGATAGTTAAGGCGGTTTTCAATATCCCTGTTAATCATAAGGTTGCTATTGTAGATATTAAGAAGGGTGATGCAGTTTTAAAGTATGGTGAAATAATAGGTTATGCGACAAATGATATTAAAGCAGGTGAGCATGTGCATGAAAATAATTTGGACAGCAAAAAATTGAGGGAGGTTGAGTAATGAAATTCAATGGCTATAAACGTCCGGATGGGCATGTAGGCATTCGTAATCATGTTGTTATTATGCCGGGAGTTATATGTGCCGCAGGAGTGGCCCAGAAGATTGCCAACAAAGTGGATGGTATTCAATATTTATACAATCCCAACGGTTGTGCTCAAAATTCAAGGGATACTGCAGTTACCCTGAATATTTTATCGGGGCTGATTGCGAATGGTAATGTATACGGTGTTCTGATTGTAGGACTGGGATGTGAAATGATACGGGAAGCTACGTATCTGGAAGCTATACGGAAGAAAACTAATAAGCCCGTATACTACATCAGCATTCAAGAAGAGGGAGGCATTCAGAAAACTGTTGCAAAAGGTGTTGAGATAGTTAAAGCTTTAAGTGAAGAGGCAAGCAAATGTGTAAGGGAAGAATGTGATTTATCTGATATTATTCTTGGATTGGAATGCGGTGGTTCTGATCCGACATCAGGGTTTTCTGCTAATGCTGTACTTGGAAATACCTCGGATAGATTAGTAGACTTGAATGGTACATCTGTTTTGTGTGAAACACCGGAAGCTATTGGAGCAGAGCATATACTCAAAGAGCGTGCTCTAACTCCTGAAATTGGACAAAAACTGTGTGATACCGTATTAAAATATGAAAAGATGTTTGCAGATATGGGAGAAGATATTAGAAATACAAATCCTTCTCCCGGGAATAAGGCCAGCGGGATAACAACTCTGGAAGAAAAATCATTGGGATGTGTTCATAAAAGCGGTACAAAACCATTCAGTGGAGTATATGAATATGGACAGATGATTGACAAAAAGGGTTTGGTATTTATGGACGGGACTGCCTATGATGTTGCATCTGTAGTATCTTTAATAGCCGGAGGCGCTCAAATCGTAGCTTTTACAACAGGTATGGGCACTCCTGTAGGAAATGCTATAGCCCCAGTTGTAAAAATTACCGGAAACCATGATACAGCTGTTCGACTAAATGATATGATAGATTTCGATACAAGTGATAGTGTTACAGGAGCTAAATCTGTTGAAGAGCTTGGGGAGGAGCTTTTAAGTTATATAGTTCAGGTATGTAACGGCAAGAATGTTAAGGCAGAAGATAATGAAATTTCAGATATGGCGATTAACCAATTTAATAGTTATGCTTAAAAAACTAAAAGGGGTGTAGAATAAATGAAAATATTAAAGACTGTACAAAAGGTTCCAGGCGGATTGATGGTTATTCCTCTGTTTCTGGGAGCAGTAATTAATTTGCTATTTCCACAATTATTAAACATTGGCGGAATGACTACAGCAACCTTTAAGGCGGGAGCAGGCTCTTTTATAGGCGCCAGCTTGTTATGTGTAGGCTCTCAAATTACCATTACAAAAATCGGTGAGCCTTTAAAAAGAGGATTTGTATTACTGGCGGCGAAATTTCTAGCTGGCTTTGTATCCACGTTGGTTGTAGCCAAAATTTGGGGGCCTAATGGTGTTATAGGGTTGACGCCTTTGATGCTTTTAGCAGCCGTGACAAATAGCAATGGTGGTATGTACCTTGGTCTAATGAGTCAGTTTGGTGATGAAAATGACTTGGGAGCGCAATCGTTATTAGGAATTAATGATGGACCGTTTTTAACTCTTATTGGTATGGGCCTGGCAGGACTTGCAAGCTTTGATGCAGTTGCATTATTAGCATCCGTTGGGCCATTGATTGTAGGTATTATTCTTGGAAATTTAGATAAAGATATTAGAAAATTTTTAGAGCCTGGTATTTTATTTACACTTCCGTTCCTGGCTTTCTGCCTGGGTACCGGATTAAACTTGAAAAACATCGTTACAGGTGGTGCAACAGGCATTCTGCTTGGAATTGCTGTAGTAATATTATCAGCATTGTTTATTTTACCGGCAGACAGATTCATATTAAGACGTCCAGGCTATGCAGCTTTTGCCCTTTGCACGACAGCAGGCAATGCGGTTGCAGTTCCTGCAATTCTTGCCCAGATCGATCCTTCATTAGCAGGACAGGTTGATACAGCAACGGCTGCTGTGGCAACAGCAGTTATTGTTACAGCAATTATTGCTCCAGTTATAACGAGTTATGTTGTAAAAAAATACGGTAGCCCGAAATATCCCAAGGAACAAAATAGTATAGAAGCATAGTAAAATGTATAAAGAAAAGGCCGGTGGAGAAAACCATCGGCCTTTTCTTTATAATATTATTAAGAATTACTAAGCTTACGCCACAATGTTGTTTTGCTGATGTTTAAAAAATTGCATAGCTTTTCCTTATCATTGCCGAATTTGTGCAAAAGGAAATTTACATAGTTAACTTCTAATTCCCTTAGGTTATCGGTTATTTCAGTGGTATATGTTGGTGTACTTTCTATATTGTGTTTTTGACTGATCATACTAACTATAAAACTGTAAGTTAGTTTGTTTTCATCGGATAATATTACTACCCTTTCGCAAAAGTTTTTAAGCTCTCTAACATTTCCCGGCCAATCATAGGTCAATAATAGGTTGAAAATGGATATATCATCCCAATATATTGATTTGTTTTCCTGTTCGGCAATTTCGGTTAGAAATGTTATAAATAAGGGTATAATGTCATTAGGCCTGTCTCTTAGAGGAGGAATGTCAATTTCCAGTAGTGCCAGCCTATAATACAAATCTTCGCGGAATAAGTTTTTCTTAACCATCTGCTTTAAATCTTTATTTGTGGCAGCGATAATTCGTACATCCACGGGGATAATCTTATCTCCGCCAATTCTCATGATTTCCTTTTCCTGTATTACCCTTAGAAGTTTTGCCTGAAGATTTAATGGAAGTTCACCTATTTCATCCAAAAATAGAGTACCGTTATGAGCTATTTCAAATAACCCCTTTTTGCCACTGCTTGAAGCACCTGTAAATGAACCCTTTTCATAACCAAAAAGCTCACTTTGAATTAAATTTTCATTAAAAGATGCACAATTAATGGCCACAAAAGGACCGTTTGCACGCAAACTCTCATTATGAATGCTTGATGCAAATACTTCTTTTCCTGTTCCGGACTCACCATATATAATAATAGTACTATTAGACTTAGCATATTTCTTAGCTATTTTTACGATTAACTTAGTTTTAGCATCTTTGCAAATAATATCTTTAAAATATACTTTTGCAGTTAAACCTTTTATTTGATTTTGTGTTCTTATCGACATTTCAAGATTTTGCACATATTTTATATTATTTATTATAATTGCAAAAAGCATTTCCTGTTCCAATATAACAGGAATCATATTTATGACATAATTATTTTTCTGGATTTTTATTATGTAATTTGCAGGAGTTGATAATAATGCTTCAATTTCTATATTAAATACATCCTGAATTTTCAAGCAATTACCTTCATTAAAGAATAGTTTTTCAGCCTGTAGATTGTATCTCTTTATAATCCCATTAGCATCTATTATTATTACTGCCTCTGACATAATATTTGTGATTATTTCAATGAAATTATTTTTCGATTTTTCTTTTATTGAAATATCAGTTGAATGGCGTGCCTGGTTTATAGTTGTCTTCCAGGAGGTGCTGTTTATGGCGATATGCTCTACCGGTATATTGTATTTATTTGCAATGAGGGTGGGTTCAACATCCCCGATCAGTACATCGATACTCCTGTTACTTGCTAGTTTAGCAATAGTGGTTTCAACATCAATATTATTGAACATTTTGTAGTAGTAAAACTCATAATCTCCCATATGGTTATGTGAAAAAATATTTTGAGATGAGACTCCGAGACTTTCATACCCTATTTCAAAGATGCATATTCTTTTATATTCTGTTACCACACATTTTTCCAAAATCTTCATCAAGACAGTTAAATCAAATTTTAAATCAAAAATAGGAAGAGGGATATTGTTTTGAAACAAATAGTTGGCCAGGCTTCCTCTTGTAATAATTCCGGAAATGTTTACGTTTTTTATTATCTCATTTATTTCGGCAAGCAATTCCTCGTTAGGGTTCGAAACAATAACCTTATAAATATAGTTCATTATATTAGTATCATTAGATATTTTTTCTTTTTCTTCCTCTACGGGAACAATAGCCAAAAATTGTTTTTCAAACTTATTAATCATATAAAAACC
>Ga0209643_1000436_pt1 | contig 78106 bp, 71 predicted proteins | sample AutmiccBRH37_all_FD_187383 | JGI IMG/M metagenome (GOLD analysis project Ga0209643, IMG submission 187383) | Deep subsurface microbial communities from Mt. Terri, Switzerland - Autotrophic microbial communities BRH/37_all (SPAdes) (version 2) | ecosystem: Environmental > Aquatic > Deep... | reverse complement strand
TCCTGAGACAAAAGAACGCGCCCATATAATGGTCAGGGAAATACTGGCTACACATAAGCCTTCACTAGTTTCATCTGAGTTAAAGGCTAGTATTCGCGAAGAGTTTCCTGAGATTTATGGGGTGGAAATATAAACACCCAAATCTCTCTAAAAATGAAAATTGTAAATATTAATATGCCTCCACAGTATATTAATAAAAAGAGGAGAGCAAATATTTTTGTTTGCTCTCTTTTTACTTTAACCTTTCTCTAATCACTTTCGTATAATACATAAAAACTAGTATGTGAAAGTGATGGTGATAGAATGGTAAAAATACTTATCAACTTAGCTCAAAGAAGATTGTACTTATATAAAAATGAGCAGGCATTAAATTCCTACCCAGTAGCCATAGGTAAGCCGAATACGCCTACCCCTCCAGGAACCTACCATATTGTAACTAAAATTGTAAACCCTCATTTAACTGTGCTTGGAACACGCTGGATGGGGCTATCTATACCAAGATACGGAATTCATGGAACTCCTGCACCCTGGACTATTGGTACTATGGCTTCATTAGGTTGTGTAAGAATGTATAATCATGATGTAGAGGAAGTATTCCCACAGGTTCCCATGGGAACTACAGTAGAGATTATCTCAGGAAGTGGGAGCTATAATCCCACTCCAGGGCCAACATCCTCACCTGGATCTCAACCTCAAGCCCCATCTCAAGGAACGCAGGGACAAAGATATATAGTACAAAAAGGAGATACCCTGTGGAGGCTTTCTCAAAGATTTGGTGTTTCTCTTGATGCCTTGATAAAGGCAAATAATCTTAGTAATCCGAATGTTATCCACGTTGGGCAGGAATTATTAATTCCGAGGTAAGATTAGCAACACGTCCTGTAACAAAAAGCCCCGGTTTATAATAGTAAGCATTAAATAATAACCAAGCAGTCCAATAAATTAAATCAGGAACTGCTTGGCTATTTGTTTTGAATTACTTCTCATATTTAACGGGTAATGGTGATAATTCTGGTTTCACCATCCCATCCCACAGAAGCGCCAAGGGTCTCACTAACAAAACGCAGCGGGACAAAGGTACGGCTGTCCAATATATTAGCGGGACAGTCAATTGTTCCATCTTTTCCGTCAACAAGGACAACCTCCGAGTCAATGGTAAGAATGATTTCCCTGCCGTTGTCTGTAATGATTACTTCTTTCGTCTCCTGCATCCACTGCACTCTTGCTCCAAGCATCTCACTAACGAAGCGTACTGGTACAAGGGTTCTGCTAACTTCAAGGTTTACAAAAGGTGCAGCATCTAAGATGTATGGGCTGCCGTTTACTGTGGAGTCAAGCTCACCTATAGAAAGTGTGATTTGCTTCTTCCCAGCCGATGTCTTGATGATAGCAAACGTGCTGAACTTATCGACTACAAACTTGATGCCTGTAGGGTTGCCATCTGCATCATAAGTGATGGTTGCTGCAATGACCTTCTTCTCACCATCACTATGGATTGCAAAGACTGCCAGGCTTTCCAGGAAGCTCTCTCTTTCCTCTGCATCATCTGAGAAGGTTATTCCTGTTAGTGGCAGGGTAACGGAGGTGTTGCCCAGTATCGCCGTATTGATTGTCGTGGGCGTACCCAGTATCACAGCACCATCTATACCGGCCATCCCTCTCATCAGGGCTGAGGCCGAAGCTACATCTCCACGTTCCACAGTCAAGGACAGACCCTGACCAGCAGCAGTGAGAGCTTCAATCAAAGCTACTGGTACTTCAAGAGTGGCATTTGGTGTGACTACAACCACATTCATTCCAGTTGCGCTCTGCAGGACATTTGCAGGTACATTTATTATAGTGGTCGCTTCCTGATTGCTCTCTATATTAATCTGGACATTCGTTTTGCCTTCCGCCTTGGCTTGTACAATTAGTTCCTGTACCTCTAATTCAACCCTGAAAGTTTCTATAGTATTTCCATCATCGGTGGTTAATGTTTCTGTCTGTATAGAAACTCCACTTATTATTAAAATGTCCGTTTCTTCCTCTGATGTTTCTGGTGTAACCACAGGAGGTATATAGCTGTTACGTCTAGGAATACGAGTAATCGTCAAAGTTCCAATTACGAAGGTAATATCATAATTATCTGAAGTCAGACCAGATGGCGTGATGGTATAGGTTCCTAAAGCTTCACCATCCTCACGAACAAACGCAAGTGTTCCTCCCAAGACAGATACATCTTCACCTGGGGCAAAATTATCATAGCTAACTGTAAAAACCGGATCAGCTACACCAAAAACTTTACTTTTATCTTCGGCAGTCAAGGTCAAGCTTCTTTGAGTAATGCTAAAGTCTGCACCTGTAAAAGTAATATCGTAGTTAGTTCCGGCAGTTAATGACCCCTGCTTGATAGCATAGCTGCCTGTATTCTCTCCAGGTTCTCTAATTAGCCCACCTGTCATGCTGTCACTATCTACTAACTGACCTTCAGAAATCCTATAACTTAATTCTGGTTCTATTTCCCCGTAGGTTTTGCGTAAATTATCAGCTGTTATTGTCAAGAGTCGAACAATAATATTAGCACCTAAACCTTCTGGTCGAACCAAATAATAGTTACCTGCATTACTGCCCGTAATCGTCATTTCTGTGTCTATGCTAATACCAGTTCCAACATCAGCCTGGCCAAAGGTACCACTAGTATGGTTTTCTAGAAAGACTTCATCACCTTCAACTATTCCGCTTAACTCTGCATTAATAATCTCTGCGTCTGTTGTGCCGTCATAGACTTTGTCTTGTGCTGCTGCATTTATTACGGTTAGTTCTTTGTGGGTGATTTTGGCAGCAGTAAGTGTTGGCTGAGTCAGGGTATAATTGATGATGTCATCACCCGTAATCTTCATTTCTGTATCTACACTAATACTAGTTCCAATATCAGCCTGGCCAAAGGTACCACTAGTATGGTTTTCTAGAAAGACTTCATCACCTTTAACTACTCCGCTTAACTCTGCATTAATAATCTCTGCGTCTGTTGTACCGTCATAGACTTTGTCTTGTGCTGCTGCGTTTATCACGGTTAGTTCTTTGGGGGTGATTTTGGCAGCAGTAAGTGTTGGCTGACTCAGGGTATAATTGCTGATGTCATCACCTGTAATCGTCATTTCTGTATCTACACTAATACCAGTTCCAACATCAGCCTGGCCAAAGGTACCACTAGTATGGTTTTCTAGAAGGACATCATCACCGTCAACCACACCGCTTAATTCTGCATTAATAATCTCTGCGTCTGTTGTGCCGTCATAGACTTTGTCTTGTGCTTCTGCATTTATCACGGTTAGTTCTTTGGGGGTGATTTTGGCAACAGTAAGTGTTGGCTGAGTCAGGGTATAATTGCTGATGTCATCACCTGTAATCGTCATTTCTGTTTCTACACTAATACCAATTCCAACATTAGCCTGGCCAAAGGTACCACTAGTATGGTTTTCTAGAAAGACCTCATCACCTTCAACTACTCCGCTTAACTCTGCATTACGAATCTCTGCATAAGTTGTACCGTCATAAATTTTGTCTTGTGCTGCTGCATTTATTACGGTTAGTTCTTTAGGAGTTATTTTTGCCGTTAACCCTATGGGCTGTATCAAGGTATAGTTATCTTTATCAAGACCTTTTAGGGTTAAGCCTGGTAAAACTGTAATATCACTATCCACATTTTTCACAGTAAAAGTTCCCATTAAGGCATCTAATTGCACATCATCTAAACCTACCACGCCCTCCAACTGTGCCCCAGTAATAGTAGCATCTGTAGTCCCATCATAGACTTTGTCTTGTGCTGCTGCATTAATTACAGTTAGTTCCTTGTGGGTGATGTTAGCAGTAAGTGTTGGTTGGACCAGGGTATAATTGCTGATGTCATCACCCGTAATCTTCATTTCTGTATCTACGCTAATATCCGTTCCAACATCAGCCTGGGCAAAGGTACCAATAGTATGATTGCTTAAAGCCACAGCATCACCTTCTACTACACCGTTTAACTCTGCGCCGTTAATCTCTGCATCAGTTGTTCCTTCATACACTTTGTCTTGTACTGCTGCATCAATTACGGTTAGTTCTTTAACCGTGATGTTGGCAGTAAGTGTTGGCTGAGTCAGGATATAATTGCTGATGTCATCACCTGTAATCGTCATTTCTGTATCTACACTAATACCAGTTCCAACATCAGCCTGGCCAAAGGTACCACTAGTATGGTTTTCTAGAAGGACATCATCACCGTCAACCACACCGCTTAGTTCTGCATTGCTGATTTCTGCGTCTATTGTTCCATCATACACCTTGTCTTGCGCTACTGCATTAATTACAGTCAGTTCTTTAGCGGTAATTTCTGCCTTGACTGTTGGTGCCCCTGTCAATGACAGAGCATAGTCGCCGGCCTGGGCACCAATTAGTGAACTGGCTTCACTCAAGCACACTGTCTTATCTTCACCTGTCTGTGCATCATCAAAAACCAGTACAGTATTTAATGCAACATCATCGTCTCCAAAAATGCCAAGTAGTATAAGGTTATTGCTGTCAATCACAGCCTCGGTATTACGGTCATATTCTTTGTTCTCGACCGTGAATGAGCCACTTACAGCCAAAGTAATTTGAGGTCTGCGAACAATGTATATCATATATGTCTTTTTTGTAACGCCATCTCCAGCGGTTACAACAATTTCTACTTCATTGCTACCAACTTCCAAAGGAATTGGTAATGAGTTAGTACCATTGGCAACAGCTGTTCCATTAACCATTATACTAGATGTTGCTTCCGCTGTTGGTTTTACTGTAATGCTTGATGTGCCATACCCCACACTTACAGTATAGCTGGTTTGGTCACTACTAAAATCTGGCTCTAATATTCCACTGCTTAATAACAAATCACTTAAATCAGCTAGATAATTAGATAATTCTACGGTCTCTCTTCTTGACTGAACCTGAGAAGCAGCAATAGTAATGTCTGCTTCCACATTGATATCTTCCGCTCTAATTCCTATACTTGAAGAGGTGTTATAGCCTACAAAAAATCCAGTTAATCCATGGGCATTAGTAATGTCATCATTCCCTTCTACAGTAACACTAACATTGGATTTTCCGACTGAACAGAGTCTAATCTCCAATCTGACATATGACAGAGCATTTCCTGAAGCATCTTTTAATATAGTTGAACCAGCAGCACCTCCTCCATTACCTATATCATCGCCATCCCCTCTAGTAGCTATAACCCATGGGTCATTAATAATAGTTATAGTACCACCATTTCCTATGAAGCCACCGCCGATACCTGCAGCGCCAGAGCCACCTGTAGCTGTAACTCTACCACCTTCTATAGTGATATTGCCCCCTGAAACACCGCCATTAAATAGGTTTATACCACCGCCGATACCTGCTCCACAATCACCACCTTGTGCTGTCACATTGCTGTATCTAATGGTAATATTGCCTCCTGAACCTCCAGGACTGATAAATCCGGTTCCTTCACCACCACCGCCACCTATACCGGCAGCGAATTGGCCTCCAGCTGCTGTTACTGTACCTCTTTCAATGGTTATAGTGCCACCGTTTCCAACGCACCCGCCGCCGATGCCGGCAGCTCTTTCTTCACTTGATGCTGTCACTAGACTATCTTTTATAGTTATGATACCGCCCGAACCCCTATAACCACCGCCGATGCCAGCACCATAAAAACCACCTTTTGTCGTTATGGTGCTGTCTTCAATAACTATGCTGCCGCCTGAACCAACTGTACCACCGCCAATGCCGGCTCCTTCAGGACCTCCCTCTGCAGTTACCGTACTGCCTTTTATTGTTATACTGCCTCCTGAACCTCCGTGAACACTAGTGCTTCCGCCTCCACCACCGATACCGGCACCTCCATTGTAGGATAAATATTTTTGACCACCTTTTGCAGTTACAGTTGCATTTTCAATGAGTATACTGCCTCCGCTTCCTAAGAGCCCACCGCCCATGCCAGCGCCATTATACCCGCCTGTTGCTGCTACTTCTATCCCTCTAATGGTTATATTACCACCTGCTTCTTCATTGGCACCACCAATGCCAGCGCCAAAAAAACCGCCTGTTGCTGTAAGTTTTCCAACACTTGCACTCTCAGCTTTAGAAATAACAAGCGTTACACCTTGAGGTACATATATACCAGCTCCAGGATTTGGACGTACAATGGTATTTACACCACTGATATACAGTTTGTTCTCAAAATTTCCACCTCCAGCAAAATCGATGCCATGAGTGTCCGAAAGCGATTTTATGTTTACATTTTCTATCGTTAGGGTTAATGCTGATTCTCTGTTGCTTTTAATTTCGATTCTTGTATTTTGGTTTGTCACTTCTGGACTGCTGCCAATTATTTTAACTTCCGTTGCATTTTTTCCTATTGAAACTGTCCTTGTGAAGGCTCCATTAAGCTGATATTCTCCGTTTGCGTTAATCTCCATACCTACCCCATAGTAGCCGCCAACTGTAGTTACCACACCACCGTTTATTGTTATGCTACCGCCTGTTCCTCCGGAACCACCACCTACACCGGCCGCTGAATTGCCTCCAGCTGCTGTTATCGTTCCCCCATTTATAGTAATATTACCTCCTGCTCCTTCAAAGCCGCCACCTATACCAGCTCCATTACTGCTTCCAAGGGCTATAACCGTTCCCCCATTTATAGTAATATTACCTCCTGCCCCTCGAAAACCACCACCACCGATACCGGCAGCTCCATACTGGTCGGTTCCTTTGCCTTCGGCTGTTACTGACCCGCCGCTTATGGTAATATTGCCGCCAGAGCCACCTCTACCGCCACCAATACCGGCTCCTCCTAGTGTGAGAGGTTCATCGACTCCCCCCCTTGCTGTTACAATACCGCCTGTTATGTTTATGTTTCCGCCCGAATAGCTTGTACCACCACCAATACCGGCTCCTCCAGCTCTGCCTATTGCCTCTACTTGCCCCCCTCTTATGGTTATGGTTCCACAGTTTGTTACGTATCCACCGCCAATGCCGGCGCCATTATATCCACCTTTTGTTGAAAGTTTTCCTGAAGCGACACCCTGGGCTTTGTCAATAGCAAGGGTAACCCCAAGGGGTACATGTATACCTGCTCTGCCATTGCCGCCAGTTACTGAATTATCTCCGCTAATATACAATTCATTTTCAAAATTTCCAGCGCCCGCAAAGTCAATGCCATGTTCTGACGTGTTTATTCTTATATTTAAATCTTCTATTGTGAGAGATAATGCTGCAGCTCTACCAGAAGCAACAACAATGTTTGCATAGTGTTGAGATCCCCCACCTATGATTTTAACGTCAGTTGTAGTGTTAGCAATTGTAATAGTCCCGGAAAAACTGCTACCTAACTGGTAAGTACCGTTAGATGTAATTTCCAAAGGGCCTGCTGGTATTCCTAGAGAACTAATATCCATTTGAAAGAATACAGTATCAATGGAACCTTCGCCATATACTGCTTCGGTTATAGTTGCCTCTAATGATTCTTCCCCTGATGATTCTGCCGCTGCAAAAAAGCTGCATCCTACTAATACTCCAAATATTATAATAATCCTAACAATTAATCCCGTCCCCTTTAATTGAACTTTCATTTTTCCTCTCCTTTTCGTAAGATGGATTGACTTTAGACTTATACCCCAAGTTTTTTACAAGGCTTCTGAAATGATATATTAAAATTATCTTATCAATTGTTTCAGGAAATGTAATATAGTATAAATATTATTTATTGCGAGAAAATGAGGGAGAAAGATAAGAGAAATGAAAATAAAACTCTTAAATAAGAGTAAATTGAAACTGCTATTCAACTATTTAGCGAATATGGTTTTGAAAAGATAGTGGTAGCTCTATTGTAAATTGCCAGGAGTAGCAAAGCTGGAAAAGTATATGGTATTATATTATAATCAATACACTATAGTCACTGACTATAGTCATTATACTTTTTTTACAAATATCTTGTCAATATGGGGGGGAGACTGGTGAAAGAAAAGAAGAAATACCAGAAAAGATAATGCTATCGAAACAAAAAGGAAAATCTATGAAACTGCAGATAGTTTATTTAGAGAGTACGGTTTTGACAAAGTAACTGTAGATACAATAGTAGAAACAGCAGGAGTTTCAAAAGGAGCCTTCTACGTTTATTTTGAATCAAAGGATGCCCTCATTGCCAATCTAATTGCAGATACTGTAAATAAAGTGGACTTAGACTATACATCCTATGTGCAATCATTTCCCGAAGATACGCCGGCATCTGATATCCTTATTTCGCTAGTAGAAAAAATAGCTTATATTATTACCAACTTTATAGGCTTTGAAGCTATGAAGATCATATATGAAGTTCAAATAACAAGAACAGTAGATACGAGTGCTTTATTAAGCTACAATAGGGATGTCTACAAATTGTTCAACGAGGTAATAACCCTAGGTGTTCAGCAGGGAGAGTTTTATAAAAAGATGCCTATTGATACCATTGCAAAACACTTTATTATTGCCTTACGGGGACTAACTTATGAATGGTGCATTAGGTACCCTGATTTTGACTTAAAATTACACGTTCTGGAACACTTCAAAATACTATTAACAGGTATTAGAAGGCAAGAAAACCATAGTTTCATGTCAGAATAAATCACCACAATGTCTTCATTATATATACAGTTCATGTAAATCAGCGCAAACTTAAATCCTACTCTAGGTTTAGACTTGGAAATATTTAAGTGGTATAATTAAAAGGACAAGTTCTTGGGGAAAGGGGTTTTTATTAGCCATAGGTAAACCTAATACCCCTACCCCTCCAGGAACCTACCATATTGTCACTAATATTGTAAATCCTCATATGTCTGTACTGGGAACACGCTGGATGGGTCTTTCTAAACCAAGGTATGGGATTCATGGTACTCCTGCACCCTGGACTATTGGAACTATGGCTTCATTGGGATGTGTTAGGATGTATAATCATAATGTTGAGGAATTATTCCCCCAGGTTCCTATGGGAACAACCGTAGAAATAATTTCAGGAAGTGGAAATTATAAACCAAATCCTACATCACAACCAGGATCTCAACCCCAAACTCCATCCCAGGGAACCCAAGGTCAGAGGTATATAGTACAAAAGGGAGATACCCTGTGGAGGCTCTCCCAAAGATTTGGAGTTTCTTTAGATGCTTTGATAAAGGCAAATAACTTAAGTAACCCTGATGTCCTCCATGTAGGACAGGAGTTGATAATACCAAGGTAAGAAGAATAATAAGCTCAAAAACAACGGTCTTTTAAATAGCTTACAGGATTTTCGCTACATAAAAGTAGATAGCTGAGTTTTTGTATTTCTACTTAAACCGCTATCTGCTTGATATTGTATCCAATATTTAATTTATATTATTTTCTATTGACTTGTTTAATCAACACATACCTTAGTACTTGTGGTATATTCTATACAGGAATACGGCTGCTTCAGCCCTTGTGGTATTTCCCAAAGGATTTACCTGATCATGGTTGCCCACAATCAACTCTTCACCTATAACAGTAGCAACGCTGTCTACTGCATAGGATGATATCAAGGCTTTGTCAGTAAACCTCTCCAGACCCGAAGATATACCCTGCTGGTTAAGCTTTTTGAACATTCTCAAGGCTCGTTCGGTTAGAACCATCATATCCTGCCTTGATATGCTTTCATCAGGGTTAAATTGGTTGTGACCTGTACCGTTGCTGATACCTAGCTTCTTAGCTATACCTATCTCCCTGTAGTAATAAGCGTCACTACTTATATCTTCGAAGTTCCCATCATCCTTGGCATCTACTCCTAGGGTTCGCACAAGGTTGTAGAGAAAGTCGGCTCTAGTGATGTTCACCGAAGGGGCATATTCATTTTCCGATATACCCTTCAATATCCCCTTGGAGGCCAGCACTTCAATCTCCTTCTTGGACCAATTATAGTTGGCTATGTCATTAAATGTCTTACGGACGTACACTACGGCAAAATGGCTAAAGTGTGTGGTTGTGAAGCTTACCATGCCTGTTTCGGAATTATACCTCCCTGTTGGCACTGAGCTGGCATTTCCACTCCCATCAATGTACCATACTGTAATATGTTCTGGGTCTGCAAGTTCTTCTGCTGTTGGGGTATACGGAATGGATATGGTTACTGGCGCTTGTGGATTGTTCCATGATATCTGCTCTCCATCAACAGCAATGCTCAGCTGAAGCAATGGTCTGTCGCCTATTATCCCCCTTGTCTCAAAATCCAATATTTCTTTGTCACCATAGGCAATGGTTAATTGAACATAGGAACTGTCTCCACCCGTTGTGGAGTCTAGCATATTGGAGGGTAGTACCAATTCCCCAATTTTTGAAAATACAACCACATCGTAATCATGAGTTTCTTTTGAGAGTGAACTAACAGGAAGCTGCAGCGTATTGGATACAATGCTGCTATTGCCTTGTATTTCTATTCTTATTGTTCCCGTTGTATTCTCTGTTGAGTCTAGTAGATTCATTGTGTCTTGAAGCTCTTTCTGAGTAATCGTCACTTGGAAACTATTATTTTCCTCATCCAATTGTGCTTCTTTGATTATAATGACACTACCGTCTTCCTTCTTTTCTAACTCTGATATAGGAGCCAGTATTCTGTTTCTACTGGGTCGGGACACAGTTAATGTTCCATCTATAAACGTAATGTTGTAATTATCCGATGTCAGACCAGTTGGTGTAATGGCATAGGTACCTACATCTTCTCCGAGTGCACGGATAAATGAAAGTTCCCCACCAAGGCTGGAGGCATCATCTTCAAATTCAAAACCATCATAACTGATGGTAAATTTAGGATCATCTGCACCGAAAACTTTGCTTTTATTTTCGGCGGTGATGATTAGGGCTTTCCTTTCAATAGTTAAAAATAGACCTTCAAATTCAATGTCATAGTTGTCTCCTGCAGTTATGGTACCCTGTTCTATTACATAGTTATCTACATTTTCTCCGGGTGCTCTTGTTAGGGCTCCTGTGATTTGATCACTACCAATTAATTCTCCTTCTGTAATATCAAAGGTTAATTCCGGGTCAGCGTCTCCGTATGTCTTAGTCTGGACATCTGCTGTGATTGTCAAGGCTTTTTTAGTAATAGTTAAGTCTGCTCCTACATAGGTAATGTTATAGTTGTCTCCTGCAGTTATGGTGCCCTGTTCTATTTCATAGTCATCTACATTCTCTCCAGCTGCTCTGGTTAGGTCTCCTGTGATTTGATCACTACCGACTAATTCTCCTTCTGTAATATCAAAGGTTAATTCTGGGTCAGCGTCTCCGTATGTCTTGTTCTGGGCATCTGCTGTGATGGTCAAGACTTTTTTTGTAATAGTTAAGTCTGCTCCTACATAGGTAATGTTATAGTTGTCTCCTGCAGTTAAGCTGCCCTCCTGCTCTATTATTGCATAGTCACCTACATTTTCTCCGGGTGCTCTGGCTAGTGCTCCTGTGATTTGATCACTACCAACTAATTCTCCTTCTGTAATATCAAAGGTTAATTCTGGGTCAGCGTCTCCGTATGTCTTGCTCTGGGCATCTGCTGTGATGGTCAAGACTTTTTTTGTAATAGTTAAGTCTGCTCCTACATAGGTAATGTTATAGTTGTCTCCTGCAGTTAAGCTGTCCTCCTGCTCTATTATTGCATAGTCACCTACATCTTCTCCGGGTGCTCTGGTTAGATCTCCTGTGATTTGATCACTACCGACTAATTCTCCTGCTGTAATATCAAAGGTTAATTCTGGGTCAGCGTCTCCGTATGTCTTAGTCTGGACATCTGCTGTGATGGTCAAGGCTTTTTTAGTAATAGTTAAGTGTGCTCCCACATATGTAATGTCATAGTTGTCTCCTGCAGTTATGGTGCCCTGTTGTATTTCATAGTCACCTACATCTTCTCCGGCTGCTCTGGTTAGATCTCCTGTGATTTGATCACTACCGACTAATTCTCCTGCTGTAATCTCATAAATTAATTCTGGGTCTGTTACTCCGTATATCTTGCTCTGGACATCTGCTTTGATGGTCAGAGCTTTTGGAGTAATAGTGAATTCTGCTCCCACAAAGGTGATTTCATAGTTGTCTCCCCCGGTTAAAGTGCCTTGGTCTATGGTATAGATATCTACATTCTCGCCCGCTTCTCTTGTCACCTCACCATTTAAAATATCATCTCCAACCAAGCTACCTGTTGTTATATTGTAGGTGAGTTCAGGGTCCAATCCTCCATAAACCTTGCTTTTATTTACCGCTTTAATGGTTAATGGTTGTTTCAAAACGTTCACATTTATATTTTGCCCTAGCACTACACCAGAATAATCATAATTATCCATATCATTAGGAGCGAACACTACCGTATACCCTTCATTCTGTAGGGGTGGGATAGTATCAGGATATTGCCAAGCGAAATTACCGTCACCCAAACCTCCTGTAAGCTCTGAATGCCAGAGGATCTGCCCGTATATAATATCTGTGGCTGTAGGGAATACTATTTCAGGGGGAGTGGCTTTAGTAATAACTATTTCAACCGCCTCCGAGGCTTGATTGTAATAGTTATCGCCTCCTTTGGTCACGGTAATTTCCGCGAACCCCGCTCCCACTATGGCAACATTACCACTAGCATCAACCGTTACGGCATCACCGGTAGTGACTTCAAAGCTTAGTTCACCTGTTCCGCTGCCTCCGCTGACCATAATGTTAAATGGAGCATCACCATAGGTGATGTGGCCTGGAATACTAATCTCAAGGGAAGCTTGATTAAGTTTATTAATAACATAATTTGTTATCGCTAATTCACCTGTTGAATAATAGTTATCGGCATTTCCCTCCACATATGTCGATATAAGGTTATAAGTGCCGCCATAAAGATCATTCTTATTTATGCTAGCTATTCCCCATGAGATCTCACCCTCACGCATGATAGGAGCTGTGCCAATTTCATTCCCGTTCCCTTTAAATGAGATATGGCCCGTCTGGTCATCATAAGAAAGGCCCTCTACTTTCACCTCAAAACTAACGCTGTCAAAGGCATCGGCTTCTTCATTTGGTTCAATAGTAAAATCTGTTAAAGTTATTAGTTTCTGCCTATTTAGGTAAGCCCCACTATGAAGGCCTGCTCCAGCACCGCCAATTGTGCAGGTGATGAAATTGAAAGGCGTTTCATCTACATTCAAACCCTTTTCATTTAAGTTCAGGGTAGCACTGCCATCAACTATAAGAGTGCCGCCGTCGGTATTGTTATATCCAGAACCAATATCCTTTCCGTTCCCATAACTTGTTGCATTAACAACGGTATTCTCACCAGTTATGATTATATTTCCACCTGGGCCATGTACCGCTGCTGGCCAACCTCCGCCGCCCCCAATGCCGGCACCGCCGGAAGCGCCTCCATTGCTAGCACTTCTTGCTGTTACTGTGCCGCCACTTATGGTTATTTCGCCACCAGCTCCAGAATTATTACTACTGTTACCGCCGCCCCCAATTCCAGCACCGCCTTGCCAACTACCGGTTGCATTCACTATACCACCGCTTATAGTAATCTTTCCGCCGTTTCCTCCGGAACCGCCTCCTAAGCCACTCCCATAACCACCACTGCTTGCAATCACTTCACCGCCTGTTATGGTTATTTCGCCCCCTGAACCATTTGCACCGCCTCCAATACCAGCACCGGTACCATTAGAATGGCCTCTTGCTATCACTATACCGCCATTTATATTTATATTGCCTCCGGAACCCCGATCTCCCCCACCGATACCCGCGCACCTGCCCGAGCCCCTTGCAGATAGCCTCCCAACACTTGCATCTTCAGCTTTATCAATAACAAGTTTGACACCATTAGGCACATGTATTCCAGCACCATAATTATCAGTTTTCATGATGTCACGATCTACTATATTTTCACCGCTGATATAAAGGTTATTGCTAAAAATACCAGCACTACCAAAATCTATTCCATGAACTTCGAGGGGTGCTCTAATATTCAAATTATCAATTGTAATGGATAGTGGGCCTGTCCTACTACCTTGAACAACAATGTGGGTATCCAAGTTTTGCGACCCGCTGCCGATGATATTAACATTTGTTGCAGTATTCTCTATTGTAATTCTTCCAGTAAAACTACTACTTAACTGATAAGTTCCATTTTCTGTTATTTCAAAAGGGCTACTTGTAATTATTTGTGCAGAACTGCTAGCCATTACAAAAAATTCATTAGTGTCAATGGAACCATCACTGTATACTACCTCGGTTACGGTTGCCTGTGCCGCTGCAATAGGGCTAAATGTTAGTAATAATCCTAATATTAAGAAAATTTTTAGAGTGTAGTTTGTTCTCTTAAATTTGCCTTTCATTTTTTCCTCTCCTTAGGTTAAATAGTTTGTGTTTAGTCTAAAACCCCGGGTTTTTCTATAACCTATTTTTTTACCACTACTTTCTTATCCTTGTTGCCCCTTGTAATCTGCCTTTATAACTTCAAACAGTAAATTCTTACAAACTGAGAGATTCAATTTAATATTTCCATTATAGGTAATATAGTGCATTTATTATAGTTGGAATAAAAGATAGAGATGGTTAAGGCAACCGAAAAGAAATCTATGAAACAATATGAAAGCGCTAAGGAATTATTTTGGGAAGTACGCTTGTAAAAATGATGTTGGCTCTATAAAGATAGGGCAATAGCATTCCAAAAGCTGGTAAAATGTATGATTTTATATTATGATAAAATAAACTTCAATTAGTGACCTTAGTCACTGACTGTAGCTATTATATATTTTTTTAGAATATATTGTCAAGATAGGAGAGATATTGGTGAAGCAGAGAAAAACCAGAAAAGAAAAAACTATTGAAACAAAAAAGAAAATCTATGAAGCTGCAGACAAATTGTTTAGAAAGTACAGTTTTGACAAGGTAACAGTAGACACCATAGTAGAAACCGCAGGAGTATCTAAAGGAGCTTTCTACATTTATTTTGAATCAAAGGATGCCCTCATTGCCAATCTGATTGCAGATACTGTAAATAACGTGGACTTAGACTATATATCCTATGTGCAATCATTTCCAGTAGGTACACCGGCATCTGATATCCTTATTTCATTAGCAGGAAAAATAGCTGATGTTATTACCAACTTTATAGGCTATGACGCTATGAAGATCATATATGAAGTTCAAATAACAAAAACAGTAAATACGAATGCTTTATTAAGCTACAATAGGGATGTCTACAAATTGTTCAACGAGGTAATAACCTTAGGTGTTCAGCAGGGAGAGTTTAATAAAAAGATGCCTATTGATACCATTGCGAAACATTTTATTATTGCATTGCGGGGACTCACTTATGAATGGTGCATTAGATACCCTGATTTTGACTTAAAATTTCACGTTCTGGAACACTTCAAAATACTATTAACAGGTATTAGAAGACAAGAAAATCATTAGTTTCATATTTGAATAAGTCGCCACAATGTCTACATAATATTTACAGTTCCCATAAATCAGCGCAAAATACTCTTAAAGTCACTCTAGGTTTAGACTTGGAAATATTTAAGTGGTATAATTAAAGGGCAAGTTCTTTGGGAAAGGGGTTTTTATTAGTCATAGGTAAACCGAATACACCTACCCCTCCAGGAACCTACCATATTGTAACTAAAATTGTAAACCCTCATTTAACTGTGCTTGGAACACGCTGGATGGGGCTATCTATACCAAGATACGGAATTCATGGACCTCCTGCACCCTGGACTATTGGTACTATGGCTTCATTAGGTTGTGTAAGAATGTATAATCATATTGTTAAGGAAGTATTCCCACAGGTTCCCATGGGAACTACAGTAGAGATTATCTCAGGAAGTGGGAGCTATAATCCCAATCCAGGGCCAACATCCTCACCTGGATCTCAACCTCAAGCCCCATCTCAAGGAACGCAGGGACAAAGATATATAGTACAAAAAGGAGATACCCTGTGGAGGCTCTCCCCAAGATTTGGAGTTTCTCTAGATGCACCAATTAAAGCAAATAACCTAAGCAATCCAAATGCCCTTCAAATAGGGCAGGAGTTGATAATTCCAAAACAGAAAAGCTAAAAATACAACCAAGCAGTTCCTTGTGAGGAATGCTTGGTTGTTTTTCTAAATCGCATCCTTTTATCCAAATTATTTTTATATGGGTTAAGACCCCAACTTCTATAAGTGGGCTCTAAATCAGGTGGAGTAGAGTCGGTCGATATTTCGATTTTATTGTCCCACCTGACAAAGTCGTCGTCTCTAACTGAACGCTGGAAAAAGGCATTGTCGCAAGCAGGCCAAAACGGACGATATGCAGCCTGCTTGAAAAATTATGTATGATACTGTTGCCGTTTTCAAGCTGTACCTCCAGCTGGTAGTCATCTTTAGGTTATTACAGTTTTTATCTGAATCATTATGCATTACCTCCATAAAAAAAGATTCACTATTTCTAAATGATATAGTGAATCTTTTTGGCCGAATGCTACCCGGTGGATAGTATTTTAAAACTTTTTATTGATTGAGGTCAGTAAAATGCTGCTGCAAAAATGTCCTGTTGTTGATGGAAAGCTTTGCATAGATGGACTTTAGCGTCTTTCGCCTTCCATATTATGTAATATTTGCAGTTGTTTTACAATTCTTGATATTCATAATGTATGCTATTTTTTATACTCCTTCACAAAAATCTGCTCATGATATTCTAAATTCCTCTTGTAATCTAACTCTACAAAATCTGTTGGCTTCACTTCTTCCGGCTTCTTCTCAAAATAATCCAATCCAGCTACTTTAAGCATACAATAAACAAACTGAGAGCAAAACATGATATTTTCCCGGTGTGAATAAGGCACAAAAAGGCCCAGTATATTATACGAGCTACCCTTTTGGTTGATTTTTCTGATTTCATCAAGGACTTTTTGCTTTTTTTCTTTGTCCGCTTTAATCCTATAAATGATGATATTGGCATCATCTTTCTTGTTAAAGAACTCAATCATCTCCTGGTTCAAACCCGGCGCATAAATATTTTCTCCTCCGTTGTAGCTAACGATCGTCTCAAGCTTTTCATCAAATGCAATTGAAGCATGGGCATATTCCTTTTTTGTCACCTTTCGGATAAGTTCTCCTGCAGCGCTTCCTGTACTGGATAAGATGATATAAAGATACCCATTGTTCAATGAATTTCCGGCAATCTCAAAATATTTTTCATTTAAAGAATTTTTATTAATATAATTTAGAGTATTATGACGGGACATATCAGATGCTAACGAAATCACGTCTTTGACCGTATTTCGGTCTGTCAGTATCTTATAAATTGGCCTTTTAACCTCATTAGCCAACCCGCTTGAAATCATTTCAGCAGCTTTTTTCACATCATGAAAGCTAAAGCTCTGCTTATCAGAATAGCCTTCCTCCCGGTTATTTCTGGTTATTACTTTAATTTTTTTTGAAGATACCGAAACCTTTACTGGAAAATCAAATCCTATCTCACCGTCCATATCAGTTCCAACATTATCATTGCAATCTATCATCATTTCTGCAGTCTGAAAATAATCAACATATGGACTCTCTGCATGTTCCCCGTTTACAACTTTTATAATGAGTGGAACCAGCTCTACTTTGGGGCATTTTCTAAAAATATAGACATCAAGTAGTCCATCACTTAACGATGCAAATGGCGCTATCTTCTTAAATCCACCTGCTGATTTGCCGTTCATAATCAGTATAAAATAAATGTCATCGTCAATGTTAGCTTCTTGGCTTCTAATACTTATCTTTACAGGCTTCAAGTGGGATAGTTCTTCTGCACCCCTTAAATAATATGCAAGCACCCCAATACTATTTTTTACTTTTTTATCTGTCTTTTGACTGACATCAATAAGAGATCCTAGGCTTGCAACATTCAAAAAATAGTGACCGTCTGCAACTCCAATGTCACAATAAGTAAAATTATCTCTAAGCAAAATTTCTGTCATTTCTTCGATTGTATCAGGGAAATTAAAGTAACGAGCAAAATCATTTGCTGTCCCCACAGGATATATTCCAACCGGAACTTCACATTCTAAGCGAAGAAGTAAATTGATAACCTGATGAATGGTTCCATCTCCCCCAGCAATCAATATCCTATTAAAGCTGTTTATATCAAAACTTAAGAGCATCTTCTCCAAAGCTTCCTTAGAGCTGATTCTATATGGTACTAAATAAAAGCCTCTATTTTGAGCAGCTTGCATAATACTATCAAAATTATTAATAAAGTTTCCATTACCTGAAGCAGGATTATAAATAAGTAAAATCTTCATTTCTTACTCCTTTAATATTTGTTTGAGGTACCTTCTCATTGCTTTATATTTCACAAAAACTCTAGCTATCTGTTTGCATAATCTAGTTGTTTTTTAAGGTATTCCAAAACTATATATTTGGACAATTTCTCCAAAAGGATTTACATTTCCTGCCCATTATAAAAATTACTTTAAGTGTTAATAACTCCGTACCAATCTTTAGGACAGCCTATACTAAAACACCTACGTCAGGATAATTGTAAACTATAATATCGCTGGATACCAGGCAAGAAGTATAAAAAGCTTAAGTTTGGGGAAAGTTTTAGCTAGATTAGAAAAGGAGGTGAATGTACGTGACTACGATAACTGCCTTATTAATAAAGTTTTTAATGACCCTTGTTTTTGGATGGCTTACTTTTGGTTTAATGGATGGTAACCTTTTAAGTTGGGTACTTTTTGTAGGGGTAATTGGGACTGTCTTAAACTACCTCGCTGGGGATTTAGTGGTACTTCCTAAGTTCGGTAATATTGTTGCATCTGTTGGTGATGGAGTGATGGGCGCATTAGTAGCATATATTATCAGTTTACTTATTCCAGCTTTTGTGGTTAGCCTAACAAGTCTAGTGATTTTTGCAATTCTTATTGCCGCTGGAGAATTTTTCTTCCATCAATTCCTCATAAAATCAGATAAAGTGGCCCCATAGAGCAATATTTCATCATGAAAAATGACCCTCAAATATTAAATGTCTCACTTTACTGAAGGACATTTTAATAAAGAGGGTCTTTTTTATGTCAAGCCTGTGTATTTAATACCCATTGTGAATCTTGAATGGCCTGGGAAATTTGTTCCTCAGGATGATTATAAGGCTGGTACCACCCTTTTTTTATAGCCAATGCTGTCAAACCTTCATGTGCCAGCACACTTTGGGTCAAATACTCGGAATGTAAACGCCGTACCTCTGGTGTACATGATTCTAGAGTAGCCCCTAGATATCCCGTTGATAGCCCTTTGAGCCCCATTAAGGCATCATTAACAATTACCTTATCACTAAGTTTTAACTCACCATTATTTTTAACTTTATCAAATAAAGACATGTTAGTTCACCTCCATTGAAACAATATCATTTTCATTAATAAATTGCTGTATTCCTTTGATTCTAGCTTCTGACGCTTCGATTCCAGACGTAGACAAAGTTTTTAATTCTTCATCCTCGATTAAAGTGCTAATTGCCTTAGCCTTCGCTAGAGATATAGACTCCATTTGTAATAATTCACGAAACTGCAACTTTTCACCGGTAGTAATTTTCCTCATACAAATCCTCCTTCATAGTTTAATAAAATAATACATTATTAGTATGTATTTTTAGCCTTCTTTTAATCCACGTTAGTTATTTTTGTGCTTATTTTATCCAAAATATTTTATGGGTTAAGACCCCCCACTTCTATAAGTGGGCTCTAAATCAGGTGGAGTAGAGTCTCCATCTGATTCCCCGATGTTCAGCTTTGGCTGCGAGTTCACTTTTAGTCCAAAATAGCTGACTTGGCTCCCACTTATTTGATAAAATATTGGGGCTTGAATAAGCGGGTATCCACATCCACCAAATCAGAATAATAAACAAAGCAGTTAGGAGCATTCTGTGCCAGCTGCAGAGTGGAATTGTCAACCAAAAACAGATTATGGTTATAACTCTCATCGGTGTTACGGAAGCGTCCTGAGCGCGTTTGAATGATACCCCCAATTTCAAGGTGCTGAATTGTTTCAACAACTTCACCATGCAGTCCCTGATGGGTAGGAATATATACGTTTGGTTCCTCTACTCTTGGCTTTCCTTAGAAATCGGCTCCTCAACTACTTTCTTTTCTATTTCGCTCCATCTGCTTTTATAAAACCAATGTCATCCACCATCAATTTGCCCGGTCCATCTGTAAAGGATACTGTTATTTTTTCAATTTCTTGTAATTGAAGATCTGGTTTCAATTCTTTAAAGGCTTCCAAAGGTATTTCATACGTTTGAAATACCGCCTCAGTCGATTCACTATATTTTCCTTTTTTTAAGATGTCCTCTAAATAGCGGTTTCTTGTATATTGAGTGTGAATAGAAGGCATAATTTCCCTAAACCTTTCGAGAGGAACCTTCGCTGTTTTCCCATTCCTCGTTTCTAACGTCACATCTAATTTTGGGACAGTCGTGGCATCATCCTCATCATCTTCCATATTGGCCATTGAGAAATAAAAACTTTCAAAAGGACCTACTAAATGTTCCTCTCCATAATCCTCTGGAATAAATAATGAGTAAGTTCCAGTATCCTCCCATTCGAACACCATTCCTTGCTTTTGTTTTTTATTTCCGGCTCGATTGACTTCTGATTGAATTTCCCAAACATCAAAACCAATCCCTTCAGCTGTAATTCCTTCGGAAAATTTTGTTCTATTAGTCGTTTTGTTAAAGTTCACTAAGGGGTGAAATCCACTATTTTCGAACCTTGTCACATATTGTGTATTCGGTAGCCATTCATTTCCATAACGCACATCACGAAACAATGGCATATACTGATCATTACCACCTAAGGTACTTTCAATAAAAGCAGAAATATACACTTTCGCCACTTCCCTTTGGTCAGTAGCATCCATAATTTGACTGTATTTAAGAAACAATCCGCCTGGAAGCTTCTGATCCATTCTGCCCCAATCTTCATTAAATTGGCTATGATTCGCCTCAGCAATATAAACACCTGCTTTAAAATGGTCAGCACCATTTCCTATCGATGTTCTGGAAAATTGGCGGTCACCGTGGTAATTATGGACATCCCCATCACGGGCTCCATGTAGAGTCAAATAAGACACGCTATTTAATTCAGCCCTCCTACCATCTACTTGCCGATCTGTAGGAGCAATTCCAATCACAGCCTGGATTTCAATGTCCTCCATTCCACCTATGGAAGGGATATCATCAAACCATTTCTGATAATCGCCCACCATGGCTGCTGCTTGCCCACCACGGGAATGACCCATAACTGCTACACGATGCATATCTACTTTTTGATAAAACGGTGTTTCTGGCATTTCCTTGTACTTATTTATTTGTAATAGATGTTGTATCAAGATCCATGCTCGCAACTTCATATCCTCTTTGGGAATCCCGGTCCAACTTGAATAGTTTAGAAAATTTTGATCTACAGATACAGCAATATAGCCTCTACTTGCTAATAGCTCGCCTAAATACTCATATCCAGCATCAGAGAAGTCTTCCATAACATGGTTTCCGTGAACCATCAAAACGAGAGGAAACCGTTTTTCACCTTCAGGCATCCAGACTCGACCATTAACTGGCAGTTCCTTTTCATCAAATCCCCAGAAAAATTTTCTGAAACTATGCCACTCCTTTATGTAATCTGAACCATCAACAGAGTTAGATAATACATCTGCATGATTGCCGAATTCTTGACGTTGTTTGTCTGATCCATTTCCATATGTAAAATTTTGAATCGAGTAGTCCCCTAGTTCAGCAGGATTTTCAACAGCCAACGGGGTAATGTAGTCATTTTCTTTAAAGGATCTCTCTACTTGATCATTCCCAATCGATGGAGACCAAATCAATACAAATAATATGAAAAACGCAGGAAAAATAGATCCTACTACTTTTTTAATCGGAGTCATCCGGTTTGATCGATAGATCGTTAATATAATCCCCAGGCAAAGGCCAGATACTAAATAAACGGCTGTAATTAGCCAAGAAAACAAAGATCCTAAGTTTGCTTCTGATAAAATAAAATAAGTGAGAAAAACTGTATAAAATAAACTCCCTATAAACAACCGCGGTAGAGGAATATACAATAACGAAAGTAGAAAACCAATCATAGCGGTTGTTAATAGGAACAAAACTGAATTAACGAACAAAAATATGAAAAGATCTAGATATACACCAAATCCTGTAGGTGCAGCCAAACTAGCGATGCTAGCTGCGATGAACGTCATTAACCATAACGAAAGCATCATCATTTTTAATTGCGCATCATTCACTGGTGTTTTATCCATTCGGTTTTTTAACCAAGAAAATACCATCCTTAATTTAATTAATAAAACACTTGAACTTTCCATTAAATTTGATACTCCCCACTTATTCACTAACATTTTCTCTATTAGATAAAACAAAACTTGGCTTCCGCCAAGTCCTTAGACGCGGGTGGAAGCCTTAGTCTTTGTGAATACTATCTACCTTGTTTGAACTTATACTTTCTGATAGTATAACAAAAAACAAGCGCCGAAGGACACACCTGTTTTTTAGTCAGTATTGATATTATTCTATATTTAATCCCGTTTTCCTGTTAGATTAATATTATAAACAAATAGTTTATGCATTGCTCTAGTCATTGCAACATATAGCAGTTAACTTGATTTTTACCATAGCTAATCCCTGCTCAAATAGCCAAGGAGGTCTTTCATTTTCTAAATAGTTATAAACGCTCACCATTTTTTAGTTTTTCAATATATTCATCTAAATCATCTCTTTTCACACGCCAATGCCGGCCAATTTTAAAGGCTTTCATTTTACCTTCATTGACCAATTTATATGTTGTTACCTCACTAATTTGAAGATACTTAGCCACTTGTGTAATAGTCATTATATCTTTCTCCATTTGGATTAAACCCCTTTCCTAGTTGTTTCAAGTTATATTATAGCATATTTAATTTATTTTAAAAGGGTAATTTTTGTCCTAGTTTTGCTCAGTTATAAATGAATACTTTGAATAACCAATTGTTATTCTTAAATATTGTACAACCTATTTATATTGTGCTATATTATTATGGTGTATATTAAGAATTCCATATCCATTATGTATGTAAAAAGCTTATTCCTGTTTGTAACTACATGATTTCATTATAGAAAGGGTAATACCCATGACTACTACAAGGCACGACCTAAAAACCAAAGTAAAAAACAGACGTACTTTCGCTATTATATCTCACCCTGATGCTGGTAAAACCACATTGACAGAAAAGATGCTTCTTTTTGGTGGAGCCATCAGGTTAGCTGGCACAGTAAAAGGAAGAAAGGCTAAAAAGTTTGCTACCTCAGACTGGATGGAAATAGAAAAACAACGAGGCATCTCAGTTACTTCTAGTGTAATGCAGTTTTCTTATAAAGAGCATGATATTAATATCTTAGATACACCTGGACATCAGGACTTTAGTGAAGACACATATCGTACTCTTACAGCAGCAGATAGCGCAGTTATGCTAATAGATGTAGCTAAAGGAGTGGAAGCACAAACAGTAAAACTTTTTCAGGTTTGTCGTATGCAAAACATCCCTGTCTTTACCTTTATTAATAAAATGGATCGATATGGCAAGGACCCTCTAGAATTACTAGAGGAGTTAGAACAAGTATTAGGCATTCGTTCATGTCCACTTAATTGGCCTATTGGAATGGGCTCTGATTTTGTAGGTATTTTTGATAGGCAAAATAATAGATTGGAACTTTTTGATGGTGATAATAAGAGCAAAATCATCCAACTTGGCGATAATGGAATTACTGACCCAGTCGTTAAGGATTTATTAAGCGAGGCGCATTACAAACAGCTTAATGATGACATTGAGCTATTAGATATTGCTGGTGATCCATTTGATTTGGAAAAGATAAACCAAGGTAAACTTAGTCCTGTCTTTTTCGGTAGTGCTTTGACTAACTTTGGTGTACAAACCTTTTTAGATGAATTTCTAGAACTTGCTCCAGCTCCTGGACCAAGAAAAAGCAATGTGGGATTAATAGATCCAATAGAAAATGAATTTTCTGGGTTTATCTTTAAAATCCAGGCGAATATGAATCCTGCCCACCGGGATAGGCTTGCCTTTTTACGAATTTGTTCAGGGGTGTTTGAACGAAATATGACTGTTAATCATATTCGTTTAGGGAAGAAAATTAAGCTAGCTCAACCTCAGCAATTTTTAGCCCAGGAACGTCATATTATAGAAGAGGCATATCCTGGGGATATTATTGGTATCTTTGACCCGGGAATTTTCTTAATTGGAGATACCCTCACAGCAAATGGCTCGTTTGAATTTGAAAAGCTGCCCCAATTTACTCCTGAGCATTTTGCCAAGGTAACTACCAAAGATGCCATGAAGCATAAGCAATTTTATAAAGGAATGTACCAGTTATCTGAAGAAGGAGCTGTACAAATCTATAGAACTTTTTTGCAGGGGACGGAAAATATAGTTTTAGGGGTTGTAGGTGAACTCCAGTTCGAAGTATTTCAACACAGGCTTAAAGGGGAATATGGTGTAGAGCTAGTTATAGAAAGATTGCCCTACCAGTTTGCACGTTGGTTAAAAAGCGAGGAAAAGATAGACCCATTGAAGCTAAAGAGTTTTAATAGTCTCTTTGTAAAAGACCAGGATAAAAACTTGGTAGCCTTATTTGAAAGTGATTTCCATTTGGAATGGATGATGGAAAAAAACCCTAAGGTACATTTTCTAACTATTAATAGAGAAGATGTTAGTAATGATGTAACGTATATTAGAGGTTAGAGCTACTTAGTTATGTTTTAGGGTTGATCCTAATGATAATCCTTTTAATTCTATTTTGTTCAACTTCATCTATAGTAAATAATACATCTGAAAACTCCAGCGTTTCACCTTTTGATGGAATATACCCAAACAAATGAAAAATTAGGCCACCAATAGTATCATGTTCTTCTTGCGGTAGGTCTATATTCATAAGTTGGTTGATTTCGTCTAAGGATACCTTTGAGTCTACAATATATTCTCCTTTTTGTGTTTCCTCTATTAATAGTAGTAAATCATCATATTCATCGCCTATTGGTCCAATTATGGTTTCGATAAGATCTTCTAAGAATGCCAACCCAGCTGTGCCACCATATTCATCTAAAACAATGGCAATGTGGATCCTCTCTCTTCGAAGTTCTTTTAGTAATTTGCTAATTTTTTTTGTTTCTGGCACAAAGAAAGGCTGGCGCATAATATCCTTTATGTTACCAGTTTCGAAGTTATAAACGTATTTAATTAAATCCTTAGAATAGAGGACACCTATGATATTATCTAAGCTATCCTTGTAAACCGGTACCCTAGAGTGGTCGGTTTCAACAATAGTATCCCAAGCTTCTTTTAAGCTTGCTTTGATTGGTATTCCAATAATATCGACTCGCGGAATCATCACTTCTCGAACAACAGTATCATTAAGATCAAAAATACTCGTAATCATTTCTTCTTCTGCCGGTTCTATTGAACCTTGGTTCTTGCCTAAGTTCACAAGTGTCATTATTTCTTCTTCAGTAATTGTAATTCCATTACTCTCGGATTTAACTCTTAAAACTTTTAAAAGAATACTTGTAATTATGCCAAGCAACTTAACAACAGGGTAAAAAATTATTTGGGCAATATTAATTGCCGGCGCAATTTTTAGTGCAAATTTCTCATTATTGGTAGCAGCATAGGTCTTAGGAGTTACTTCACTAAAAATCAATATAAAGACTGTTAATATACCTATAGCTATCCCAACTCCCGCCTGGCCAAAAAGACGTAATGAGATAGAAGTAGCTAATGCAGAGGCTCCTATATTAACAAGGTTATTACCCACCAAGATAGTTGATAATAACTTATTTGGATTGGATAGTAGTTTATCAACTAAATAAGCATTTTTAGTTCCTTTTTCAACTAAATGGTGCACTCTTAATTGGTTTAATGACATAAGAGCAGTTTCAGAACCGGAGAAAAAAGACGACATCAACAATAGACTTAAAAGCAAAATCCACTCCCATGGGGCAATCATTTAGTTGTATCCTCCTAACCAATGGTTAATACTTTCTCTCTTTAGTATTGACATATAGCATTAAAAATAAATAGAAACCCCCTGTCATAGTCGCCGCTTAAGTCAATTTTAATTATTTCTACTGTCAGCTTGACAGGGTGCTGTTCACCTTTAGATTTATCCAAAATATTTTATATGGGTTAAGACCCCAACTTCTTTATAAGGAAAGGGGACACACCTGTGAGTAGAACCAGGAATGTCCCCAATTTGGCTATATCAGGTGGAGTAGAGTCTCCATCTGATTCCCCGATGTTCAGCTTTGACTGAACGAGTTCACTAGCATCTATTTGTTTTTTATCTATGGCCTACATTGATTAAACAATCCTATTAAAGCTATACGATCTAATGAAGGTCTTATAAATGGCGGTGCGAGTTCAGCAGTTACGACAATATCTCTAAATGGAGCTATTGGTTCCCCAGGGCCAAAAACAAAGGCACCAACCCAAACTCCCGGTTCAATTACTACAGGACCAGTTTGAAGCAACTGTACTGGAATAGTTTGGCCGCTAAGGGTATCACGGATCCATGCAACGTAGGTCTCACCACCTAATGTTTGTGGATCAGGAAGCCCGATAGCAGCTATCAGCACATTGCCTCCTCTTGTTGGCGATTGAAACACTAGAGCAACACCCCGTGCCTCGGCTTCAGCACCAATGGGTACATTGGCAGTTCTAAATAATATCATGCAACATTCAAATAACCCTATTCCCCCTGTTTCCAAGCCATCACCTACTTATATTTTCTTCTTATATATTATGCTTGGCAGAATATAGTGTTACTGAAAAGATTTATTTATCTTTAGCTGAACGAGTTCACTATGAATGCGAAATATAAGTAAATGTTTAGGTGTAAATTTTGGGACTAAGGTATTTATTGAATTATTCCAAGAATACCAAGGATCATTGCAATACCTAAAAATCCTGCAAGAATTAGATTAAACCAGTATCTAATTCTGTCACCTCTTTTTCGATAAAATCTAGAAGCTAACAAGGAAGCCAAAATGGCAATTACTAACCCTGAATATATAAATGGGCCCTTGATATTTTCCTGTAGTGGTATATATTCTAGGAATAGTCTTAACAATAAAAAATATGCGATCATTAATGAACTGGGTATATCCCTAAGCTTCTTCGCTTTATAGTTTAACCCTGCATTTACGATTAGCGCTCCAATAAATACTGCTGTTAAAATATCAATTATAAAAATGCTATCACACTCCAAATAAATTAATTTTTTACTCTTTTGTCTTTATTTTCATTGAGTTGGTTAGATTGACTAGGAAAAACTATAAGTATTATGACAGAAAATATTAACACTAGTCAAATTACTGTTTTTAAAATTGCTGCTGCATATATAGGTACAATAGTGGGGGCAGGTTTTGCCTCAGGACAGGAGGTACTGCAGTTTTTTGGTCTCTTTGGTATATTTGGATTGTCTGGAGTTTTACTTACAACAATTTTATTTAGTGTTTATGGTTATACAATTATGAAGGTTGCCAAGAATATAAAGGCACAATCCCACTTGCCGGTAATTAAGAAGGTAAGTGGGGCCAAAATAGGTTATTTAATCGATCTAGTTATAACAGCTTTTTTATATGGAGCAGTAGTTACCATGGCAGCTGGAATGGGTGCTATCTTTACCCAGGAATTTGGTCTAGCTAGTACCTTTGGTAGTTCAGCTCTATTACTGTTTACCATGGTTACAGTTCTATTTGGCATTAGAGGAGTATTGTCCACATTAAGTGTACTAGTTCCCATCCTAATGCTAGCAGTCTTTACAATAAGTATAACAAGCCTTTATAATAATTGGGGTATTTTCATTGCTAATTTAACCTGGACATTGCCAGCAGAAGCTCCTGTCCCAGTATGGTTCTTATCAGCTATAGTATACACATCCTATAATATTGTAATAGCTGTTGCAGTTTTAGCCCCACTAGGTGGGCTGGCAGATCATAAACAATTGAAATCCGCGTCAATATTGTCAGGGATTGGACTGGGCCTTGGTGCTGGAATTATCACCATGGCTATTCTTGCAAACATACCTCAGGTCTTAAATGTAGAAGTTCCAATGCTATTGATTGCCGGACAGGTTTCACCAGTCTTTAGAATAATATATACCTTAGCACTTTTAGCTGGGGTATATACTACTGCTGTTGCATGTTTATATGGTTTTGCAGCAAGAATTACAAATCCGGAGGATAAAGGATTTCGAACTATAGTAATAGGTGCTAGTATTATGGCATTTTTTTTGTCAAGGCTTGGCTTCTCGTCTTTGGTGGGCATACTTTTCCCAGCTGTAGGGTATGCAGGACTGTTGTTAATAGGATCTCTGACTTATGTGTTAGTTAAAGATTTTAAAGTTGACATCAAGGAAAAATTTTATTTCTGGCGTCTACCCGGTGTTGGATACAAAAAATTATTTTTAGGTAATGAAAAACACAATAGCGAAAATAAGAAAGATGGTCAAGAAGAACAAAAATAAAAAGCACCTAGTTTTCAAAAAGCTAGGGCGCTCTAAAAATCGCTTTCAAAATTGTCTAAAATTTGCTTTTTAATAAACTACAGTTGTACAACCATTTTGACCATCAGAAAGTGTCTGCACATAGAATGTGTTTAGTGATTGGCCATCAGAGTCCACTAAAGAAACATGGCCGCTCACTTTACTACCCTTCATATCTCTTTTGAGTTTACCTACCTGATATTTTAAAACATTAACTATTTCATCTTGTTCGGTATTGGACAGAGCATCCCATGATTGTGTATCAAAGGTTATTATTAAATCATTTTCTTTATTAAAATATGCGTTTGTTGCTAAACCCTTTAATACATCTTTAAGCATATTTTCATAAGCATTTTTTTTATCAACAATCTTTGTAACGGACTGTTGTTCATCAAGCTCGTTTTCAATAGCTTGTTTTTTTTGAATTGGTACTTTTGCTTTAGGTGGCTTTTTAACAGACTTTTGTTTTTCTTTTACTACAGGTGGTATGATAACTGTTTTATTTTCAACAGGTTCAACCTTTTCAACTACTGTCTTTTTTATTGCACTTTTTTCTTCTTCCTCTTGCTTTTCTTTTTGCTCTTGCTCTTGCTTTTGTTCTTGCTCTTGCTTTTGTTCTTGCTTTTGTTCTTGCTTTTGCTTTTGCTCAGCATCTGCTTCCTCAAGCTTTATGTATGATGACATTTCATTATACTTATCCTGAGATTTTTTTAAAAGTTCTTCTACTTCTTTGGTTAACTCACTAGTATTAGCCAGTTTTAATGCTTCTTTAGATATATCCATAATATCTTTAAACTCTTCATTTTCATATTTGCTTTTAAGCAATAAAAAAGCTAGTGCAATAATGTAACTCAACGCGTGACACTCTCCTTAGGGGTACTACTATGACACAATTTTCCTAAGTGGCACTAAATACTTAGCTAACTCACAGTTACTTATGATGGCCCCTTGCCTAATAATTAAATATTCTTGTTAATTTTTCTACATCCTTCATTCAAATTCTACTAAATTTCGACAAATTGCAACATCTAAGTATTCTTCTTCATATACCATAAACAGGATTCTTTATTCAGGTGGAGTTTCCCAGGATTAGTTCAACTAGAGTTCAGGGAAAAGTACCTGAACTAAGTTTCACTGAATGACTCCATCTGAATATTAGAAACCGTTATCCAGGGGCTTAGTAGCACTTATCTCCCACCTAAAGAGGTGGGAGTCTTAGTGGTAGTTAGCCATCGGGTAAATATAACTAGCCCATAATCTGGGCTAGTTAATATTATATTTAGGAGCTTTCTTAACTTTAAGATAATAAATGATTAACCCAAGAATGATTAACCCTATACTAATCACTTGGGCTACCCTTAGAGGCCCTAGCATTAAGCTGTCTGTTCTAAAAGATTCTATAATTACCCTTCCTGCAGAGTAAAATACTAAATAGCTTATAAATAATTCTCCTTGTTTTACATTAGGTTGATATCTCCTATAAATTAAATATGCAAAAACACCAACATTCCATATGAATTCATATAAAAAGGTTGGATGCCTATATGCACCATCTATAAACATTGCCCATGGTAAATCAGTAGGATAACCGTAAGCTTCTTGGTTAAAAAAATTGCCCCACCGACCAATAGCTTGGCCTAAGATAAGACTAGGAGCCATTATATCAGCCATCTTCCAAAAGTTAAGATTGTATTTTCTAACAACCAGATAGCCCGCCAGGACCCCACCTATTATACCTCCATGTATTGCCAAACCTCCATGCCATACTGCTAGAATCTCATTCGGGTGAAATTGAAAATACTCACTCCATCGAAAAATCACATAGTAAAGTCTTGCTCCAATAAAAGCTGCTGGCAAAGCAAAGATGGCAATTGTAAGTATATGATCAGGATCAATTCTTTGCCGTATACTCTCTTTATATGCTAATAAAATCCCTAGTGCAACACCTGTACTTATTAAAATTCCGTACCATCTAACTGATAACGGACCTATTTCAAAGGCTATTGGATCCATAAAACCACAACCCCTTTCTAAACAGTCTCTTTGTATTAATTAGTATTGGCTAAAAATAAAAAAACAATATGTGGTTATTCACATATTTGGGTTCTATATTTCGTTTCCCAGCTTTTATCTTAACTCCTTTAATATAAAAAAGGAGACAAATACCCTACAACATTAAAATGTAAAAGTTAGCTCCATAATATTGAAAATAATTAAAAGCCTCGCATTACTTTTACAACTAACTTGTCCAATTCACAGCTCTTATTATAAACTTCCATATCGAGAAGATCTTGTTTTTTGTCAACTAGTTTGTCTAGTTCCTTTTTCTTATTCTCCAATTCAACTTTTAAATCTCCCACTATTGGGATTCACCCCCCTCTCATAAATTATTATTTTTATTCGACAAAAATATTGCGTATTCCTTTATTTTTTGCTTAATTTTTTCTTTTTTTTTAAAATTATTTTCCTGATTACCCATATTTATACATAATTCCAAATCCTCCACGTGGATTCTTCCATTCTATATTATCATGGGCACATCCATACCTACAAGTACCACATTCAACACATCCTTCATAGGCTGTCTCTATTATCTTCTCTTTAGGATTCCAACTATAAACCTTTGCAGGACAAATAAATGTACATGGTTTTCCTTCACATTCCAAACACTTATCTCTATTTATTACTTTTAAATGACTTTCCTTATCAGGTTGATATCTATTTAAAAATAGTTTATCTTCTAAAGATTTCATCCCATAACCCTCCATCCTCGATACATATCTTTTATTAGCTTAAACTTTGACCTTTGTGCAGTAATGTCTTTAAGGATTTTATTTTGTTTTTCTTTTTTAGGTATACTATCTATCGTTGTAAATTCATGGGCTGCTTTGTTAATCATTTGGGGATATAGAGAGAAAAAATGATCATGTGTTTCAAAAAGTTCTGATGCATTTTGATACTTTTGTAAATCTTTTAATATGAAGCTGTTCTCAAGGGTTTTTTCGTAATGAGATAAGGCTCTTTCATCAAACTCACCCATTTTATGAGCATCTATAATAGTTTCTGCTGCCATTTTTCCTGACAACATCGCCATATTAGATCCTTCCCGATGGATGCCATTTACAAACTGGGCGGCATCACCCACAACTAATAACCCATCTCTATATAGCTTAGGTATAGAATGATATCCTCCTTCTGGTATCATGTGTCCTAAATACTCCTTTGTTTCTCCACCTTCTAAAAGGGGTCTAACCATAGGATGATTCTTAAGATGCTCGAGTAGCTCATTCGGATTTATTTCTTTCCTAACCATTTGTGAAAGAAGTGCACCTACACCTACAGATATAGAGTCAGTATTAGTATAGATAAAACCTGTTCCCACCATTCCTTTTGTGGAATCCCCAACTAGTTCAATTGTTACCCCCTGACCTTGTTCCAGGTTAAACCTGTCCTCAATTTTTTCTTTAGGTAAACCAATTACCTCTTTGACCGCTACTGCTAATTCTGTTGTCTTTAATCCATCCTTTTTTAAACCTGCTTTTTGCGTGAGGATTGAATTTACACCTTCAGCTAAAACCACTACATTTCCATAGACATCACCATCTGGTCTCCCTGTTCTAACACCTACGACCCTGTCATTTTCAATTAATAAATCCTCCACCACAGTTTCCGTTATCAATAGAACTCCTGCTTCCACAGCTTGTGTAGCCAGCCATCTATCAAACCTAGCTCGTAGTACTGTAAAAGCATTATATGGTTCAGCGCCATACCTACTAGCTTTATAGCCTAGTGTAACAGCAGAATCTTCATCTAAGATCCACATTCTTTGTTCTATTATATGTCTCTCCAAAGGGGCAACTTTATAAAACTCAGGAACTATTTGTTCAGTTGGATGTCTGTATAAGACACCTCCCATAACATTTTTTGACCCTGGAAAATCTCCTCTTTCTATTAGGATAGTGTTAAGTCCTGCTTTAGTAGTAGTTAAAGCTGTGGAAATACCTGCAGGGCCGGCTCCCACCACAATTACATCAAATTTTTCTGTCACCTCAAGCCCTCCTCATTAAGACGTTTTTTGAACTCCCCAGTTAATGCAGGTACTACTGTAGCATAATCTCCTACTATACCAAATGTAGCAAATTTAAAAATTGGTGCATCAGGATCATTATTGATAGCTACAATCACATCTGATGTCTGCATCCCCACCAAGTGCTGAATTGCCCCTGAAATACCAACCGCAAAATATACTTTTGGTCTTACGGTAACCCCTGTTTGTCCAACTTGATAAGTATGTTCGAACCAACCCGCTTCTACTGCTGCCCTTGAAGCAGCAACAGTTCCTCCTAAAACTTCTGATAATTCCTCTATTACTTTTAAGTTGGTCTTAGAGCCTATCCCTCTTCCTGCAGCTACTATTATTTCTGCTTTATCTAAATAAACTGCGGAACCTTTCTCTTCTATTACTTCTATTATTCTTGTCAAGATTTCCTCTTGTTTTAAATCCATATCTTCACGAATTATTTCCCCTGTACGCCCATCCTGCCTCTCTGGCATACTCATGACCCTAGGTCTTACTGTTGCCATTTGTGGGCGACGATGCCTGCAAACAATTGTAGCCATAATGTTTCCCCCAAAGGCAGGTCTGGTTTGCATAAGATACCTTGAACTTTCATCCACAGTAAGTTCAGTGCAATCTGCAGTAAGACCAGTTTGCAGTTGAGTTGCTACAGCCCCTGCTATATCTCTTCCTAATGAGGTGGCTCCAAAGAGAAAAATTTCTGGTTTATATTTTTTGCATAGATTTACTAATACCTTGGTATAAGGTTCTGTGACATAATTCTTTAGTAAAGGATTTTCTACCAAGTAAACTTTATCAGCCCCATAAGAAAAAGCTTCCCCAGCCAAGGATGCAACCTTATCCCCAATTAATACCCCTACTAATTCAGTATCTATTTGCTTTGCAAGCCTTGCACCTTCACCGAGTAATTCCCAGGAAACTGGAGCGGGCTTTCCGTCCATTTGCTCAATAAATATCCAGATACCGTTGTATTCCTTAAGCTCTTTTTTAATTTCCTTTGCTGCAGCTTCATTGTCTTCAACTGATTTAATCTCTTTTTTAGTCATTTCCTTGGGAGGCTCATCTAATGCTAAGGCATCAGCTGGGCAAATTTCTACACAGTCACCACAATTAGTACATTTATCTGGGTCTACAACAGCCACATCACCCTTAACTTCGAGAGCTTCAAAGGGGCAAGCTTGAACGCATAATCCACATGCAATACAATTTTTTTCAATTACCCTTACAGTCATTTAAACCACTTCCCTATTTATTAGCAATTATTTTAGTGCTCAATAACTTTTGTACAAGTACTTTAGCAGCTTCGTTTGGATTATCCTGTCCACCTGGGATGATTTCACCTTCACTTCTTTGTGGTGGTGCAAATATTTTGCTTACCGATGTTGGCGAACCCTTCAAACCAATCTGTTGTAAATCTAAACCTAACTCTTTCTGAGTCCATAATTTAGGTTTATAGCGAGCGGATTTTATTAAATCTGGTAGACTTGAATACCTAATTTCATTAATATCCCTAACAACTGTTAATAATGCTGGAAACCTACATGCCACACGTACTTTTTTATCTTCTAACTTACGATGTACAATAATTTCCTTAGACTCTAAATCTACCTCTTCAATTTCCATAACGTAGGTTAATTGAGGAATATTAAGCCGCACAGCTATTCCTGGCCCTACCTGAGCGGTGTCTCCGTCTATTGCCTGCTTACCACATAAAACCAGGTCAACTGGCTCCTTATCTGAGACTCTCTGTATTCCTTGGGCTAATATATAACTAGTTGCCAGAGTATCTGAACCAGCAAAATTTCTGTCACTTAATAATATTCCTTCATCTGCACCAATTGCTATACTTCGCCGCATTACTTCTTCAGCTTGGGGTGGTCCCATTGATATGACAGTAACTTTACCACCATACTTTTCCTTTAAGCTAACTGCGGCCTCCACAGCATGGGCATCATATGGATTAATTATTGATGGAACACCTTCTCGAATCAAGGTGTTTGTTTCTGGATCAACTCTTACCTCAGTAGTATCTGGCACCTGTTTTACACAAACAACAATATGCAATAATCTCACCTCTTAATCAACAATTCATATGTTTAGTTTTTTCTAAGTAGTACTTTTTATGTATGGGATAGATAGATTATAGAAATAACTTCAGTATGAAAGGAAATTTCTATTGATAGTGTAACATATCTAAATATGGAGATAAGCTATATAACCCATATTTGCTTTTTTCTTCACAATTTATTGATCTTCAGCACACAAATAGAGTAGACCATAGTTGCATGGTCTACTCTCAATATTTTTGTATTTTGCTTTTTTTAACCTAAAGGCCTGTCGGGTACACATGGGACCCTAATCTTTTGACCTATTTGTAGGTTCTGTGGGTCAATACCAGGGTTCAATCTAAGAAGTGTATCTACAGTTGTGTGATACTTCTGAGCAAGTTTCCAGAGAGTATCTCCGCTCTGGATATACACAATCTTAATAGTTGAACCAGGCGGGCATTCTGTTGGCTTTGGTGTTGGTGTTGGTGTTGGCGTTGGCGTTGGCGTTGGTGTTGGTGTTGGTGTTGGTGTTGGTGTTGGCGTAACTGCCACTACATCTGTTACAACATCCAACTGTAACGTTTCAGTCACTTTTACAAAGATCTGAACAACAGCTGTTTGTTTCCATGGAAACTTCTCAGGGTCAAATTTGTGCCATTCGAAAAGCTTACATACATCCTCAGGATACTTTGGAGGAGTAAATTCTACAAACTCTACTTCCCCAGTAATCTGTAAGTTCATATCTGGACGAGCACCAGGTAAATCAACAAAGGTTGTAAACTGTTCAATGACTCCCTGTTCAAAAAGTCCTCCTGTACAAAGGTCCACATAGAATATTTGCTTCTTAACCTCACCTACAACTATAACCTTATCATCAATTATCTTAGTTTCAGTAAAATTAATATTAACTTCAGCATCAGTTTCAGCTATCTTTTTGGCAGGACGGACTAATGCTACATCATTTCTTACAGTAACCTGCTTGCTATCTTCAGAAATAACACTTTCAACCTTTAAGAGTTCTTTAAATACCTCTACATCTCCTATGACATCTACGACTACATCAATTTGTAATTCCTCTGTAACCTTAGCAAATACAGCAAGAACTGCAGTCTGTCTTCCCCTTTCAAACCCTTCCTGGTCATTTCCATTACGCAAGTCAATATCTACAAACTCAACTTCTGTAGTAACTTGAACATTTTGACCAGGACGTGCACCAGGAATGTCTACGAATGCTGTGAAGTTTTCCCTTACAGTTTGCTCAAATACTCTATTTGTTCCTTGTTCAACATAGAATATTTGTTTATGAAGGGTTCCCTCAACAATTATCTTATCAGGTGCAATAGTTGTTTCTACATTTTCAATCTTTGTTTGGATGTTTCTAATCTTCTTGACACGTCTTTCAAAATCAATGTCTCTTACTATAGATACCTGGTTTACATCTTCTCCAACTACACTTTGAACTTTTAGAAGCTCCTTAATTACATCAATATCTAATGAAGGGGCTACTACATCAACAACTACTTCCATTTGAACAGTTTCTGTAACTTTAACAAACACTTCAAGAATAAGGGTTTGTCTCCAAATATCTGGTACAGCATCTGACTCTGGCTGGAGATCATCATATCCTATAAACTCAATTCTTGTAGATACCTGAACGTGGTGATCAGGTCTAGTCCCAGGAATATCTACATGGGCAATAAATGGTTCATCAACTGATAACTCAAAAACTTCTCCCCTTTGATACTTAACACCATCTACTACTCTATCTTCATCCGCAACATAGAATATTTGTTTGTGGATGATACCTTCCACAATAACCTTATCCCTGATGACATTTAATTCTACATCTCTGACTTCGGCCATTGTATCCCAAATCTTCTTAATTTGAACGGGAAAAGCTATTTCATTTAATACCTTTACCTGCTGTGTATCTTCACCAACCACGTTTTGAACCTTTAACAGTCGTCTTCGAACATCAATTAGGTCCATTGGCATTATTAATTTATACCTCCTTTCCATAAACTCTCACCATAATATATGCAGTAGTGAAAAAATATTGACTATTTTCCTGCATAATTCAATATTTATTTTTATACATTGTATGTCCCATTTCTCAGATGGTTACAAATAAACACAAAAAAGTGGCACTATTTATGTGCCACTTTCTTCCAACTAGGATAGTTTAAGGTCTTATAAACATTTGTGTAAACATTTTCCCATATTGTCCTCCATCAATAATACCTATGCCGATATGTGTGAAATCTTTATTTAAAATATTAGCCCTATGGCCTGGTGAATTCATCAGATTAGTATGGGCACTTTCCACCGTTGGGGCACCAGCTAAATTTTCTCCAGCTCTTGTATAAGATACTCCTGCTGACTTCATCATGTCAAAGGGTGAACCGTACCTAGGTGATTGATGAGAAAAATACTTGTTACTAATCATATCTTGAGATTTTAACCTTGCTAGCTTCACCAATTCACTATGTACCTTTAGAGGTGCTAATCCTGCCTTTGCTCTTTCTTGATTAACTAAATTCAGCATCTTTTGTTCATCAACACTTAATATTGAACTTTGCTCAGGCTGGCTTGGTGCTGGCTGACTTGGTTGTGGTGTTGGTTTGCTTGGTATCGGTTGTTTTTGTGATTTTTTTGGAGCGGTAGGTGCTTGCTCCTTCTTTTCTAAAGCCCTTTTGAAATTGTTTTGCCAGACTTGTATCAAACCCCAGGAGGTTGAATTATTTGCCTTCAAGTCTACGCTTGTTACTGTAGCTAGAACTTGTCCCCCTACAGCAATTGTAGGCATCCCATTAATTTCTTGCACTTTGATTTCATTAGAGTTAAATATGCCTTTACTATTTAGTAAGCTAATTCTTTCAAGAATAATCTTACTTCGATCTCCTGCCGATAAGCTTTGAGGCAAACTTCTAAACCGAATTACCACTTCATCGTTAATTTTTAGCTCATATAGATCCTTACTTGAGGAAGGTTGTACCTTGATTTCAGTTTGTGCATAGATGGGGCCAGAAAGCCCTAATAACAATCCTACTACCAGAAAAACACCTAGTATTCTTTTAAATTTTGAAATGTATTTACGCATAATATTCCCCCTTAGATGATATTAATAAATGTTTCCTTCCCCTCTTATACTTTATTACGCTAAAACACATAGTTTTTAGGAGTACTTACAAAAAAAGTTAAATAATAATATTTTGAAAACAAGTATTATTCTTCCATCTCTCATTAGAAGTCTATTTGGAATTTATTAAAAAACCAGTCATCGTCATAGCATCGTCTTTTTAGATATTTGTCCTTTTGTATATTCACATCACTTTTCACGAGGTTTATTACTGCCTCGTTATAGCCATAGCTACCTTTTAACATGTTATTAACTTTTTCAAGTCTTGGTTTATTAAAATGGCTGGTTGCCATCCTTAAGAAATTATAGTGTACATGCTCAAAGGTTACCCTGTATGGATGTTGTGACCTAAACTTGTGTAAAACTAAGGCTTCAGGATAAATACAGCATGTATATCCAAACAACCAAAGCTTTAAGGAAATTTCTTCATCTTCATGTCCCCACACAATAAAACCTTTATCAAATCCTCCAATATCCTCAAAAACACTACTTTTAATAGCGAGGCAGCCCCCAGGTAGCAAAGGAACTACCTCCAGTCTATTTGGCTTATCAACAAACCAGTTGGTTTTCAAGGAACTATTCCATGTTAGACCATAACCTGCTAAGTTAGGATTTCCCATTACGCCTATACCAGGTGATACTGCATCATATTTTTCTTCCAAAACATTAACTAGTTTATCTATCCAGTATTCGCCAAATGTTAGATGTGCATCACAAAAGATTAACACCATCCCTTTAGCTTTTTCTGCTCCGTAATTCCTTGCTCTAGCGGCTCCTAAGCCATTAGTTTTGTACAACTGTATTCTTGAATATGCTTTGTCTATACCTTCACAACAACCATCTGTTGAACCGTCATCAACAACAATTATTTCGTACTCTAACTTATTCCGGAAAGTTATTAGAGAATTAAGAGTCATTACTATGTTCTGTCCTTCATTTTTACAAGGTATAATTATTGAAACTAGCATTATAACTCTCCCCTTTCGGTAGATTACTTATTCAATGTATATGTAAAAAGTGTTTTTTATAACACCAGCACAGATGTGAAAATTCCCACAGCTAAGTAGGATTCCCTGAGATTTTATAAAAATAAGGTGCCTAGGCACCTTAGAAAAACTTTAAAAGTCAATCTCCAATTCATCCATTACATTTGTTATTTTATTAAATAGTGTTACACTGTCTGATCCTGCAAACAAGAGTCCAACTGCCCTATTATTACTGTCTAGTATTAAAGATCCGCTATCACCAGGTCCTGACTTAATGTCACTCAAAACCTGCTCAGTAAACACAGCATAACTGTCCTCTCCCAGAGAGACCTTCATTGTAACATCCACAGCTTTGATATTTCCTTCTGTGTATCCTGTGGTTCTACCACTCTTTTTAATCTTATCACCGAGTATTGGCTCCGCTGTACCATTTATTTTGCCAATTCCTAGTATTTCTTCATTAATTTCCAGATTAGTCGGTTTAGCTAGTGCAGCATCTACTATATTGTTCTGATTGGTGCTTTTCATTAATTTTACTGAATAGGAGGGCTTCACAAATCTGAATATATTATTGACAGTTGAAACTGCTGCTGATGCAACGGGGCACTCACTTTCAGACATTAGCTTTGCTATGGGGGCAAACTTATAAAGATTTGCAACCACATCCTTATCTATTTTACCTCCATCATAAGCCCCAGGTTGTAAAATGGAGTCCCCTACTTTAGATCTTCCATCTCTTCCGTTAGTCACATTAGCTAAGACATGATTATTGGAAAGAAATAGCTTCTCCCCTGTTTTCCTGTCTCTAACAACAGCACCTAGTGTTCCTGCTGAAATTGCATAATGACCTATACTGCACCCCGGCCTAACTGGTCTATATCGCCCTTTGTTTGTCAGGAGTTTAATTTCTCCTATTTCAATAACATCTGTTTTGGTCTCCTCTACCTTTTCGGGTATCATTTGGTGAGCCCTTAAATCCCCTTTATTCACCTTTTTCTTTACAAATACAACGACAGATTCGTCACTTGTTGCTTTTCCTTTCTTTTCCTTGTAACCAACACCTACACCCACGACATTATCAATATTAAGTATCCTTTTTTTATTTTTTTGTAAAGTCTTATATATGCTGTTCATATATCACACACCCCCAATACATAATATGAATTAGGAGCATAACTGCTACATTAACTCTACAATGTTCGGAAAATAATAAAACTTCCTAGCTTCAAATGAGGCTAGGAAGAAAGTTTTTTCTAGCATTATTTATTAATAAAAAGCACTAATAATATAAGGATTAAACTAAAGTCTCTTCTCGGACTTTGCAGAAGTATAACCAGTACAATAAGTAATAGTGTGTCTTCATCAATGAATCCTAGTGGTCCGGGAAGCTTTGCAGGTAGAAATGAGAATTGTTCTTCTGACTCAAAAGCTTCATTATCAGAATGTTCCTCTGTAGAATCTATGCCTTCTTGTTTAGCCTCTTCATGTTCATGAATATCTTCTTCCAAAATATCGACGGAGGCTTCTGCCTCTGCATCTGATTCTCCAAAACCATCATCTTGTAAATTATTATCCTCCGTTTTAGGTGGTGCTTCTTTGACCTTGTTAGCCTGGTATCCTCTATCAAACCTAAAATTTCTCCTCAAAAAAATTCCTCCTCTCTTTAACTCATTTCCTTTATTTGCTTAATAAAAAATGTCATGTTCAAAGTTTTAATTGACTCATCCATCATTCGCTGTCTGTTCTCAGACAAATATGGTTTAATTGCTAGCAATAGATTAATTGCCGGGTCAACATGAGCCATTTTAGATCTGACGGAATTAACTTCTTGCATTTTCTCCTTTAAAAGACCACTTACCATATTCTTTATGTTCTCACCCTTATCAGGGCTACCCATCATTAGTCCTAACCGGTTAATATTTTCCATAAGGTCGTCACTATCTAACATTGAAAGTAGTTGATTGATATCCACTTTATTCTTATTCTCCACAATTTTCCCTCCCCTATATTTAATAAATGTGCTACATAGTTACTCCAATGAGTAACTATGCAGCAATTTGAACTCCATTATTATTCTGCAAAAGCAGTTCCAAAATCGCCAAGGAAGTTTGGCGCCAGGAACAACAATAGAATAATGATTAAAAACCCATTGTCAAAAATATCATCTAAGCCGTCATCCATGAACAAAAACAGTACTAAAATTATTAGTAGAAAGTTATTATTAGCTGGTTTAGGTGGTTTGTGACCCATGAAAAAATCCCCCTTTCAATTTGTAATTACTTCCCTGTTATACTATGAGATTTTTAATACAATTGTTACTGATTTTAAATTTTGCCCGTTTTATTCTTCATGTTTAGTAACATTTTTTAATTCATTGGAATATTATGTTAATAAAGGGAGGTTTGTTTAAATGGACTATGAAAAAAAAGAACTATTAAATCAGCTTCATGGGCCTGTTAATGTTCCTCATGTTAATGAGCCTTATCCACCTATAAAAGTTATGGAAGCAAACCCTAGGTATGCAAGAATTCTTTTAGAAAGCTATGCAGGAAACGTTAGTGAAATGACTGCTATTAACCTTTACCTCTATCACCACTACGATTCAGACGATGAGTTGCCAGAATTTGCTGATATAGTTGAAGCAGTTGCTATTGTGGAGATGCATCATTTAGAAATATTGGCTAAATTAATCATATTGTTGGGTGGTGACCCTAGATATCATGGATCCGATGGAGCATGGTGGTCAGGAAGATATGTAGACTATTTAACTGGGGAACCCTGTTTACAGATACACGCAGATATCCGGGCAGAAAGCGCTGCCATTACTCAGTATCGACAGCAGATTATTGCCATTGATGATCCTTATGTTCAAGCGATGCTACAGCGCATAATAAAAGACGAACAACTCCACCTTGCCATATTTAGAAAACTTCTAAATAAGTACTGTCCAAAACCTTCATGTAAGCCTTAAACTTATAGACTTGACTATATACTGATATTACATTAATACTTTGTTACGAATCAAAAAACCGGGGATTTACCCCGGTTTTTTAAGCTAATTATACTTATTTACTTTCCTTAAGCTCAGCGGCTGCTGCTTTTGCCTCTTTTGCACTTTCAAATACTAAACTTCCTCTTTCTTGTGAAAAGGCCTTATACAAGGTATACATCATAAAGCATAAGACTATCATGAATGGAAAGGCAGCTACAATGGATGCCGTCTGCAATGCTCCCAGTCCACCTGCTAACAACAGAACTGCTGCAGTAGCCCCTTTAATTACACCCCATGTAATTCTTAATGAAGCATCAGGTTCAGGATCCCCACCAGAAGTTAACATTGCAGTAACTAAAGTGGCCGAGTCAGCTGATGTAACAAAGAAAGTTGTGATCATTAATGTTGCTAATAATGTAGTCAATCCAGCTAGTGGAAAATGGCTTAGCGTTACGAAGAAAGCTGAAGACACGTTGGCAGCAACAGCATCAGCTATTCCTCCTATACCAAACAATTCAATATTCATTGCTGATCCACCAAATGCACTTAACCAAATAAAGCTTAATAATACTGGAGCAATTAAAACACCCATTACTAGTTCTCTAACTGTACGTCCTCTAGAAATACGGGCAATAAAAGAACCAACAAATGGTGACCAAGCAATCCACCAAGCCCAGTAGAAGATAGTCCAACCGCCTACCCAATCATAACCAACATTATCAGCTACAACGTTATATGGATCCACGAAAAGACTCATCCATGGAAGATTAAAGAGATAATACCCGACAGTTGTAACAAATGTATCCATGATGTATCTAAATGGACCAATGAATAGGAAGAACGCTATGAATGTAAAGGCTAATGCCATATTTACATAGCTCAAATACTTAATTCCTTTATTAATACCGGAAACAACAGATACTGTAAACAATACAGTAATGACAGCAATTACAACCATCGTTACTGCTAAAGTATCAGGAGTTCCATAGGCGAAACTTAGTCCAGTTGTGATCTGCATCGCACCAAGACCTAAAGATGTAGCTACACCAAAAATAGTAGCAAAAACTGCAAGAATATCAATTGCTTTTCCAAGTCCACCTCTAGTTCCTTTTTCACCTAGAATAGGAGCAAAAGTTGAACTTACTAAGAATGGCATATCTTTTCTGAAAGAAAAGTAAGCTAGCGCCATACCAACAAGTGCATATACTCCCCATGGGTGAAGTCCCCAATGAAAAAATGTATATCTCATTGCTTGTTCTGCACCAGCCGCTGTACCAGCTCCACCCCACGGAGGAGTTCCAAGGAATGACATTGGTTCTGCAATACTCCAAAAAACAAGTCCAATACCCATACTAGCACTAAATAACATGAAAAACCATGTCATTGTACTATATTCAGGCTTATCTTCATCCTTACCTAATTTTATATTTCCGAATTTACTAAATGCAACAAATAAACAGAATACTAAGAATAGCGTCATACCAAGAGCATAAGACCAACCAAAATAATCAGTAATAAAGCTGTTTACTGTTGAAAATATGCCACCAGCTTGCTCTGGCATTAAGATAGTCCAAATAACAAAGATAGCAGAAATTACAATAGAAATCCCAAATATTTCCTTGTCAATTTTCTTAAACATTTGTACACCTCCACATTTTTTTCCTTGCTTCCATAATTACCATGAATCACAACAAGCACCTTTCATAAATAATGGCCACTATACACCCCCCTTGATAAATCACATTATTAGACCATGATTATTATCAGAATATACCTTTTACGAAATATTTTTAAAATTATACTTATAAGAATTTTCTATAAATTGTACACAGAAAAGTCTTCTAGTATCAGTAAAAGTAATACTGTTACAATCTTTGAGGTCCCTATGAAATATTAATGCAATACCTTAAGTTTTTCACTAAAATATTATTTAATCAGAACCTTTTAGAAGTTCACTTTATTATTACTCAAAAGGCCTGATTTTCAATTTTTTTGTATTATAGAAAGCTCCTTGACATAACCATTTGCCCAGGTGGAGTGACAATAAATTCCCTATCCCATTCTCCTGAAACAAGTTTTTCTAAAAGTCTAAGTGAACCTTCCTTTTCCTCAAAAGCCACCCCTAAAAAATCTGCTACTTCCTTAGCATGTTCCACATATTCAGGTGGCGAATCTACTGTATGAACATATACAATTCTTTTATAGTTTGCATATTCTGTATCAATAAGCCATTTTGCAGTACTTTCATCGTATTTATCTATATATTCTCTATAACTGTCTAAAGGTCCTGCTTTTTGATCAATCCAACCTTTACTTAAATAGTAAGTCGCTGGAAAGCCAGCAAATTCTTTGTCATATATATTTCTTGACCCAAGCAATATACTTATACAGTCATGAACCTTTGGAATAACTAGCGTATGCTCGTGAGAGCCTAAATTAGCCGCTCCATTAGAGCATAACCCGTATCCAAAAAGAATAGTATCGTATCCCCTAGCATCTTCCTTTACTGTCTTTTTCAATTCCTCGCGTAATTTATCTGGAACTCTGTGTAATGCATATTCTATCATCTTGCAGTCAATATTATCTTTATTAACTGCCTTAATTTCATCCTCTAGAGTTTTGCAGGCAACTATTAACCATTTGCTTTTGTCTTGTTTAACCATTGTTTTCTTCCCAGTTGGGTCTTCCAACAGCAGTTACTAATATTTTAGTTTCAACGTATACCTCATCTGCCCAGTTAGCAGCGACTTTACCATATACGTCCTTTCTTTCAGAAAAAACCTCTATTTCCCCTGCTCCTGCTTTCTTAGCATTTATTTTTGCATATTTTAATGCTTCATCCATCCCATATTCGCATGCATCATCTAAATCAATAAACCCTTTTCTTTGCCAAGGCAAGTGAACTATAAAGCCACCTTCACTACCCGGTTTTATTAAACAATGAATGGTTTCCATAACTTTTCCTGTGGCCGCACCTACAGCATTTGCAACTTCAGCATTTTCTGGAATGACAAGTGGACAGTTTAAGATTTTTGACACTTCAGGTAAATAGGAGTTTACCGGAGCTCCTATTGCAACAACAGGTATTGGAACGGTAACCTGACATTGAAAAGCATTTTTCCCCTGATTAAGAATTTTATCTAAAAAAATATTTGTACCCTTTGTTTCATCCAGCGGTTTATAGCCTTCCGTTTTAGCTAACGTCTGTAAGATGGTCATGGTAAGATTTCTTATAATTGCTTTCATAAATTCCTGTGCCATCTCATTTATATCTATACTAATCTGATTAGCAAGCATTTGTACCCCTAATTTAGCAGCCTCTGTATCCCATTGGTTAAAATGCCCGAGTACATGAAGAATATCAGTAGGTGTTAATGAAATACGAGCAATTATTCCCTGAGTTTCAAGGGTTTGTACAGGTAAAAAATTTGGATCCTTTTCCATTATTCTAGAGAGATAATGCAAACTATGCGGCCCTCCTCTAAGAATCTTAAGCAGTTCTTTCTCAGGAAGTGATAGATTAACATTTTTATTAGGTTCTCTCAAAAAAATGAAGCAATCGGTGACCTGATTGTATAATAATTCCCTTCTATCATTTAATACCATGGACAGCTCTTGTTTTAAATATGGAAATCTTTCAGCAGCATAGCTTAGTGGCCATACTCTTCTTGGTCCAATTATAATTTTCCGGTCCTTCGTCTTTAACTGTATATAACTGTCCCCACCAAGTCCGAAAGTATTAATGTCAGCTGCTAAAACCCTTGTTAGCCAACCTCCAACTGTAGCACCTTCCGAATTTAATTTGGGCGATCCATTTTCCAGAAGCGCTATATCCGTGGTAGTTCCTCCCATATCAAAAACAATTGCATCCTCAATATCAGTTAAAAAAGTTGCACCAACAATACTAGCCGCAGGACCTGATAGAATTGTTTCTATAGGTTTTTCTATGGCAACACCTTCACTCATCAAACTACCGTCACCTTTAACAATCATCAGGGGCGCGTTTACACCTTGTTTTTGTAACACATCCTTAACCGAATGAATTAATTCTGTAATTATAGGTATTAATCGCGCATTTAATGCAGCTGTAACTGTTCTTTCCTGAAATCCTAAAGTAGTTGTAAGCTGATGTGCACACACTACTGGCAAACCACAATGCTTACGTACTAAACTAGCTGCAAGTAATTCATGCTCTGGGTTTCTAACACATAAATACCCTGAGATAGCAATAGCTTCAACCTCTTTAGATAATGATTTTATTGCCGATATTACTTTTTCTTCATCGAATGGTTCCTTTTCCTTACCCTTGATATCATGTCCTCCTGGAACCACGACAAAATTGGATACAGGTAATTCACCTAGAGGTTCATGCCCAATTAGGATAACACCAACTCTACCCCCACGACCTTCTACAATTGCATTTGTTGCCAAAGTCGTAGATAAGGCTATCATTTTTATTTCGTTCTTATCAAATGTAAGCCTTTCTATACATTTTCCTATTCCTATAGTTAAATTTTCTCTTGTTGTTCTTGCCTTTGCCTTATTTACAACTTTTTGCTTAGAAAATTCTACAATAACTCCATCAGTATAAGTTCCCCCTGTATCAATCCCTAGAGCTATCGCCACTTTACTCACTCCCCTTAGCTAATATCAAGAGACAAACATCAAGATGCAAGAAGCAGAAGCAAGAAACAGAAGTAATTGGTATGAAGCCAACAATATTCAAAATCTTGCATCCTGCATCATGTAAAACTTGCATCTTGAGAACATTTTGCTTCTTGATTGATGTTATTTATGCATTTAATTTAGATTCTGCACGTTCAACTATTGCTCTAATTTTTTTCTGAACATCCTTTGGCAGGGGATCTGGCTCGTAATTTTCAATTATATCTCTAGACTTTTCATTTGCAACCTGGGTTAACGTTTTAGATCCAGAAGCTTCCCACATTTCATAACGTTGACGGTTAATTAGTGATGGGAACCAGCTCTCTGTCTTAAAGTGACGGAATGTATGGTCTTCTGATAAGAAGTGACCTCCAGGACCTACCTTGTCAATAATATCAATTGCCAATGTTTCTTCATTGATTTCAATACCACGAGTCATTCTTCTAGCCATACCAATTATATCATTGGCTATACAAAGTAAATCTAAACTGGCAGTTGAACCATATTCAACATAACCAACATCGTGGTTTAAGTTTGGTCCTGACATAGCTGTCATTGCAATACTTAGTGCAGCTTCAATTCCAGCTTGCCCATCAGGAATACAACTGTCAGAACATCCAGCGGTTCCAAACATAGGTAGTTTCAAATAGTGAGCCATGTCTGCCAAAGCTGACATTAATAAATTAAATTCTGGTGAACCATATGCAAATATTGTACTCTTCATATCCATTATAGTAAATACCCCACCCATAATAAAGGGGGAACCTTCTTTTGTGTTTTGATGTAGTACTAATCCACTTAAACTTTCGGCAAGACCATTAGCCAAAACTCCTGCCATAGTTGCTGGAACAGTTCCACCTGCCATAACACATGGAGTATAAACAACAGGCAATGACTTCTTAGCAGCAAGTATCAGCTTGGTAGCTGCTTCCCATGCATGCTGTAATGGTGAAATTGGCTCAGCATATAAAGTCATAATAGGATTTTTTCTTAACTCTTCTTCTCCACCAACAACTATTTCACACATCTCTATTATATCAGCAAATCCGTAAATGTCATGTGCTGTTGTAACAATTGGCTTAGAAGTATTTAATATTTGTGCTTCAAATTGGTGTCTGTCTGATATTAAAAGGGGTACATCCTGCACTATTCCTAAGGACATAACAAAGTCCAAGTTAGGCAGCGCATCAATTACCTTACATGCCCAGCTTACCGATTCAGTAGAAGACCTCTTTCTTTCTCCTGTAAATGGATCAATATAGTATGGTGTATCTGAACCAGTACCAAAATATGCATTATTCCCCTCTAAAAGTACATCTCTACTTCCAGTACGGCTGTTACACAAAGTTACTCTATGAGGAACAGTTCTTAAAGCTTTATCAACTATATATGATGGAATTTTCACGTTAATTCCATCAACATGACAACCTGCCTTTTTCATAATCTCTATGGCTTCATCGTCATGGAAGGTTACACCAGTTCTCATAAGGATTTCTTGAGCTGCTAACAACACCTCTTCGCACTGACTTGGTGAAAGTACATTTAACATTGTACTAGCATTTGCTACATAATTACTCCTTGCTCTCATATTGAACTCTCCTTTCATTAATTATTTTATTATGCTTTCTTGGACTTTCCAGCTTCTCTTGCTTCAGCCTTTTCAATAATAGCATCAATTTTATCACAAACGTCATTAGATAGAGGTTCAGTTTTATGGTTGTTAATAATATCTTGAGTCTTTTGCTTCACTCTGTCACCAAATGACAATCCGCCTTGCATTTTCCACTCATCATAACGAAGGCGACTGATTAGGGTTGGCCACCATGTTTCTTTTCTAAAGTTTTCAATTGTATGCTCTTCACCCAAGAAGTGTCCTCCAGGGCCAACTTTATCTACAATATCAACTGCAAGGTGGTAATCGTCAACCTTAATACCTTTCATTATTCTTTTAACCATACCAATTATCTCATCATTAGCTACCAATAGTTCTAGAGAACCGCAGTTTCCATATTCCATATAGTTACAATCATGAATAATATTAGCTCCACTTAATCCAGCCATAAGATTTGAGAAAGCGGCTTCTGCAGCCCACTGAGCATCTATACACTTAGAATCTGTACAACCGCCAGTACTAAACATTGGTAATCCAATATAATTAGCTACATCAGTTAAACCAGCAGAAAGCAAACTTAATTCAGGTGCTCCATAAGCAAGGATTGAGCTTGCCATATCCATGGTAGAAATTAAACCACCCATTATAAAACCTGATCCTTCTCTTACTGCTTGGTTCGCAACTAAACCAACTAAACTATCTGCAACAGAAATTACTAATGATCCTGCCATTGTAGCTGGAGCAACACCACCTGCAAAAGTACATGGAGTATAAATAACTGGGATGTCCTTTTCAGCTGCAAATATAGCTTTATCAATCGCCTCTGCAGAATGTCTTAATGGAGGACTAGATTCTGAATATAGAATAATAAATGGTCTTTTTTGTAATTCATCTAGGCCGCCAGCTACTGCTGATGCCATTTCAATAATGTCATTATACTGATCAATTCCAAAACCCCAGTGAATAATTGGCTTTGTTGTGTTACGAACAAGTGCATCAAAGGAGTGAACGTCTGACAAAGTTGGGGTAACGTCCATTACTGTCCCGTTATCCATAGCATATGATATATTTGGTAATGCATCACAAACTATCCCAGCTTTTGCAGCATCTGATTTTTTAGGCCTTCTTCTTTCCCCAGTAAATGGATCTAAAGTGTATGTGTTTGTTGGTCCTGGGCCCCAATGTGTACTCTTACCCTCTAAATACATGCTTCTATTACCATCTCTATCGCAAATAGTTATCCTTGATGGTGCACTCCGAACTGCTTTTTCCACAACCCTCGAAGGAAAACGAACACGATTACCATCTACCCAGCAACCAGCTTTCTTGTAAATTTCTAGTGCTTCATCACTATAAAAGTCAGCCCCTGTTCTTTCAAGGCACTCCAAGGCTGCATAGTACACTTCTTGACACTGATCTTTACTTAAGACACTAAAATTTACTGCTTGATTAACCTGATAGTTGGCTCTTACGTAATTGCTTTTCACAATTAGTCACTCCTTTTTATAATATTTGGATATCAAACTTTATTGATATCATTAACCTACATGTTGACAGAATTTAATTTGCAAAATCATTTCTTGTTTAGTTTTCCAACCCCTCCTTTATTTAATCCTTATAGTTTGTTTAAAAGTTAAAAATATTATTTTTTACTACTGAGATACCTCGTGTTTTTTAAATGTATTTTTAATATACTTTTCTATATTATCTGAATATTACCTTGGTAATATTCAGTCATTTTTGGTATTTATTAAAATCACATTATATTTAATTTTCTGAATTTAATTTAATTTACTGACAAATTACTTAATTGCTTGATGAACTAGTGGCATATTTGCTCTCAAAATACAAAAAAGAAACCAGTAATTTGGTTTCCCCAACTTATATTTTCTGATAGTACGAAAAAACCGGGTCAATAGACCCGGCGTTTATTATCTTTCTCCACAAACAATTTTCTTATCTCCGTCTTCTCTACAAAGCGATAGCTCTACTGTTTCTGTTAAAACATCACTATAACTAAAAGAAACTCTTCGTCCTAAGCATTTCTTTTCATCCAATTTAATTACAAAAATATTGGGGTACGTTTGTTCTAAAATACCAACTCTTTCGATTACTTTCCTTCTACCACGATTGGCCTTTAGGCGGATCCTCTTTCCAACATATCCATCTAAATCTTGTTTAATGTCAGCTAGTACTTTTTTTGCCACCAAAATACCACCTTCTTTCCTATACTACAATATAATACTATAATTAATAGAAGGTGTCAAGGCATAAACTACATTATACTTTATTATTTTGATAGCTGTCAATTAATAATTTTGTCGTTAATAGTTGGATTTTGGAAAACCCACCCTGTAATGCCCCCAAGTATCTACTCCTCCAATTCCATCTTTTCCTGTGATAGTATTGTCAACGGCTTCTTCTATGTCAACTTTTTGATAAATAGATGTATATGCAATTTTTTCTGCGATATAAACTGGATCAAATGCATGAACTAATATTCTCTTGGGCGAAGTAGCAAAATTAGCTCCTGCTTCAACAATAGCCTCATAGAAAGACTGGCAAGCTCCTGCAATAATTACAAGGGCATCTCTGGATGGTTCAATTGATCTTATTTTCCTGACGGCTTCAACAAAATATTTAGAGGTTTTATAATTAGTTACCTCGTCATAGTCTTTTATGTTTTTCCTTAATGCATCGTGCCCCGTAAGAACCACAATATCTGGTGAGTAGGTTTTAATTAAATCAATAGACTTCTTAGGTAAGTCTTTTTCTGGTACATGCATCCCAACCACAGGTACCTCCAACATATTATAAGCATTGATACATTTTTGCAAATAATCCTCATCCCCATCAAGATGAAGAACCTTCCCTGGAATTTCATAATAATATTGCATTACTCCATTATTTCTCACAAAATTGGCCCTTTTACTTCTATCTTGATCTATTTTCTTTAATACCTGCCGATTAAGAACTATATTTTGATGTCTTTCTTCTAAAATTTCTTCAGGTTTCAATAATTCTAAATCCTCTATTTTGGAATCTGCCAATAACCTAACGTTCATTCCCTTTAAAGAACAGATTGTTTTCCCCTCTTCCATCGATAAATATATAACTTTAAATTTTATATCCCCACCATAGGATTTTCTTTTCACATAATCATTAACTTTTATTCTTTGGCTCACATTAATACCCTCCATTTTGTCATGCTTTTAATATTTTATGATTAATGACTAGGTTTTCGTGTCAAATAGGATTAATTATCTTGTTATTTGCCGTGGTAATTGTTTCTATGTATACCATTCATTTGTTAATGCTTTCACATACAAAATTAGGTTATACTTTTATGCAAAGGAGGGGATAGTCTTCACTACAAATAATTTAGCATTTAAGGCAATGAAGATTATGATGTTGGGATTATTTCTTATTCTTAGCATCAGCACGGCTATTTTAGCTGCTAATTACACAGTTAAACCAGGCGACAGCCTATTTCTTATTGGGGAAAAATACGGCTTAACACCTCAGCAAATTCAATCAGCAAATGGCTTAACTGGAACAGAAATTGTTCCAGGACAGGTATTAAGCATTCCTGCAAATAATTCTTACACGGTTGTAAGAGGAGACACTTTCTACTTAATAGCTAAAAAATATGGCATTTCATCGCAGCAACTAATGAGCCACAACGGTTTAACAAGTAGTTATATTGAACCTGGGCAAACTCTAACTATACCCAGTAATAGTGTAGCAAAAACTCGGGTAGCTACTACCGCATCACGTGGTGGATCAGCGCATAGTTTTTCCCGAGAAGAAGTAACTCTTTTAGCACGTACTGTATATAGTGAAGCAAGGGGAGAACCCTATGAAGGACAGGTTGCAGTAGCTGCTGTAGTACTCAACCGAATAAAACATTCGGATTTCCCCAACAATGTTAGAGGTGTCATTTTTGAACCTTTGGCTTTTTCAGCTGTAGCAGATGGTCAATTTTGGTTACAACCTAACCAAGCTGCTTACAATGCCGCTAATGATGCTCTAGAAGGTTGGGATCCATCAAATGGTGCCCTATACTACTGGAATCCCGTAACAGCAACCAGTAAGTGGATATGGTCAAGAACTGTAACCCATCAACTTGGAAAACATGTATTTGGATTCTAAAAGATATACATTAAAGAAAAGGACCGAGCTACCGGTCCTTTTCTTTATATTTATTATGCAGTATTCTTTCTGAAGCCTGGATAAAAAGGTCAAACATTTTCCTTCGTTTATATTCTTCTTTTATTTCTCTCTTTGGCATAGTTCTCATCTCTCATCCTTCTAAGATGCAGGAGCCAGTTCTATAGAATTCAGGATACAATTCTGTCTTCTGTCTTCTGTCTATAAATATTATTGCCATAGAAAGAGGAATCAATCACTTCACTCAAAATTTTGTATGTTTATCTGCTACTGTCGAAGCACCACATGAATCTGGTTTTATTTTTGCATTAAAACCACTTCCCGAAACCATGCCAACAATCTCCTTAATTAAAGAACGTGTCTCTCCTTGATTTCCCATATCAAGATGGATTTCTACATTAAGTTTCTCTTGGCCTCTCTTTGCTAGAAAATCAGCAACCTTACTGGCAGTTTCTAAACTAATTGCAGCTTCATAAAAAAGCTTTTGCCTAAGGCTTGCTATTTTTCTTTGCCTTTTCTTATGGTAATAATACCTGGCACCTTTACCTACCTGGTGAATAATAATCGCTGTGACAAAGCAAGCATAGGTTTTAGTATGGGAGTCAGTCCCTATTATGAGGTTAAATTTTTCATCCGGTTTTGTCTCCATGAAATCAAGGATATCTTCCAGAACACCTTGAAGAGGCATGGGGCCTTTACTTGGACTGATAAAATTAATTTTAACCACCCTCTTTTAAGCAAGGTGAACAGCTAAATTAGCTATCTCTTGCAAAGATAACTCTTCCATTCTTTTCTGAGGACTAATGTCACTAATTAAACATGCCTCTGTAATAGCTTCTCTTGTTAACCCTAGTGGAGAGTTGGACAAACTGTTAAGTAGGGTTTTTCGTCTTTTACCAAAGCCAGCCTTGATTATTTGAAATAAAAATCGTTCATCCTTGACATCTACCAAAGGTTTGGTTCTCTTAACAAGCTTTATTACTGCAGAATCAACTTTTGGCTTAGGGATGAAAACCGTTGGAGGAATTTTGGCTACTTGAGAGACTTCTGTATGGTACTGTACGCCTAAAGTCAGCGCTCCATAGTCCTTTGTTGCTGGTTTTGCTACCATCCTAGCAGCCACTTCTTTTTGTATCATAAATATTAGCTTATCAACCTTAAATCCACTTTCTAATAAATACATAATTATAGGGGTAGTTATATAATAAGGCAGATTAGCCACAATACTGTACTCTTCTTCAATTCCCCGCTCTTTCATTATTGCATCAAAATCTACTGACAGGGCATCCTCATTAATAATCTCAACATTAGGATACTGTCCAACGGTTTCTTCAAGTGCAGGAATTAACTTTTTATCTAATTCAATAGCTATAACTTTTTTTGCAACCTGAGCTAATCCAACGGTTAAGGACCCTATGCCTGGTCCTATTTCAACTACATTTGCTCCATTAACGTCAGCTTCTCTTATAATTTTTTGTATTATATTATTATCTATTAAGAAATTCTGTCCCATTCTCTTTTTGGGCTTTATATCGTACTTATCCATTAGATACATAAGTTTGCCCACATTCATTAATTCCATTTCATCCTCTTTTCTATTTCACAAGTATATACAAATTTAGTATAAGTATAACCTACTTTTTGTTGCCCTACAAATATTCCTAAGATTATTAAAAAGAGTATCTGATGTCATCACCAGATACTCTTTTAGCTCTTAATCTAATAAATATACTTTAACAGTTTTTATTCCCCATTTACGTGCTTCCTCGTTTGTATCAACAAATACATCAATTCTATTTCCTTTAATGGAGCCTCCTATATCCTGGGCAATGGCCAAGCCATACCCTTCAACGAAGACTTCCCTTCCCAATGGTATTATACTAGGATCAACTGCTATTGTACCTCTTTTTGGCATAACTCCTGTAGAGGTAGGGCTACCAGTATGGGTATATGCAGTAGCAACCATTGTGATTGAAGTATTATAACTACGTGATACAGACCCAACATTTACTCTATCTCTACTCCCCTTGGCAACCAACCTATTTATGGGTTCTGCAAGTAATCTTTCCTCAGTTAATATACGCTCAGTTTCTTCCCCATCAACTAAAGTTACTTTATATATTAGCTCCATTTCGCCTTTTTTTCCTTCTTTAACTACCTTAGTAACTCCATTATCTAAACTAGGATCTTCCTGATATTCTGTTTCATATTCTAATATTTCATTAACAGTCTCAGTTTTTTGAATAATACGCGTTATTTTTATGCTTTCCGTCGCAGTTATTTTAGTATCAGGTTGGGGCGAGACCTCATCAAATTCGCCTATTTGTATGCTTGCATCAGCTAATATCTTAGCTACAGTCTTTGGTGTTGTATGTATCGTAATATTAGTAGAGTCCACCTTAACATTAACAGGAAATGCTCTCACAATTTCCACGGTCATCCCCGAAGTAATAGGGGTATCCAGGTCTTCTGATATATAATCATGGGTGCCTAAATCAATCCTTTTATGTTCCAAAAATTCTCCAACAGACCTCTTGGTAGTGATAGAACTGATCTCCTGTCCATCAACCTTTAAAACTATATTTTTATAGTCCATTGTTAATCCCAGTATTATTACAAGAGCTATTAAAGCAAGGCTAAGATAAATTTTGCCCTTCCAGCCCTTCAAACCGCTCATAGCTTCACCACCTTGCATACCTATATTTTATCCTTAGTTGATCAATTAGGCAATTCCAATTTTATCCAGAATATTTTATATGGGTTAAGACCGGATCTTCTCTAAAGGAAAGGGGACACACCTGTGACTAGAACCAGGAATGTCCCCAATATGGCTAAATCAGGTGGAGTAGAGTCTCCATCTGATTCCCCGATGTTCAGCTTTGCCTGAACGAGTTCACTCTAAAATGTAAATTTTTACCTCACGCCTGCCCCAGGTAACTGCCTTGTCATGGGTATCCATAAACACATCTATTATATTTCCTTTAATCAGACCACCCGTATCAGCGGCAGTTGCATATCCGTAACCTTCCACATACATTTTAGTACCTAATGGAATGACTTTAGGATCAACTGCAACAATACCTTCATAAGGCCATATTCCAGTATATGTCGTATTTCCCGTATGTGTATAGGCTGTTGACTCAACAACCATTTCCTTTGCAACTCTTTGAGTTTCAGCTAGTCCACCATATCTTGATGCGTTTTGGATCCTTTCTTTGGTTCCAAACTCCATTATTTGGTTTTGAGGCTGCTTAATTATTTCTTCATTTAAAACTTCTTCCTTTATTGGCACATTGTTTTCATAGGTTACTTGTACAAATTCCTTCTTTAATCCTTTTTCTCCAGGACTTATTATGTTTCTCTCTCCTCTAAATAGCTCATGATTAGGCTGTAGCGCTGTATTAAAAGCTATTTCTACATCTCTTTCAAGGGTTTCTGTCTTAACTCGAATAACATTAACGTACTTTACCTCTTCATCCACAAAAATATTGCTTTCAAGTTTATCATTCTCTTCTAAGACTATTCCTTGTCTCTGCAGAAGATACCCCATATTCACAATTGGCATGGAAATTTTTTCTTCTTTTTGATCTACATAGACATTTAGTACTTCAGTTTCAAATATATGAACTTCCATTCCTGCTATAATTTTTGCATCTAAGTTTGGCACTACAAATATTTCCTGTGTTTTATCTATTCCTACTTCATTTATCACTTCTCCAACAGTTTGGGATGTAGTATATACTTTTTCCATATTATTTTGATGATATATAATTACTTCTTTAGGCGCTAAGGCTGCACCTAATGCAATCATCAGTATTAAACTCACAAAAACAAGTGTAGTAACAATTGTTTCCTTACTAATAAATCTTTCAATTCTTTCTTTTAAGTCTTTCATATCTCTCACCTCTAAAACCCCTGCCTCCTTGATTTTTAATAGGGGTAATTAATTTGCCTTCCTATTGTTTCCATAGTCTTCCATTTTTAGTCAGGTATGGTTTTAAGGGCAAAAAAAAACAACCTACCTTAATGATAGGTTGCTTTGCTTTTCGTTTCTTTTTAAGATATCTTAAAAAACTTTTTTGCGTTTTCAGTCGTATGATATGCTATTTCTTCTATGGTTTTTTTTCTTACCTGGGCAATTTTTTCTGCCACATGTTTTACATTGGCTGGTTCATTTCTTTTACCCCTTACTGATTGGGGACCAAGATATGGGCAGTCAGTTTCTATGAATAACTTGTCAATGGGTACTACTTCCGCTACCTGGACAGGTTTGACAGCATTTGGATAGGTTACAGGCCCTGCAAGAGATATAAACCATCCCATTTTTATACACTCAAGTGCCATCTGGGAACTTCCAGAGAAACAATGTAATACTATTCCTACTTCAGAAGCTTTCTCTTCCTTTAGAATTTCCATAACTTCTTGATGGGCATCCCTATCATGGATTATTAATGGTTTTTTAACTCTTTTGGCTAGAGCAATCTGCCTTTTAAATGCATCTCTTTGTACTTCCTTTGGTGAAAGGTTTCTATAATAATCAAGACCAGTCTCACCTATTGCAACAACCTTTTTGTTTGCAGCAAGGTGTTCGAGAATTCTTTCCTCCATTTCACCGTAGTCTTCCGCATCATGGGGATGTATTCCAACTGCTGCGTATTGATTAGGATATTTTTCTGCTAGCTCAACTGCCTTCTTACTAGATTCTATATCCCAACCAACATTAAGAATAAAAGACACTTGATTTGTAGCTGCTCTTAAAATGACCTCATCTAAATCATCTATAAATTTTTCATTGTTTAAGTGGGCATGGGAATCAAATAACTCTATCATTTTATCTTTGCCCCACTAGGCAAGTCTTTTTCAGGTGTTAAAAGGGCCAAATTATCATCATCAGAGGCTGCTAAAATCATACCCTGAGACATAATACCCCTCAGCTTAGCTGGCTTTAGATTTGCGACAAAAGCAACCTTTTTACCCACTAGTTTTTCAGGTTCATAGTATTTTGCAATTCCAGCCACAACTGTTCTTTCTTCTGAACCCATTTTTAGTTTGAGCTTTAGTAGTTTATCTGCCTTTTCTACTTTTTCTGCTTCTAAAACCTCTGCTATTCTTAAGTCTACTTTCATAAAGTCTTCAATTGATATTTCAGAAAGTATTTCAATTTTCTTTTCCTCTACTTCTTTTGCAGCTGGATTTTCAACTTCTTCAGTTGCTAGAAGCATTTGTTCCTTATCAAGCCTTGGGAACAGAGGATCTCCTCTATTTATTTTTGTCCCTGCAGGAACAACTCCCCATTTAGTTAGGCTATCCCAATTTTGAATATTCTCTTTATGGGTAATTCCTAATTGATCCCAAACCTTAGCTGGTGTTTTCGGCATAAATGGGCTAGTCAAAATAGTAACAAATCTAATTACTTCTACCAAAGTATGAAGGACTGTACTTAGCCTATCCCTGGTATCAGCATTTTTAGCAAGAGCCCAAGGAGCTGTTTCATCAATATACTTATTGGCTCTATTAACTAACTTCCAGATTTCATCCAAAGCGGCATTAAACTGGAGGGTATCTAGGAGCTTATCCACTTTTCCAGGTAGCTCTAGTGCCATCTTCTTTAATTCCTCATCTATTGCTTCAAGTTCCCCTAACAGTGGAACTTCACCATTACAGAATTTATTTACCATTGCAGTACTTCTACTCAAGAGATTACCAAAATCATTTGCCAAGTCAGTATTAATTCTCTCAATTAAGATTTCTTCAGAATAGTATCCATCAGAACCAAAAGGCATTTCTCTTAGAAGGAAATAACGAATTGCATCACTACCATACTTATCTACAAGTACAAGAGGATCTACAACATTGCCCTTTGACTTTGACATTTTTCCTCCACCAACAAGCAACCATCCATGGCCAAAAACCTTTTGAGGTAGTGGTATGTCTGCAGCCATAAGGATTATTGGCCAGATTATTGTATGAAATCTTACAATGTCCTTGCCAACAAGATGTACTGCACTTGGCCAGAACTTCTGAAACTTCTCATCATCATCCGTCGAGTAGCCTAAAGCGGATATATAGTTTGTCAAAGCATCAAACCATACATAAATTACGTGTTTATCATCAATGGGAACAGGAATGCCCCATTTAAATGTAGTTCTAGAAACGCATAAATCTTCTAGGCCCTGTTTAATAAAATTAACCATTTCATTCCGCCGGGTAACTGGTTGTATAAAGTCAGGATTATTTTCTATAAATTCCAAAAGTCTATCTGCATACTTGCTCATCTTAAAAAAGTAACTTTCTTCTTTTAGCAACTCTACTGGTCTTGAACAATCTGGGCAAAGTTTTTCGTCACCAACCTGGCGCTTACCCCAAAAGGTTTCACATGGAGTACAATACCAACCTTCATATTCTGATTTATAGATATCCCCACTATCATATATCTTCTTAAATATGTACTGTACAACCTCTTTATGTCTATCTTCTGAAGTTCTAATAAAATCATCATACTGAATATCTAACTGTTCCCACAAGTGTTGAAAAGTCGCTACAATCTTATCCACATATTGAATAGGGGTGACGCCCACTTCTTCAGCTTTTCTTTGTATTTTCTGGCCATGCTCATCTGATCCTGTCAGAAACCAAACTTCCTTACCTTTAAGTCTGTTATAACGGGCTAGGGTATCGGCCATTGTAGTAGTGAGTGCGTGGCCAATGTGTAACCTGTCACTTGGATAGTATATGGGAGTCGTTACATAAAACCTTTCTTTATTACTCATTTATAATTCCTCCTATCTATAGTTGTGGGACATTCCTGTGCCACCTTTTTGCAAACTAGTTACATATAAGAAAAGGCCCCACCTAAAGCAGGTGAAAGACCTACAAAATCACACATACGACAACCATATTATAGGTAATATATGGTTTCCTGTCAAGTGTGCCCTAAAAACATGAAAATAATGTAGGAATAAGTAAAATTATGTATTGACTTTTAATACCATCATTGGTACCATTTAGATAAGATGTCGAAGATTGTTGAAAAAGAGGAGGGGAAAAAATATGTTAAAATCTACAGGTATAGTACGTAAGGTAGACGAACTTGGGAGAGTAGTAATACCAATTGAACTTCGAAGAACCCTAGGCATTGATGAAAAAGACGCTTTAGAGATTTATGTCGATAGCGAAAAAATCATCCTTAAAAAGTATGAACCAGCCTGTGTGTTCTGTGGCAATGCTGAAAACATTACTAACTTCAAAGGGAAAAATGTTTGTAGCGAATGTGCTAAAACAATGAGTTCCCAGGCTTCCTAAAAAATCTTGGTTTGCGCTAGCAGCTCTAAGATTGTGTATTTTATAATCGTAGACACCAGTCCATGTGGGACGCCAAGTTTTGGTTATAGTTTCTGATAGTGTAAATACAACTTATCTAAAAAACCGTGCACATGCACGGTCTTTTATTTTGGCTTACTTTCATACTCTTGGTATAGTTCCCTCTTAGAAACATTATACTCTTTAGCAATAGTTTTAAGAGCCTCTTTTTTTGGAATCCCATCCTCAATTAATTCATCCACTTTACCTAAAAGCACACTAGTTTCTATTGGATCATCAGTTTCGTTAGTATCTGCTCCCGAAACCACCAAAGTTATCTCACCCTTCACTCCAGCTTGTTTATAATAATTTATCAAATCTGGTATAGTTCCCCTACGAAACTCTTCAAACTTTTTTGTAAGCTCCCTAGAAACACAGGCATTACGTTCTCCAAAAACATCATAGATGATTTCTAGTGTATCAATAATTCTATGGGGAGATTCATAGAAAATTAGAGTATTTTCTTCCTTAGCAAGTCTTTTCAAAAACTTCTTTCTCCCCGATTTTTTTGAGGGCATAAAGCCATAGAAGGAAAAAGAATTTGTATCTAAACCTGAAGCTACCAAAGCCGTAGTCACAGCCGAAGGCCCTGGGATTGGTATTACTTTAATATTATTTTCAATTGCCTCTGCTACCAACTCAACACCAGGATCTGAAATTCCAGGTAAGCCAGCATCGGAAACTACCGCAATATTAAGCCCCTCCTGTAGTTTTGTAATAAGAAAGGGAGTCTTTTGTTTAATATTGAATTTATGATAGCTAGTAATAGCCGTTTTTATTTCATAATAGTTAAATAATTTAAGACTTTGTCTGGTATCTTCTGCTGCTACCAAATCAACCTCATTTAGAATACGTACAGCTCTATATGTTATGTCTTCTAAATTGCCAATTGGAGTAGCACATAGATATAGGTTTCCAGTTTCCATGGGCAAAATCCTTTTCCGTTAATTTTGAACTATGTTTTACGGCATTCAACCAGGATCAAATGCGGACTCTTTTTTACTTGTGCAGAAATAGGCTGTTCCCTGGTAGGGAAAAGGCCATTTTTTCTGCATAATAATAATATCTCCAGTAATCTATCATATCTATGGACAATATAAAAACTGCCCTGTGCTTTTAGAAGTGAGCTTGCAGTTTCTATAATCTCTTCTAGGGTACACTTTATTTCATGTCGTGCTATTGCTATATTTTCCTTGGGACTAACCCTTCCTTCATTTACACGAAAATACGGTGGGTTAGTGACAACCCGGTCCCATTTTTTGTTGCCAAATAGTCTTGCTGAATCTCTTAAATCCCCTTGGATAATACTTATACTTTTTTCAAAATTATTATATTCAATACTTCTTTGTGCCATATAAGCAAGTTCTTTTTGAATTTCAATGCCAGTTATCTTCAAATTATTTTCTCTTTGAATCAATAATAGGGGTATTATCCCCGATCCTGTCCCCAGATCTAGTATACTATCCCCTGGATGAAACCCTATAAAATGCACTAGCAAAACACTATCCTCGGAAAACCTATAATATTCCTTATTCTGAATTATTTTTAGACCTGAACCTATATCTTCAAGCCTCTCACCTTCAAGCAAGATCATTTTAAGCCTTCTTTAGGGGAATCCGCGGAAAACTGTTTTTTAAAAAATCCTAGACAAAAAAGGCAGTCCTTTCCTTCAGATCTAATACCCCCAAATTGTGCTGGACAAATATGAAAGCCTTCCTTATATAACTTCTGTAAATTCGCATAACCTCTATCTTCTGTGTCATCATTATAAATACGTGCAAGTAGTAATTCGTTTTGTTGTTCCAAGGCATAAACGTGCATTTTTAGATCTCTAATTTCCTTAAGCATGCCCTCAAGTTTTTGTTCCATTTCCATTATGGATTCTGTAAGTTTCATTTAGACCAACTCCAATCTACTTGGTTTGGACTTCTTCAATTTCCCCAAACCCAAAATCTAGAATCTGGACATCTTCAGTCATTTCCACCTTTACTGTGGACTTAAGAATGTTAACATCTATGATTTTTCCAGTTCCCTGTGGAGTCTTAACTATCTTTCCTACATTCGGTGCATTTTTTCTTTCCTCTTGATAAAAGTCATTTTCATATTTTAAGCAACACATGAGTCGTCCACATATGCCAGATATTTTACTAGGACTTAAAGATAAGTTCTGGTCCTTTGCCATTCTTATTGAAACTGGTTCAAAATCCCCTAAAAAAGAATGACAACATAAAACCCGACCGCAAGAGCCCAAACCACCAAGCATTTTTGCTTCGTCCCTTACTCCAATTTGTCTAAGCTCTATTCTAGTTCTAAAAATACTTGCAAGGTCTTTAACCAACTCTCTGAAATCAACCCTACCCTCAGCAGTAAAATAAAATATTATTTTACTTACATCAAAAGTATATTCCACATCTACTAGTTTCATTGGCAATTGATGCTCATCAATTTTATTCTGACATGCTTCAAAGGCCTCTTGTTCCTTCTGAAGATTGTCTTCTGCCTGTTTTTCATCTTCTTCTGTTGCTTTTCTAACCACATTTTTAAGAGGTAAAACTACTTCTTCTTCTGTCACCTCTTTTATTCCAATCACTACTTCCCCATATTCAAGCCCTCTAGCAGTCTCCACAACTACATTATTGCCCACAGAGAGATCAAATTTACCAGGATCAAAATAATATATTTTGCCTGCTTTTTTAAATCGTATACCTATTACCTTATACATTATAAATGCCTCCTCTTCGAGACTACTGTCTTAATATCTACCTTTACAGGTTACATTTCTTGATAGTAAAAAATAGATTCTCCAGCAACAATCTTTTATTTACATTTCGATCTACATTTTTTAAGCTAGTATATAGTTTTTCCAGTATCTTTACCAGTTGCTCATAGTTTACAGCAATTTTATTCAAATTACTATTAGGTAATTCAGTTGCATTTATTAGTGTGTTTTCTTGTGTCGATTTCAAGACTATTAAATCTCTGACTATTACCATTAAACCATTAATTTTTAACTTGATGTTTTCTTTATCTTCTTTTTCCAATTTATCTATAATTAAAATGGTTTTCTCAATATCTTGATTTAATACATCTTCCATGATAGAGATTATCTCTAGATAGTCTCTATCATAAAATTCCTCACCAAAATATATCTTTTGACATCGAGATAAAATTGTATCAGGCATCTCCCTCTGACTGTCGGCTAGTAAAATAAACACAGTTTGAGGTAATGGGTCCTCCAAGGTCTTTAATAAACTATTTGCTGCCTGTAAGGTTAGCTTGTCAGCCTCCTCAAAAATAATTATCTTATATCTTCCTTCATATATTTTAAAGGATAGATGCTTTTGTAAGTCTCTTATTTGTTTTATTTTTATACTGCTACCATCTGGCTTTAATGTATAAATATCCGGATGAGAATCCGTGCTGATTTTATAGCAGTTTGCACAGACACCACAGGCTTCGCCCCCAGCTTTCAAGTCCAGGCAGTTTAATGACATTGCCAATTGAGTAGCATGATTTCTAAGGTCATTAGATCCTAGGAAAAGATAAGCATGGACCACATGGTCCTTTTCTACCTTTTGTTTTAATAAGCTCATTGGGTTGCTGTTTAACAATTAAAGACCCCCTTTAAGCTTTTCCTCAACCAATTTTACTATCTCGGCAAAAATCAAGTCTTGATTGCGATTAGCTGAAATAGTTTTTATTCGTTTTTCCTTCAAAGCTAATTCTTTAAATCCCTGGTATACCTGCTCATGGAAACTTATAGCCTCTTGTTCAAGACGATCCATGGACTTTTGTTTGTTACGAATCCTTGTTAAACCAGCTTCAACAGGTAAATCTAAAAATATTGTCAAGTTAGGGATAAAATCCTCTACAACAAGCTTATTTATTTCAACAACTAGTGGCAGGTTGAGATTCCTTCCATAGCCCTGATATGCTATACTTGAATCTACAAACCGGTCACTAATTACAGTTTTCCCTTCTTTTAAAGCAGGAATTATAATTTCTTCAAGATGCTGGGCCCGACTAGCAGCATATAAAAGGACCTCTGTTTTAAATCCTAATTCTCTATTCTCTGGATTTAAGAGTGTACTTCTAATTTGTTCCCCAACAGAAGTTCCACCTGGCTCTCTTGTTAAAACGATAGCATGACCCTTTGCTTTTAAATACTCACCTAATCGTACCGCCTGGGTAGACTTTCCAGACCCGTCTGGGCCTTCAATTGTGATAAATATCCCTCGCATAGTATTTCTCCTTATTCATCAACTATTAAAATAGCATTTAAGTTTCTGTCACTAAAGCCTTGCCAGTGTCCATCCGATAACTTAATATATTTGATGAACTCAATTACTTCATGTGTAATTAGTTCTCCAGGACAAATAATAGGTATTCCTGGTGGATATGGACAAAAGGTTTCGCCTGATATCAATCCATGTGCCTCTTCTATTCTAACTTTCCTTTTACTAGCAAACAATGCCTCCCGTGGTAATTTTTTTTGAGGTGGTATTGGGGGCATTACTACTGGACAATTGCTCTGAATACTTTCGCCTTTAAATTTTTCACTTATATCCTTTATTGCCTTTACAAATCTTTTACCTATATCTAGATCATCATATAGTGTAACTATTGCAACCAGATACTTGTCAAGGGCCATCTCAACTTGAATTCCATAATCCTCCCTTAGTATTTGGGCTAATCTATAACCAGTTAATCGGTTATAGATAACAACTATTTTCGTTGGATCCAATTCCCTAGGATGTACATCTTCGGGAATTAGGCAGTGGAAACCACTTACCTCATTAACCTTTTCTCTAATATAATTAGCCACTTCAAGGCAGTTTGCTAAAAGCTTTTCTCCGTTTCTTTCAATATTGTATCTCATAAGCTCCAAAGAAGCTAATAAAATATAGGACGGACTTGTAGACTGAACTAGAGAAAGTGACAGTCTTAGTTTTGCCTTATCAACATTATTGCTAACATGTAAAAGTCCTGTCTGTGTGAGTGAACCAAGGGTCTTATGAGTTCCATGAACCACATAATCTCCTCCTAAATCAATTGAGCTTTTTGGCAAGAATCTGTTAAACTTGAAATGAGCACCATGGGCCTCATCTACTATTTGAGTACATTTTTTATCAATCATAAGTAATGGTTGCACTATACCTTCATAGGTAGGTCTAACATTAAATACGATTTCAATATTCTCTTTAATATCCTGTTTGAGCAGATCCAAGTTCACTCCAAGGGGAACCCCATATTCTTCATGAAACTCTATGGGAACATAAACTGGTTTGGCTCCAGTAAAAAACAACGAAGAGAGCACCGACTTGTGACTATTTCTTGGTATCAGCACTTCTTTTTTGGGAATCACAGATGTTAGAAAGGCAGCCTGGATTCCAGCTGTAGCTCCATTTATTAAAAAATAAGAAGAACTCGCCCCAAACAATCCGGCAACTAGTTTTTCAGATTCTTCTATGGCTCCTGTAGGATTATGTAGATCATCTATACCCGGTAATTCAGTAACATCTATTCCATATACATTAGATTCTATTAGGTTATGTCCTGGCAGTATAGGTTTTCCTTTATGGCCAGGCATATGCAAACGCACGTTATTTTCTATAATGTAGTTATTTAGGCTGTCTAAAATGGGTGTTCTCATAAGCTATCTCACTATATGCTCCTTATATTCAAAGAAATCAATACTTTGTCCAATTTTAGCATAAATAAAAAAAATTAGCTAGAATACAAACTTTGTACCCTAGCCACAATACCAAAGTGCCTTCAATTGTTCTTTAAAATTAAAATAATATTGATCATCCACAGGCGTTTGAATTATACGTTTTTCACAAGCGGAACATATTAATTTGGATCTGATTAACAGGCCACCATCGAGTCCATTAAAGGGTTTTGTTTTACATATAATACAGGTTGGAGTTAAATTGTCTTTATAAAGGCTATCCATGCTCATCACCTACTATTAAAGATAGTTCATTGTATGCTCACCATTTATAAAGTTGCAAGAGAAACACTGGAAAAAAAGGATAAGCATCACTTATCCTTAGTATTACCAGCTTTTTATTAAATTCTACCTTATATTGGATCTTTATTTTTGTGTCTCCTTAATTAACTTCACAATCTCTCCTCTTTCAGGAAAGCGCCCAGTATTTTTTTTAGTAAAGATAACCTTATTATCAATAATTACATCAAAAACTCCTCCAGAACCAGGCTCACATTCAACCTCTACTTGAGGATATTCCTTTTCGATTTCTTCTGCTACACTAGCAGCCTGAGGTTGATAGCCTCAGCCAGCACAAAAAAGAACCTCTATGTACTTCATTGATGCCACCCCTTCCTAAAATTTTAATGGATGCTTTGTAACCTTTTATTTCTCCATTAGTATACTGCATTCCTTTTAGAATCTATGAATTCACCTTAATTCAAATGGAGAATTTATGAATTCACTTAAAAATCACATTTCCTAGTAATTTATATGATAAACTAGTTTATGACAGGCTTAATGCTAATCTATGACTTTTCGACAAGGCCTGAGTAAATTGTAATAAAATGGGACAAGTGAACCTTAATAGTTAAACAATATGAATACTAATTGAGAGGAGAATATAATAATGAAAATTACCTTTTACGGTGGTGCTGAAACTGTTACTGGCTCCTGTTATCTCGTAACAACTGATACTAAGGAAAAAATTCTTGTTGATTGTGGTCTTTTTCAGGGAAATAAAACGGTAAAGGAAAGAAACTACGGAGACTTTCCTTTTAATCCCGCTGAAATAGATTGGGTGCTTTTAACACATGCTCACATCGATCATAGCGGACGTATACCTAAACTCTACAAGAAGGGTTATAAAGGCCCTGTTATTACCACTAATATTACCAAAGAAATGTGCTCCGTTATGCTTCCTGATAGCGGCCACATTCAGGAAATGGAAATAGAGCGAAAAAACAGAAAGAATCTCAGGGCTGGCAAGCCTCTACTTGAGCCCATTTATACCGCCGCAGATGCAGAGGATTGCATAAAACATTTTGATGGTAAGCAATATAATGAACTGATCAAGCTTAACGATAACATTAGCATCCGCTTCAAAGATGCAGGACACATTCTCGGCTCAGCCATCATAGAAGTATGGGTTAAAAATGCCCAAGGTTCTAAAAAAATAACTTTTACAGGTGATTTGGGTGGTTACGAGAAACCTTTGGTCAATGATCCAGAGTTTCTAGAGGAGACTGATTATCTTCTTATTGAATCCACCTATGGTTCTAGAAGTCATGATGAGGACATGACAAGGGCAGGTAAACTCGAAGCAATAATAGAAGAGACATTTAAAAGTGGTGGGAACCTAGTTATCCCTTCCTTTGCAGTAGAAAGAACTCAAGATTTACTTTTTGACTTGAACAAGCTTGTTGAAGCAGGAAAGATAAGTCCGAGCAGCATTTTTGTGGACAGCCCCTTAGCTATTGCCATAACAGAAATCTTTTGCAAGAATATTGATAGTTGCGATGAAGAAACTCAAGACTTTGGTCGCACCTCTGGAAAATGCCCTTTATTAATTAATAATTTAAGATTTACCAGAACGGCAGAGGAATCCAAAGCTATCAATAAAATTAGAAGTGGAGCAATTATCATCTCTGCTAGTGGTATGTGCGACGCAGGTCGTATTAAGCACCATTTAAAGCATAACCTATGGCGAAGTAATTCTACTGTTTTGTTTATTGGCTACCAAGCTAAAGGTACCCTAGGAAGAAATATTCTTGAAGGAGCTTCTAAGGTAAAAATTCATGGTGAAGACGTTACTGTTAACGCCAGAATAGAAAGCATCAAAGGATATTCTTCCCATGCGGACCAGGAGGACCTTCTAAAGTGGATAGGTAATATTACTAATAAGCCAGATTTGGTTTTCTTAGTTCATGGAGAACTAGAAGAAAGCTCTACACTTAAATCACTAATTGAACAGGATTACCAAATCGAAACCCATATTCCTTGTTACCTTGAAGAATATCCTCTATCAACAGAGGCTAAACCTTTATGTCTATCCCATGAAGTTCGCGATAAAGAAGTAGATTTAGATGAACAGTTAGATAGTTTGATGAGGCAGTTTTATTCTGTTGGCAAAAATCTAATCTCAGATAAAAAATACCAGGAAACTGAAGAGCTCATTAAGGAGATTAAGAAAAAATTGATTAGCTAAATGAGAAGGACACCCCGTGAAATAACGGGTATGGTTTTAGGTGCAAAATTGATATATTAATAATAAAATGGAGTTCAAACTGGCGTTTAGTTTGAACTCCATTTTATTATTATGCATTTTCCTTAACACAATCTTCTCATATTCCCTTCTATCATATCTGAGTCCTCATTTTAAGTCTAAAATTATCGTTTCATGTCAACTTTTTCATCTTCAAATCATTTACTCTAGTTTAAATCTTTGTTGTAGAATCTTGTATTTCACTTCTGTCATAAATGCCGTTTTTTTGGTATTGTTGAAGATCACCAGGTAGGTACTTCTGGACCAAGGTTGGATTTCGGCTACCATATCCAGGTTGATTAGAAAACTTTGATGAGCACGGAAAAAGTTGTTTTTATCAATTCTTTTGTCTAGCGTATCTAATGCTTCATAAGTGCTCATCTGTTTAGTATCGCTAGTAACTATTATCGTCTTTCTTTTCTCCCTCCCCACTAAAATTATCTTTTCGACATCAACAAACACCAGATTACGGTCAACCTTAAGCGCTACTTTTCTAGAATTTGTGATTTGATGCTCAGGTTTTACATCCCTGGATCTTGCCCTTTCTTTGAGTTTCAACAGATAATTTATTTTCTCAATGGTTTCCTTTATTCGTTCAATTTTATAAGGCTTTAGGAGGTAATCAAAGGCATACAGTTCAAAAGCTTCTTGCATATAGTTACTGAAACCTGTTGCATAAACTAGAAAAATCTCGGGATTGATGTCTAGAATTTCTCGTGAAGCTTTAAATCCATCTTTTTCAGGCAAGTCAATATCCATAAATATTACCTGTGGACTTAAAGCTTCTGTCATTTCCACAGCCTCAGTACCATTAACAGCCTCACCAATAACCTCTGTTCCAGGGATATTTGTTAGGCTTTTTTTTAGGATTAGCCTCATCTTGGGATCATCTTCTACTATTAAGACCTTCATCTAAAAACCTCACTCTATTTCCTTAGCATTTTTGGAACTTCCGGCTGATACCAGGTTACGAAACTAGCTGGTTGTACTACCCATCCTGCAATAAGCATCACAGTAGCAGCACATTGAGTTAAAATAGCTCTGTTCATTTTACTAAACATTTACTTCTCCTCCTTTCGCTAAAATTTTGCCCATTAATCTATCTATAAAGCCGACAACCCTATATCCTGCAGGGGTTAGGCTAAAGGCCTGGGTTACATGGGCAAAGATACTGCCTATTATGAGTGAATTAATCTGGCTTATTGGAAATATTAAAAGACATATACTCACTAGACTTGACCATATAAAAATCCAGATAATCGTGAGCCTTTTAAGTTTAGGTTGTTCATCATCGGAAAGGGGTTTGTTTTCTGTTTCCGCAGGAGCCCATTTCAAACTTATAAGGAGGCTGATTAAAGTTACAAAAACTAGTAAGGTAATAATAGTAGGTAAAGCTATCAGGGTAAAGTTTTGGGATATCTTTCCCATAGCAATAAAAATTATCAGACCAAAAATCAAACAACGACTATATGTAGCTAAATGTACTCCCCCTGACAGTAAGCGGTAAATACCTGAAGTTACAAAGATAACTAAAACATGAGGGAGAATACCTAGTAAACTTGCCAATGAAAAAAGAATAACCACTTTTATTAAACCTGTTATTATTACTTCAAAACCGTACCTTAACACATCTACAGAGTCCTGGTCATAATCTAGTTTATTACCAAGATTATGTGCTAGCTTTAGAGATAGCAAACGAAGATTCATTATCTCTCCTCCCTGCTGTGGGAATTTGTATAATAAACATGGTCCAGTTGGAATTAGAATTAACAACAACTGTGCCATTATACTTTTCTATAATTTGCTTGACAATATATAGTCCCATGCCTCTGTTCTTAGTTTTTGTAGAAAAGCCTGGTAAAAAGAGTTTTTCTTTTACTTTAACATGAATACTTGGTCCATCATTGGCAACAGATAAAACATAATTGTTTTCTCCTCTGGCAAGGTCTAGACTTATGGTAGGTTGTTGTGAAAGTTTTCTTGATTTTAATGCTTCAATGGCATTATCCAAAAGGTTTGATAGAATAAGATTAATTTCATGGGTTTTTAGGGGGAATTTCTGTATTTTTGTTTGTATATTTATGTCAAATTTAATACCCATGCTTTCCATTTGACTGCTCTTGACATGTAGGAGTGCACTCACACCAAGATCATCTAATCTAATAAGATTATTGGTTACAACTACTTCTGACATGGTTTCTTCTAGATATTTTTTTGCTTCAGTATATTCATCTACTGCCAAAAGTCCATAAACAGTTTGTAGCTCGTGATTGAAGTTATGACGCTGTACCCTCATGGTAGTAATTAAACTTTCAAGATTTTCAATATTTTCTAACTGTACCTGCTTTCTTACCTCTTCTTCTGTCACCTCCAGTACCCGACGAACTAGTACAATTGAAATTATTGTCAAAATGCCAATTATAATGTTCATGGGGTACATAAAACTAGTTAGTGTCCCTGCGATAAATACTCCCTGTGCTGAAATAAAACTACTTAAATTTAGAAGTGCTAATATCATCAGTTGAAATGTAATGATAATAATTATAGGAAATGCTCTATTAATAGTATCCATTTTCACCTTCCTCATTAATTATAATACTTCATAGAAACTTATAATTTATAAGCCTGAAGTCAAAAAAGTAAACAAGTAAAACAACAAGTAACATGGTTACCCCCTGGGGTAAAAAGAAGAGTATCCGCAATCTTGCATTATTTAAAATAACTTCTAAAGGTATGCCCGTGATATCTAAAAGCATTGGTACAAAAGTTGCATCAATTACTGTATAAATTGATATGCTTACCAGCATTGCTGCTAAGACAAATCTAAAGGGTACACGTAAAACTAACCAGATAACTACTGTAAATAATAGTCCTTGCAGCAAAGTGTGAACCCCAAAAATAATAGGTAGCATTCTAACAAAATATGAAATTGTTGCTTGTACTACACCTATTAGCACCAACTTTCCAATGGGTGGTTTAATTCCAAACAGCATAAGTCCAAGAGCCGAAATCATAATTTCTTCTGGTATAGATATTAACAATACAGCTACTAATGGCATTTTATCCACTTTTATCTCACCCCCTAATTATTTGATATTCCTCAACCCATTCCTTTCTGTCATGTCTGAATCCTCGCTTTTAATGTCTAAAACCTCCTTTTCAATGTCTGAAATTTCGTATAGGATATTTAATGTGTAAAATAGAGATTAAAAAATAAAAAGGCTGTTCCAGGTACTCCTGATGAACAACCTTTTATTAATGCAACCTGGCAGTCATAGCTTATAGCTTTAGACCCATAGCTTTGCGTCACCACCTTTCGATGGCTTTGCCCTATTTAAATATTGTTATTATATACAATTCGTGACGTTTATGGGATTTCCTTCTAATTTTATGCAATTAAATATAATTATTATCACCTGCCAATTGTATGATCTCGGATTGCTTGTCCTAGTTGATCAACCCTTTGTTTTAGAACATCAATTTTCTTTTCAAACCTCATTAGAAGATATATGGCTATAGCAATAGGGAAGCCAACATTTCCAATAGCGTTAAGCCATTCATTGATCCCATTCATTTCACCACCTCCTCCAGCGTTAATCTCTCCTTTAAAATTAACTTCCATAAATTTACTTTTATTCCTTTGTCTCATGTCTCAATCCTCGCTTTTTATGTCTGAAACTTCGTTTTGGATGTCTATATTTAGTAAAACAAAACTTGTCTTCTGATGGTACAAAATAAAATAGGCAGGGTTTATCTGCCTATTGAAATCTTCCAGCCAAAGCTTCAAATATTAACCTGATATGGTTGACGTTTAATCCATTCCTTTTCTTGTATGCTGCACACCATTAACATCAATATAATAGTCATCTTTATATATCAGCTCTGAGATAGGTACTACCTGTAACCCTCTTTCTTTGAAATCTTTTAGTATCTCAATCAAAGCATCTGGAGTATTTTCCCCATCGTTATGAAATAAGATTATATCGCCTGCATCCGCTTTTATGACCCTTTCAACCATGGCACCTGATGTGATGTTTTTCCAATCAAGAGAATCAACACTCCACTGGATAGGATAAATATTAAGCTCGCTACATATTTGGATGAGCCGATTATTGTATGCTCCAAAGGGTGGTCTAAACAGATTTGCCTCAAAACTTGTTATATCCTTGATCATTTTTTGGTTGTTAAGTAGTTCCTTTTTTATTTGCTCTTCACTTAGCTTTGTGAAATCCGGATGGCTTACTGAATGCATACCAATTTCATGTCCCCTGGAAATAATCTTTTTTGCCTTATCTGGATAATCCTCAAGCCAAATATTAACTAAAAAGAAGGTTGTTTTTACTTCATACTCATCTAGAATATCCAATATCCTGTCCGTTCTAGTGGCACCCCAGCTAGCATCAAAGCTAATAGCCAGGTTTTTCTCCTCACTTGCTACCTTATAAATAGGTAATAACCTATTACTCCTACTACTAGTAACTGCCTCCCATGGTTTTAAATAGAAACTCAGGGCTACAAGTAAAATGCATATACTCACAATACAAGCAATGAATTTTTCCCTTCTGCCAATATAGTAAAGCCTCATAAAACCCCTCCTAATATTCTCCATTCACCTCCACTATAAATATATTGATCCTCAAAATAAAAATAACTGCTAAATCTTTCATATTTTAAACCAAAAAAACCTTGCTTTTCCGCAAGGCTAATGCTCAATTCTGCTATTTCATATGGCCTTTTTCTATTCTTTTTATTATCCAACATGCTGAAAACCCAAAAATAATGGTGGGTATTATTAGTAAAACCGAAGTTTGATCATCTATTGAAATTTTATTAAAATCACCAAATAATAGAACCCCATTATTAATAACGTGTATAAAACCACCTAAAAAAATTCCTTTTAATCCAACATATTTCATATCAGTATACCTTAGAATTATATAAAAGAGTACTCCTAAAAAAGCAGCATAGACAAAATCTGAAAAAACTCCATTTATAATAGAAAAGATGCTGCCTAATGTATGGTTACCATGATATCCGCTTGCTATATGTAGATATGTTGTTTTAATTAATCCCACATAGTATAATGGTAGAGCAACACCTAATTTAACCAAATTCCCTATTATTCCAGCCAATGCGCCAAAAACTATTATATCCCTTTTCAATACAAAAACTCCTTTGATATGGCACCAAGTAGTAAGAACATCACTATATCAACATCTATATTCAGATTTTTCCCTAATCCTACAACTATATATCTGGGAATAAACGGAAAGTTAAGCATAAAAATAAAACCCTTACTTTTACGAGTAAGGGTAAAACTTTTTGCACCTTTTAATTTTTAGGTTAACTACCTATACTACACTCAATAATCATCCATACACCTGCTTCACCCTTTTCAAGAGGTTGAATCATTTCAATGATATATTCTTCGCCCATATGAATGGCTTTAACTGATGCTGTGGGTACAGTATCTTGAATGATTCCAATTAGCTCAAATTCTGTTTCTGAACTAAAACCTAGCATTCTTCCTTCTTTAGCAGCAACCTCCTCTGGATTAAATCTCCATGTTTCAAACCCATCTTCTGCTCTGTCCTGCAGCCACTTAGCACGCTCTTCATCCATGAATACTGGATAAGTGACAATTTCAGGTCTTTCCCATGGTTCTGATAATAAATAATGTCCTCCAAAGCTCACATCACTTCTCCCTTCCACTAGGACCTGTACCATTTCCACTCCTGGTAAATCAGTAAGTGTTAAAAATAGTGATCTAATTGCAGCAGCCTCACCTGCCGTTCCAGGAATACTTATCCCACTTTTGAAATTCACATATGCTATTTCCTCTTTTATCTCCACTCCTATAAGCTCTGTATCTTCAGGAAATGTCCTATGAAGATGGGGTTGTTCAGGTCCCTTCAAAAACTCTAGAACTACTCTTTTTGCTAGATTAGTTTCGCCACTCTCCAATTCCCTAAATTCAGGTATTACATGTTGGGCTTGCCAGTCTGAGAAGTATATAGCAACTTCAGCAGTTTCAGTTGCCACATCAGGTTCAACTACAGGGGCATCATCTGAAGGCTTTAGTGGAGGCGATTGACCATATAGCGCTCCATTACCACAAGCACTTATCAATAGACCAATTAAAATAACTAGAAACAATAGTGATAATTTTTTCACTAGGTATCACTCCTTTCACCTACTACGATAACTCTATATTATTACAAATCTTTTTAACATCTGTTACATATAATTTAAAATTGTTACACAAATATTAAAAAGCATTAATACCTAGTAATTCGCTTTGGGTAAATATAAAGTGAACTTTGTTCCCTTTCCCAATTGGCTTTCCACAGAAATATCTATATTCAGCCTTGAGCTTAATTCTTTCACTAGTGATAACCCCAGACCAAAGCCGCCCTGTGCACCAGTTCTAGCACCATCAACCCTATAAAACCTATCAAAAACTTTTTGCAAATTCTCATGCGTTATTCCAACTCCGGAATCCTTAATAGTTAATGTAATTCTGTCATCACTTTCAAGCAGTATTATTTCTACAATTCCTCCACTTGGAGTATATTTAATGGCATTTTCCACTAGGTTATGAATTATCCTAAACAGAGAAGTATATTCACTACTTACTTTTATCTTAGGTACATCAACCAACACTTTAATGTTCTTCTCCTGTGCAAGTATGTTAAACCTATGACAAATCTTTCTTATTAGTGAGTCGAGTTCAACTACCTCAAAATTAATTATTTTTTCCTTTTGTGATTCCAGTCTTGTTAACTCCAATAGGTTATTTACTAGGGTTGAAAGTCTATCAATTTCCATATTCATATCAGCTAAAAATTCATTGACTTTATCCTTATCAAGATCCTTGGAATTTTGTAGTGACTGAACAAGAATTTTTATTGTGCTAAGGGGTGTTCTTATTTCATGGGAAGCATCCGCAATAAATCTTCTTTTTATAATGTCCTGGTTCTCCAACTCTTCGGCCATTTTGTTAAATGTATCCGCTAATTGTCCAAACTCATCCTTTGATTTATAATCTACGCGATATGCCAGATTACCCTCAGCTAACTTCCCAGATGCACGTGTTAGTTTATTTAATGGTTTAGTCAGGTAACTAGCAAATATAACACTAAAGATAACAGTAATCAAGCTTCCTAAACCTGTACTTAATAGTATTCTATTTAAAATTTGATTCTTTAAAATGGAGAATTCATTTAAAGATTTAGAAAGAAATACTGCTCCAATTACTTGCTCTTCTCTAAAGATAGGTATTGCGCTATACATTACTTCACCATAATCTGGTGTTGAATAAATTTGTGCAGAACTATTACCTTGAAGTGCCGTAATAATTTCACCATGATTTATTATCTCACCTGTAAGATCATTAGCCTGTCCACTTTGAGAATCTAATATCACCCTGTTTTCCATGCCTATGATTAAAATTCGTAAAGAGAATTGTCTGCTCAATTCTTTTATCTCTTCAATTACTATGGAAGGCCTGTCTAAATGATATCTAATAGCATTAGAAACTATGCTTCCTTGAGTAAATGTATTAACTCTGTATTGGCTTTCATATTCACTTTTAAAATAATTGAACAACAAAAGTCCTGAAGCCAAAGCAAGAAAACCTATAAGCAGTAGGTAACTTAAAACAAGCCGAACCCTTAAGCTAAACTTCATATGCTATCACCTGCGCTGTCCATTAAAATAATAACCCATTCCCCATTTAGTACAGATTATTTGTGGTTCTTCGGGCTCAGCCTCTATTTTAGCTCTAAGTCTTCTCATATGGACATCCACAGTCCTTGGACTGCCATAGTAATCATATCCCCAAACCTTATCAAGTAATTCATCCCTACTAAAAATCTTGCCAGGGAAATGGGATAACAGGGTAAATATTTCAAATTCTTTTGTACTCAATATAATTTCTTTACTATCTAGGAAGGTTTTTCTTGTATCCAATTGGATGGACAGATTTCCTATAGGGGTTGTATACTTTTTAATTTGTTGTTTTTCTTCCTTATCGGTATCATCCCAAGATACCCTTCTTAACAATGCTTTTATTCTAGCTAAAAGTTCTCTAAAATTAAAAGGTTTATTTAAATAATCATCTGCCCCAACTTCTAACCCTAATATCTTCTCTATTTCATCTTCTTTAGCTGTTAACATTATGATAGGCACTACTGAAAAATCTCTTATTCTGCGGCACACTTCAATACCATCCATTCCTGGTAGCATTAGGTCAAGTACAACTAAACTATATTCATTTTCTTTGATTTTATCTAATCCATCTAAACCATTATGAGAAGTTTCAACACTTAGTCCATGATTTTCTAATTGTAACTTTAATCCTTTTACAAAAGTTACCTCATCATCTATCACAAGAATTTTCTCTATCTTATCAGTCACCATGTCACATCCCATAGATCATTAGTTTACCTTATTTTATCATATTGAAAGAACAACTTCATGCCTGATCCATTTTAATTCTCTCCTCCTTGTACTTTTTTAAAAGTGCATTTAACCTGCTTTTGCTATAATCTACTTCTTTAGCAGCTACATCAATAAAGATTTCCTCAGCATTATTTAAGTTTTGTTGTGCATAGTTAAACTGATCCTTTGCCTCATTGATTTCATATAACAATCTAGAAAGATCATCTTGATCACATATTCTGCTCATTTTATTAATCCGGAATATACTTTTTAAGACTTTCACTTTTTTCAACTCCCCAATAATTATTTTCTTTTATAAGCAAATTATGTACATACTAGATAAATGTACTCGGTTAATTTCTTTAGATTTTTATGATAGTTTTTTAATATTTTATGTTAGAAACCCTATAATATTGTATTTTTTATTATTTATGTATATTCTACCCATATTCCGAAGGATAATAATAATCAATCTTAGTATTGACTTGTAAACCATCTAATGTTAACTTATTAAAGAATTAGTTTGTATATTATAAAGGAGGAAAAATATTTATGTTCAAAGTAGCTATAGTAGGCTATGGAAATATTGGTAAGTTTGCTTATGAGGCAATTGAAGCTGCACCAGACATGCAATTAGTTGGTGTAGTAAGGAGATCTGGTTCTGTGGGAAAGCCTGTTCCCCCAGAGTTAAATAACGTTCCAATTGTTAGTGATATAAGAGACCTTAAAGAAGTAGATGTAGCTCTTTTATGCACACCAACACGTTCTGTAGAGGAATATGGTAAAGACATTTTAGAACTGGGTATTAATACTGTGGATAGTTTTGATATCCACGAAAAAATTGTTGATCTTCGCACATCATTCCAAAAAAGTGCAAAAACAGGTAATTCAGTAGCAGTTATTTCAGCAGGATGGGACCCGGGGAGCGATTCCATGATACGATCTATGTTTGAATTCATAGCACCCAAGGGAATTACATATACAAATTTCGGGCCAGGAATGAGTATGGGTCACTCAGTAGTAGTTAAAGCTATTTCCGGTGTTAAAGATGCTTTATCAATGACAATTCCTGTTGGGACAGGCATTCATAGAAGACTCGTTTATGTTGAGTTAGAAAGCAATGCAGATTCAAAAGCTGTAGAAGAAGCAATCTTAAATGACCCTTACTTTATAAATGATGAAACAAAGGTTTTCTTTGTTAATGATGTTAACAAGCTTATAGATATGGGTCATGGTGTTTTAATGGAACGTAAGGGTGTTTCAGGATATACTCATAATCAATTATTTACATTTGAAATGAGAATAAACAATCCAGCCCTTACTGCTCAAATTATGGTTGCATCAGCAAGGGCTAGCTTTCAACAAAAACCTGGTGCTTATACAATGATAGAAATGCCTATAATTGATTATTTATATGGCAATAAAGAAGAATTAATTGCAAAACTAGTATAGAAAATCAGAAGGGTCTTACCTAAATTCAATTTTTAGGTAAGACCCTTTCTTATCAGTTTTGGGACATTCCTCAGCTTCAAAGATTTGATCTGTAATTGAGGTACGCACCCATACCTTAGACGATGTGTTCCCTTTCTGCTATAGAATCAAAAAAACTAGCTCTCATAGCTAGTTAAAATTCAAATGGCTCCCCGGGCTGGACTCGAACCAGCAACAACTCGGTTAACAGCCGAGTGCTCTACCATTGAGCTACCAGGGAATATGGTAAAGCCTAAATCATTTAAGATTTAAGCT
>Ga0209643_1000434_pt1 | contig 78354 bp, 72 predicted proteins | sample AutmiccBRH37_all_FD_187383 | JGI IMG/M metagenome (GOLD analysis project Ga0209643, IMG submission 187383) | Deep subsurface microbial communities from Mt. Terri, Switzerland - Autotrophic microbial communities BRH/37_all (SPAdes) (version 2) | ecosystem: Environmental > Aquatic > Deep... | reverse complement strand
TTAGGGTCTGGCGATCTTTTTCGGTGCATGGCGGAGGCGAGGCTTTTCTGGGCATAGGGGACTCCTTTCATGTAGAGGATGGAAGGAGTCTAAATTATATCGTTTAATTATGCAAGTAAACACTAGCTGCGCAGCGATGATTGAAGTTCTTGGGCGTTGGCCCCAGGGGAAAAGGGAACACAATACCTCTACATATTAGGAGGTATTGTGTTTGAAGGCATAAGCAACCGGTCCTAAAGAAGACCTCCATGTGGTTCCTCCCGGGAGCGATCACTACGAACAGCGGCGGACATCCATTTACCGAGAGATCGGAACAAGGGATTCAGACGCTTGGTCTGATTATCGCCGGTATGTTGGAGTAAATTCGTTGGCGCCTTTAGATCCGTGTGAAAGTTATGTTTTTAAGGGACTCTTTTTCCTTGAATTGGCTTGCCTCATTTTTCCGGGAGATTGGTCACCACGAGCTTTTGCAGAAGTTGTTCCAACTGTTCAATTCGAACCTTCAAGTTCGCCAATTCCTCCTTTACGCCGACCATTTCTTTCTCCATGACAACGGCGTGATGGAATGCTTTGACAGAACCCGACAAGGCTGATCTGTACACCGAATCGGATTCATTGACCTCTAAGGTCATAGTGAACAGGTCTTTCAGATTGAATGCCCCTGTTTTATCGGAATAGTCGAAAGTCGCCGGATTGGGGTTCTCTTGCGCTGCTCGTACTTGGCTATCCGGAAACATTTTACCTTCGCCTTTCCAAAGCCATTCGAAACTGCAACCTGTAACGGATGCAATTCTAAGGCAACTCCCTCTGCTTGGCTCTGGGTCTCCCTTGAGCCATCGGCTGATTGTGGGATGCTTTGACCCAAGAGCGTTTGCAAGCTGTTGTTGGTTCATTTTTTTTGAATCCATAACAGCTTGTAATCTTTTATGAATTGAATTCATTTGTATTTATATGTAACATTGCTATTGCGAAATCAGTAACTTTATGTCATTAATGATACTGAAAGATACGGACGATTCATTTCTGGATACTGGACCCTAAAAAACAAATCCTGCAAGATATTCTCGGATGCAATTGGTGTCTTTACACAACATATGGCCCGAAAGGCCGAGCAGGAAGGAGACTTCAAGATAATCCCGTCCCGGGCACAGTTTTGGACATTACAGGTAGCCCTGCATACCCTAACAGGGGGACGGGCGTTTTTGCAAGCAGAATGAACCGGGTGGCATTGTATTGGCTGCGACAAGATCGAGGCATTTAAAAACCGCAAATCGAGGCGGTTAATGAAATCCGGCCACTAGAGGAAAAGCAATGATAGATATCTGCAAAGGCAGGCTGGTGGCAACTTTTGACGATAGCTCAGAACTGTTTAACCTGCTCAACCAACTTGATGACGAGAGCTATGTCCTGATACGTCCCGAGATGGAAGGCCGCAAGTTCACTGAGGTCATGATCGTCGCAGGTAGTGATGAGGAGGCGCTGGCCGAGGTGCTCCGGGTGGCAGAGGATGAAATTGTGCATATGATGTTGGTCAAGAAGTTAAGCAAGGTTTGAACTCAAACCGGCGAAATACAAACGATGAGATTCGTGAAACCTCGAAATCGGCATTGCACATCATTCCCTTTTCCTGACTGGACAGCTTGTTCTATCTGCTGAGTGTCCTCCTGACCGCATCCTTCCAGCCATTGTACTTCCTGACGCGGATCTCTTCGGCAAGTGACGGAGTGAACCGTTTGTCACGTTTCCATGAGCCGGCAAACTGTTCGGGCGGCGGGAAAAGTCCCTTATGGAGTCCGGCGAGATATGCGGCGCCAAGCGCGGTGGTTTCGAGGACAACCGGGCGGTCGACCGGGGCGCTGAGGATATCGGCGAGAAACTGCATGGTGAAGTTTGAGGCGACCATGCCGCCGTCGACACGCAGCACCGTCTCGCCCATGTTCTGCCAGTCGCCTCGCATCGCCTCGAGAAGATCGCGGGTCTGGTAGCAGACCGATTCTAGAGCAGCTTTTGACAGTTCGGCGGGGCCGGTGGCGCGGGTCAGGCCGAAAATGGCTCCGCGGGCATCTGCGTCCCAGTAAGGGGCGCCGAGTCCGGTAAAGGCCGGAACGAGATAGACATCCTGGTTGATGTCGGCCTTACGGGCGAGTTTGCCGGTGTCGGAGGCCGATTCGATCAGGCCCATGGCGTCGCGCATCCACTGGACTGCCGCCCCGGCAACGAAAATTGAGCCTTCCAGAGCGTAGGTGGTTTTGCCGAAGAGCCGGTAGCCGATGGTGGTGAGCAGTCGGTTGTTTGAGCGGACAGCCTGTTCGCCGGTGTTGAGGACGATGAAGCAGCCGGTACCGTAGGTCGATTTGATCATGCCCGGCTGAAAGCAGGCCTGGCCGACCAGTGCCGCCTGCTGATCCCCGGCGATGCCGCCGATGGGAATTGCCGTGCCGAAAAGTGCCGGATCGGTCTGGCCGAAATCGGCGGACGAATCTTTCACCTCGGGCAGCAGGGAGACCGGGATGTCGAGCAGCTCGAGCAATTCCTGGTCCCAGCAGTTGTCATGGATGTTGAACAGCATGGTCCGGGAGGCGTTGGTCGCATCTGTCGCATGTTCTTTGCCACCGGTCAGGCGCCAGAGCAGGAAGGAGTCAATGGTGCCGAAACGGAGCTGTCCTGCGAGAGCCTTCTGTCGTGCGCCTTCAACATGGTCGAGCAGCCACTTAATCTTGGTGCCGGAAAAATACGAGTCGAGGAGCAATCCGGTCTTGGCGGTGATCATCGGATCATGGCCGGCCTCGCGCAGCAGGGTACAGTAATCCGAGGTCCGGCGATCCTGCCAGACGATGGCTTTATGGATTGCCTTTCCGGTGTCTTTATCCCAGATCACCGTGGTTTCCCGCTGGTTGGTGATTCCTATCGCGGCGATGTCGGAAGCGGCAAGCCGCGCCTTGTCCAGTGCTAGACGGCAGGTGGCGACCGTCGTGTTCCAGATTTCCTCGGGGTCATGCTCCACCCAGCCGGATTGAGGGAAAAACTGCTCGAACTCCTGCTGGGCGACTGCGACTATCTCAAGTTGATCATTGAAGACAATAGCCCTGCTTGAGGTAGTTCCCTGATCGATTGCGAGGATGTACGATGCCATGTGGATTCTCCGTGTGGGGAAGCTTGGGAACTGACAGCTTGCAGCGGTCAGCTGTCAGCCTTCAGCCAAAACAACGACTGTACAGTAGTAATCTTTTCAAACTCTTCTTGCAAATGGTGGTGAACGGCAGTTGATCGGCGGCCCAATTCTGATGCCGGGCCGCCGAAAGCTGAGAGCTGAAAGCTTACCGCTGACAGCTCTCTTTTTTACTTACTTTTTCGCAGCAGCCCAGCTCTTGACCAGTTCATCATAGTCTATGGTTTCACCCTGGGGTTTCTCGTTGGCCAGTTTCGGCTTCGGAGAACCGGGCAGGTTCAGCCAGTAGGAGGGATCCTGCTCTTTGTTCAACTTCGGTCCGCATTCGCCCTGAATGCCGGCCTTCTCAAGACGCTCAAGCACTTTATCCTGCTGCATGGCGAGAGAATCCATGGCTTCCTGGGGAGTCTTGTCGCCGGTTACCGCATCGGCAACATTCTGCCACCAGAGCTGGGCAAGTTTCGGATAATCGGGCACGTTGGTGCCGGTCGGGGTCCACTGCACGCGGGCAGGACTGCGGTAGAATTCCACCAGTCCGCCAAGTTTAGGTGCCCGTTCGGTGAAGGAGTCATGCCAGATATCGCTTTCGCGGATCGGGGTGAGACCGACATGGGTCTTCTTCAGGCTGACACTTTTCGAGATAACGAACTGGGCGTAGAGCCAGGCGGCCTTGCGACGGTCAACCGGGGTCGATTTCATCAGGGTCCAGGAACCGGCGTCCTGATACCCGAGCTTCATCCCTTCCGACCAGTACGGACCGTGCGGGGAGGGAGCCATGCGCCATTTCGGATTGTCGTTCTCATCAACTACCGGGGTACCGGGAACCGCCATATCGGCGGTAAAGGCGGTGTACCAGAAAATTTGCTGGGCGATTGCGCCCTGAGCAGGTACCGGCCCGGCTTCGGAGAAGGTCATGCCGGCGGCTTCGGGCGGGGCATATTTTTTAAGCCAGTCGATATACTTGGTAAGGGCATACACTGCGGCCGGACCGTTGGTCGCACCACCGCGGGAGACGGAAGAACCGACAGGACTGCAGCCTTCAACCCGGATACCCCACTCGTCAACCGGCAGGCCATTCGGGATTCCAGCATCGCCGGCACCGGCCATGGAGAGCCAGGCATCGGTGAAACGCCAGCCAAGCGACGGGTCTTTCTTGCCGTAATCCATATGGCCGTATACCCGTTTGCCGTCGATTTCCTTTACTTTCTCCGAGAAGAATTCGGCGATGTCTTCATAGGCGGACCAGTTTACCGGAACGCCCAGTTCATAGCCGTAGATTTCTTTGAATTTTGCCTGCAGGTCGGGGCGTTTGAACCAGTCGTAACGGAACCAGTAAAGGTTGGCGAACTGCTGATCGGGAATCTGGTACAGTTTGCCGTCCGGGCCGGTGGTGAAGGATTTACCGAGGAAATCATCGACATCGAGACCCGGATTGGTGACATCTTTACCTTCGCCCGTCATCCAGTCGGTGAGAGGCACAGCCTGCTGATAGCGGAAGTGGGTGCCGATCAGGTCGGAGTCGTTGATATAGGCGTCGTAGATATTCTTGTTGGATTGCATCTGGGTCTGCAGTTTCTCGATAACATCGCCCTCACCGATCAGATCGTGGGTAATCTTGATGCCGGTGATTTCCGAGAAGGCTTTGGCCAGGGTCTTTGATTCGTACTCATGAGTAGTGATCGTTTCCGATACCACCTTGATATCCATGCCTTTAAACGGTTCGGCGGCTTTGACGAACCATTCCATTTCCTTGAGCTGGTCTTCTTTTGAAAGAGTCGAAGGCTGAAATTCGCTGTCGACCCATTTCTTTGCTTCTTCCATCCCTGCTCCCGCAGAGCCCGCCAGGAGGGCGACCATTGCTGTTGCCGTTACGAGCTTTTTAATCATCGATTTTCTCCTCTCTAGTTTTGCGATTTTTCCTGCCACCGAGGTTGTCTGATGGCAGAACGAAACACCGATACCAACAACACGCGCGCTAAACCCACTTAAACACGCAGAGCGCGTAAATACAGGCTATGGCAAAAGCCCACCACAGGCTTAAGGCTCCGCCGAACAGGGCCAGCCAGATTATGTGTATATATGCAGCCCCGAGCAGGGAGACGAAAAGACGGTCGCCCCTGGTGGTTTCAAAACGGAGGATGCCTGTTCTGGGGGATCCGCCGGGACTTCTAAGCTCCCAGATGGTCATGACGATGAGCATGCAGAAGATGATGATAAAGAATGCGGCGGTTGGTTTGGTCCATGCCATCCAGTTGAGGTTCATTGTCTCCTCCTTTAAACCCTGCCAAGCGCGAAGCCCTTGGCGATATGATTGCGGACGAAATAGATAACCAGCGCTCCCGGCACAATGGTGAGGACGCCGGCGGCGGCGAGCACCCCCCAGTCGAGACCCGAGGCGGAGACCGTCCGTGTCATGATCGCCGAGATTGGTTTAGCGTTGACAGCGGTAAGGGTCCTGGCGAGAAGCAGTTCAACCCAGGAGAACATGAAGCAGAAAAAGGCGGTGACGCCGATCCCCGAGGCGATGTTGGGGATAAAGATCTTGATGAAGAACCGCGGCCAGGAATAGCCGTCGACAAAAGCGGTCTCATCAATCTCTTTCGGAATTCCCGACATGAAACCCTCGAGAATCCAGACGGCCAGCGGCAGGTTGAAGAGGCAATGGGCGATGGCGACGGCGATGTGGGTGTCGAACAGGCCGATCGACGAATAGAGCTGGAAGAACGGCAGGGCGAAAACCGCTGGCGGGGCCATACGGTTGGTCAGCAGCCAGAAGAACAGATGCTTGTCGCCGACAAACGAATAACGGGAAAAAGCATAGGCCGCAGGCAGTGCGAAAGTGACCGAAATGACCACGTTGATCGAAACGTAGATCATCGAATTGATATAGCCGGAGTACCAGGATGCATCGGTGAAGATCACCCGGTAGTTGGCAAAGGTCAGATTCTGCGGCCACAGGCTGAAGACCGACAGGATCTCGGAGTTAGTCTTCAGACTCATGTTGATCAGCCAGTAGATCGGCAGGAGCAGGAAAACGATGTAGATAAAAGGAATCAACCACTTGGCGCGCATATCAGGCACCTCCGTTGGAACTTTCTTCGCCGATATTGCTCATCACCGTATAGAACACCCAGCAAAGGAGGAGAATGACAAGAAAATAGACAAGGGACATGGCGGCGGCAGGACCGAGATCGAACTGGCCGATTGCCATCTTCACCAGATCGATCGACATGAAGGTGGTCGAGTTGCCGGGGCCGCCGCCGGTGATGACAAAGGGCTCGGTGTAGATCATGAAACTGTCCATGAAGCGGAGCAGAATGGCGATCAGGAGAACCCGCTGCATCTTCGGCAGCTGAATATAGCGAAACACCGACAGCCGCGAGGCGCCGTCGATTTTTGCCGCCTGATAATAGGCATCGGGGATGGAACAGAGGCCGGCATAGGCGAGCAGGACTACCAGACTGGTCCAGTGCCAGACGTCCATGATGATAATGGTGATCCAGGCGGCAATCGGATCCTGGGTATAGTTATAATTAATGCCGAGCGAAGCCAGGGTGTGGCCGAGCAGGCCGATATCGACCCGGCCGAAAATCTGCCAGATGGTGCCGACCACGTTCCAGGGGATGAGCAGAGGCAGGGCCATGCTGATCAGGCAGACCGGCACACCCCAGCCCTTTTTCGGCATGGCGAGAGCAATGACTATCCCCAAGGGAATCTCAATCAGTAAAATGATGCCGGAAAACATCAGCTGCCGGAGAAAGGCGGAGTGGAAGCGCTCCGAATGGATGAGGTCCTTGAACCAGTCCATGCCCACCCAGAAAAACTGGTTATTGCCGAAGGTGTCCTGGACCGAATAATTGACGACGGTCATCAGCGGAATGATGGCACTGAAGGCGACCACGAGAAAGACCGGCAGCACCATGAACCAGGCCTTCTGATTGGTTTGCTTGACGATCATCGTTTTTCTCCTGTGATCAATTGGGCGTTGACATAGATGTTGGTGTGGTCGATATCAAACAGCAGGCGAGCAGTATCTCCTGTCATTCCGGACAGTTCCGTCATAACCACGTTGAATATCCTTTCATTCAGTCCAACCCGGACGATTTTGTAACGACCGATATCGTCAACCTTGATAATCTGCACCGGTAGGCCTTCTCCTTCGCTGTTCGGCGGGGCGAGGCGCAGATATTCGGGACGGACGCCGATCTCGATCCTGGCGTCGACGGGGATGTTTTCGTATGATTGGCTCAGCACAATTTCGTGCCCGTCGATTGTGGCACGATGCCCCTGCAGACGGCAGGGGACGATATTCATGCCGGGCGAGCCGATGAAGTAGCCGACAAAGGTGTGTTCCGGCCGCTCAAAGAGGGCTTCGGGAGTGCCGACCTGGACAATCTCTCCTTCGTACATGACAATGACTTCGTCGGCAAAGGTGAGGGCCTCGGTCTGATCGTGGGTCACATAGATCATGGTGAAGCCGAATTTCTTGTGGAGAAATTTCAACTGCGAGCGCAATTCCCATTTGAGCTGGGGATCGATGACGGTAAGAGGTTCGTCAAAGAGGATGGCGTTGACGCTCTGGCGGATCAGCCCCCGGCCAAGGGAAATTTTCTGCTTGGCGTCGGCGGTTAAATGCTGGGCTTTGGTGTAGAGGTCTTTCTCGAGGCCGAGCATTTTGGCCAGTTCAATCACCCGCGGTTCGATCTCTTCTTTGGTTCTTCCCCTGTTTTTCAGGGGAAAAGCCAGATTCTGAAACACCGTCATGGTGTCGTAAATCACCGGAAACTGGAAAATCTGGGCGATGTTGCGCTGCTCGGTGGGGAGTCTGGTGACATCCTGATCGTTGAACAGCACCTGCCCCTTGGTCGGGGTCAGCAGCCCGGAGATGATGTTCAAAAGAGTGGTCTTGCCGCAGCCTGAGGGGCCGAGGAGGGCGTAGGCGCCGCCGTCACGCCAGGTCAGGTCGAGCTTTTTCAGGGCATAATCATCAGGATTTTCCGAAAACCCGCTGTAGGAATGGGCGATCTCTTTCAAGGTTACTTTGGCCATTGCATTCTCCTTCTATGCACCGGTTACCGCTTCCGGCGTCACGACCAGGGTGTCGTTGCGGTCGTAGACGTAAAATTTGTCGGGATCCAGGAAAATCTCGATTGTCTCGTTGATATCGATGTGATGGATGCCACGCGCCAGCAGCACCCAGCGTACCCCCGCCACATCCAGGTGGACATAGCTTTCTGAGCCGGTAATCTCGGTGACCGCCACCTTGGCATTGACGGCAATCGCCTTATCGGAGTTGCGGTGAAGAAAGAGATGGTGCGGCCGGAAGGCGATGGTGTAGTCATCGTCCGGCAGATGCGGCAGGGGGCCCAGCAACGGGACCTCGACATGGCTTTTATAGAGCATCCTGTTGTTCAGCTTGGTCACCGGCAGAAGGTTCAGCGGCGGATCGGAGAGGGTCTGGGCGGTGATGAGATTATGTGGGCGGGTAAAAACTTCGATTGTCTTGCCGAACTGGGTGACCCGTCCCTGATGCAGCGAGGCGGTATTGCCGCCGAGGAGCAGAGCCTCCGAAGGCTCGGTGGTGGCATAGACAAAGATCGAGCCGGTCGCGGAAAAAATCCGGGGCAGCTCTTCGCGGAGTTCTTCGCGCAGTTTATAGTCGAGATTGGCCAGCGGCTCGTCAAGGAGCACCAGTTCGGCTCCCTTGACCAGCGCCCGGGCCAGGGCCGTTCGCTGCTGCTGACCGCCGGAGAGCTCCTGGGGAAGGCGGCCGAGCATCTTCTCGAGTTTCAGCAGCGCCGCCACTTTTGCCACCCGCTCTTTAATCTCGGCGGTGGCAACCCCCGCAATGCGCAGCGGCGAAGCAATATTTTCAAAGACTGTCAGATTCGGGTAGTTGATGAACTGCTGGTAGACCATCGCCACGTGGCGTTTCTGCACCGGCACCCCGGTGACGTCGCGATCATCGACGTGGATCGTGCCTGAAGTCGGCCGGTCGAGCCCGGCCATGAGCCGCATGAGTGAGGTTTTGCCGGCCAGGGTGGGGCCGAGTAAGATATTTAACGATCCTGCTGCAAAGGTGAGTGATACGTCGCTGATGTGAAACTCCTTGCCGACTTTTTTGCACAGATTGCGTAGCTCGAGCTGCATCTACTTCTCCTCATCGGTTATCAGCGGGCAGAGAGCGCCCGGCCGATACTTTCTCTTTGATGTATTCGTCCAGCGCCTGGGCTTCCCCGGCACTAACTACAAGACCGAGCCTGGTCCGCCGCCACAGCACATCCTTGGCGTTTTGCGCCCATTCAGCCGCAATCAGGTAGTCAGCTTCAAAACTGTACAGATCCGCGCCGAAGTGGCGTCCGAGATTGCTCTTGTCGCGGATTCCAGCGGTCATCGATCCGGCGCAGGTACCGTAGGTTCCTATCAGGCGGGAGGCGAGACTGCGGTCGAGGACCGGGCATCGAACCATGAGCCTGTCGATTTCAGCGGAATACTCTTCCGGCCTGAAATCTCCGCCGGGGAGGTGGGCATGCTCGGTCCATGGAGCGCCCATCTGCGGGAGGTAGGGCGAAAGCCTGGCCAATACCGATTCAGCCAGTTTGCGATAGGTGGTGATCTTCCCGCCGTAGATGGAAAGAAGGGGAGCCTCATTACGATTACGGCCGGTGTCGAGTTTTAAGACATAATCGCGAGTCGCCGCCTTCGCCTCGCTTTTGCCGTCGTCAAAAAGAGGGCGGATGCCGGAAAAACTGCTCACCACATCCCTTGGCGACAGTTCGCGGATAAAATATTCGGAGGCCGCCCGGCATAGATAGTCGATCTCCTCCGGCGATATCGCGACCCTGCCCGGATCGCCATGGAAATCGACATCGGTTGTGCCGATCAAGGTGAAATCGTTTTCGTAGGGAATGGCGAAGATGATCCGTCCGTCACTGTTCTGGAAGATATAGGCACGACCGTGGTCAAACAGTTTCGGGACGATGATATGGCTGCCTTTGACCATGCGGATATGTTCGCTCGTCTTACTGTGCGAAATGTGGGGAAGCAGTTCGTCAAGCCAGGGGCCGGAAGCATTGATAAGGACGCCGGCATTGATGGTGAAATCCCGGTTGTTCGAGCTGTCATGGAGAGTCAGGGTCCAGATTTTGCCGCTCCTGGTCGCCGAGACCAGTTTCGTGCGGGTATGGATCTCAGCACCTCTCGCCGCGGCGTCCATGGCATTGAGAACCACCAGGCGGCTGTCCATGACCCAGCAGTCGGAATATTCAAAGCCTTTGGAGAAATTCTTTTTCAAGACCTGCCCGGCGACATCGGTTGTCAGATCGACAGTGGCGGTTGGCGGCAGAAGTTTTCTTCCGCCGATATGATCGTAGAGAAAGAGGCCGAGGCGAATCAGCCACGCCGGGCGCAGACCTTCATGGTGGGGCAGGATGAAGCGCAGGGGCCGGATGATGTGTGGGGCGGCGCTCAGCAGGACCTCGCGTTCGCGCAGGGCTTCCCGGACCAGGCGAAACTCGTAGTATTCGAGATACCTGAGGCCGCCGTGGATAAGCTTGGTGGATGCCGACGAGGTGCCGAAGGCTAAGTCTTCCTGCTCACACAGAAAGACCGAAAGTCCTCGCCCCGCGGCATCACGGGTTATTCCACAACCGTTGATGCCTCCGCCAATTACCGCTACATCGAAAACAGGTGTCTTCATTACCGGCACTCTGCTGAGGATTTACTTGGAACTGCAAGTTTCAACTTAATTCATAAAAAGTTTCGAACGCAAGTCTAATCGATACTTAACCGAAAACAAATGCCCGGGCAAGTGAAATTTACAGCGGAGATACATTTTTGTAAGTTTCTGCCTTCTGCCTTGTAATATCAGGCCATCAAGACCTTGCGACAACAACATTCACATCGTTTTCAACGCAGATATCCCGGAGTTGTTTGGGAAGGTCGTCGTCGATAACAATGGTATTGATCTGAGAAATATGACCTATACGGATAGGCGCACTCCTTTCGAGCTTCATTGCATCGGTTACCAGGATGATATGACGGGCATTCTTGATAATTGCCTGGGCAACCCGAACTTCGCGAAAATCATAATCAAGCAGGGAGCCGTCTTCGTCGATTGCGGAAACACCGATAACGGCATAATCGACTTTAAACTGGTTGATGAAATCAACCGCCGCATCACCGACGATACCGCCGTCCGACCGGCGCACCTGGCCACCGGCTATGATCAGTTCAACCCCGAGGAAATTTTTCATGATTTCCACGGCATTGATGTTGTTGGTGATGACCAGCAAACCCCGATGGTTGGCAAGAGCCTGGGCGACCTGCTCGGTGGTGGTACCGATATTGATCAAAAGGGAGCTGTTATCCGGGATCAACTCTGCCGCCTTTTTGCCTATGGCTCTCTTCGGTCCCGGAGCGAGGAGGCGTCTGGCCTCATAGCTGACATTCTCGATGCCGGAGCCGACTATAGCCCCGCCGTGAATTCTCTGTAACAACTGCCTGTCGCACAGCTCATTGAGGTCCTTGCGGATAGTCTGCGGGGAGACGGTAAAGGTAGTGGAGAGTTCGTCGACATCAACCCTGCCGTGTTCCCGCGCCAGAGTAAGGATCTTGTTCTGCCGTTCGGAGAGTGTTTCCATGAAGTCCTTCCTGCAAGATGGTTGTATGAGAGAGTTCTGCCGCAGATCCATTATTCATCGCAGGTTCGTTGTTGTCAAATGGTATTTCATATGAAAGTAATAATTGCCATAAAACGTGTGAAACGAAATTCGCGGCTGAGCAAATTGAGGCCGGTGCCGATGGCCAGGCAGATTGAAGATGGCCACAACATCGCTTGAAAAATAGTGGTTTGGCTGTATACTGGCGCTTTCTTTGTGTGATAATCGTAGCTATCCGGCATCGCCGGCAATTTTTCAGGTAGACTGCTGAAAAAGTATACCGTAAAGGGCAAGCAATGACTAGGATTCAGGCAAATCTCCTTTTGACCATGGCGGCAATGATCTGGGGCAGCAGTTTCGTGGTCCAGCAGATCGGCACGGGCGAGCTGGGGTCCATCAGTTTCACCGGATCCCGTTTTCTGGTTGGGGCTGTTATGGTGTTGCCGTTTGCTTTCAGGCAGTTCCGTCGGGTTGACCGCGAGGAACGCAGCTTTCTAACCGCCGACTGGCTGGGCATACTCCTGACCGGTTGTGTTCTTCTTACCGCGGCGGTACTCCAGCAGCACGGCATTCTCCGCACCACCGTCACCAACTCCGGGTTTCTCACTGCCCTTTATGTTCCTCTGGTGCCCGTGCTGGGTCTGATCGTTCTCAAGCGAAAAGTCCATTTTGCCATCTGGCCGGCATCTATCGGCTGTTTTTTCGGCACCTATATTCTCAGCGGGGCTCAGCATGTAGATCTGGTAGAAGGCGATCTGTGGGTGATTTCCAGTACGATTTTCTGGGCAGCACACGTCATGCTGGTCGGCATAATGGCCTCGCGAACCCGGGCGCCGCTGGTGGTCGCGGCGGGGCAGTTCCTGGTCTGCGGCTGCGGTGGCCTTGTTCTCGGATACCTTGTCGAATCGCCAAGTATCGCCCAGATTGCCGGTGCGGCCTGGGGAATTCTTTATGTGGGAATCTTTTCGGTGGGAATGGCCTTTACCCTTCAGGTGGTTGGTCAGCGTTTTACCCCGGCTGCCGACGCGGCGATCATTCTCAGTTCCGAGACGGTTTTTGCCGCGATCGGGGGCATGGTATTTCTCGGGGAACGGCTGAGCCTTTTACAACTTTCCGGAGGTGTTCTCATCCTTGTCAGTATTCTCGCCGTAGAACTTGTCCCGCATACGGCAATCGGCCGGCCTCGGACGCTCAATTAGTACCTTAGAAATTCATTTCACAAGAGCGTTTGACCCGACATTGACCCGACATGGCCAGGATATCAGGCCGTTCGCCACCCTATTCCTCCAGATGTCCCCTATGATGTTTGATTTGCGGGACATATAAGATAGCCAGAGGGAAAAAATCCCTCTGAATGCTTAATCTCTTAATGCTATCTTTTAAGATGGAGGGAAACACGATGAAAAAATTGAAGTTGACTCTTGTTGCAGTACTGATGTTGGGGGTTATTGCCGCCCAGGCCGAGGCCCGGGACCCGGGAAACAATGTTCGACACGCCAGGGTCTTTGATCCCCCGCAGGCTGAGGTATTTCTGCCGCCTCCTCCATCTCCGTCTCTCGTTTTTACATACCAACCGCATTTTCGCGACCGGTATGACCACAGACCCCATTACCGTCCTCATTACCGTTCTTCCGAACGTTGCCGGGATATTGTAACTGTTGAGCGTCGGCATGGTCGCTACCGGGAGGTGATTCGAACCGTTTGCAGGGAGAGAGACAGATGGAGAGACGGTCGTCGGGACCATTGGAGAGGCGATCATCAGGACCACTGGAGAGAGGATCATCGCCGCCGATGGTAAATGAAAATGAGTTTTGAGAAGGGGCTGCTCAAGATATGTTCTATCAACTTCTCGCAGATAGTGTCATTCTCCTGCATGTGCTGTTTATACTCTTTGTCGTAGCCGGCGGTTTTCTCGTGCTGTGGCGGGCATCGATTGCGCTGCTTCACCTGCCGGCTGCGGTCTGGGGTGCTTATACCGAATTCTCCGGTGCCCTCTGCCCCTTGACGCCCCTGGAAAACCATCTCAGTCAGCTTGCCGGTGAGAAGGGATATTCTTCAGGTTTCATCGAGCATTATCTCATCCCCATAGTTTATCCCGCAGGACTCACCGCTGAAAATCAGATATTTCTCGGTGTTTTTGTCGTCGTGGTGAACCTGATCTTGTATTTCTTCGTCCTTCACCGGCATTTTCGCCATTCGCAGTAGTACTGAGATGCCATTATCCCTCGTGAAAAATGCAATTTCAATCTTCACTTCCCCTTGAGTTTGCCGATAACCTCATCGGCAGATAAAGTTTCATCGCAGATGGCCGAAAGAGCAGCGGTAAAGGCGGTCCGTACCTGGGCAGCAGCAATCGACTTTCCGGCAAATGCAAGGTCTTTGGTCGCGGTGGCATCGTGAATGAGAATACAGTGAAAACCAAGATCTTTTGCCGCTCTGGTTGTGGCATCGACACACATGTGGGTCATCATGCCGACGATAATCAGTTGGCAAACCTCACGACTTCTTAATTCTGTCAATAAGGGGGTGTTGAGGAAGCTATTGGGGAAATTTTTGATGATGACTGTTTCCTCTCGATCGGGCAGAACCAGTTGATGGATTTTCCGGCCATGTGTGCCGGGCAGGAAAAAGCCGGCCCCTGCCTGCACCGCCTCATGGGCGATGTGGACGATCGGCAGCCGTTTTTCCCGACAACACTGCAAGACTGCGCCTGCCTGGCGGGCTGCTTCTTCGGCCCCTGCCAGTTCCATTTTACCGCCGGGAAAGTAATCGTTTTGAATATCGATGAGGAGGAGTGCAGGAGAATATTTCATATCGTCATCCTGTTAATTTATGATGGAAAAGGTAATCGTTCGCCGGAACACATCAAAAGACTGCATAACGGCTGCTTCTTCCTTGTACACTTGAATGTGGATTTCCTTTTCCGTCCAGTGGCGGATTGCCACGGATTTGGCAAAATTGCTCCAGCCCGCAACACAAGCCTCTTTGCCCTCGACCCGAAAACGATCCATCGGGGTGATGGCCACCATCATGTCGTGAAAATACTCATGCAATTTCTCAAGATCCGGGTCCTTGCCGGTCCAGCATTTATTCATTGCCTGCACTGCCGCCAATACTTCGTATTCAGTCTTGTCCATTTTTACTCCAATTAAAAAGATGGTTGAACTCGGTTAGATGTTGCCGCAGCTGACGACCCTATCGTAGCAGATCAGGCGAATCTGCAAAGTGTCGGTATTGACAAAAAGAGGGCGATATTGGACAATATGGTTTTTGGAAGGGAGCTGCTATGTATACCGTCGCCTTGCTTGCCGTGCAGAATTGCATGTATTCGAGTATTACCGGGCCGTTTGATTGCTTTTCGGTGGCTTCCTCTCTGGGTCCGGGGGGAGCAGGGGAACCTTTATTCCAACCGACCGTGGTGGCTCCCGCCCACAGAATCATCACCGCCTTTAATGGAACGAAAATACAGGCTGAACGTTTTCTCAACGAAGATGTCGTGTATGACATTGTCTATGTACCGGTGATTTTTGGTGATCTGGAACCCCTTCTTGCAGACGAGGAAATAATCGGCTGGCTTGCCCGGCAAGGCGAAAAGGGCGCCTGTCTCTGTTCGGTCTGTGCCGGCGCTTTTCTTATTGCCCAGACCGGCCGGCTCAAAGGCCGCAAGGCCACTACCCACTGGAACCTTGCGGACAGTTTTGCCGAATGTTTTCCCGATATCCTGCTGAAACGGGAAAAAATGCTGATAGACGAGGGGGACTGCATTACCGCCGGCGGTGTCTCTGCTTATCTGGATCTGTCACTGTACCTTACCGGTCGATTTGGCTCGCAGGAGCTTGCCGCTGCATTGTCGAAAATGCTGCTCATCGATCCGGCAAGGCGTTTGCAAACTCCCTATCAAACCGGGAGTTTCAACAAAAACCACGGTGACCTGGAAATTCTTGTAATGCAGGAATGGCTTGAGGCCAATTCTTTCGAATCGGTCACCAACCGGGAATTAGCCGCGAAAGCGGGTCTTGGCGAACGTACTTTTATGCGGCGATTCAAAAAGGTCACGGGCGACACTCCTCTTCTTTATCTGCAGCAGCTGCGCATTGAGGCGGCCAGGAAATTTCTGGAGACAACGTCGGAGACCATTGAAGAAGTCACTCTGCATGTAGGCTATGAGGATATCAGCTCTTTTAGGAAGCTCTTTAAAAAACACACAGGGCTTTCACCGACCGCTTACCGTAAAAAGTTTTCCTGTCTTGTATAAAGGTCTCCGGCAGAAGAGGATGAGGTGGTGAGTGCCGACACTGCAGATTCCATTATACGTCTTCGTGAAAAATGCAATCCTGTATTTGCTCTTTGCATTGAAAAATGCAATTCCATCCTCTCTTGCTCATTCTTCCCTGTCATCGTATGTCTTTGGAATTTTACTGATAATGAGTTGGTTGTCCAGGCGGTCCCGGCCTTGCAGTGTGAAGGATCAGTTTCGCATGACAGGCTGAATATCCCCGCATCGCACCGAGATAGTGCCGATGCAAGGGGACAGCCGGGACCGCCGATCCTTTCGGTGAACAAACGGGGAGTGTTTTCCCCTTCTTATGAGGTTGCCACATGGGTACCAGACTTATTATCGGATCAATTTTAACCGTTGCCGGATTCATCATTATCGCCATCTGCTATCTTGGCTCCCGAAATCCCGGAAAGCCTAAATGGACAAGTGAGATAATCATGGGATCATTTATCATCCCCCTCTCCATTGGCGGGATGGTCATGGGGCCGATGCTCATAGGGGAGGCGATGTGGGTAAATGGTGATTCGCTCACCTCCTTCGACACCACGGTCGCGTTTTCAATATTAGCGGCCGGTGTGGTCATCCTTTTGATGATGCGCATTCCAAAGCGAGCAGCGGCATACGATGCTTTATGCTCTGCTGCTGAAAAAATGGAGGATGAGCGTCAAAGAACGGAGAGGTCTGATGTTTCGGACAATTCAATAGGGCAAGGAGCGTGACGATCCCTTTTGACCGCGACTCAAAAAAGTAAAGGTCGTGCAGATTGCACGACCTTTAATCCAGGTGGTACTGCTTGCGTTTGCGCCACAGCGTCGCGGCATTTATGCCTAATACCCGCGCAGCTTCTTCCAGGGAGTGGGTGCGCAAAACGACCTCTTGAATGTGCCTCTTTTCCATTTCGGCAATACTTGCCAGGCAGACTTCGTTCGCCGGGGTTTGCCGGTAATTGGCAATATGCGGCGGAAGATCGCGGACTCGCAATCTGGGATGGGGTGAGAGGATTAAAGCCCGCTCAATGGCGTTTACAAGCTCGCGTACATTTCCTGGCCACGGGTAGCTCTGCATATGCTGCACGGTTGCCTCCTCAATTCCTTTTACCTGCTTGGTGTTGAGCTGAGCGTAGCGGAGCATGTAATGTTCGACCAGTAATGGAATATCTTCGGGACGCTCACGCAGCGGCGGGAGGAAAATCTCGACAACTTTCAGCCGAAAATAGAGGTCCTGACGGAAGATTCCATCGCGTACCAGCTCCTCCAGATCCTTGTTGGAGGCGGCAATTACCCGGGCATCCACAGTGAAGGTATGGGTATCGCCCACTCGCTCGTATTCGCGTTGCTGTAAGAACCGAAGCAGCTTGCCCTGTACAAGCGGGGGGATCTCGGAGACCTCATCGAGAAACAGGGTGCCTTTTTCGGCCAGGCTCAGTTTGCCTATTTTGTCCCGCACGGCTCCGGTAAAAGCTCCTTTGATATGGCCGAAAAGATCGCTTTCCAGCAGGTTTTCCTGCAAGCCTGCACAATCCACAGTGATAAAAGGTCCCCGCGCACGCTGGCTCCATTTATGCATAAGACGCGCGAGCAAACCCTTGCCGGTGCCGCTTTCGCCGCAGATCAGAACAATGGCATTGGACTCTGCGGCCTGCCGGGCTGTGGTCAGCACCTGTCGCATGCGGCGGCTGGATGTCAGGAGATCCCCTTCCTGGAAAATACCTTTTAATCGCGCGATTTCTTTTTTCAGCGCCTTGAATTGCCCGATTTTTTCGAGCAGCAGGTCGAGCTGACTGGGCACGAATGGTTTAGGCAGATAATCGAAGGCACCCATTTTGACGGCGCTGACGGCTGTCTCTATCGCGGCATGGGCGGTGATGATGATTACCTGGGTGGGTATGCCGCTCGCCACAATCTCACGCAGGACTTCAAGGCCATCCTGATCGGGGAGTCGCAGGTCAAGGAGGACCAGATCGGGCCGATAATCCTGAAAACGAACTATACCTTCCCTGGCCGAACCGGCCGAAGCGACTGCAAACCCTTTTTCTTCGAGATATATTTCAAGTGTCTGGACGATATTGCGGTCATCGTCAATCAGTAGAGCTCTTTGCATCGAATTCCTCCAGATGTTCCGGGATCCAAAATGTGAAGGTGGTGCCTTGGCCGGGTAGGCTTTCGGCGATAATGTCACCGCCGTGCTGCTCGATGATCTCTTTGACGATAGCCAGGCCCAGCCCGATTGTCCCTGATTTCGCCCGTTCGGAAAACTGGGTATAGCGCTCGAAGATGTGAGGCAGGTTTTGCGGATCTATGCCGCAACCGTCGTCGCTGCATTGAAAATAAAAGAATCCCTGCCGCCGCTCGACCGTAACGGCAATCAATCCGCCTCTGTCGGTATAGCGCAGGGCATTGCCGACCAGATTGGTCAAAACCCAGGAAAAACGACGGGATTCCAGTTGGATATGCGGGAGATCGGGTCTGGCGTCAAGGACCAGGCGGACGCCTGTTTCTTCGGCAAGCTTCTGCAGCGGTTTCAAGCACTCGTGGAGCAGGTCAAGCACATCCAGTTTTTCTCGCACGGCCGGTTTAATCATGGCCTCGAGCCGGGTTATGTCCAGCAGTTCATTGAGCAGGCTGGCCATGCGGCCGCAGTCTTCTTTGGCTGTTTCCAGGAGGACGGCCACGTGCTCGCTACTGAGTTTATGCCTCTTTTCATGGAGCAGGTTGACGCTCATGGCCAGGGAAGTCATGGGGGTTTTCAATTGATGCGACAGGTCGGCAATAAAACGGGATTTAGCCTTCTCGGCATGCCGGACTTTCAGTTTCTCGGCTGCCAGAATAGCCGCGTTGTGCTGATCATAATCGGCGAGGCTTTTGAAGAGACGGTTGAATTCATCGGTAAGAAGACCTATTTCATCATCGCTGCGCACCGGCAGGTAGGGGTACCTGTCTCCGCCCTGGCGGCTCGCTGCCAAACGCAGCGCAAGCTGCCTGATCGGCTGTGCCACGCGGAACGACAGGCCATAGCTTAAGAGGATGATCAGGACGATAGTGGCAAGAAGAAAGAGCAGCGAATGACGTTGGGCGCGCGCAGCAAGCATTCTGGTCTCCTGTTCGGCTCGCTCCATACCGCGTTCGTTGACTTCCACCAGATCATTGATGCTGTCCATGAGGTTGGACGTCAGAATCATGAAATCCTCGGTCGGAAAGAGCCCGACCGACCGGCTCATGGAGGCGATGATGTCGCTGTAGCGCCGGTAATTTTCCGAGAGTGCATCGACAATGAGATTTTCACCGCTTTCGGCGACGTGAGCCCGGCAGATCGCCAGTGCTCCGGCCAGTTTATCCAGCTCCAGATTGGCGAGTGCTCCCGATTCTTTCCTGAACATGAAGGCCAGCACCTGGTTACGATTTTCTTCCAGCACCTGGCGCGCCTGTTCGGCCGCCTTGATGCTGGAGTAATTGCGCGACATGATACGTTCGGCACTTTGGCCCAATGCATTGAGGTGCCGGGAGTTGATTATCGCCACCATCACCAAGGCGATAATCGGCAACAAGCTGACGGCAAATATTTTGAGGCGGATTGGTCTACTGACGGATAAACCGGTTTTCATACTGTATCGTGCGGCTTTCCCGGCCATTGAAATGAAAGATTTTCGGGGAACGATCCGTGCTTGCAGCCGGCAGTTCCTGAGAGTGAGGGCACAATGAAAAATGGGAGATTATGAGAAAGAGAAGTTACAGGAAATGGTAATCGTTCACCGGAACACATCAAAAGACTGCATAACCCGGATCTGTAACCGTTCATCCAGTGCTTCAGGTTCGTTCAAGCAGGTCGCCGAGCTATAGTTGGCTATGTGAGGTGGCCTGATCGGACGAAAATGGGGTGCTGGTGAACGGTTACAGGAAATGCTATCCTGTAACTCCGTATCACGCAAGTTTTTCTTTTCGGGGTATTCTGAAAAATCCGCCTTCTCTTGTATCGCCGAATAAGCCTGATCTTCACTTTTCGCGTGATGTGACTGTTTCTGATTGCCGCGAATACCCCTCGGGAGTACAAGATGCGTTATCTGTCGGAGATTGGCGATTATGCCTTGAAAAGGATGAGGTGAGAAGTGTTCGGGAAGCAGAGTGAAATCGGGTACAGGCATGCCTTGGAAGGACTCGGGCAAAAGACACTGGTTTATGGCGAGAAGACCTTGATGGTTGAGTTCAGGATGCACCGGGGCGCCATTCTCCCTGTGCATGACCACCCCCACGAGCAGACCGGTTATCTGGTGAGCGGGCGGATGAAATTGACAATCGGCGAGGTTGTATACGATGTGTCTCCCGGCGACAGCTGGTGCATTGGCAGCGGAGTGAGACATGGTGCCGAGATCGCCGAGGATTCGGTTGCTCTCGAGGTGTTTTCTCCTTTACGCAAGGAATATCTGCCTGATAGCGTCGATTAAACCATTGCATAAATGGGCGGCCGAGTATTTGCCCGGGCAAAGCTGCAACATAAGCCGAAATGGGTGTGGAAAAGTCGGTCCGGCTAATCGAGCAAGAGCCTGGTCAGGGCATTATAAACATCCCTCAGGTAGACAACCCCGACAACCTTGCCGTCATCTCTTTTTACCGGCAAGCGTCTGATCTGTTCCGTGAGCAGCATGTCTGCACAACGCAGCAGGCTCTCTTCGGCGGAGATAACCCGGACATCCTCCGTCATAATCTTGCTGACTTTGGTCGACTCGGCTATTGCCGATTTTTCTTTGCGAATCGAGTCCCACAAAAAATCGGAATGCCGCTCTTCAAAGAAAACATGGGAGGGGATTATGATCCGCAGAATGTCCTTGGTTGAAACAATGCCGACGAGGTTCATGGCGCCGTCGAGCACGACGATGCCGTTAACGGAGAGACCGTGCCCGCGCTTGGTCCTTTGCATGACGTGGATGGCTTCACGCACGGACATTTCCGGGGTCAACCAGTTTTTTATCGGTTCCATGATGTCTTTGACTTTCATGATCTCTCCTTTTGGATTGAAGGCGATAGAGATAGTCTTGAGCAATGGCCATAATAGAGAATCTTCCTGAACATGCGCAAGATGAACATCGATTTAATAATAACATACCGGAAGCCTTCAAATCAATACTGCTTATGATAAAAATCATGAAAATGAATAAATCGGACGGGTTTCCCGATATTTCCTTCTTTTAAGGTCGCAGAAAATGTCGGGAGGGGGCGCGGGACCAGGTTCCGTTCAATGATTCCAGTGTTGTTTTGTTAAGATAACATTTTGAAATAATAATAAATAGGTGGAAGTTTTGAGCAGTCCTGACCAGGACCAATAGCATGTTTCAGCCAGGGGAAATCCCTAGCTTTTTTCGCCAATATTCTTTAAAAGAGGGAGTCGTGAAAACTTCAGGGGGAAGACCGTTTTCAACAGGGTGGAGAAAGACGACACGCCCACGAAATGCAGCAAATTGCTGAAAATAAGGAAAATAATCCGGTGACACTGCCGGAAAAATGCATCGTTAACCATCCTGAGGAGACTCTTATGGCTGTCCATGTCGCAGATCATCCACTCATCAAACACAAGCTCGGTCTTATGCGCCGACATGATATATCGACAAAAGATTTTCGTGATCTTTCTTCCGAGGTTGCCCGCCTGTTGACTTACGAAGCGGCAAAGGATCTGCCCACCCAGAAAAAGACCATCCAGGGATGGGCAGGACCTGTTGAGGTAGATGAGCTGAAAGGCAAGAAGATAACTATCGTGCCCATTCTTCGGGCCGGTCTGGGAATGATGAACGGCGTTATCGATCTTATTCCTTCCGCCAAAGTCAGCGTGGTGGGCTATTACCGAAATGAAGAAACGCTTCAGCCGGTGGAATATTACGTCAAGACAGCCAATGACATCAAGGAGCGGGTTGCCCTGATTCTCGATCCGATGCTGGCAACCGGCGGTACACTGCTGGCTACCATAGAAACCTTGAAAAATGCCGGATGCTTAACTGTCAAAGGACTCTTTCTGGTGGCTGCACCGGAGGGAATAAAGAGAGTGACCGAGGCCCATCCCGATGTGGATATCTATGTCGCTGCAGTTGACCAGGGATTAAATGAAATGGGATACATCCTGCCGGGTCTGGGTGATGCCGGCGATAAAATCTTCGGAACAAAATAAAGAAAACCGCCGCCGTCTCTGTAGATTTTTTTGCAAAAAGCACAAAAACAGCAGAGTTGTGTTTGCAATCGATTGGAAAAAATGAGTTTATATATAGATACGTCGAGGAGATTTCAGCATGTCCGAAGTAACACCGAATTCTAACTATCAGTTTCGCCTGGGAGACAGTCTGCTGGGTGCGCAGATGCTCTTTGTCGCCTTCGGCGCACTGGTCCTGGTTCCCATTCTGACCGGGCTCGATCCGAATGTCGCCCTCTTTACCGCCGGAATCGGCACCCTGCTTTTTCAGGTTATCACCAAAGGCAAGGTTCCGGTATTCCTTGCCTCTTCCTTTGCATTTATTGCACCTATTATTTATGGTGTGCAGACCTGGGGAATTCCAGCCACCCTCTGTGGTCTGACGGCGGCGGGTTTCATGTATATTCTCTTGAGTCTTGCCATCCGCTTTTTCGGTGCGGGATTTCTGCACAGATATCTGCCGGCGGTGGTTACCGGTCCGGTTATCATGGTTATCGGACTGGTGCTGGCCCCGGTCGCTGTGCATATGGCAATGGGCCGAACAGGTGACGGTTCGGCGTGGCTCGTTCCTGAAAAAACGGCAATGATCGTCGCCGGGGTTTCTTTAGTCACCACTGCTCTGGTCGCCTTGATTGGAAAAGGATGGCTGAGACTCCTGCCGATTCTCTGCGGCATCGTGGCCGGGTATACAACATCTTTCGTTCTCGATATCGTCGGTTACACCGCTTCGGTCCAGGCTGCTTTCGACCCGGGCGTCCTGCAGAATTATACCGGCAAAGCACTCATTACCTTTGCGCCTGTTGCCGAAAAGGCATGGCTGGCAATGCCGGTATTTGTCCTGCCTGAATGGAAATGGGAGGCGATCCTGTTCATCGTACCCATAGCGATTGCCCCGGCAATTGAACATTTCGGCGACATTCTTGCGATCGGTTCGGTTACCGGAAAAGACTATGTGAAGGATCCCGGTATTGAGAATACCATGCTTGGCGACGGCATCGCCACCTCGGTCGCTTCCATGCTCGGAGGCCCGCCCAATACAACGTACTCCGAAGTCAGCGGCGCCGTCGCCTTGACCAAGGCGTATAACCCGGCAATCATGACCTGGGCGGCACTTGTCGCTATTCTCCTCTCTTTTGTCGGAAAAATCGGAGCCCTTTTGGCAACCATACCGGCTCCGGTAATGGGAGGCATAATGATCCTGCTGTTCGGGATGATAACCGTCGTTGGCATTAACACTCTGGTTAAATCGAACCAGGATCTTACAACGCCAAGGAATCTGATTATTGTCGCGGTGATTCTGGTCTGCGGTATCGGCGGGATGAAATTTACCGCCGGTTCCTTCGCTATCGAGAAAATAGGTCTAGCCGGGATCTTGGGATTGCTCCTCAACCTGGTGTTGCCACAGGATAAGGAAAAATAATTTTTTACAAGGAAGAAATATACTTCGGATACCGCAAAGCGTTACCCGAGGCAAGGCTGTCGCTCCTTTGAGCCCCATACTCATACACTCGAGGTAGTTATGAATTTTCCAATCGACTTAAGTAAATATAAACCCTTGATTCTCGACGCACAGCAGGAAAAGCTTACAGATCTGCAGCGTCTTACGCTGATCGACAATATCCAGCTGGTACGTGACAGCCTGGTTTTTTTTACTGCTCTGGCCAATGTAAAAGGTCTGGGAGGACACACCGGAGGAGCCTTCGATATCGTGCCGGAAATGTTGATAGTCGATGGTTTCATGAAAGGCTCAACGGCCATTCACCCGGTATACTTCGATGAAGCGGGCCACAGGGTTGCCATTCAATATGTGATGGCGGTACTGAACGGCTTCAAAGGACCAGAATCCCTGCTGCATTATCGTGAATATGATAAAGGCTTGTATGGTCATCCCGAACGTGACGAGAAAAACGGTGTGTTCTTTTCATCGGGCCGACTTGGCCATCTGTGGAGCTATGTCAACGGAGTCGCCGAGGCTGATCCGGCGAAGACCGTGGTCATGTTCGGCAGCGACGGATCTCAGATGGAAGGAGACAATGCCGAGGCGGCGCGATATGCGGTGGCCAGGAACCTGAAAGTCAAACTGATCGTTGACGACAACGACGTAACCATCGCCGGTCATCCGAGTTGGTATATGAAAGGGTATGATATTGCCGGGACGCTGAGTGGACATGGACTTGCCGTGAACGTCGGCGACGGGGAGGATATCGATGCCCTGTTCGCCCGGATTCGGCAGGCTCTCATTGCCGATGGACCTGTCGCCCTTATCAACAGGCGGCTTATGGCGGTAGGTATTCCAGGGATCGAAGGGTCACCGAAAGGACATGATGTCATCGCCGTCAATCTTGCCGTCGATTATCTCACAGGCAGGGGACTGACCGCGGCTGTCGAAATGCTGCAAAATTTTACGGTTGATAAAACCAAGGTTACCTACCTGGGCAGTACTCCGGAAATGGGTAAAGTTCGCGACGATTTTGGCAAAGTTGTCTGTGAAATTCTCGATACCATGGAGAATCCGGCTGCAAGCGTTCTGGTCGTCGATTCCGATCTCGAGGGATCATGCGGTCTTCACCACATTCGCAAGAATCATCCTGAAGTGTACGTTCCCGGCGGGATCATGGAAAGGAATAATTATTCGGTTGCCGCAGGTTTTGGCTCCGAGCCGGGAAGGCAGGGGATATTCGGCACATTTTCCGCCTTCCTGGAAATGGTCGTCTCCGAGATCACCATGGCCCGTCTCAACCATGCCAATGTCCTCGCCCATTTCTCCCACTCCGGAATAGACGATATGGCCGATAACACCTGCCACTTCGGTATCAATAATTTTTTTGCCGACAACGCAGTCGCCGAGGGTGATCTGACCCGCCTCTACTTCCCGGCCGATGTCCTGCAGTTACGGGCGATGATGAAGAAAATATTTGGCGACGCGGGACTTCGATTCCTCTTCTCAACCCGTTCCGCGACCCCATTTATTCTCAACGAGCAAGGGGCTAAATATTATGATGCCGGCTACTCTTTTGAACCCGGCAAAGATGAAATTATTCGCGAGGGCAGCGATGGGTATATCGTCACCTATGGCGAGATGGTGTATCGCTGCCTCGATGCGGTGGAACAGCTGAGAGCCCAGGGGATGAATGTCGGTCTTATCAATAAGCCGACGTTGAATGTGATCGACGAGGAGATGCTGGCCAAAGTCGGCAAAAGTCCTTTTGTTCTTGTGGTGGAAAGCCAGAATACCAAGACCGGGCTTGGGATGCGTTTTGGCACCTGGCTCCTCGAGAGAGGGCTTACGCCCCGATATGCCGGAATGGGGACGAATAAAATCGGTCATGGCGGGATAGCCGAACAGCTGCCGCATCAAGGCCTTGCAGTCGAGAATATCAAAGCCAAGGTTCTCGAATTACGTTGAATCGCCGAGACTGCCGGTTCATCCCGGCAGTCTGCCTGCATTTCATGAAAGGCCGTCGGATGGGTCGCCGACCGGGCGCTCTGTCTCTTGCCGATTGCTGGACAGGTCGGTCGTATGGTCCGGAAAAGAACCTGATCCTGTTCATGCAAAAAAGTTGCAGGGAATAGCGGGTTTAGATTAGTCTGGAGGTGGATTTTTTACCCTGACATGTGCATTGTGCGGTTTTCGGGAGCGGTCAGCGACGTTGTACGGAACACCTTGTCCCAATACGGGACAGTAACAGAAATCATGGAGACGGAATGGACGGGAAAAGTAGAGAGCCTGGCGTGCAAAACAGTGTTGCTTCACAACTTGCGGGACATCGGAAGATTCGTGGTAAACTGTTGTGGTCGTTTATGACGCTGATTGCGCTTACCCTGGTGGTAATCGCCATCACCCTTATCTCGCAGACCTATGCTCAGAAAACAATCGACGATCTGGTGCGGGTTCATGGCAAAATAGCCCGTCTCAGCCTGGAGACTGAAAAGACTCTGCGCGTCATGCAGAGTCTGGAAAAGGATTTTCTGCTGAACCATGAAAAAATCGGCATCCGCGAAGCCAAGGAAGTGTATTTGAATTCCTTCATTGCCGGTGGCGGTGAGGCCTACCGGACCTTGTACCAGATTCAGCAGTTGGCCCAAACACCGCAGGATGTAGACGCTGCCCAAACGGCCATGGATTCCATCAACGAATACCTCAGTGCCTTTGTCGGGACGGTCAATATTCTTGAACTGAGGGTAGATAAAGAATTCGGAGAATTGGTCAAACTCCGCCAAAGCCTTGATAATCTAGGCGAAACCGTAAAGGCCCTTGGCCATTCTGCCGCGCAGAACGAATACTATCAGCTCAAGGCGGTTCTGCAGGATTACCTGATGGTTCCGGACAGGGACAAATTAGCCGGTGTCAAAACGCAGAAAGCGGCATTTTCAAGTTTGATCGATCAGCCGTCGATTGCCGGAGAGAAACGCACCAAGATTGCCGAGCAGCTGGCAGAGTTCGATAAATGGTTCGTTGAAGTGACCAATACCGACGGAATCATTGCCGCAAGGATCAGCGGATATCAGGATGCGGCCAAGCGGGCGGAACCGGTTATCAAATCGTTCCTCGATTATTCCGTTGCCAATGAGGCAAAGGCAACAAAGGATATGGAAGATACCGCTGCCCTGGTCAAGAAAATTGTTCTGGCCGTAGGTATAGTCTCAATTCTGCTCGCTGTGCTCATTGCTGTTAAGCTGTCCCGGGGACTGACCAATCAGGTCAATCATATCATGGGTCTTCTCGCCGAAATAGGCCTGGGGAATTTTCAAGCCCGTACTGCGGTGGTGAGCAATGATGAACTCGGTGTTATGGCCTCCACCCTGAATGGGATGCTCGACAATATCACGGTGCTGATCCAGAGTCAGGAAGAGCGTGACTCGATCCAGGAATCCATCATGAAACTGCTGGAAGACATCAGTATCCTGACCGATGGCGATTTTACCAGCCGGGCCGAAGTGACCGAGGATATGACCGGGGCCATTGCCGATTCGTTCAACGCCATGGCCGACCAGTTCTCCGATATTATCAGTAAAGTTAAAGTGGCAACTCAATCGGTGGATATAACCTCGGAAGAAGTCGCCAGCCAGACCATGACCCTTGCCGAAAAAAATATCGAACAGGTGAAAGGGGTAACAGTCGCGGTAGCAGCCATTGAACAGATGGTTGAATCGATTCGGGCAGTGGCCAACAATGCCCAGAAATCGGCATCGGTTTCGCGTCAATCGAGGGTTAACGCCCAGGAAGGTGCCCTGGCGGTTATTCAGACCAATAAGGCTATGGCTGAGATTCGTGAGCAGATCAACGAGACGGCCCGTTCGATCAAGCGACTCGGTGAAACTTCTCTCGAGATCGGTAACATCGTGCAGATCATTGATGAGATTGCCGACCGAACATCCATCCTGGCACTCAATGCTTCCATTCAGGCAGCCATGGCCGGTGAGGCCGGGCACGGTTTTGCGGTAGTTGCCGACGAGGTCCAGCGCCTGGCGGACAGTTCAAGTAACTCAACCAAACAGATCGAGGTCCTGGTGAAAAGTATTCAGACCGAGATTAAAGAAGTAAGTAACCGAATCGATGAAGGTATAAGCAAGGTTGTCCATGGCTCGAAGCTCGCCGACGGCGCCCATGAGAAACTGCAGGAGATCGAGAAAGTTTCCAATGACCTCGCCGAACTTATCGAGGCCATCACAATAGCTACTACCAGCCAGGTGCAAGTGTCCGAGACCATCGCCCAAACCATGAAAGAGGTCGGTGAGGTAAGCAGGGAATCCTCCCTTTCTTCCCAGGATACCGCGGCATCGATGAACGTTCTGAGCAGAACGGCGCGGGATCTACGTTCAGCCGTTGAAATCTTTAAGGTCGGGGAACCGTCAGAAGCATGAGGTAACAGTTTTCCGCTTTGATCCCGACATTGAATCGAGTTACCGGCATCTTGCAAAATTATGGAGAAGAAATGGGAAGAGTGCTCAAGATTTTCGTTCTGTCATGTGTTGTAGCTGCTTGCAGCAATACTATCTGTTTTGCGGCGGATAATGTCATTCGCATCGGGTTCAACATTGCCCAGACCGGCATGTTTGAGCTCGTTGGAAAAAATGCCATAAATGCCGGAGAATTAGTCCGGCAGGAGATCGAAAAATCCGGCGGACTCGAGGTAGGCGGAAAGATCTACAAGGTTGAATTCCTGTACGGGGATCACACTTCCGATCCCTCGGTGGCCGCGTCGCTCGCTGTCAAACAGGTCAGCCAGGAGAAGGTCCTCGGTATTATCGGACCCCTCATCAGCCGTCAGGCAATCCCTGTTGCCCAGATGGCGCAGGCCTATTCGACTCCCATGATCACCCCCTGGTCTACTTCCCCGCTCACTACCCAGGATAGACCTTTCGTTTTTCGTACCTGTTTTGTCTTCACCATCCAGGGACCGGCCATAACCACATTTGCCGCCAGCCAGTTCAAGGCAACCAAAGCAGCGGTGCTGTATGATATAATAAGTGCCTACCCGCGGGGAATGGCCAACAGCTTCAAAGAGGCATTTGAAGCTGTAAACGGGGCAGGGTCGGTGGTCGCCTTCGAGGAATTCAGAACGGGCGACGTCGATTTCAGCAAGCAGCTGAGCCGGATCAACGAATCGGGAGCCGAGTTCCTTTTCACTCCCCAGCATTATAATGAGGTCCCCGTAATTGTCAGACAGGCCAAAGCGATGGGGCTGACGATACCGATAGTAGGCAGTAATTCCTGGGCGGGAGGCAACCTTATAGGCGAATGCGGCACGGACTGCAACGGGTTGTTCTTCACCGGCAATTATGCACCCGGCAATCCCCAGGGATTGAACAAGGAATTTGTCGAAACCTACATCAAGGCGTACGGCGTTAATCCCGATGAGCCTGCAGCCCTCACCTGGGATGCGGTCCGGCTGCTTGTGCAAGCGATTAAGAATACCGGTGGCTTGACCGGTGATCTGGTACGCGATCGAATAGCGGTGCAGGATGCGTTGGCCAAAGTGAAGGATTTCGATGGAGCAACCGGCAAGATCGGCTTCAATGGCAACGGTGATCCCAGTAAATGTGCGGTAATCGTAAAAATCGACGACAACGGCGTCTTTACTTTCCACGATTCTGTCTGCCCGTGATGCTGGAGTTCTAACTTAACATTCTGGGGACCGTTATGACCGACTCTCGCACAGTATCCGGTGAGATCCTCGTATATCTGAAATCTTTGCAAACGTTGTCCGGCAATGTCGATATTGAAGTAAAAAATGCGACACGAACGGGGCTGCTGCAGGTCCGGCAGGGACGGGTCGTTTCCGCCGAGTGCGGGCGGCTGCTCGGCAATGGAGCACTGCTCACTCTGGCGGCGATCGGGGATGGAGCATATCAGGCGGTGGAATCGGAGAAACCGGCTGCCCGCAATGTTTCATTGACTTTGACCCTGGCGGCGCGTTTGCTCAAAACCCTCCCCAGCTTTTCTCAAGGTATCGACTCCTGCAATGAAGAGGAAAAACTTCAGCAGGCAATTCATCTTTTCTATCAATTTCGCCACAAGGAAGCAGGTTCTCTGCTGGTTGAGATACTCCGCAGCAATCGTTTCTACTATCCGGCATGGCTCTGGCATTCCCGCTTGATGACTCGTGAAGATTATATAAAAAAGGCGCTGAACGAGGCAAAAAAGTGGGGAAACAGCGACCTGGAAATTCAGCTTGAAGCAGCAAAGATCGAATCTCAGCTGGATGGTTCGACGCTTGCGGTAAAACGCTGTTTTTTCTGCTGGTCGGTGGTGAAGGGAAATGAAGGGAAGTGCTCGAATTGCAGCGGCATGTTCCGTTTATCGGGGCACAGTGCGCCTGCTGTGGCAAAAAGTGTGGAACTGGAAAATGCCCTTGCCGCGTATCGACACGAACTGGAATCCTGCCCCGACAATTCCCGAATCGCCTATTGCCTCTGTCTTGGTTTTTATTCGCTGGGAAAAATAGAACAGGCAAGGGACTTTATTGCCAGGGCTCTGAAAATCTCACCGAAAGAACCTCTCTTTGTCAGGACCAGGGTTTTGCTTGGATCGAGTGAAAGCAAAACAGTTCGGACGGCATCCCCAGTGATGCCGGTTCTACCGAAAAAACCGGCTGCCGATGCCCCTGGGAAGACCATTCTGGTAGTGGAAGACAGTCAGACTTCGAGAAAAGTGATAACCATGCTCCTCGAGCGCAAAGGCTACGCGATAATCGAAGCGAAGAATGGTTCGGAGGCGTTGGCGCGGATGGACGATTTCGTCCCGGACCTTGTGTTGCTTGACCTGATGCTCCCCGACATGTCCGGCTATGAGGTTTTGTCAAGAATCAGGCAGAACGCAAAATCTGCCGAGATTCCCGTCATCATGTTGACCGGAAAAAGCAATCCCGCCGACCGGATGAAAGGTTTGCATCACGGCTCGAATGAATACCTTACCAAACCCTTTGATCCAGCCAAGCTGCTCGGTGTGCTGGAAAAATATCTTGATCAACCGGGACAGATTGCCAAAGAATCGAAAGCAGGACAGACGCCGGTGGTCGTCGACAGCCTTCCTCAAGCCCCGTCCCCGCCGGCAGCAGCAGCCGAACCGGTCGTCATAAAAGAAAAACCTGTTCCGTCGGTGATTCCGGCGAGCGGAAATATGCAGAAATCCATCCTGGTTGTTGAGGACAGCCCAACATCCAGGAAAGTAATATCGATGGTCATTGCCAAACGGGGATATACCGTGCATGAAGCGGCAACCGGGGCAGTAGCCATGAGAAAAGCTCAGGAAGGTACGCCAAATCTTGTCCTTCTTGACGCGATGTTGCCGGATATGTCCGGTTACGATATTCTTTACCGGTTTAAGAATGACGAGCAGTTAAAGGGTGTGCCCATTGTCATGCTGACTGCCAAAAATAACCCGGTGGACAGGCAGAAGGGGCTGCAGGGCGGCTCAGTGGCATATTTAACTAAACCGTTTGATCCGGAAAAGCTGCTCGCCGTTATCGACGAGTACATCTGATCTAAAAATTAATCCGGTAATGCCTTGTCATCTCGGTATATTACAGGAAAAAACATCTTGAGTGAACGTATGCCAAGTTTGCCTGATCTCTTCAACCTCATTCAGCATATCGATGCACAGCTTGCAGAAGCCGGCAGTGGTTCTCAATCACTCGACCAGCGTCCGAAATCGATCCCGGAGAAACTGACAAAATATATCCTGGTGAGTGTAGGAGATCTTTATCTGGCAATAGCCATTGAGGATATGTCTGAGGTTGGCCCTCTGCCGACGATTACTTTTCTGCCCAATCTTCCCGCCTGGATACAAGGGATAGTCAATATCCGAAGCGAGATCATCTCCGTCATCGATCTTCCCGGATTTATTGGAAATGATGGAAAAGGCGGGGGAAGCGGAACCCGGTTTGTCGTCTTAAGGCACAAGAAACGGAAAGTCGGTTTTCGGCTGGACAGGATCATCGGCACTGTAGGCCGTTTCAAATCGGATACCAAACCTCTTGATAAGAATCAGAAGAACACGTCCCTTTTTCACTTTGGGTTGCTGGTCGAGAAACAGTTCTATTATGTTCTCGATGTCAGGAAATTATTGACTGCTCCACGGCTTGTCGACTATTACAGGGCCGGTTGATGATGACGATATTATCGGCAGCTGGAAATGATGGCGGATACTGAACACCGGGAAAGAGGACCAAAAAGATGTCAAAAATACTGAGAGCCGAACTCGTTGAAATTTTCATGCAGGAAGCTGTTTCCTATATCCCGGGGATACGGCAAAGCCTTGCGACGCTGGCAGCCGATAAATCGGCAACAGCTGCCCTTCGGGAGTTGCACAGGCTGTTCCATACGATTAAAGGAGCCGCCTCCCAGGTACAGTTAACCGATATCAGCCAGGGGGCAAGGATTGTTGAGACGCATCTCTCCGAACTGCTTGAAGAAGGCAAAGAACTCACCGGACATCATCTGGTCGCCATTGAGCGGATCACCGGCATCCTGAGTGGGCTTATCGAAAACTCCGGTGCCCTGCCGGAAACCGAGGATAATTTTCATGCCCGGGTCGTCGCCTTGTTCAGTGATTGTGGGGCGAGCGGGGAAGACAACCCGGGCCAGACAGAAAGAAAGAACCCGCTTCAGGATGAGCAGCAGGAATGCCTTGAGGCCATCCGTTCCATTATACCACTGCTGCAGGAACTTGCCGGCTGCCTGGTCCCGGGAGGAAAAGGGCTCGAGGATTACAATGCCATGGTATACCGGAAGCTCACCCATGCCGTGGCGGGTTTCACCACTGCGGTCAGGGCGGCCGGGATGGCTCGGCAACACCAGTTGATGCAGGATTTTCAGCTGCTGCTAGGCAAGCTTCATGCGAGTGGAATATGGCAGCAGCCGGAGATTGCCGGGCTTATTGAAGATTATTTCCGTTTTCTCGAAGCTGTGTTCACTCACAGCGATCCCGAAGACACTTTGACCGTACGCCGGGTGAAGGATCAGCTGCGGGCCTTCCATTCACTCCTTGCCGGCCCGGAAGTGCGGCTCGGCACAGACGCTCCCCAGGCCGAATTCAATCTTGATGAAGAGATATTTGCCGCCGCGGAAGCAGATGATGAATCGGTGATCCTGCTCGAACAACTTGTCGACACGGAGTTGCTTGAGGAGACCGATGAGGGCCTGGACGGCGACTCGGACAGGCAGGAAACCGAGCTGGAGGAAGTGCTGCCGGTGAGCGAAGAGCAGCAGCTGTTGCAGGAGATATTCAGGTCTGAGTGCGATGAGCATCTGATTGTCATCAATCGTTCGCTCAACGCCTTGGAGAATCTCGTCAAACACCCTTCCTCGCTTTCTCCCGATGTGCGGGAAACCGTCGGTGTCATGCGCCGGGCAGTCCATACCCTGAAAGGCGCCGCCTCCATGACCGGCATGAACCTGCTGGCCCAGGCAGCCCATTCACTCGAGGACCTGCTCGACTGGCTCCACGACGATGCGATCGAGATCACTCCCCGGGAAGTCCGGATTCTCGCTTCCGGAATCGACATTATCGAACTGTTATCGCAATCTCCGGAAGCAACCGGTTCGGACCATCTGAACCGTCTCACCGTGACGATTGAGGAGCATTTGGCCAAAGCGGCAGGCCGGCCCGAGGAAACTCCGGTTGCGGAAATGATCGACGAAACCGGCGGGGAATTAGCTGAAATAGATGAATTGCGTCATCTGGAGCCTGTTTCAGAGGAAGAGACGCTTGCTCAGCTGCCGGGCGAGTCAGGTGTCGTCAGGGTAAGACTCGACGACCTCGATGAGTTGGTCGGTATCGAGGGTGAACTGGTTGTCGCCCGTGGCGCGGTGGAAAAGATGCTCGATGAGTTCAACCAGACTCTTACCGAGTTTGATACGGTAAAAGAGAATCTGCGGAGGAAATCACAGGAACTGGAGGCGGGATTCGAAGTGAAATCCCTCTACGGTTTCAATCCCGTTTCTCCTGGTGCTTCTGCAGGAGAAACTGCGGAGAGCGATTTTTCTGAATTTGATCCGATTGAACTGGACCGGTATTCACAGCTTAATCTGATAATCAGGTCGCTCAACGAAATAACGGTTGATATCAATTCGATTCATGCGACTTTGGCGTTACTCGCCGGCGATATCCGCGGCCAGGTCAGCAAGCAGCAGTTAACCATGCGTTTGATGCAGGACAAACTCATGCGCATTCGGATGACACCGATGTCTTCCCTCTCCCGGATGCTGTTCAGGACCGTCAGGGAGACTGCCGGAAAGCTGGAAAAGAAGGTCAACCTCGTGATAACCGGTGAAGATGTCTATATGGACCGGTTTGTCTGGACAAAAATTACCGATCCGCTCATGCATATCCTGAGAAATGCAGTTGACCATGGCATAGAGTCGGCGGAACGGCGAGAAGCAGCTGGAAAACCTGAAACTGCGACCATCAAACTGGAGGCCGATCAACGCAGTCGCTTTGTCGTCCTCCGGGTGTCGGACGATGGCGGTGGCGTAGATGTCGCGCGGATTAAGGCAAAACTGAGAAGCGAAGGGCTGGTGGCGGATCCGGATACCTTAAGCGAGAGCGAGTTGATCGAGTATCTTTTTCATCCGAGTTTCACCACCCGGCAGGATGTCAGTACCATCTCCGGGCGCGGCATTGGTCTTGATGTAGTCCGGAAAAATATTCAGGATCTGAGGGGATCCGTGCAGTTGCACAACCGGCCCGGCGAAGGCGTGTCTTTTGAATTTCATATCCCTTTTACCCTGTCGGTAAACCGGGCGGCCATCGTTGCGACGGCAGGCAGGGAATTTGCCGTGCCGCTCCAGGACATTCATCTGGTCAGGCGCTTCAGGGCTGCGGAACTGGAAGCAGAAGACGGTCTGTTTCTTCGCTTCGGAGAAGGTCTCGTGGCAGTGACGAATCTGGGATACTATCTGCAGCTCGAAAACCGGAATACCGAACTGCCTGCGGGCGGCATTGGTCTCTTGGCCATCGTTTTCAAAAGAGGGGAAGAGTTGCATGCGGTATCTATCGAGGAGGTGGTTGAGCAGCGGGAGATCATCGTCAAAGGCCTCGGCAGTCACCTGACCCATGTGCCCGGCATAAGCGGTGTGACGCTCACCGGCTCGGGGGAATTGATACCAATTCTCAATTTGCGGGAACTGGTGGCGATCCAGACACCGGTGATGGGTGAAGACGAACCTCTTCTGCCGTTGGAATTGAACGATCCGCTCAAGGTGCTGATAGTCGACGACTCGATCTCCGTCAGACACAGCGTGGCCCGGCTTGTCGAGAGTCAGGCCTGGAAACAGCAACAGGCGGTGGATGGTGTCGATGCCCTGGCCAAGCTGGAGTGGTTCCTGCCCGATGTCATTGTTCTGGATATTGAAATGCCTCGGATGAATGGCTACGAATTTAAAAGTAACATAAACAACAATGAAGCATTGAGGGATATTCCGGTTATCATGCTGACCTCCAGAACATCGGAAAAACATCAGCAGAAAGCCAGGGAACTGGGTATTCATCACTATATGACCAAACCTTACCAGGAAACAGCCTTCCTAAGGCTCCTGGAGAATATTCGAAGCGGCAGTTTACATTGAATTGCCGACGAGTGAGGCAGGAATGGAGATAAAGCCGGAAGTTGCAACGATACAGGCCAATTCGGATCTTCTGAACGGATATGAACTGTATTGGGTTGTGAGCAGGAATCAGTTGGAATTCATCCTGCAGGATATTGAAGTGTTTCATTCACCGCCTTTTGTTGCCACGGCTCAATACCAGGAAAAAATGCTGCCGGTCATCAGCCTGGAGGACCATTTCGGCCTCGTCGAAAAAAAACGGGGAAGATCGAAAAAATATTTGGTCCTGAAAGCAGCCGATGCCAATCAGGTATTGGTGAGACTCATTATCGAAACACAATTTCTGGTGAAAATGCAGAAACTGGAAGAGGGATTCGCGTCCTTTGGAGCGCTCGCATTGCCGAAAAATAATGTCGATATCCTGGGCGTCTATTCTTTGTCTGCGACTGCCGTGGCTCTTGTGCCGGATATTGCAGGGATCAGCCGCTCCCTGAAACTGCGTGGAGATTTCGCTCTCCAGGAAAGAGTATAAAAAAACAATTGGCCCCTTGCCTGCGATCGGGTGGATTGTTATTAAGTGTGCAAAAATTTACGATACTGCTTTTACCGGCAGGTGTTGCGGAATACTTTACATAAAAGGAATAAGATTATGGCCAGTAAATTGATAATGATAGTTGAAGACAGTCCCACCGATAGAAAAATCGCCGAATCTGTCTGTGCCGATAACGGCTATCGGGTAGTAACCGTAACGGAAGGAGATAAAGCTCTCGCTGCCGCGATCGAGAAAAAACCGGATTTGATCCTGCTCGACGTCATTCTCCCCAATAAAAACGGTTTCCAGGTATGCCGGCAGTTGAAGAGCGATCCGCAGACCAAGGATATCCGGGTGATAATTGTCAGCAGCAAGGATCAGGCGAGCGATAAATTCTGGGGTATAAAACAGGGTGCGGACGATTATATTACCAAACCCTATGATGAGGATGATCTTCTCTCTGCTATTCAGAAGAATATCTGATACTCGAACAAGGATAAGCCCGTGCCGCCGATTGAGACCCTGCTTGTCTTTTTTATGGCCTCGACGCTTCTTGCCCTGACTCCCGGGCCGGATAATCTCTTTGTGCTCGCCCAGGCGGCGCAGCGGGGGAAGATGGCCGGGATTGCGGTGACCGGTGGTTTGTGCACGGGTCTGCTGGTGCATACTGCCGCGGTGGCTTTGGGCGTGGCGGCTGTTTTTCAAGCCTCGTCCCTGGCTTTCTCCCTGTTGAAGTATATTGGTGCGGCCTATCTGCTCTATCTCGCCTGGCAGTCTTTTCGGGCCGGTGCCGATACCGAAGATGGATCGTCGGCCGTAAGAATCGGATTCACCCGGCTGTATGGTCGCGGCATCGTCATGAATGTGACCAACCCAAAGGTCTCCCTGTTTTTTCTGGCCTTTCTCCCGCAATTCACCGATCCGTCGAGCGGGCCCTTGCTCCCTCAGATTCTGGCGCTCGGCCTGCTCTTTATTCTGTCCACCGTCTTGATTTTCGGTGGGATCAGCATCCTTGCCGGTGGCCTCGGGGCGCAGTTCAGGAAATCGGCAAGAGCGCAGGTTATTCTCAATCGACTCGCCGGCACTGTCTTTGTTGCCCTCGCAGTGAAGCTCGCTTTGGCAAGACGCTAACTTGTGGCTGTCCATAAATGGCTATTTTGCCCTAACTCTTCGTTGCTCTCAAAATTTAATCCTCGGAATATCAACTATATGCACCCCAAGGGCATTTCCTGCGGGGCACCTGCGGTTAAATTTATCGAGCGCCTTGATTTAGAACAAAATATTTCATTTCTGGACAGCCACTAACTTCGATATCGCATTTTTAAGAAATACTATGACACATGAGCATCGAACGGTAAAGCCGGGTCGAACGGCCGGCACGGTCGTGACGGATTCGGGTGAAGTCTTGACCCCGCCTTCGGACTGGGCTTTACTGCCCCCGGGAGACGGCCCGCTGACAAAGATTGTTAAAGCAAAAGGACCGACATGGCTTGTTCAGGTGAAGATCGGCAGGCGGTTAATGTCTCAAGGGATATGGGCGAAGAGCGAGCATATCCGGGAAGCCCGAGAGGAGCTGGAGGCAAAGCGCACCGATCCCGGTTATGCCGGAAAACGTGCGCAGGAGCTGGCGAGAAAAGAGAAAAAACATCGGGAATATGTTCAGGAGTTTCACGCGGAGGTCGTGCATTTCCTTGATTTTCACCCGCGATATGCAGACCTCGCCGCGCAACTTGCCCGCTTGGTAACCGAGCACGCCACCCCGGTCGGCAGCGGCACCGTGGCAAGGACCGAGCGGATACCGCTTGCCGAGAGAGCGCGGGCGGCGATAGTCGCCTGGATGCGTCACCAGACCACAGGGTATGACCGGATGGCCATCGCCCGGATCAAGGGACGGCGCAGGGAAGTACGCCGGGAACTGGCGGTTCAGTCGATGGAGATGTTGAAACCCTACCGAAGAGGAGACGAGGTCGGCAGCACATGTCCCTTGCAGCGGGCTCTCCTGCAGTCCCACGCTGCCGGTTGAATGGAGAAACCGGCAGAATGCTGTACATCGGGGCGCTGAGCGGCAACCGTGCCTTGCTGTTCACAGCTGCTTCGTCTCCATTCTCCGGCTGAATTCCTCCGAGGTGAAAGAATAGACCTGGGTGCCGTTGCATTCGACGGCAAAAGATGCGCATACGCTGCCTCGGATGGCTGAGGTCTCGAGATCGGCACCTTGAACCAGTCCGCTCAGCAATCCACCCCTGTAGGCGTCGCCCGCCCCGGTAGGGTCGACGACTCTCTTCGCCTTGAATGAAGGAATGGTCATATTACGACCTTGGGTGTAGATTTTCGAACCGGCCTCGCCGAGGGTAACAATAGTCTTTTTGGCAAGTCCGAGCAGTTCGCCGTTTGTCAGACCGGTTTTATCCTGAATCAGATTGAATTCATAGTCGTTGACGATGAGCAGCATGCAGTCGGTGATGACTTCCCGCAGATCGTCCGGCTGCAACATGGGCAGCGCCTGACCCGGATCGAAGATATAGTCGATGCCGACTTTTTTACAGCGGCGGGGATAATTCACCATGTCGTCGAGATTGCCGGGAGAAACCAGCAGTAATGAGTTTTGCGGATCGAGGCTTTCGATGTCGAGACCGGATGAAAATTTCATCGCCCCCGGGTTGAACCCGGTGATCTGATTGTTGGCCATGTCGGTAGTAATATAGGCACCGGCGGTCAATTCCTCAGGGATCACTTTTATACCATCTTTTGCGATGTCATTTTTCTCAAGCCATTCGAAATATTTGTGGTGGTCACTGCCGATTGTCGCCGAGATGACAGGATTTTCCCCCATAAGTTTCAGAGCATAACCGATATTGCCTGCGGTACCGCCGTAGTTTTCCGTCACGCCGTTTACCTGAAAGCAGACATTGAGACTATGAATTTTATCAGGCAGAATATGATCTGAAAATTTCTCCGAAAAATTCATAATGCGATCGTAGGCAAGGGACCCGGATACTATAATGTTTTTCATTGTATAAACCTTAAATGTTGAATTGAGAGAGTGGGTGTCAACGATGAAGGACAGTTTCTATTACTCACTTGAGAATTTCAACAATTAGTTTGCCTGAAAAAATAAAAAGCGATGGAGAGTAACCTTCACCAGCACCACATTTTCCCGATCAGGCTTTTGGTGTGTACCGGTGAACAATTATGATGGAGATGGAAATCATTTCTTGTGCGGTGATTGATCAAAAAATTTTATTGTGGTAAAAAACATTTTTGTTACATAAAACCATGCCAAGCTACACAAAACGGAAAATGCTTCATCAATGAATTCAGATTTTGTATACGATTCTCCTTGAGTTTTAGAAAGGAGTTTGTTACGCAAAGGAGGGACAGGCGCAGGAGTCCCGCCGTAGCCGGCGTAATCGAGTAAATGTATATTATCAATAACTTGTAGATATATGCATGTTTTCTGAAATGATGAGAGTTGCGTGTTCCAGGCAGATTTTCCCGGAGTTCGGAGAGAGGGAGTACGCACAAGGAGTGGCAATGAGTCAGGGGATTCCGGTCCAGAGGTCCATGGGCTGAATCTTAAACATAATCAAACCAAGGAGATGAGGATGAAAAAGCTGTCGTTGTTTGTCGCTGTGGCACTCGCAGTATTCACTTTTACCGCTGGAGCCGCGTTTTCCGCGGATACCCTCTCTGAAATCCAGAAGCGTGGAAAACTGAGAGTCGGGATGGAGCCGGGTTATATGCCTTTTGAGCTGACCAACCAGAAAGGAGAGATTATCGGTTTCGACGTGGATATGGCCAAAAGAATGGCTGCCGCCATGAAGGTTGAGCTGGAACTGGTCTCCACCGCCTGGGATGGTATCATTCCCGCGCTGCTCACCGGCAAGTTTGATATCATCATGTCGGGCATGACCCTTACCCAGGAAAGAAATCTGAGCGTAAATTTTGCCGATCCCTACATCCTCATCGGTCAGTCCATCCTGATCAAGAAGGAGCATGCGGATGCGGTGAAATCCTATACGGATCTGAACGATGCAAAATATACGGTAGCCTCCAAACTGGGAACAACCGGCGAGCAGGCGACTAAGAGGCTGATCGGCAACGCCAAGTATATTTCCTATGAAACCGAGCAGGAAGGCGTCATGGAACTTGTCAATGGCAAAATCGATGCCTTCATCTACGATCTTCCTTTCAATGCAATTGCCGTAAGCCAGAAAGGCCAGGGCAAAATTGTTCATCTGGCCGAACCTTTCACCAAAGAACCGCTGGCCTGGGCGATCCGCAAGGGCGATGTCGATTTTCTCAACTGGCTCAACAATTTTATGAGTCAGATCAAGTACGACGGAGTATATGATAAGATTTATCAAAAATGGTTCCAGGATGATGCCTGGTTGAAGGAAATCCAGTAAACCGGAAAGGATTGATACATTGAAAGCCACAAATGAAACGTGGCCCTGGAAAATCTTGCTGGCGGTTATCCTTCTTTTGGTAGCCGCCGGCACCTGGGGTGCGGTGCAACAGATTGACTACCAATGGCGCTGGAACAGAGTGCCGCAGTATTTTGCCTACGTCGCCGAAGAAGCACAGAAGACCCCCTTTGACGGCAAGGTTGTTGCCATTGTCGAAAAGGGTGAGAATGCACTTGTCACTGTAGCTTCCGAAGGTTCCGAGAAGGTTGAACTCACTGTCACCGACAACACCCTCAAGGTCTCCGAGGGTGAGGACCTGTTTGCCGGCGACACGGTCGGGTTTTCAAAAAGCTGGCGACTCGGTCCGCTGATGTTCGGGTTGTGGACCACCCTCTGGCTGTCTGCAGTATCCAGCGTATTCGGTTTATTTCTCGGCCTGATCACCGGCCTTGCCAGGGTATCGAAGAATTTCACCCTGCGGGGCATTGCGATTATCTATGTCGAATGTATTCGCGGCACACCGCTTCTTGTTCAGATTTTCATTGCCTACTTTTTCCTCGGAACCGTCTTTGATCTCAGCCGCAACGTCTGCGGAGTGGGCGCTCTGGCACTGTTTGCCGGGGCCTATGTCGCGGAAATTGTCCGCGCCGGAATTCAATCGATTTCGAAAGGCCAGACGGAGGCTGCACGGTCGCTGGGGATGACGAAATTCCAGACGATGTGGGATATTGTTCTGCCTCAGGCGTTCAAACGCATCCTGCCGCCCCTGTCCGGTCAGTTTATCAGCCTGATCAAGGACTCATCTCTTGTTTCAGTCATCGCGATTACCGATCTGACAAAATCGGGAAAGGAAATCATCACCTCCACCTTTGCCACTTTTGAGATCTGGATTGTTGTTGCCGCGATGTATCTCCTGGTGACCTCAATTCTGTCGCAACTTGTTTTCTATATGGAACGGAGGCTTGCCGTCAGTGATTAAAGCGGAAAACGTAGTAAAAATCTTCCCTGGACATTCGGGTGTGGTCAGGGCGGTGGATGGGGTCTCGACCGAAGTGGCCCGGGGCGAGGTTGTTGTCATTATCGGCCCTTCCGGTTCAGGAAAATCAACGTTTCTGCGCTGTATAAACGGCCTGGAAGCTTTTACCGAAGGACATATCATCATCGATGGTGTCGATCTTGCCGACAGGAAGACCAACATCAACAAGGTGCGGGCCGAAGTAGGCATGGTGTTTCAGCAATTTAACCTCTTCCCCCATAAGACGGTTCTGGAAAATCTCACTCTGGCCCAGTGTCGGGTGAGAAAACGCAGCAAAAAGGAAGCCGAGGAAAAAGGCCGTATGCTGCTTCGCAAGGTCGGTATTCACGAAAAAGCGGATGAGTACCCTTCCCGTCTCTCCGGAGGGCAGCAGCAGCGTGTGGCCATTGCCCGGGCTCTGGCGATGGACCCGAAGATTATGCTTTTTGACGAACCTACCTCGGCACTCGATCCGGAAATGGTCGGGGAAGTACTTGATGTCATGAAGCAGCTTGCCAGAGAGGGGATGACCATGATGGTCGTTACCCATGAAATGGGATTTGCCCGTGAGGTGGCCGACCGGGTCATCTTCATGGATGAGGGGAAGGTGGTTGAAGTGGGTACACCGGAGCACTTCTTTACCAGTCCCCGGGAGGAGAGGGCCAAACTTTTCCTCAAACAGGTTCTTTAAGTGAGAGTGCAGTACGATCTTTATATTTTATAGAAAGATTATTTATTTAATACATAACTACTAGGAAGAGGTGTCGGGATGCGAGTGTGGAAAGCGCTGCTGGCCGTAATGTTGCTGGGTGTTGCCGGTACAGCCTACGGTGCGGACAAGGAGATGAAAGTCGGTTTTGTGTACGTTTCCCCCATCGGGGATGCAGGGTATTCGTATTCTCATGATGTCGGACGGCAGGCCGTCGAGGCTATGCCGGGAGTGACGACCTCGTATGTCGAGGCGGTACCTGAAGGTCCGGACTCGGAGAGGGTCATCCTGAATATGGCCAGAAAGGGATTCGATGTAATTTTTGCCACCAGTTTCGGCTACATGGATCCGATGCTGAAGGTCGCCAAGCAATTCCCGGACACCACCTTCATGCATTGTTCCGGTTTTAAGATGGCTGACAACATGGGCAATTATTTTGGCCGTATGTATCAGCCAAGGTATCTTTCCGGGATGCTCGCCGGAGCCATGACCAAGGGCAATGTCCTCGGCTATGTTGCGGCATTTCCGATTCCGGAAGTCATCCGCGGCATCAACGCCTTCACTCTTGGTGCCCGGTCGGTAAATCCGGACGCAATCGTGCGGGTTGTCTGGACCAAAACCTGGTATGATCCGGCAACCGAGAAAGAAGCGGCAAAATCGCTGCTTGACGTCGGTGCCGACGTCATCGCCCAGCATCAGGATTCGCCGGGACCGCAGGAGGCTGCACAGGAGAAAGGTGTCTATTCGGTCGGCTATAATTCGAATATGGCCGCTTTTGCCCCCAAAGCCCATCTGACTGCGCCGGTGTGGAACTGGGGACCTTATTACACCAAAGTAGTCGAGGAAGTGCGCAACGGTACATGGAAACCGGAAGCGGCCTGGCCCGGAATGGCTGAAGGGGTTGTCGATCTGGCGCCGTTCGGCCCGATGGTTCCCCAGGATCTGCAAGATAAGGTAAATGCGGAAAAGGCGGCAATCATTGCCGGTACCCAGAAGATCTTTGTCGGACCGATCAAGGACCAGAAAGGTGAGGTGAAGATCGCGGAAGGAGTTGTCGCGACAGACGCCGAACTCCTTGGCATGACGTGGTTTGTTGAAGGCGTCGTCGGTACTACCGAATAATCAACCGCCCTGGCAACAGGGCCTATGAAATACCACCCTGATGCATTGGATGCGTGTTATCAAGAGACAGGAGCCCCTCGGTGTGGGGGGCTCCTGTCTTGTTTTATTTACGGCTCTGGCTCTTTCTCTGCTGCTGAGCTCCTTTCTTTTATATCTCGGAGGGACTTCACCCATTCAGGGAATGAAAGTGCTGTTTCAAGGCGCTTTCGGATCCCGGTGGGCTTTGGAAGACAGTGTTTTGAAAGCCATTCCGATTTTCCTGTGCGCTCTCGGGGTGGCTGTCGCCTTCCGTTTGAAGATCTGGAATATTGGCGCGGAAGGACAGTTTGCTCTCGGTGCAATCGGCGCAACATGGATTGCCTTGTCGTTTCCCGATTGGCCGAAAATTGTCCTTATCCCGGCAATGATCTGCCTGGCCATGGTTGCCGGCGGACTGTGGGGACTGATTCCGGCCATCCTCAGGCAAAAACTCAGAACCAATGAAATCATCGTCACCCTGATGATGAACTACATCGCTATTCTGATCCTCGATTACCTGGTGTACGGGGTGTGGAAGGATCCGACCAGCTTTGGTTTTCCGATGACACCGACTTTTTCAGAGCAGGCGATTGTCGGAAAGATCGGCGGTACCGCGATAAACTGGGGTTTGACGCATTGCCTTATTCTCGGCATCCTGTTCTGGATATTCTTCAGATTCACCCGGACCGGCTTTGAAATAAAGGCCAGCGGGGATAATGTCAGGGCGGCGCGGTATGCCGGATTGCCTTATGACAGGCTGGTGATGCTGGTCATGGTGCTGAGCGGCGCTCTTGCCGGGTGGGCCGGTTTTCTCGAGGCTTCGGCGACGGTGAATCGACTTCAGCCGAGTATCATGGTCGGCTACGGTTATACTGCAATCGTCGTCGCCTGGCTGGCAAGACTGCATCCTCTCAGTATCGGCATAGCCTCGATTCTTCTGGCCGGTCTGCGGGTCGGCGTCGAGAGCCTGCAACTCGACCTCCAGGTTCCTGCGGCATTCGGCGGCATTCTCGAGGGGCTGATACTTCTCACCGTCCTTGCCGGCGGTCTCTTCACCCACTACCGGCTGGTCTTTGGGAGGAAATAAATGACTGCTGAAATCATTATTGCCCTGCTGGCCGCCACGGTGCAATCCGGGACGCCTATCCTCTACGCCACGTTGGGCGAGATTTTCACCGAAAAATCCGGAGTGCTGAATCTTGGCGTGGAAGGGGCCATGATCCTGGGGGCACTTACCGGCTTTATCGTTGCCAGAACCACCGGCAGTCCGGCACTCGGTTTTTTTGCCGCCGGGCTGGTCGGTTCGCTCGCTACTGCCATTCACGGCGTGGTTTGTCTGTGGTTTCAAGGGAACCAGGTGGTTTCCGGGCTGGCCCTGACAATTCTCGGGGTGGGGCTCGCCAATTACCTCGGGTCCGGCTATGTCGGCATGTCGGCTCCCGGCTTCAATCCCCTGACCATTCCGGGGCTGGCCGATCTTCCCGCGATCGGTCCGATCTTTTTTCAACATGACCTGCTGGTATATTTGAGTTATCTTATTCCACCACTGATGTGGCTGTTTTTCGCCCGGACCCGTTTCGGCCTGGGGATGCGGGCTGCAGGAGAATATCCTGCTGCGGCCACCGCCGCAGGATTGAACGTGGTTGCCTATCGCTGGTTGGGGATACTGGTTGGCGGGTTTTTCATGGGCCTCGGCGGGGCATACCTGTCGCTTGCATACACCCATCTGTGGACCACCAACCTTACCGCAGGAAGAGGGTGGATTGCCGTGGCGCTGGTGATTTTTGCCTTCTGGCGGCCGGGCAGAGCGGTCTTCGGAGCCTACCTTTTCGGGGGAATCATGGCCATGCAGCTCCGTCTGCAGGCCTCGGGAACCCAGGTGCCTTCCTCGATATTGCTTATGCTCCCCTATGTCCTGACGGTTTTTGTGCTGGTTCTTTCCTCATGGCGGAAAGGGACCAGCGACCAGCCGGCGGCACTTGGCATCAATATAGAGCCGGCCGATTAAACAGAAGAGGCAGTACATATCCTTATTTTTAGAGAGGAAACATAATGTCGACAAATGCAACATATCGAAAAACCTACCCGATCTCCTGGGATCAGCTGCACCGTGATTCCAAGGCGCTCGCCTGGCGTCTGTTGAATATGGACTATTTCAAAGGGATCATAGCCATAACCAGGGGCGGTCTGGTTCCGGCTGCGATCATCGCAAGAGAACTCGATATCCATCTGGTCGATACCATCTGTATTTCCAGCTATGACTGGAAAGACAAGAAGGGCGATGCCGATATCCTGAAAAAATTCGACGGCAACGGCGAAGGCTGGCTGCTGGTCGACGATCTCGTCGATACCGGCCGCACCGCACAGCTTGTCCGGCAGATTGTCCCCAAGGCCCATTTTGCCACAGTCTATGCAAAACCTGCCGGGCGGCCCCAGGTCGATACGTATATCACCGAGGTGAGCCAGGATACCTGGATACTCTTTCCCTGGGATACCGAATCGCAGTTTGTCTCACCGCTTGCAGGTAAAGAGAGACCCTGAAAATGGTCGGAACACCGCCGCTTATCCGGTTGGAGGGAATCTCCAAATCCTTTGGTACGGTCCAGGCCAACCGGGACGTGTCCCTCACTATCGAGCAAGGAAAAGTTCTTGCCCTGCTCGGTGAGAACGGGGCCGGCAAATCGACGCTGATGTCGATTCTCGCCGGTCAGCTGCAGCCGGACAGCGGCGCTATCTTTCTGCAAGGCCGGCAGGTGACTCTTGCCTCCACGGAAAGAGCGATCAAGGCCGGAATCGGCATGGTCTATCAGCACTTCAAGCTGGTCGACGCCATGACCGTTGCCGAGAATATCTTTCTCGGACATCAGTCGGACATCTGGCTGAACTGGACGCGCATGCACCGGGAAGTCACGATGCTTGCCGAACAGTACGGGATGAATGTCAATCCTGCCGCGAGAATCGGCGATCTGTCGATGGGCGAGAGGCAGCAGGTCGAGATCCTGAAACTCCTGCACCGCAAGAGCACTATTCTTATTTTTGACGAACCGACCGCCGTTCTCACCCCCCATGAGGCCGAAAACCTTTTTGCGACCATGAAACTGATGACCGCAAGCGGCAAAGGAATCGTCTTTATCAGCCATAAGCTCGAAGAGGTTATGGCGATCGCCGATTCCATTGCCATCCTCAGACGCGGCCGGATAGTCGACACGATTGCGGCAGCCGATGTCGGTTCCGCCGCCGAACTCGCCGAACGGATGGTGGGACGGGAAGTTCTGCTGCAGGTGGACAGGGTGCCGCAGGAGCCGCGGCAGATCGTCCTTAAGGTGCATGATCTGCAGGATTCCGTCTTATCGAACGTCGACATGGAACTTCGCCAGGGTGAGATTCTGGGTCTTGTCGGCGTGGCCGGCAATGGCCAGAAACAACTGGTGGAAACCATCTGCGGCCTGCGAAAACCCGCTGCAGATAAAGTTCGCATCCTGGGGATGGAGTGGCGAAAGTTCTTTGCCGGGGCGGAATGGGAAAGGACGTTATCCTACATCCCGGAAGACCGGCAGGGGCTGGCCACATGCCAGGGCCTGACCCTGATCGACAACTTTCTCCTGACCACCCGGGGCGGGTTTGCACGGGGCCCATGGCTGATGCGGCATACAGCCGAGGAAAAAGCGGCCAGACTGATCGAAGAATTTGATATCCGGCCGCCGAACCTCTCAGCCTTTGCCTGGCAGCTATCCGGTGGCAATCTCCAGAAAATGGTGCTGGCCCGGGAGTTTTACCGCAAGCCCCGGTTGATTGTCGCCGAACAGCCGACCCAGGGCCTCGATATCGCAGCGGCCGAGGATGTCTGGAATCTGCTGCTGAAAGCCAGAGAGGCGGCCGGTATTCTGCTCGTAACCGGCGATCTTTCAGAGGCGCTGGCCCTCTCCGATCGCATCGGCGTGATGTATAATGGCAGAATAGTCGATCTTTTTCCCGTTGAGGACGAAGAGAAAGTAGCCCTTATCCCCCAGATGATGGCCGGACTCGGACCATGATATGGCAAGCTCTTTTTTCCCGAAAATAATTATCGGAATTATCGGTCTGGTCCTCATGGCTGTCCCGGTAATTGTGTTTCTGTTGATCCGGTCACGACGCGCGGTATCTATTGCCCTTGATGCCGCCAGGCATGAAAACATCGTTCTTGCCGAGAACGCGGGGAAGTTTAAGGAACTTTTCGACATGGCGCCTTACGGCTGTGCGGTGAACGATCTGCAGGGCCGGTTTCTTATGGTAAACAGGGAATTCTGTCGCCGGTTGAACATCCGTGAAGAGGATGTTATCGGCCATACCGGGTTTGAAATGGGTTTTTTCTCGGATGCCGAGGCGTGGGAAGAGGCCAAAGAGGAGATCGAGAAAACCGGGGAAATCACAGGCCGGGAGGTTATAGTCGGCTCGGCTCTGGGACCGGCACACGCCATCTATTCCGGCAGGATGGTTGATTTTGCCGGTGAACGGGTGGTAATGACGACGACTGTCGATATCACCGACAGGCGAAGGGCGGAGGAAGCCCTCCAGGCAAGTGAAGAAAGTTTTAACCGTTTGTTTCATTCCGCCCCGATTCCCATGGCATTCGCCTTCGATGTCGGTGGCTACCGGGCCACCACCTGGAATGAAAGCTGGTACCGGACCTTTGGCTACAGCAGGGAAGAGGCTGACGGCAGGAGCGGCCTGGATATCGGTCTTTGGGTCGATCCGGAGGATCGCCGCCGATTTCTGACAAGCGTCCTGCAGCAGAATGTCGTTACCAGACTTGAAGTGCCGTTGCGCTGTAAAGACGGATCGCTTCGAAACTGCGAGGTGTATGGTCGTTTTATCGGCAAGCCGGGCCACCAGATCCTGGTGGCCGCCTACCATGATGTAACCGAGCGAATACGGGCCGAGGAGGAGCGCCAAAAGCTCCAGGGCCAGCTGGCTCAGTCGCAGAAGCTGGAGTCTATCGGCCAGCTGGCCGGTGGAGTGGCACATGACTACAATAACATGCTGGGGGTGATCCTCGGGCATGTCGAACTGGCCCTGTTAAAAGCCGGTTCGGAACATCCTCTGGCCATACATCTTCGGGAAATTCAAAAGAGCGCCAAGCGATCGGCGGAGCTCACTCAGCAGCTGCTTGCTTTTGCCAGGCGTCAGACCATAGCCCCTGTTGTCCAGGACCTCAATACTGCGGTAGCAGATACCCTGCAGATGCTGTGCTGGCTGATCGGCGAAAATATAGAGCTGAAGTGGCATCCCGGCAAAGGATCTTTCCCGGTGAAGATCGATCCCAGCCAGCTCGATCAGATGATGGTTAATCTGTGTGTCAATGCCCGTGATGCAATCAGTGGTGCAGGACAAATTACTATCGAGACTGAAATGATTTCCCTGGACGCTGCTAAGTGTGCGGCAAGTTCATTCATGAAGCCCGGAGACTATGTATTGCTGACAGTCGGCGACAACGGCTGTGGAATCGATAAAGAGACCAAGGCAAAAATATTCGAACCCTTTTTTACCACCAAGGGGCTTGGGCAGGGGACAGGGCTCGGTTTGGCCACAGTCTACGGTATAGTCAAACAGAATAACGGGTACATCAATGTCGACAGCGAGCCCGGACAAGGGACTCTCTTTCAGATATATCTGCCTCGGTGCGACGGTGCCGAAAAGGTGACGAGAGCGGTGGATGAGCCGCGGGGCGTGGCAGGGAACGGCGAAATAATCCTTCTGGTGGAAGATGAGGCGGCCCTTCTGGCGATTAATACCACCATGCTGGAGGATCTGGGCTATAGAGTACTCCCTGCAGGAACGCCCAACGAGGCAATTCGCCTGGCTGAGGTCAACCAGGGCGTTATCGATTTACTGATGACCGACGTTGTCATGCCCGAAATGAACGGGCGTGAGTTGGAACGGCGTATTCGCCTGGTAAACCCGGATATCAGGTGCCTGTTCATGTCCGGGTATACCTCTGACGTTATTTCCCATCATGGTGTTCTTGAAGAGGGGGTAAGTTTTATTCAGAAACCGTTTGCCATGAAAAATCTGGCAGTGAAGGTCGGCGAGGCCCTTGGCAGAAAGGATCAATGAGGGAAACCTCGAAGAGAGACTCACACGTTCAATGAATTCCAGGGGGTGGGGCGGGCAGCCACTCAAGGATCCGGCCCTGGCCGTAAGAAAATTTGATTATGTATTCCGCAAAATAATAATCGAGATCGCCTTCCGGCGGACCACTGTAGCTGGCGAGGAACATCTCCGCCATTGACATGATAATTTCTTTGTTCGGCCCGGCAACCACCATGTTGTCGATGGTATGTTCGCCGAGAGTATTGACAATAAATCTGACCATAGTGCCTCACCGAAAGTATATTGAGGGTTTTGAGGAACTTTAAGTTTTCAGGCAATAAGATCGATCCCGCTCAATTCCGATTTCTCGGCCAACTCTTTAAGGTGCGCTCGCTGGACTGTTGCAACTATCGATTCTATTACGGCTGCCATGGTTCGGGTCTGGAGATCGAATTCGACACCACAGACATATTCGATCCCGCTTTTTTTTCTGATTCTGCTGAGATGTTTTACGGTTCCGCCAATGCTTGCCCGAAGTTCATCATCCAGATAGAGCTTGGTCAAATAGGGGTCGTTGATTTTGAACATCTTCTGGTTATCTTTTGAAACAGAAAACGACATGCCCTTGACACTGATATCGACAGGCGCGGCGACCAGATCGGGCGACTCTTCATCGGCCGCAATAGACATGACAAAATTCAGGTTTTCAGGCACTTTTGCTCGGAATTCCCGGGCATTTCGCACTAGTCTGGCAAGGACCGGGAAGGCGAGGCGCAGAACCGGGATGTCCTGAACCTTGGCTAATTCTTCAAAACTTGAACCCATTTCAACGGCAAAGGTGCTGGTAAACATTCGTATGACGATAAAGCGGGAATGGCGCAGATGGAGGTTGCCGAGGCCAGGTTCGAGAGGAAGGGTGACAATATGGCTCAGGTCGGTTAAATATTCACCCTGTTCATAATCCGGCTGGACAAAGACTGCTTCTCCATCGACTTCGTCTTCAATGAGGTCCGGGAGATCGTCCTTGAGCCTTGAGAAGTAAACCCTGGGCATGCCGTCGAGTTCCACCTCAAGCACTTTCTCGTCAAACAGTGCTGTCTGCAGGTAAGGCAGGATTTTTTCCTTATCGGTTATAATTTCACCGTTGTTCAATGCCGTTTCCAGGATTTCGTCGGAAAAGATCTCGCCGGGGAAGAAATGCTGCAACTGCCTTTTGATTTCTTCTGTCATTGGCCTGTTGAACAAGAGAGATTGATACCGGATACGTTTGTAAACCGAAGGACCATTAGTATGAAGCCTATCATAACTTACAAAAAAGTGAAGAAGTGCTTTGTTGGCGCTTGCCAATCACTCAGGACTGCCCAAAATTCGCCGGGCAGTATCGAATATATACACTTTTTCCTGAAGAGATCATTGTTTTTTTGGATCATGAGTGAGCCCTTTTTCCGGGAAAAGTATTTTAACCGTCAGCCATAATCAGGAATGAAAAGCCAAAATGAAACAACTCAATACCCCTCGAATGGATCAATGCATCGGCTGCCACTCGTGTTCTCTCGCCTGCGCGCGTCAAATATATAAGAAAATTTCGTGGGATACCGCAGGAATCCGCATCCATTCCACCGGCGGTCTGTCGACTGGTTTTGCTGCGGCGAGGTGCCTGGCCTGCGATCCGGCCCCCTGTGCCGAAGTCTGTCCGACCGGAGCCTATTCCCGGCGTCCCGGTGGCGGAGTTATCGTCAAACAAGTCCTTTGCATCCAGTGTGGAAAATGTGTGGAGGTTTGCCCTTTAGATGCGATCTATCAGGATCGGAGCGGCAGGGTCTATGTTTGTATCCACTGTGGACACTGCGTTCAATTCTGTCCGCAGGATTGTCTGGAGATGGTTGAGAACGGCAGTGCCCAGGAGGTGTCCATATGATAAGGGAAGAGTTTCGGGTCCTCCTGGTCGATGTCTCGACGGGCAAGGGTAAGATCGTCCTCCTCGGCGGCCGTAATGCGGTCGCCGGCGGAAGTGGCCTGGCTGCACTCCTTTTTTCCAAATACGGCCATCCGGGACTTGCCTGGAACGACGAGGCGCAGCCGCTGATTTTTGCCATCGGGCCTCTGACCGGCTACTTCCCGCTGATGAGCAAGATGGTCTGCTCGTTCAAGTCCAATTATCATAACGAGTATACCGAGAGCCATGCCGGGGGGCGGGCGGCACTTTCTCTGCGGTTTGCCGATCTCGACGCGCTGGTGATCAGCGGTCGGGCAAAGCGGCTTTCATGCCTCAGCATCGGTGCAAACCATCTGGAGGTAAAAGATGCCTCCTTCCTGAAAGGGATGGATGCCGAACGTTCCGGTAAACTTATCCGCCGGATGTTCAAGGACAGCAGCGGACACAGGTCGATTCTGCGGATAGGGCCCGCCGGCGAAGAGGGACTGGCAATGGCCTGTATCAATGTTGATACATACCGTCATTTTGGCCGGATGGGTGGTGGTGCGGCGATGGGAGCCAAGAAACTCAAGGCGATCGTCATCCATGGCGACACCGATTTCAATCTACCGGCCGGTAAGGGATATGCAGCCAAATACAAGGAGATGTATAAGGCGGTAACCTCAACCGATATGATGCGAAAGTATCATAATTTAGGCACCCCGGCAAACCTGCAGACCCTGAACGATATTTCTTCCCTGCCCTGGAATAACCTGCAGCAGACCAGCGATCCCCGGATAACATCAATTGACGGAGGGGCCTTTGCCGATGAAACTTTGCTCAGAAACGGCGCCTGTTCGGGCTGTCCGGTAGGGTGTATTCATATCGGCTATATCCGGGAAAAAACTGCGGCAGACAACCGTTATCACTATCACCAGGTAGCCTACGACTATGAACCGATTTTTGCCGCCGGAACCATGCTGGGGGTAACCAAACCCTTTGATGTCCTGCGCATTCTCGATGTCATGGAAAAGGTGGGGCTGGACGCCATGTCCGGCGGCGTTGCCCTTGCCTGGGCAACGGAAGCAACCGGACAGGGACTTGTTTCGGTAGCTGAGACTCTCGTTCCTCTCAGTTTTGGCGATGCCGACGCTTACCGGCAGGCGGCAAACCATTTGGGCCGAGGGAGCAACGAATTTTATCGGCTCCTGGGCCAGGGCACCCTCAAGGCGGCCGAAGTGTACGGGGGTGGAGATTTTGCCTGCGTGCTCGGTCAGGAAATGGCCGGCTATGCCACCGGAGAGTTGTTTTTTGCCGCCCAGACTCTCGGTTTTCGCCATTCGCATCTGGATACCGGCGCATACAGCTACGATCAGAAAGACAACAGCCGGGACATCGGCAAAGCGGTCGACTTCCTGATGGCCGATGAGCCTGGACGGGCCTTTCTCACCTCCATGGTCGGTTGTTTATTTGCCAGATCGGTTTACTCGGAGGATCAGTTGGCGGAATGCCTTGATGTGGTGGGTTTTCATACTCTTGCAGCAAATATTCCGGAAACTTCCGAAAGCATCAGGCAATTGCGCTGGAAGGTCAGGGCACAAACCGGATTCAAGCCCGAGAATTTCAGTATTCCCAAACGCTTTTATCAGGTCAAGACATGGAAGGGGCAGATTGACGGCAGCTATCTCAACAGCTTAAAGGAAGAGTATGGCCGGCGGATCATGGCGCTTATCGGGGTAGATGAACAGCCGGAATAACTCCTTCTCCTGCAGGAGGCTGTCCGAGAATGCCCTTTTCCCCCATATCTTTGTTAAACTCGAAAAAATTATCCTCGGAATATTAAATATATGCCTCCGGTAATTTTTTCGAGTTTGCCTCGATCTGTGAGAAAATTGCTATTCTCGGACAACCTCCTGGCCGCCTCTCGACAAGGCGGATCTCGGTAGTCCGGGAATCCGCCTTGTTTGTATTGTGGAGAAATTACAGCAGATCGGCGATGGCTTCTCGTTCCGAAACCAGTTCCTGTTCCGTTGCCGTCATCATTTTTCTGGCAAATTCGCTTACTTCCAGGCCTTTAACTTCCTTCCATTCGCCATTTTCACAGGTGATCGGGAAGGAGTACATGATATTTTGATCGATACCGTAGCTGTTGCCGGCACTGAATACACCCATGCTGACCCAGTCGCCGTTCGAACCGAGAGCCCAGTCACGCATATGATCGATGGCGGCGGAAGCGGCGGAAGCGGCACTGGAAGCACCACGGGCTTTGATGATTGCCGCACCGCGCTGCTGGACGGTCGGAATGAATTCTTTCACATACCAGTCGTTGTCGACTTTCTCTTTAACGGCAGCGCCATCAACTTTTGCATAGCTGATGTCGGGAAACTGGGTGGCTGAATGGTTGCCCCATACCACCATCTTTTCTACCTTGGTGGAATGGCTGGCGGTTTTTGCAGCTATCTGAGACAGGGAGCGGTTATGGTCGAGGCGCATCATCGCGGTGAAGTTCCGGGGGTTGAGATCCGGGGCGTTTTTCATGGCGATAAGAGCGTTGGTATTGGCCGGATTACCTACAACCAGGACTTTTACATTGCGACTTGCGTGGTCGTTGAGAGCCTTGCCTTGAACAGTGAAGATCGCACCGTTGGCCTTGAGAAGGTCGGAACGTTCCATGCCGGGACCACGAGGTCTGGAGCCGACGAGGAGGGCGAAATCGACATCTTTGAAGGCGATGTTTGGATCATCGGTGGCGACAATGCCTGCGACCAGCGGGAAAGCACAGTCATTCAGTTCCATGACCACACCCTCGAGGGCTTTCATGGCCGGTGGAATCTCGAGAAGCTGAAGTATGACCGGCTGGTCTTTTCCTAGCATATCTCCGGCTGCGACACGGAAAATAAGGGAGTAGCTGATCTGACCGGCTGCACCGGTAATTGCGACACGTACTGGGGTTTTCATTTGGTCCTCCTGGAAAGAGTTTGAGATTGTATCACAAAAACATCTCCTTATGAAAAGGCATAGCCAAGATACCATAATGTTTGTAAGGAATCTAGCGCAAGCGGCAAATGAGGAGGTATTTTCGTATCAGTAGTGCTGATAGCAAGTATAACTCAATAAAACATTGTGATTCTCTAGGCTTTTCATTAAAAATCACCGCCATTTATTTAAATATTATAAATATTTCTGGCCGACAAAAAAACCTGTCATGGGCTGTTATTTGCCCGGTAACTTGTGCTATTCTCATTCTAGGGAATAAAAAGAAGAAATTTTCTCGGAGCACAAGCAATACCATGGCAGAAACGGAAAAGTCGGATACAGGCCAGGACAGCGGGAAAGGTTTTCGCTGGAAACCGGACAGAGGTGTTCTGTATGGGATTCGAGAAAAACTTATTATAATCTTTATTGTCATAAAAGTCCTTCCGCTTATCGCCATTGCGCTCTTTGCCGCCCGGCAGATTGCATTTTTAGGCAATACCGTCAAACAGCAATCGGAGCAGATGGTCGGGGACACCCGGGAACTGGTAACCGAAATCGGCACACTGGCTTCCGAGAGTTCGATCCGGGCTCTTGATCTGAAAGCCCGGGAGAGCATTGAACGACTCACCACCGACACCGCCATGGGTGTGGCGAGTTTTCTCTATGATCGCGACGGCGATATTCTTCTTGCCGCCCAACTTGCCGCAAATGAATCTGTTTATCGGCAATTTCTTGCCATTCGCACAAAAGCAGTGATCCGGCACCGCGACTGGCGGCTCAGTGAGGATGGGACTCGCTGGCTTCCCCCTGAGCCCGTACCGGCAATCGACCATGATGTCCAGGCCTCGGTGCCGGATAATAAAAAGGATTTTCATTACCGGCGGCCGCAACATTTTCCCGGGGCAGGATTGCAGCCGCTTTATCACGAGATGACCTTTGTCGATCTCGAAGGTCACGAGAATATCAAGGTTTCTGCAACCGACCTGCTGGCCACTCGCAAAAGCGATGTTTCCCGGAAGGAAAACACCTGGTGTCGGGCCGAGACATATTTTGCCGAACTGGCGGATCTGAAGCAGGGTGAAATCTATGTTTCCAGGGTAATCGGCCCCTATGTGTCATCGGACCTTATTGGTCCCTATACTCCGGAGCGGGCAAAGAAGGGCAATAAGCCCTTTGCCCCGGAAAAATCGGGATACGCCGGCAAGGAAAATCCGGCGGGAGAGCGATTTCAGGGAATTATCCGCTGGGCAACCCCGGTTTTTAAAGATGACAGGAAGATCGGCTATGTCACCCTGGCTCTCGATCATAGCCATATCATGGAGTTTACCGACCATATTGTCCCGACAGAGGAGCGTTATTCGGATATTTCCGATGCCGGATCGGGAAATTATGCTTTCATGTGGGATTATGCCGGCCGCAATATCAGCCATCCGAGAGACTATTTCATCGTCGGGTACGACCCCGAGACCGGAGAGCAGGCAGTTCCCTGGCTCAGTTCCGAACTTTATGAACTGTGGCTGGAGTCAGGACAGTCATTTACCGCATTCGAACAGGCCGCCCCACGGTTTCAGGAGCAGTCTCTGAGCAAAAAACCGGCAATGCCGCTCACCGAGGCGGGGTTCTTGGGACTTGATTGCCGGTATCTCAATTTTGCCCCGCAGTGCAGTGGTTGGGATAACCTGACCCGGTACGGCGGTTCCGGATCTTTTGTCATCTTCTGGAGTAATCTCTGGAAACTGACGACAGCCGCGACCATTCCCTATTATACCGGCATGTATAAAGAGAGTCCGAGAGGATTCGGCTTTGTGACAATAGGGGCGAATGTCGACGAATTTCACAGTTCGGCAACGGAAACAGCGGCGCGGATTCATGCCACCACCCGTGAGTATGAAACAGGTCTCGACCGGAAAAAAGAAGAGACTCTGGCACTTCTCGACCGGCTGCTGGGCTCGACGCTTGAAAATCTCACGGTATCTACCGCGATAATGGTGGTCCTGGTTATTTGTATTGCGTTCTGGATGGCCTCTGTTTTTACCGGTAAGATCACGACGATCATCAGCGGCATCAAGCTTTTTCAATCGGGAAAATTCCAGAGTCGGCTCAAGACGGCCAGCAATGACGAACTCGGACAGCTCGCCGGGGCGTTCAACGAGATGGCCGACTATATTCAGGAGTCAGTGGCTGAAATCAGCGAGGCAAAGGATCGCGCCGAGGAATCGGATAAGGCAAAAAGCCTGTTTCTGGCTAATATGTCCCATGAGATTCGAACACCGATGAACGCCATAATCGGCATGAGCAGACTGGCACTCGAAAAAAGCGAGAATGACGAGCAGCGGAGACTGCTCGATTCGGTCAAAACCTCAGCCGATTCCCTTTTGGCGGTGGTCAACGATATCCTCGATTTTTCCAAGATCGAGGCCGGCCAGCTCGATCTGGAGAACCATCCCTTCTCCCTGCATAAGCTGGTGCAATCGACAATAAAATCAATCTCCGTGCTCGCCGAACATAAAGACATAGAGGTTGGCTACGGTATTGCCGAAAACGTCCCGGAATTTGTCCGGGGAGATCATATGCGTCTGCGCCAGATCCTCCTCAATCTTCTTGGTAACGCGGTGAAATTTACCAAACGGGGGCTGGTAAGTCTCGAGATACGAAATCCAGGCAGTGAGACCGGAGGAGTCGTCCTTTGCTTTACAGTTCGGGATACCGGCATTGGAATTCCTCCGGAACACCTGGAGATGATTTTCGACAGGTTTTCGCAGAGCGATCTTTCGATCTCACGGAAGCATCAGGGGGCAGGGCTCGGACTGGCAATCAGCAGAAAACTCTGCCGCATGATGGGCGGAGACATCAAAGTGGAAAGTGAAGTAGGTAGGGGAAGTACTTTTACCTTTGATGTGTTTTTCGACCTTCCTGCAGGTGACGAATGTGCAGGTATCGAAAGCGAACAGGTCGGACAGGATGGCGAAATCCATTCATTGCATATTCTGCTGGTCGAGGATAATGAAGCGAATCGAGACCTTGCCAGGATGGTGCTGGAAAATGAGAATCTCAGGGTGACCATGGCGGAGAGCGGCGTCGACGCCCTGCGGAAACTCGTTGCCGAAAGGTTCGATACGGTTCTCATGGATATTCAGATGCCGGAGATGGATGGCTTTACCGCGACCCGGATCATTCGACAGTGTGAAACCGGAGAACATCTGACATACAGGATTCCCGAAGATATTGAACGACCTCTCCGGGACAGGCTTTATGGCCGGCATCAGCCGATAGTTGCCTTGACCGCCCATGCCATGCGCGGTGACAAGGAAAAGTGTATTACCGCGGGAATGGACGATTATTTGACCAAGCCGTTTATTCCGGAGCAGGTCATGGCCGCCCTCAGACGTTGTGCCGGCCTGCAGGAGAAATCACACCCTCCTCTAATCGATCATATCCTCGCGGCAGAAGACCGTAAGGGCCTTTACGAGAGGGCAAGATCAAATCTTCAATCGGCCTATGGGCTGGATAAGGAGAAGATCGACGGTCTGCTGGCCACGACAGTCGTTGCGATCAAGAAGGATTTTGAAAATCTTCAACGTGCCGTTCATCAACAGGACAGAGATCAGGTCCGGGCGGTTTCTCATACCATGAAAGGGGTTCTCCTGAATCTCAGGCTCATGGAAGAAGCTGCGCTTGCGGAAAAACTTCAGCATATCGGTGAGCAAGGGGATATAGATGCGGCACCTCTGCTGGTCGAAACCCTGCACAACGCGCTCAGGGAATTCATGGCGTAGCCGGCGGCTTGCGTAGGTCTTCCTTCATCAGTTTATAATTGATGCTGTCGACGAGCGCCTGCCAGCTGGCCTCTATGATGTTGACCGAGACGCCGACAGTGCCCCAGCTCGAATGGCGATCCTTGCTTTCCACCAGAACCCGAACCCTGGCCTCTGTGCCGTGTTCTCCGGAAAGAACGCGGACTTTATAGTCGGTGAGTTCCATTTCTGCAAGACATGGATAAAACTGGGTAAGGGCCTTGCGGATGGCGCTGTCCAAGGCGTTGACCGGACCGTCTCCCATCGCCGCGGTATGGACCTCGCTGCCGCCGATAAAGAGCCGGATGGTAGCTTCAGTGAGAGGAGGTTTGTCCATCTGGTATTTATGGTTCATCACCCTGAAGCTCTCGAACTTAAAGTAGTTCCGCTGCAGGCCCATGGCCCTGCGCATCAGCAGTTCGAAACTGGCCTCGGCCCCTTCATACTGGTAGCCCGCGTTTTCAAGAGTTTTCAGTTCTGCGATAATCGTCGGCAGCAGCGGGTCGTCGGGCGCGAGCTTTAAATCCCACTGTTTTGCCTTGTGGAGAATGTTGGCGCGGCCCGACTGATCGGAGATAAGGATGCGGCGAATATTGCCGACTTTATCGGGGGCGATATGCTCGTAGGTGAGCGGGTTGTGCTTCACCGCGCTGACGTGGATGCCGCCCTTATGGGCAAAAGCGGATTCGCCGACATAGGCCTGGTACCGGTTGTGAGGGAGGTTAGCCAATTCGTTGACGAGTCGGGAGGTGGTGTACAGGGTGTCGATATTTTTTCGTACTTCGCATTCGACCCCCATCTTGAAAACCAGCGCAGGGATTATGGAGGTGAGGTTGGCGTTGCCGCATCTTTCGCCAAAGCCGTTGATGGTTCCCTGAATTTGTCTGACTTTGGTCTCGGAGACGGCAATGAGGGCGTTGGCAACGGCAGTTTCCGAGTCGTTATGCGAATGAATGCCGAGATGGACGGTCTTGAATCTCTCTGCCAGATATTCCTGGACCCGTCTGATTATCTGCGGGATCTCGTGGGGCAGCGTGCCGCCGTTTGTGTCGCAGAGAATGATGGTTTCGGCTCCGCCGTTGACGGCACTTTCAAGGGTAGAAAGAGCGTAGTCTTCGTTGTTCTTGAAGCCGTCGAAGAAATGTTCGGCATCGTAAAAAAGATGCTCGACATAGGGGCGCAGGAAGGCCAGAGTGTCTTCAATCAGCAGCAGATTGTCTTCAAGCTCGATATGGAGTGCATCCCGCACGTGAATATCCCAGCTTTTTCCGAAGATCGTCACGGCGGGGGTCTTGGCATTGAGGAGGGCGATGAGGTTGGGGTCCTGCTCCGGCCTGTTCCTGAAATGACGGGTCGAGCCGAAGGCTGCAAGCTTGGCATGTTTCAGCACGATAGTCTGCATCCGTTCGAAATATTCAACGGAGACAGGATTTGATCCCGGCCAGCCGCCTTCGATATAGTCAATGCCCAGCTCATCGAGTGCCATGGTAATGCGGATTTTATCCTCAACGGAAAGATTGAAATTCTCTGCCTGTGTTCCGTCGCGGAGGGTGGTGTCGTAAAGCTCGATGAAATGGGCCATGTTTTTCCTTCTTCTCAGATATGAAAGGGGCCGGGAGCGCAGAGCGCGCCGTCGGAGTTGGCTTTTCTGCCACAATTGCCGCAGATGAAGGTTGGATTTACCTCAAGTTTTTCGATCTCCTTGGTTTTGCCTGCTTTTGTCAGTTCGCATATATGCATTGTGTGATTGTCCGGATTGGTGCACAGATTGTCGATATTGATGAGACGGTCACTCATGGAGTTATCCTTTTTGAGGTTCTTGTGGTGCTGCTGTCCGGTATGACCAAAGTACATCCTCGGACGCTTTGGGAGTTCTTTTCCCGAAGATGCCGAATATAACAATTCTGCAGATCTAGAGCAACACCTGATGGAAACCTGACGTGGCAGGTGGCGAGAGAAAAGCTTCGGCTCGGAAATAAATAACATTGGTCGTACCAAAATGTCCGGGTGAAACAGGTTGGGTAAGAAAAAACTTGATGCTGCGAAGTATCTTTGCTAAACGATAAAAAAAACGGCATAGCAGGCAAAATCTTAAGTCCGAAAATGAGTGGTCGAGAGCCGAAATAATGGTAAAGGTAATACCAATAAATTGGTATACTGACAGCGTGTCGGCGAAAAGCCGGCTTAATCTTGCTTAAAATCTTGATTTTTTACTATAACGTACTGTTGAAAAAGGTTATTTTAACTTGAGTCAGGTGGTTTTGCAGTGCAACTTTATGGTTTTTTCATAACCAGCCAGGCCGGCAGCGGCCTCTGGAGTTAAAAAACAGATTTTAAATAGGAATCATGAATCTTAAACCAATTAAACCAAAACGCATTTCAGATCAGGTCTTTGAACAGATACGAGAATTGATTTACAAGGGTGAGTTCAAGCCGGGGCAGCAGATTCTTCCCGAAAGGGAATTGGCAATGTCCATGGCGGTAAGCCGGACCTCGGTGCGAAACGCCATCAACAAACTTGTCACCCTGGGTTTGCTTGAGCATCGGCAGGGGCAGGGGACTTTTGTAAGCTCGCCGGAAAACAGAGAGGGAAACCCTTTGGCCGCCGTTATGGCAATCGATGAGGCAACGCTTGACGACCTGCTTGAGGTGCGTCTGGGGCTGGAGTGTAACGCGGCAATGCTGGCGGCATTGAGGGCAACCGATACCGATCTCAAAGCCATGAAAAAAAGTCTGGAAGAAATGGCCGAGGATCTTGCGGCAACGGATAAAATCGGCACCGGGCCCGATACCGCATTTCATATGGCCGTGACATTTTCAACGAAAAATCCGGTACTGATCCATCTCATGCGAAATTTTTACGATTTTCTTTTTGTCGGAATAAAGAAGAATCTCACCCACATGTATATGGATCGGAAGGCTCTTGAGGATGTGATCGTTCATCATCGGGCCGTCTACGATGCCATTGTGCGGCGGTCCCCCCAGGACGCCCATGATGCCATGCGTACCCATATCAGATATGTTCAGGAGTATTTTCGCGCCCGCTGAGGCATTCCCCTTTATCCTCCCTGCTGTTTTACTTAAAGCCGTATAAATCCGGGAAAATAGCAAGTGACATCAGCACCAGTGCCTGGATGAAGATAAACGGCAGGACGCCTTTATAGAGATCGACTGTACGTACCTCCGGCGGGCAGACTCCCTTGAGGTAAAAGAGCGAAAACCCGAAAGGAGGGGTCAGAAACGAGGTCTGCAGGTTCATGGCGATCAGGATGGCAAACCATAAAGGATCCAGTCCGATAATGTGAGCGATGGGCAGGAGGATGGGGACGACGATATAGGAGATCTCGATAAAATCGATAAAAAAGCCAAGGACGAATATCGTCAGCATGGCCAGAAACAGGAAGGTCCATTTCTGACCGGGCAGATTGGTCAGGACGTCTTCGACGATATAATCGGCGCCGCTGTAGACAAAGACCATGGAAAAGGCGGTAGCGCCGATCAGAATGGCAAAGACCATGGCAGTTATCTTGACCGTCTCCAGCGCCGAGTCTTCGACGATGCGCCAGCTTAGTTTCCGGTACATGGCGGCCAAAATCATGGCTCCGATACTGCCTACCGAGGCGGATTCGGTCGGAGTTGCGATGCCGGCGAAGATCGAGCCCAGGACCAGAACGATCAGGGTCATCGGCGGGACAATGGCAAGAAGAGCTTTGGTGAGATTGCCGGTCCGGGTGCCTTCACTCACGGGCAGGGCTGGTGCTGCATCTTTTTTTATTACCGCCCAGATGAGGATGTAGATGATATAAAAGACCACCAGGGTCAGACCGGGCCATACTGCAGCCTGAAAAAGGTCGCCGACCGGTAGCTGAAAAACGTCGCCGAGGATGATAAGGACGATTGAAGGCGGAATGATCTGGCCTAACGTGCCGGAAGCGCAGATTGTGCCCGTCGCAAGCTTTTTGGAGTAACCGTATTTCAGCATCACCGGCAAAGAGATGACGCCCATGGCCACCACCGATGCGCCGACCACCCCGGTCGAAGCGGCAAGCATGGTCCCGACCAGAACGGTACTCACCGCGACTCCCCCGCGGATCCTGCCGAACAGGGTTCCCATAGCTTCCAGCAGTTTTTCCGCAAGTGCCGATTTCTGCAGGACGATGCCCATGAAAATGAAGAGAGGGATGGCCATCAGAATGGTGTTATTCATGATGGAGTACACCCGGAAAGGCATCATCGAAAACATCTGATAGAATTCTTTTGAAATGGCAGCCACACTCAGATCCGGCATGAGCTCGATGATCGCCGCCAAGATCCCGAAGAAGATAGATACCGAACCGAAGGTAAAGGCGACCGGGTAACCGATGGAGAGCAGTATGAGAGCCGCAAAGAACATGACGATGCCGATCATTTGCTCACCTCCGCCCGGACCTTTTGTCCTGTGACTTTTTCATCTTCTGATTTTCTTAAAAGATTGAGGTTCTGGACGACGTAACCAAAAGCCGTGAAGATCAACAGCAGAAAGGATAAAGGAATCATGCCTTTTATCAGATAACGATAGGGCAGCCCGCCAGGGTCTTCGGAAATCTCGCCTATCTGATAGGAGTCATTGACAAAATCGAAAGAACCGAAAAGAACGAGCAGGGCAAGGGGCAACAGGAAAAAGATGGTGCCGATAATGTTTATCAGTGCTTTTCGGCGCACAGGGAAACGATCGTAGAGGAAATCGACCCGGACATGCGCTTCATCGAGGAGAGAAACGGAAACGCCAAAGAGAATGACGATGGAAAACAGATGCCATTCCATTTCCTGCATCGCGACCGAACTGTTTCGGAAAGAATAGCGCATGACAACATCAAAAAAGACGTTGACCGTCATCAGCAGAAAAACGATGGAAAGTACTTTCCCCCAGAAGCGGTTCAATTGGCGATAAAATCTTTCTATACGATCCAGCATGGTGGCACTCCTTCCTCTCCTCCGGCCTGAAAGCCCGGATTATTTCTCGTTCTATTCATTTGTTAAAGCAAGTTCCCGTCAGGAGCCGGTCAATCGCCCCAACATGGCACGCATGGCTGGTGTTGTAAATTAAAAAAACCGTCCATCCACATTTAGCGGTGAATGGACGGTGCAATCGGTGGGTCCTCTCCGGCAGCTTATTCGCTCACTTTATCGGCAGTTTCGAGATAATGCTGGGTCGATATTTTGGTCCATGCGCGGGCCTTTTTCAAGTAGGCCTTCTGGGACTCATATACCTCTTTGAATTCGGCATTTTCGGCGGCGTATGCTTCCATGACCTCGTCATTGGCCTTCTTCATTGCCTTGAGGACCTCATCCGGGAAGACCATTACCTTGATATTCGGAAATTCTTTCTTCATCTCTGCCCATGCCTTGGCACTGGAATCGTAATTTTCAGCGAACATATCGGCATTCACAGCCTGGATGGCGGTCTTCAGGATAACCTGGTAGTCGGACGGCAGTTTATCGAATTCCTTCTTGTTGATAATAAACTGCATATCGGAAGCAGGCTCATGCCATCCGGCATAGTAATAAGGGGCAATCTTGTGGAAACCCATCTTGATGTCCATGCCGGGACCGACCCACTCGAGCGCATCGACGGTGCCGCGGTCAAGGGCGGTATAAAGTTCGCCCGAGGGAATGTTGGTGACGTTTACGCCAAGTTTGGCGAATACCTCCCCGGCGAGTCCGGGGATACGCATTTTCAGGCCTTTCAAGTCCTCAAGCGATTTGATCTCCTTGCGGAACCAGCCACCCATCTGGACCCCTGTATTGCCGCCGGGGAAGGAATAGACATCGAATTTATCGTAGACTTTCTGCTGCAGTTTCATGCCGTCGTCGTAGTAGAGCCAGGCCATCTGTTCATCGGAGGTCATGCCGAAGGGCACGGTGGTAAAGAAAACGGTGGTGATGTCCTTGCCCTTCCAGTAATAGGAGGCGGTGTGACCCATCTCGAACTGGCCGCCCTTCACCGTATCGAGAATCCCGAGAGGAGCTTTGTGTTTTTCGGCCCCTTCAACCCTGATTTCAAAGTTGCCGTTGGTCATGTCGCTCACCATCTTGGCAAGTTTCGGGGCAGGCGAAGCCAAAGGGGTTAAGGTGCTTGACCAGGTCATAGCGAGTTTCCAGCGGATTTTCTCGGCGGCGAGTGCCGGTGATGCAATCAGCATACAGGCAGCGAGCGCAAAAGCGAACTTCCCTACACGTTTCATATTTCCTCCAATGAAAAAGATTTACAATACAACTTCATGCGGTTCTATTTAATACTGCGACGACTTCTTTTGGGAAGCAGTATTTTTTTGATTACAGCGACATATTTAATACGCAGGGCGTAATAAGGCAACATCCGATACATTCCGTCTTATTAAAGGATGAAATAAAAATGATGACTGGTGAGGAGTCAGGGGGGCTGACCCCTGACTCCTCACCCTCACATCTCGCCTTTCTTACAGGATTTTCTTGCCGAACAGGGAGGAGACCAGGTTAACCGCCATTTGGGCCGTGCGGTTCTGGATATCGAGGATGGGGTTGATCTCCATGATATCGACTGAATGGAGTTTTTCCGTTTCAGCCAGGATCTCCATGATCAGCTGGCCCTCCCGGTAGGTAAGACCGCCTTGCGACGGAGTGCCGACACCCGGGGCATCGAGGGGATCCATGACATCAAGATCCAGACTGACGTGGATTTTGTCAAGATGCTTGAAGCCTTTCAGGACCCTGGTCAATACCGCGCGAATGCCGATTTCGTCGACATCCCGCATGGTGAAGACGGTACAGCCGGAGGCCCTTATCAGCTCTTTTTCTTCCTGGTCGAGATCCCGTACGCCGATAAGTACCACGTTTTCAGCCTTCACCTTCGGTCCGGGCCTGCCGACATCGACGAGTTCCCGCGGGCCGAGGCCGAGCAGTACGGCCAGGGCCATGCCATGCACGTTCTGGCTGTCGGAGGTATCGGGGGTATTGAAATCTCCGTGGGCGTCAATCCAGATAAGGCCGATCTCGGCGTCGTGGGTTACGCCGCCGACGGTACCGATCGAGGCGGAATGATCGCCGCCCAGAAAAATCGGGATCTCACCGTGTTCCACAGCATTTTTGCCAAGTTCGTAGGCGCATTTGCAGGCGTTGCAGATGAGCGGCAGCCGTTCCCGCAGGCTGGTGTTGGCCAGGGCGTAGTGGCCCGGGATAGTGATATCGCCGCTGTCGAAGGTGGTATGGCCGAGATCCCGCAGGCTTTTTGCGAGGTTGGCATAGCGCACGGCACTCGGACCCATGTCCACTCCCCGGTGGTTTTGGCCGAGATCCATGGGTACCCCGATGATGCGGAGGTTCTTCTTCATATCCTTATCCTTTGGAGAGGTGATTCCACAGATTGACGATGAAATCCTGAACATTGGTAAGAATGGCCTGAGCCTGGGCGGAACCGCGGTTCGCCAGCTTGTCGGCGCTGAACTCGGACATGTCGACCACATAAAAATAGACCGGGCGGACCGAACCGTCCTCAAGCACTTTATAGCCGGGCGTCATATTGCCGAAGGCGATCGAATGAAGCTGGGTGGCCATGGTAATCACGGTGGTGGCCTTGCGGGCGTGGACGCGCATCAGGTCCTGGGAGTCGTAGACGCTGCCGACGGTTTCCGGCAGCGGCCCGTCGTCTCTGATCGAACCGGCAAGGACGTACGGGATGTTGTTTTTTTCGCAGGCGTACATGATTCCGTTGCGGATGCCGAGGGTTTCAATCGACCCAGCAATGGAGCCGGCCTTGCGCACCGCATTGAGAATGTCGAGGTGGTTGTAATGGCCCATTGGCTGCAGGGTCTGGGTGTAAATGTTCTGGCCCAGGCCGGTATTGTATATTGCCGCCTCGATGTCGTGGGTGGCGAGAGCATTGCCGGCCATCAGGGCGTGGCAGAAACCGTTTTCGATCAGTCCCTGCATCGCCGACCGGGAATCCTTGTCAAAGGCTACCGCCGGGCCGAGAACCCAGACGATATGACCATGCTGCCGGTCATGCTTGAGAATTTCATAGAGGGCGTCGTAGGAATAGGAAAAAGGCGTTTCCCTTGTACCCCGCGACCGGAAGGAGAACTTGTCGACATTGGCCAAAACCTGTTCAAAACCTTTTTCATGGACGAGAATGCCTTCCTCGCCGTTTTCGGTCCGGCCGGTTACAACCATATCCCCTTGCCGCAACCGCCTTGCTTCGACCACATCGATTTTGCCGTCCTTGACGACAAAGACCGCATCCATACGGCTTTCCGGGGCGAGGACCCATCGGCCGCCGTCGACTTTAATGTATTCCGGGTGATTGGATGTTGCATGATAATTATCCGGTGCAATACCGTCGGCCGGAGCCGGCTCAAGGGTAGCGACAGGGCTGTTCTGTAAGTGCGGCTCGTTGAAATCCGGCGGAGTGTAGGTGAAATTCAGTTTCATGGCAGGCCTCGGGGTTTTTGGTTTCTCTGATTGTATACAATATGAGCCATTATAGGGAACATACTGTGAAAATGCAACTTTAGATCCCATTTCCCGGCTCTGTTCTTGACCATGCAGTAAAATCTTTCTACAATAGAATATCTCGAAATTTCAAATGGTTTCTCTCGATATTGGACAACGTATGAATCGATCCGCATATCTCACGACCGGGCTCGCGATCAGGGTTTTCTCCCGTCTCTCCAAGGCGGATATCTATATGCATGGTCAGGAAAATATTCCCGCCGGGCCGAATATTTTTGTTATGAATCACTTCACCCGGTTCGAAACTTTTCTTCTCCCTTACTATATTTACAACCTGACCAATAAGCCAGTCTGGTCCCTGGCCGCACCGTCGCTGTTTAAAGGCGGAATGGAAAAATTTTTCGATCTGATCGGAGTCATATCCACCAGCGATCCGAAACGTGATGAACTGATCGTTAAAAGTCTGCTCACCGGAGAGGCGGACTGGATCATTTTTCCGGAAGGCAGCATGGTGAAGAACAAGAAAATCATGTCCGGCGGCAGGTACATGATAGCTCACCCGGAAGGCATGCATGAACCCCGTACCGGGGCTGCCGCTCTTGCCCTCCGGGCCGAATTGTATCGCACGCACCTGCTGCATACCGCCCGCACCTCGCCGGAAAGGTTGCAGCCGATGCTCGACGCTCTGGGTATCGCGTCGATCGACGATATTCAGTCGCAGCCTACCTCCATCGTGCCGGTCAATCTTACCTATTATCCGATTCGGGCGGCGGAGAACATCGCTTTGCACATAGCTTCAAGGCTGGTCAAGGATATGTCGGAGCGGATGGTCGAAGAAATTATGACCGAAGGGACCATGATGTTCTCCGGGGTCGACCTCGATATCCGGTTCGGCAAACCTCTGCAGATGGCCGATCTCCTTGATGAGCAATGGCTGAAAATAGACATGGAGCGAGACGGCATAACCGGATTTTCCGTCTCCGGGGATTTAAAAGGCAAGATGCGCCTGGCCGCCTATCGGGTGATGCAGCAATATATGCATGATATCTACAGCATGACCACCATCAACCATGAACACCTCTTTGCCTCGTTTCTGCAGATGTACCCTTTACGCCGGATCAAGGAAAGTGAGTTCAAGCAGCGCATCTTTTATGCCGCCTCTTTAGTCACCGGCCAGGAGGCGGGCAAGGATATCTTTTTTCTGCACAAGTCGCTTCGCGAAAATCAGGCGCATCTCCTCACCGACGACCGCTACCGGAAATATGCGAACTTTCTCAAACTCGCCGAGGAAAAAGGGGTGCTCGGCAGGGATGGCGAGTATCTCAACACCGATCGTTCAAAGCTTTCGGGCCCTCTCAGTTTCCATAAAGGCCGGATTGACAATCCCGTTGAAGTCATGGCCAACGAGGTCGAACCGCTGAAAAAGCTCAAGTCTCTCCTGCGATTCCTGGCCTGGCAGCCCATGGCATTTATGAGAATTGCCATTGTCCGATATCTTCTTCACTCGGAAAAAACAAGGTATATCGAGGAGTATCGGGCAGTCGGCCGTGCAGCAGGGGGAAATTCCATGCCCGGCCAACCCTTTCTTTTGCCGCATTTTCGCCGACGACTGGGAGTGGTGTTGGTGCATAGTTACCTGGCAGTTCCGGAGGAAGTGAAAGCGTTGGCACTCTTTTTACGACGACGGGGCGTCTGGGTGTATGCGCCTCGATTGCCGGGCCACGGTACCTCGGCTGAAGACCTTGCCACGAGAAAATTTCAGGAATGGCGGGAGACAGTCGAGAACGGCTATGTGCTGATGAGTACTCTCTGCGATCGCGTGGTTCTCGGCGGGATTGCGGTGGGGGGAAATCTGGCCCTTGATCTGGCCTGCCGGGTGGATTCCCTGGCCGGTGTCTTTGCGGTGTGCCCGCCCTTTGCTCTCAACGATTATTCAGCCAGATTCATGCCGGTGACCGATGTCTGGAACAGGTTGCTGCACAAGATGAAAGGAGGCTCGCGCAATAAGGATTATCTCGAGTTTTCGTATGGCAACCTCAGTGTGAATTATCCGCGCAACCCTGTCGCCGGGGTAAAAGAGGTCGGTGATTTTCTCGAATCCATTGAAAAATGCTATAGTGCAATCAGGCAGCCCGCGCTGATCGTGCAGGCGGACAAAAATCCGGTGGTGGACCCAAGAGGGTCCAAACAGTTGTACGACCAGATATCTTCGAGAAACAAGGAGTATTGCCTGTTGAGTTATGACAGGCATGTTCTGGTAAACGGAGAGGGCACAGAGAAGGTGTTCGGAAAAATCGGCGCCTTTATCGACGAGATGAAAGATTGAAGAAATTGTAATTTTATGCTTGATGGGATTTCGGAGGGGAGAGGTTTGCCTGGTAAAAGAGGAACGGACTGGTTGTGGATTGAATATTTCAAGGCATTTCCTGCCGTTTCTGTCCATGGTATCCGTAAGGGATGCTGCCCCCTCAGGATGATACACTCACCTGGAAGAGCCAAGGCCATCGTTCTTGTCCATGGTCTTAGCGACTCGCCTCTTTTTATGAGGGCTATAGCCATCTATTTCCATGAAATTCTTGGATATAATGTATATATGCCGTTGTTGCAGGGGCATGGGCTGAAAGACCCTCAAGGCATGGTCGGTGTCGCGGTCACGGAGTGGAAAAAATGTGTACTGTTTGCTGTTCATTCGGCATGCCTTGATGGGGCGCGGGTTTCCATCGGCGGGTTTTCCCTCGGTGGAATTCTCAGCTTATATACGGCATGTACCGAAGCTGCGGTCGACGGCAATCTCTATCTCTTTGCGGCCGCTCTCGGGCTGTCGCCGGGACCCTTCGGCACCCCCGGCCGCCTGAAGGAGCTGCTGCTCCGTCTGCCGTTCGCCGGAATTTTCGACGATGGCCGGCCGCTTATCGGCAGCAATCCCTACCGGTACGACCGTGTCTGTCTGCAGGGAGCAATGGAACTCGCCCGCCTGATCGGGGAAACGGATGCAATGTTGGAGAAGATCGGCACAATACGGCCGGCAAGACGAACATTTGCCGCCTGGTCAGAATACGACAAGGTGATCTGCCTGAAAAAAATGCAAAACCTGAAGCGGTTGGTCGGCGAAGATCTTTATGTTCCTTTTGTGATTCCCGCAAAAAATCGTGTCGGTCACGCCAGTCTGGTCCTGAAAGAACCGATCTTCGCTCTTGACGCGCAACCGGGGCAACCGCCCCTGGAGCCGGCTAATCCGTTCTTCCGGCAGATGGTTGACGCTATCGGCCGCTTTGAGGCCTCCGGTTGATCGTCGGCAGGCAGCTGTTATCTGGAGTACATCCGGCGGATGTTTTCCGCCAGATGCTTTTCGATCAACGATCGCCTGATTTTGAGGGTGGGGGTGAGGAGTCCGTCCTCCACCGTCCAGGGGTTCAGGCTGAGAGTCACATCCTTGATAAAGACAAAACCTGGAAAGCGAGCGAGAAGCTTTTCCACTCTGGCAAGAATCGTCGAGCGGACTTCAGGCAATTCAAGGGACTCCGGTTCCGGTGAAACGCCTAATTCACCCGCCAGATCCTGCCAGAGCGGGTTGTTCAGAACGGCAACAAGGGTGAGGTACGGCCGTCCCTCGCCGAGAACGAGAGCATACTCGAAAAGAGGATCCATGCTTATAGCCATTTCCAGATCGGTCGGGGCGATTTTCTCGCCGCTGCTGAGGACGATAATCTCTTTCAGCCTTCCGGTAATGCGGATGTGGCCGTCCTCGATAACGGCTTTGTCGCCGGTGTGCAGCCAGCCGTCTGCGTCGATGGCTTTGGCGGTGGCCTCTTCATTGCGCCAGTACCCCTGCATTACACACGGACCGCGAACGAGAAGCTCGCTCTCTTCGCCAATTTTTACTTCTGTGCCGGGGACAGGTCTGCCGACACCTTCCGGCCGGTTGTCCTCGACTCTGTTGACACTGATCACCGGGCTGGTTTCGGTCAGTCCGTAGCCCTGGTAGAGAGGAAGGCCAAGGCCGATGAAGAGCTGCGATATCTCCGCGGATAAAGGGGCACCGCCGGTAATTATGGTCCGGAGCCGGCCCCCCAGCTTGTCCCTGACCTTTTTTGCTATGATCTTGTCGAGCAGCGGCTGAGCCAACAGCAAGACGGACCAGGGGCCGCGTCCCTGCCGGTGGAGGAAGGATCGCCAGCCGATTGTAACGGCACTTCTGAAAAGCGCGGCAACCGGTTTTGGCCTGGATGAAAGCTGGGTCATGATGCCGTTATAGATCCGCTCGAAGATGCGCGGAACAGCCACAAGTACCGTAGGCTTGACGGTCAAGAGGTCTTCGGACAGCTCGGGGATCGACCTGGCAAAGGCCACGGAAGCCCCCGCCATCATCGGCAGATAATAACCCGCCATTCGCTCAAGCATATGGGAAAGCGGCAGAAAGGATAAAAAGGTGTCCTCCGGATAAATCTCCATGCACTGCAGGCCGGCATGGCAGTTCTCCAGGATATTGCGGTGGCTGAGCATGACCCCTTTGGGCGGACCGGTGGTTCCCGAGGTGAAAACTATTGAAGCGGTTTCACTGAATTCCGGAGTGTATGGAGTCGAATCTTCCACTGTCTGCGGAAGCCAGTCTGTCAGGCTCGTCACCCTGCTGTCGGCTTTGGCGGTTTGCGCCGAGTCAGTGGTAAGTATTCTTTGCAGGGAGCCCAGCGTGTCGAGTACGGGGGCAAGATGCTGTCGGTAGCTGCCGTCGGGACACAACAGGATCCTGGCCTCGGTAGTATCGAGGATATAGGCGACATTCTCCGACCTGTCGTTGGCGAAGAGGGGAACGACGATGAGCCCGAGGGACATGGCGGCCTGATCGAAGGCCACCCATTCCGGGCAATTGGCGAGCATAATGGCGACTCTGTCGCCCCGCTCAAGGCCTTCTCCGGTCAATGCGGCTCGCCACCTGGCAACCATCCGGACCATTTCACCCCAGGTGATTTCGTTCCATTTGCCGGATATCCTGTTGTAGCTCCGGTATGCTGCTGAGTCGGGTTGTTTCGATGCCCTGGCAAGAAAAAGGCCGGCCAGCGAACCGCAGGCATCGGGAGAAATGTAATCGGTAACATTTTTCATTACAGTACCTCCATAATTCCATGTCGGGTTGTGCGTCCAGACCAATGGTTGCAAACCGGGCGTCGGGAGCATGACAAAGGTGGTATCTGAGAAGAAAGCCCTTATTTATTATAATAAGCTTAATCGTTGCCGCGATGCAATAATATACTGTGACGAACAATATACGGTTACGAACCATTTCGTAACGGCTCCTCAGACCGTTCCGGGCATTATCTTGGCTATGGTATTTTTTTTGACAACGGCTTACTGTAGGGTAGGAGCAGCTTTACGGTGGTAATGAGACTGAAAAACAGAGAGATTAGAGGTGAGGATGACTGACACGATTTTGATAACCGGAGCAACTTCAGGATTTGGCAAGGCCAGCGCGGAGCTGTTTGCCCGGAATGGCTGGCGGCTGATATTGACCGGAAGGCGCAAGGACAGGTTGCAGGAAATGAGGGCGCAGCTGGGAGAAAAAAATGTCCATGTGGCGGTATGCGATGTTCGGGACAGGCAACAGGCCGAAGATATGGTGGCAGGGATACCCGAGGGCTTTCGCGATATCGGCATCCTTCTCAATAATGCCGGGCTGGCCCTTGGCCTGGGGCCCGCACATGAAGCGGACCTCGATGAGTGGGAAACAATGGTGGACACCAATATTAAAGGACTGTTGTACATGACCAGACTGATCCTGCCGGGAATGGTCGCCGGAAAGAGAGGGCATGTCATCAATATCGGCTCGATAGCTGCATCATGGCCTTACCCCGGAGGGAATGCCTATGGAGCGACCAAGGCGTTTGTTCAGCAGTTTTCAAGAAATCTTCGGGCCGATCTGCGGGGGACGGGGATCAGGGTTACCAATATCGAACCGGGACTGGCCGAAAGCGAGTTTTCGGTGGTCCGTTTTGGCGGAGATACGGCCAAGGCGGCAAAAGTGTATGAAGGAACACAGCCTCTTACGCCTGTCGATATAGCGGAAATCGTCTACTGGACCGCCAATCGGCCGGCCCACGTAAACATTAATTGTGTCGAGGTGATGCCGGTGTGCCAGAGCTGGGATAATCTGGCAGTCAGCAGGAAATTATAAAAAATCAGCCTGCCGAGCCGAGGGGGGCCGGCAGGCGGAACGGAAAAAACGGGTGGTAAAATGAAACGATGCCTCGTGTTGTCAGTCATGATTCTGTTCTGGATTGCACCTTCGCTGGTTTTTGCCGGGAATGAACTGGCGTGGGAAAAAGAACTGCCCTTTAATACCGCAACTATCCACTATTCGATTAAAGGCATTGAAGATGGGACGGAAACCCTCTTCATCCGTGACAATGGCAGGGAGCGGGCGACATATCGGGAGACGGTTTCAAATATGATGGGTATGGAAATGGCAAACAGAACCATCGTCTTCAAGACTCCCGAACATATTTATACCTATGATTTAGAGAAAAAACAGGGATATAAGGGAGTTAACCCGCAGAAGTACATGATTGAAGAGTACGAGAACCTTTCAGCGCAAGAGAAGGGCAAGGTTCGCGAAAATGCCGGGAAAATGGGTACTGCCTATGCCGAAGGCATGGGTGGCAATATTCAGCAGAAGGCTGCAAAAATTCTTGGCTACGACTGTGATAAAGTGGAAATAATGGGCGGATCTTCAACCTATCTGATTCACGGCACGGATGTTGCCTTGAAAACCGAGATGAATATGATGGGTATGAAGCTGACCATGGTGGCGGAGTCGGTCGACAAGGGCAAGATGGATGACAAGTTTTTTCAGCATCCGGTCGGAATAACGGCAGAAGTCGACAGTCAATCCGATGAGATGGCTAAAGATATGGCCAGACAGGCGATTGCCATGCTGAAAGATCCCGATAACCCCGAAAATATGCCGATGTCTCTGATGGCTCTGCCCGATACGCAAGCCGGGATGTCGGATGAGGATAAAGAGATACTGCAGCATGTGCAGCAAATGATGCAAGATATGAAAGGCAAAGGGCCGCAATAGATTTTCGGCAAGATCATGGCTGCAAACCTCAAGCGGCTGATGCTGGAAAAGAAAGATTGAGGGGTGGAAAAATCTGTTGACACGCCTCCCTCTGCGGTTTATATTGCCCGCCTACGCTGTTTCAGTAACAAAAAATACATCAGGTTTGTTTTTCAAAATCTGCTGGAAATACTTCTAATCCTCGGTAGCTCAGTCGGTAGAGCAGGTGGCTGTTAACCACCTTGTCGGCGGTTCGAGTCCGTCCCGGGGAGCCAGAATACCAAGGCTCGGTTTCCAAAGAATCGAGCCTTTTTCAATATAGTCGGGGCGTAGCGCAGCCTGGTTAGCGCGCCTGCCTTGGGAGCAGGAGGCCGTAGGTTCGAATCCTACCGCCCCGACCACATATCAAGCACTTAGCTGCTGTTTTTCACCTCAAGGCCGACATGTAATTAGCGACAATTAGCTACATGTCGGCCTTGCAGATGTTTCTAGATCAACCTAAGACACCGCACTCCAATCAAATACTGGCACCACATAGCGCCGGTATTTGTCAATATATTCCGCCGTAGTGCCCTTTTCCGGGTTGCAATTGTAATACCGGTCCCAGTATTTTGCCTGCCCGGGCAAATCGTCCAGGGCGGGGAAGTGGGCGCGGATCATCCGGTATTTTAATCTGCAGATGATAATCTGATAGGCGAGATCGGTCGTGAGGGCTAGCGGGTTTGGACCGGTGACGCCGGCGATCCGCGCGATGTGCTCTCTCATCTCTGGATGGTAGCGGATATAATTATTCCACACATCTATCTCCGTGTTTTTCTCGATGGAGAAAACACCGCATCCGGGACCGCCGCCGAGCTGGACCAGGTAGTGTCCGAAATTCATCTCGACCGCTGCCGTGCCCATTAACATCTCTTCTGCTACCGGTGACCACAAACCTATTTCCTTTACGACCTGGCGAACTATTTTCCTAAACTGATTGGAATTGTAACTCATTTTTTCTCCTTTTCACCGTCCACTTTTTCCTCGAGTACCGCGAAACCAATTGATAGTTGTGCCACCTGGTCGCCGCATTCCTTAACCCTAGTAGTGTTGGTGTTAAGAGCAGCTGTCACGTGGCGGAGTTCGGCGGTTATGGCCTCGTTTGCTCGCGTGCAGATATGATCGTGGGCCTTGAAGGACATGAGGCGCTGCTCTCCCTCCGGAGTGAAGAATTTACCATCAATCTTGGCCATTTCTGAGCGTATGCCGACCATGCCAGTGGTTCGGATATCCTCAATGTCCTCACTGTTCTTGCTTATTCTAGACGACAACTTACCGTAGGCGACCCCAACGGTGAAAGCGTTGACCACCAGGGTTGCAACGCACCCTCCGACGGCAATGATTATTGCGGGTTCGATTTGCATATTGACTAGGCCTCGTGGATTTCTCGCGTGAACTTTTTCGACCCTTTGCCGGTCATATACCAACGGATAGCCAGCATGAGAGATCTGGCTAGCCGCCACCACATACCTTTGCGCACACAAACAATGTAGTATTCCTGGTCGATCAGGGGCTGCAGGAAGAATGGCAGCAGGCCCTCGTTGACGAAATCACAGAGAATGTCATGCCCGCATGAGGCCTCGATTGAAGACTTTATGTCGGGGAATGGGCCGCTGTTGCCGTCCCATGGATAGCCTTGCCTGGCGGTCAGTTTGCCGTCCGGAGTGAGAATGGCGTGCCGCGTCTCGACAGCGTAGCCGAGGATTGCTGTTTGAATTGTAAAATCCTCAGCCACCACGAATTTATAGCCGTCCCAGTATTTCATTAATCGACCTCCAGCCGATCATCATTTTTCTCATATCTGCCTGCCGCAGTACGGGCAGCGGCAGGCGTCGCCGTCCTCGATCTCGTTGTGACAGTGCGGGCAGATCATTCTATCGGCACCTCGAGGACAAACGGATCGGCGGTCGCGGGATTGAGGATCCCGCCGAGGGCGTTGGTCCCGGTAATGTCTCCTAGGGACGATGTTTTGATACTGTCGGTCAGGCTCATATCACCCTTTGATGTCAGGTTGTACGTACCCCCGCCATTGCCGACCAGCGACGGCAGGACATCGGCAAAACGCCAGATACCGACACCCATGAGGATATCTCCGGATGCGGCTTTTGCACCATCGATGCCGGCGGCGATCTGCTTTGTGTTCTCGACCATTGCCGTCTGCTGCAGATCGTTGTTGGTGGTGATCTGGGTGCAGGGATCGACCGAGCGACCGGAGGCCTTGCCCAGTTCATCGAATGCCTTGTAGATCAGCACGTCGCTTGCTGTTTCGAGCCGGCCGATTGCCGCTTTTTCCTTTTCGGCCGAGGATCGGAAACACTCCTGAATCGCTCCGGCCAGGGCGAGCTCGACAGCATGATCCGGCGCCGGCGCAACCGCACATCCGGATAGAATGAGAACTGATACCAGACAGGCGAGTAACACGAAAATCGATCTCTTCACTTCACACCTCAATCTCAAAATGTTGCAGGTTTGGGGCTTCACCAATGATCGCCCCGTCTTTGACGTACGCCTTTTTTGTTGCCTCGACCGTGGTGCCGAGCACTCGCATAGCCCCACCTGAGGATGTCGTTACCGTGCTGGTTCCGTCCGTGTTGACCGTAACGACGGTGACGACGATCAGGGGACTGCCGGGCAGCAGTTTACGAAATCTTGCCCATAAATTAGTTGCCATGGTTTCCCCTTACGCCGGGTTTTCAGTGGCGTTGATAGTAATCTTGGCCGTCACGTAATTTGCCGTTTCGACCGAACCGTCATTTACCGCTGTCGCCCGAGCAAAAATCTGAACGGCCTGGTGGGTGACGGACACATCGAGATCGGCCAGGGGGATTGACTCCGCCCAGCCGGTGGCACCGTCAGCACTCAGTTCCCATGTGATGCCTGGGTCCGCGCCGGTGATGCCCACCGAAATACTGGTGTAATTAGCAATATTGCCGGTATCGTCTTCGGCCCAGACGAATAGATCGGCGGCAGGGCTTGCCGTGATTGTCGCCGGTATGCCTGTGCCGTTGAGGGTGAACGATACGGCAACCGGATCGGAGCCGTCGCCGGATGAATAGGCGTCAGGGGTGGCGGTGTTGTCTTTTGCGAGTTGGATCATTCTTTACCCCAATCTTTAATTGCCATGGTAGCGTTCCACGTCGATGGTCTGCCGGACCTTGAGTCCCTCGCGGGCTCTCGGCGCAGAGACCGACACAGCGGCGACGAATCCCTTCCAGGAAGACGCCCCGAGGTTGTATTCGATGATGCTGCCCGGCAGGATGATGCCGGGAGCTGCCGGAGGCGCGAACACCGGCAATTCGATCCGGTGTTTCGACCACTTTCCTGATGCGCCCAGGGTGGCGATTCCGAGCGCTCTAGCCGGTTCGACCGCAGTGATGAGTTTGCTGGTGACCATCGGGGCCTGGCGATCTCCGGCCGTGCCGGTGCGGGTGACCGTGGCGGAGATCCCGCCCGCCTCTCCGGCGAGATAAACGGCATTGAAATACGGCCGCGCATCCCATCCACCGTCGATCCTGCTGGCCATCGATGCCGGAATAATGTAATCGGGAACGGCGGACGCCAGCTGCCAGGGAGCAACTTTGTATCGCGGTTTAATGCGGATGGTCTGCGCCACCATGTCGGTCTGGACGATAGCCCTGCAGGTGTCGGCGATCGCTTTTATCACCTGCATTGGTGTCTGATCCTGGTAGCAGTGGATCCCGCCAGGCACCAGCCAGTCATCGAGACCATCGAAGACCACGCTCCAGCCGGTGTTCTCCAGCTCGTAGGCCATGAGCTGCTGGGCGGTCCGCGCTTCCGCCTCGGTATAGGTCCGGATCTCGGCCATCGGTGCTCCGAGCTGGGCGGAGATCGAGCGGCCGTCAATCGACCGGCTCCGGCTGCCGAATGCCTCGTTTTTGGCCCAGGTGTCGACCTGGAACTTCAAGGGATGGCCGTTGATCGCCGCCTCGACCAGGATCGGGCCGTCTTCTGTCGGCTCCAGCAGGGCCAAAGCCGCATCGCTGCCGACAGAAGATTTCAGCGTCCAGTAGAGACTATCCCAGTCGGTGCCGATGGTCATGCCGGTGATGTCGATCGGCGTCCTCTCCGGCAGCCGGGTAAGATAAGCGGTGTTCAGCATGGTATACACCGAGGCCCAGGGGCCGGTAGGAATGAGACCTGGCTTGATGTAAAAATAAGCATCGCGCCAGCCTGATGGCTCGCGATGGCGGCACCGCCGGTCATAGCTATATTGGTCAAAATGGAACCGAATATTGGCACCGTCATCAACCAGGGTGATCGGCACATGAATGTTGAAATTGATGTTGCCGCCCGGCGGTGGCTCATATCGTCGCCAGCAGATTTCCTGGTAATATTTTTTACCCCAGACGGTCCGGTGCAGCAGATCATTCGGCGGAGGATTGCCCCAGGGGACGATAAAGAGACCCCGGTCGAGAATCCTTTTGACATCATGAAGCATCGAGACCAAAACGTCTTTTGCCGGTGGCGAGATGCTTTTACTGCCGTGATCCACATCGACAGCATTGAGCAGACTCCACGATATACTCCTGAAATGGTCGGACGCAGCCTTGTCCCGCCATCGTGAGTTTGTACTTCGGTTGCTTTTTCTGGGACAATCATTCCAGGACGAACGCCGTGAATTATCTTTTGCACCTTTGTCAATCCAACTGGCTGACGTTTTGGCCTCGATAATAAGCCGTTTGACCCATCCCATGCCGATTGATGTTGTGAGTGGCCGACGATCCTTCCAACCTGATTTTGCCTGATTGTCGAGCGCTGGCAGCTCTCCCCAGGGCACGTCGAAATCAGGTTTTGCAGGCTGAACAATAACTGTGACTGCAGCACTCGTATCTGCCGATATTGCCCTGGCATTAATGACTGTCGCTCTGACATCGAAATCAGCCGAGATC
>Ga0209643_1000433_pt1 | contig 78692 bp, 67 predicted proteins | sample AutmiccBRH37_all_FD_187383 | JGI IMG/M metagenome (GOLD analysis project Ga0209643, IMG submission 187383) | Deep subsurface microbial communities from Mt. Terri, Switzerland - Autotrophic microbial communities BRH/37_all (SPAdes) (version 2) | ecosystem: Environmental > Aquatic > Deep... | reverse complement strand
GATCTCGGCTGATTTCGATGTCAGAGCGACAGTCATTAATGCCAGGGCAATATCGGCAGATACGAGTGCTGCAGTCACAGTTATTGTTCAGCCTGCAAAACCTGATTTCGACGTGCCCTGGGGAGAGTTGCCAGCACTCGACAACAGGGCAAAATCAGGCTGGAAGGATCGTCGGCAACTCACAACCTCAATCGGCATGGGCTGGGTCAAACGGCTTATTGTCGAGGCCAAAACTTCAGCCAGTTGGATTGAAAAAGGCGCAAAAGATAATTCACAGCGTTCGTCCTGGAATGATTGTCCCAAGAAAAGCAACCGAAGCACAAACTCACGATGGCGGGATAAGGCTGCAGCCGATCATATCAGGAATATATCGTGGAGTCTGCTCAACGCTGTCGATGTGGATCACGGCAGTAAAAGCATCTCGCCACCTGCAAAAGATGTTTTGGTCTCGATGCTTCATGATGCCAAAAGGATTCTCGACCGGGGTCTGTTCATCGTCCCCTGGGGCAACCCTCCACCGAAGGATCTGCTACATCGAACCGTCTGGGGCAAAAAATATTACCAGGAAATCTGCTGGCGACGCTATGAGCCACCGCCGGGCGGCAACATCAATTTCAACATTCATGTACCGATTACCCTGGTCGATGACGGTGCCAATATTCGCTTCCATTTTGACCAATACAGCTATGACCGTCGGTGCCGCCATCGCGAGCCGTCAGGCTGGCGCGATGCCTATTTCTACATCCCGCCTGGCGTTATTCCAACCGGCCCCTGGGCCTCGGTGTATACCATGCTGAACACCGCCTACCTCACCCGGCTGCCGGAACGGACGCCAATCGATATCACCGGAATGACCATCGGCACCGACTGGGATAGTCTCTACTGGACGCTGAAATCCTCTGTCGGCAGCGATGCGGCTCTGGCCCTGCTGGAGCCGACAGAAGACGGCCCGATCCTTGTCGAGGCGGCGATCAACGGCCATCTCTTGAATTTCCAGGTCGACACCTGGGCCAAAAATGAGGCCTTCGGCAGCCGAAGCCGGTCAATCGACGGCCGCTCGATCTCAGCCCAGCTCGGCGCACCGATGGCCGAGATCCGGACCTATACCGAGGAAAATGCACGCACCGCCCAGCAGCTCATGGCATACGAGTTGGAGAATACCGGCTGGAGTGTAGTCTTCGACGGTCTCGATGACTGGCTGGTGCCTGGCGGGATCCACTGCTATCAGGACCAGACGCCGATGCAGGTGATAAAAGCGATCGCCGACACCTGCAGGGCTATCGTCCAGACCGACATGGTGGCGCAGACCATCCGCATTAAACCGCGATACAAGGTTGCTCCCTGGCAGCTGGCGTCCGCCGTTCCCGATTACATTATTCCGGCCTCGATGGCCAGCAGGATCGACGGCGGATGGGATGCGCGGCCGTATTTCAATGCCGTTTATCTCGCCGGAGAGGCGGGCGGGATCTCCGCCACGGTCACCCGCACCGGCACGGCCGGAGATCGCCAGGCCCCGATGGTCACAAGCAAGCTCATCACCGCAGTTGAACCGGCTAGAGCGCTCGGAATCGCCGTCCTGGGCGCATCGGGAAAGTGGTCGAAACACCGGATCGAACTGCCGGTCTTTGCGCCTCCGGCAGCTCCCGGCATCATCCTGCCGGGCAGCATCATCGAATACAATCTCGGGGCATCTTCCTGGAAGGGATTCGTCGCCGCCGTGTCGGTCTCTGCGCCGAGAACCCGCGAGGGACTCAAGGTCAGGCAGACCATCGACGTGGAACGCTACCATGGCAATTAAAGATTGGGGTAAAGAATGATCCAACTCACAAAAGACAACACCGCCACCCCTGACGCCTATTCATCCGGCGACGGCTCCGATCCGGTTGCAACGTCACTGACTCTCAACGGCACCGGCATCCCGGCGACCATCACCGCAAGCCCTGCCGCCGATTTATTCGTCTGGGCCGAAGACGATACAATCAATATTGCCAATTACACCAATATTTCGGTGGGCATAACCGGCGCAGACCCAGGCATCATATGGGAACTGAGTGCCGACGGTGCCACCGGCTGGGCGGAGTCAATTGCCCTGGTCGATCTCGATGTGTCCGTCACTCATCAGGCCGTTCAGATTTTTGCTCGGGCGACAGCGGCTAATGACGGTTCGGTCGAAACGGCAAATTACGTGACGGCAAAGATTACTATCAACGCCACCGAAAACCCGGCGTAAGGGGCAAGCATGGCAACCAATTTATGGGCAAGATTTCGTAAACTGCTGCCCGGCAGTCCCCTGATCGTCGTGACCGTCGTCACGGTAAACACGGACGGAACCAGCACGGTGACGACATCGAGCGGTGGGGCCATGCGGGTGCTCGGCACAAGCGTCGAGGCAACAAAAAAGGCGTACGTCAAAGACGGGGCGATCATTGGTGAAGCCCCAAACCTGCAACATTTTGAGATTGAGGTGTGAAATGATCAGATCGTTCTTCGTATTATTTGTCTGTCTGTTGTCTGTCTTCTTTTTGGCTGGCTGTGGGAATAAAGGCGGGCTGATCCCGCTCACTAATACCATGGTGAACGAGGCCGGAGAGGTGGTGAAAACAGCTGCAGGTTATACAGCGGACGCTTCGGTTGCCAAAGAGCATGAGGTGCATGATACCCTTCGCAACCGTGACGCCATGATCGCCAAGGCACAAAAAAACAACGGGTTCAGCCTGGAGTGGAAGTCCGTTGAAAAAACGGTGTTCTATCCGGGAATGTCCGAACCGATCACGGTCAAGGAGCCGATGCCTGAAGTCCGTTACTCGCCGCCTGCAGAGTTCAACCAGCCTCTGCCGGTCACACCGAGTGAGCACCCTGTTTGGAAAACGGTCCGCAGTGTCGCAGGTGACATCAAGGACGGCACAATCATCGGACTTGGAGTCAATGCCGCCGACAATGTCCTGTCGGCGGCCGTGGGTAAACCGGATAACCGCTATAACGGTGACGTGCAGTTCAACCAGAGCCACAATAAGGGCGACGGTGTAGGCCCGGTGACAAACACCGAAAATATTTTACCGTAGCCATGACTTGCCCTTACTGCGGTTGTGAAATCAAGGATGGAGAGGCCTGCCGCTGTCCCAAGTGCGGCGGGTCGCTGTGAGGAAATTGATGTCGGCTGGAGGTCGATAAAATGAAATACTGGGACGGCTATAAATTTGTGGTGGCCGAGGATTTTACAATTCAAACGGCAATCCTCGGCTACGTAGTCGAGACGCGGCACGCTATCCTCACGCCGGACGGCAAACTGACTGCCAGGCAGGGCTATCCCTGGGACGGCAACAGCGGCCCCTTCCCCGACACAAAGTCCTCAATCGAGGCCTCATGCGGGCATGACATCCTCTGTGATTTCGTCAATGAGGGTCTGCTGCCGTTCTTCCTGCAGCCCCTGATCGACCAGGAATACTACATTATTTGTGTGCGCAAAGGTATGTGGTGGCGGCTAGCCCGATCTCTCATGCTGGCCATCCGCTGGTATATGACCGGCAAGGGGGCGAAACGCTACACCAGACCAGTTCACGAGGCATAAAAATGACCGAAAAAAAAGGTCTGGCGACGGTGTGTGGTAGCCACGAGCGCATAGATGAGTCGATTAGCCGTCAGGAGCGAATCCTTGACGAGATAAAACGTGAGAACACCAGCCACTTGGTCGAAATAACCAGATCTCTGGCCGAAATTTGCGAGCAACTGAAAAGCGTGGCCGAGATCCGCGCCACTCTCGGCGAGCATAACCGCCGGCGCGATGACGACACCCGCAGCTGTGAGGATAAACGCACGGATATCTGGATCGAGATGAATCGCATTAAAGCCAGGCAGGACAAAAAAGACGGCAGTATGGTTCTGGTCGCATCGTTTTGCACCGGCGTCGGTGCGGCCGTCGCCTGGCTGCTCACCTGGCTTCAAAAACACCTGTAATTCGAAAAGAAAGGATGGGAAACTGGAAATGACTAAAAATGAAAAGGCTTTTCTCGACATGATAGCCTGGTCCGAACTTGGGCCGGATGTTATTCGAAAATCGGACAACGGCTACAATGTTCTAGTCGGTTCCCTGCCAGACATGGTGATGACGTTCAGCAGCTACCACCGCCACCCCGGTCTATTGATCGATATGGATGGCAAACCTGGGGGGCTGGAGTCGACGGCAGCCGGCAGGTATCAGATCATGGGTTGGGTTTGGCGAGCATATCGCGAGCGGTTGGGGCTCAAAGGGTTTTGGCCTGAAGACCAGACCAAAATTGCAATGCAGCTGATAAAGGAGTGTAGGGCGTTCGGGGACATCAATGCGGGCCGGATCAACATAGCTATTGATAAATGTCGGTCCAGGTGGGCGTCTCTCCCTGGGGCTGGATACGGGCAACGGGAACATCGTCTGGCTGAGCTTCTGACTGCCTACACAACTGCTGGCGGTGAATTGTTTCTATCCTGAGAGCCATGTTTTTTCAATGTGGACAAATGTGGACAAAAAACAAAAAAGGGAGTTACGATAATATCTATCGTAACTCCCTGAATTTATTGGTACACCCGGAGGGATTCGAACCCCCGACACCCGGATTCGAAGTCCGGTGCTCTATCCAGCTGAGCTACGGGTGCACGCTGCGGGCAAATGGATACCATGTTCGTGAATCGAGGTCAATGGTTATAGTAACAAATGGAGATGGATAGCCGCAATAAAATGTGATGACGGCTGGTATTACTCCTTTTCGGGGATTGAGCAGCCTATCGATTTTGCCTGGCTGAGAAAAAAATCGTCTGTCATGCCGGCGATGAAATCCCGCACCTTTTCTTCCGAGCTGTAATTCTGCAGATCGGGAAGATTGACATTGGTCATGAGATCGATTTCCCGTAAAACAGTAGGGGCCTGCTCGAGACACGCCAGGTAGTGTTCGTAAAGTCTCCTGTAGCAGTCTCCAATCATTGGAGTTTTTGCCTTGGTGCGTGGCGCCAGGTAGATTCGCGCATAGTTGAATGTTTTCAATTCAGCCAGCGCGCCTGCGATTTTCTCGCTGAAACCGATAAAGGAGGTGTCTTTCTTATCGATCCGGCTTGTGGTGATCAGATCGGTGACCAGATTGTATACTATCGTACCGTTGGTGTTACCGAGAAGATCGCAACAGGTTTCGGGGATTTCCGTTCTTTCTATCATGCCGAGGATGATGGCGTCTTCGATATCCCTGCCGATGTAGGCAACAGTGTCGGCAAGCCGCACGACGCAGCCCTCCAGGGTTGCCGGCATCAGCACCAGTGCGGGATCTGCCTCTTTTGCCTGCAGTTTGTCGTCGAAATCGGCAAAGGAGCGTATTGGTTGGGGGCTGAGTCTTCTCGAGTCGACTTCCCCGTCGTGGCAGAGAATGCCATCCAGTACCTGAAGTGTCAGGTTCCATCCTCTGCCTTTTCGTTCGAGTTTGTCGAGAAAGCGAATGGACTGGATATTGTGCTGAAATGGCGGAAGACCGTGTTCAAGACAGAGGTCGGAGAGAAATTTTTCGCCATCGTGGCCGAAGGGAGGATGGCCGATATCGTGGCCGAGGGCGATCGCTTCGGTGAGGTCTTCATTCAACTGCAGAAACCTGCCGATCGTTCGTGCAATTCTGGCGACCAGCTGCACATGCAGGACCCTGTGGGTGATGTGGTCGTTGGCCACCAGGGAAAAAACCTGGGTCTTGTCGATATAACGGCTGTAGGCTCGCGAGTGGAGAATCCGGTCGGCATCAAGGGCAAATTGCTGCCGGTATCCTTCCCGCTCTTCCGGCAATCTCCTGATGCCTGCGGCCGAGAGCGTGGCGACCGGAGCCAGGCGGAGAGTTTCCTTTTTGTTCAATTCTTCCAGTGGCGTCAAGAGAATTCCAGGCAAGTTGCGATCTGTCATTTTATTGATGTACATGTTGATATGGCGATTGAAAATGGCTACACTCTGGCAAAAGAGAGCGCATTCGGAAAAACCGCATTCACCCATTCATATCTAAATGGGCTCAAGCATTTTAAAACATATAAGCTCATTGCAGCGCAAGGTATAGCACATGAAAATCACAATCGAATACTGCACAAAGTGAAATTACGAACCACGTGCCTCCGGTCTGGGGGACGAGTTGAAGAAAATATTTCCGGCCCAAGTGCAGCTGTTGCCATCGTCTGGAGGGGTTTTCGAGGTGGTTGCCGATGGCGATCTGGTGTTTTCCAAGAAGAGTCTCGGGCGATTTCCCGAGGAGGGTGAAGTTGCCGACCTGATCCGGGCTGCCGGCCGCGGCAAGACCAGCGGCTGATCGATCCTATGGTGTTTCTTTGATCAGTCGGATTGTGGTGGATCGAAACAGTTGGCGACACAGCTGTCGCAGTTATCGCTCTGTTTTCCCCGTTTGCAGTACTCGGCAAAACCTTTGATCATTTCCTCGCCACCGCGAGGACAGACCTGCATGAATTCGGTGAAGCTGATCATTCGCGAGATGATTTCCGGAGGGGCGGCATGTTCGATCCTGCAGGCCCCTTCCTCGGCAATGGCGGCGTCGATCGAAAGAACTTCGATGAAAAATCGTTTCAGGGCGTCATGGCGGAAGATGACGTCTTCGGCCACTATCTTTCCTTCTTCGGTCAGGGTAATCGCTTCATATGGGGCGTAGTTGATCAGGCCTTTCTTCGAGAGAGCGCGGAGCGCCTCGGTGACGGACGCCCGGCTGACATGAAGGCGGGCGGCGATTTCCTTGCTTCTGGCAACCAACTTGTTTTCGATTATGTGATAAATTGCCTCAATGTAGTCTTCAAGGCTTGCACTGAGGTCTGTTTTTGCTTTCATATGTGCCGTTGGAAAAAATGAATGTGGAAATCCAGTTCGGTTGGTTGTAGACTCGAGTCGCTAAAAAGACCACTTTGAACACGTTAAACTACTGTCCTTTTTCCGGAGAGTCAAGGAATGACTTCTTTTTTCAACCTGCAGAAGAGAGCCGATGCTGTGTGAATTGCGAGTAAAAAACCTGGCGCTTATCGAATCCCTCGAACTCAGTTTCGACCAGGAAAAATCTTCCGGGCTGGTTGTTATGACAGGGGAAACCGGAGCCGGAAAATCGATCATGTTACGGGCCATACAGCTCCTTTCCGGTGGCAGGGCGTCCGTCGACTGGATCCGTAATGGAGCGGAGTCTTGCGAGGTCGAAGCACTGTTCGAGGTCGATGCCGGTCATGATCGCCTCCTGCAGAAGCTTGAAGAGAGCGGTTTCGGCAGGGACACTACAGTAATACTCAAAAGAGTCTTGAACAGCGCAGGCCGGAGCAGATTCTATGTCAACGGATCTCTGGCAACTGCCAGGAATGTAGCGGACCTTACCGCCGATATGCTGAATGTCGCCAGCCAGCATGATCACCAGCAGCTCCTTCAGCCCGGCCTGCATCTTGATATTGTCGATACTCTCGGCGAGCTTTGGCCGGCAAGGCAAGAGCTCGCCGGACTGTACGGCCAGTGGCTGACAAAAACGGAAGCTCTGGGTGAACTCAGGCGCCAGGAGCAGGAAAAGGAACAAAAACAGGATTTTTTGAAATTTCAGATCCAGGAAATCAGGCAGGCGGAGCTTCAACCGGGCGAGGACGAGCTGCTCGCCACGGAAAAAAAGCGACTGAAAAACGCCCAGACGCTGATCAAGGTGAGCCAGGAAAGCTATCGGCTTTTTGCCAATGATCTTCTCGATATGCTCACAAGGCTGCGCCAGAATATGGGGCAATTGGCGGCGCTTGACCCGGATGTTGTCAAGCTTGCGGAGAATATAAGCGGCTATAGCTTTCTTGCCGAAGACTATGTCAATGAACTGCGGGACTATCGGGATTCCCTGGGGAACGATCCTTACCGCCTCGAAAAGGTCAACGAACGTCTCGATCTCATCCAGCAACTGAAACGCAAATATGGTGAGACTGTTGACCATGTCCTCGAATTCGCGCAAAAGTCCGAGGCTGAAGTACAGCAGTATGAAAATATGGACAAGAATATAAAAACGCTTGAAAAAGAGGTGCTGGCACTCGAGCGCGAGCTGGTCGGGCAGGCTGGGCAACTATCGGAAAAAAGAAGGCGGGTCGGACGGGATCTTGAAAAGGCCATGGCCGCAGAGCTGTCCTCCCTTGCCTTTGACCGGGCGGCTTTTCAGGTGAAGTGGCTGGAGGTGGAACGCGTGCCCGAAAAAATGCGGTCAAGCGGCTGGGACCGTGGCGAGTTCTTTTTTTCGGCAAATCCGGGAGAACCGGCGAAGCCGCTTGCCAAAATCGCTTCCGGCGGGGAATTGTCGAGGTTGATGCTGGCGATGAAATGTCTGTTGGCCAAAAAGGATATGGTTGAAACGGTCATTTTCGACGAGGTCGATGCCGGCATCGGCGGCCAGGCTGCGGAAGCGGTCGCCGGGAAGATTAAAGAGCTGGCGGGGCATCATCAGGTTTTCTGCATTACCCATCTGCCCCAGATCGCAGCTCGCGGTTCGCAGCATTTCCAGGTATCGAAGTCGGTGGATGGCGGCCGGACCCAGTCGGCGGTCATCCGGCTCTCGCCTGAAAAAAGGGTTGCCGAGCTGGCAAGAATGCTGGCCGGGGATTCTGCCACCGGCCAGACCGAGGCCTGGGCAAAAGAGTTGTTGTTGAAAGGGGAGTCACGGATATGAAGAAAATAAAAGCCCTTGCCCTTTTTTCCGGCGGGCTCGACTCCATTCTTGCCTCTCGTCTGATCATTGACCAGGGCATCGATGTCTTGGCCATTCAGTTTGTCACGCCGTTTTTCAATTATGCGGTTCTGGACGATGTGCAGGGGCACCAGGATCGGATCTACCGCAAATATGGGATTAGAGTGCTGGTTGAGGATATCAGTGAAGGATATCTGCGGCTGCTGCACAATCCGGCCCATGGTTTCGGCAAGAATTTCAATCCCTGCATCGACTGCAAGATAATGATGTTCGCTCGGGCCAAGGAGATGCTGGCCGAACAAGGAGCTTCCTTTCTCATTTCCGGGGAAGTCCTGGGGCAGAGGCCGATGTCTCAGCGCCGCGACACAATGAATCTGATCGAGCGCGATTCCGGCACCAGATCTCTGCTGCTGCGTCCGCTCTGCGCCCAGCTCATGAACGAGACCGTGCCGGAACTGGAAGGCTGGGTTGACCGCAGCAAGCTTCTGCGCATGAGCGGGCGAGGCCGGTCGGCCCAGATCGCTCTCGCCAGAGAATTCGGCATAACCGACTTTCCTGCCCCGGCAGGCGGATGTGTCCTGGCCGATCCCATTCTCAGCAGGCGTATCAAACAACTCTACAGCGATGATTCGGTGCTGCAGTCGGTGGAAATCACCGTGGCCGACATCCGTATGCTGTTGCTCGGACGGCAGTTTGTTTTGCCGGGCGGCGGCTGGCTGATTATCGGTCGGGACGAAAGGGAAAACAACAGCCTGACGGCCCTGGCCGACCCGGAAGACGCCGTTTTGCTGATGGAAGACTGGCCGGGACCTGTAGGTGTCCTGAAAAAAACAGGGAACCGCTATCCCGATGAAAAAAAACTGGCCATGGCCCTGGCTTTCGCCGCCTCTCTCGTTGTCCGTTACGGCAAGAAATTGCCGGCAGGCAGTGAACAGGGGGAAGTGACCTGTACGCTGCGGGGAGCAAGACATCTGATCCCGGCCGGTCCGCTGGCCGACGATACGTTCCGCAACTGGGCGATGCTTTAAAAATCCGCTTCGCTCTCCCGTCATGCCGCAAAAAGCTGATCGACCGCCTTGTTGTAGCTCTCCAGCGTGGTGCTCTTGAGGATTTTCTTGAGGGTTTTTTCCTGACCGGGAAAGGAATAAATAAGGTATGTCCAGAGTTGCTTGACGCGGCCCAGAACATGGCTTGCGCCCGACAACCGCTCGGTATAACGTGTCAGAAGATCGGCATGGAAGGCGAAAATCCGGCTTTTTCTCTTCTCGGCGGATTCAACGGGAAAACCTTTTATTTCTTCGGTCAGAAAAGGATTGGCCAGGACGCCTCTGCCGATCATCCATCGACCGATTGTGGGAAAGCGGGCGGCAAGAGCCCGGAAGGTCTCGATGTCGTTGATATCGCCATTGTAGGTAAAGGTGTGGCTGCTCAGCTCCCGGCAGGCGGCAAAACCGTCAGGATCGGTCGTCCCTTTATACAGTTGCTTGCCGAGGCGGGCATGGATAATTATCTCTTTCAAGGCAAAATTATCGAGTTCCGGGAGAAGGGCGCGAAGCTCGGAAGGGTGGTGAAAGCCAAGTCGTGTTTTAATCGATAATTCGATGCCGACTGCCGGCATGATCTTCGTCAGGATAGCGATAATTTCGTCCGGAAAAGGGAGCAGGCCGGATCCCCTTTTTTTTCGGGCGATCATCGGCGCAGGACAGCCGAGATTCCAGTTTATATGGGTATAGCCCAGGTCCGCCAGACGCCTGGCCAGGACCAGAAACGGTTCAGGATCGGTAAGAAGCAGTTGCGGGACAAGCGGCAGCCCCCTGTTGTTCTGCGGCAGCACATCGCGGAGCATGCTGCTTTCGTAGAGGGATTTCCTCTGAGGATTGATAAAAGGTGCCACAGCCGCATCGAAGCCGGAGAAATGATGAGATAAGGTCTCGCGAAACAGGGCATCGGTGAGGCCGCGGATGGGCGCCAGGTAGAGAAAAGGGGGAGTAGGAGGCATAGTGAAGAGGAAGTATGTGGTTGGGACCTGTTATTCTTTTGATTTTGTGGTATCTATACATGCTTTGGCACGAAATATAGTCAAGAGCAGAAGGAAATGAAAGGGTGGATCGTAAGGCGCCGGAAAAAATGCGGGACTTTTTTAAAAACTCACCGCCGGAAATTCTTGACGCGCTGGTGCGGGTAAGGCAAAGAAGCGGCGTACGACTCTTTCTTGTCGGTGGCACTGTTCGCGACGGGTTGCTGGGCAGGGTCACTCATGATCTGGATATCGCAGCCGAAGGACCGATGCTGCCGCTTGCCAACCTGTTGCGGCAAGAGCTTGGCGGAGGGGCACTCATCGACCTTTCGGCGTCGGATGATGAAGTGGTTCGGGTGGTATGGCAGGGTGAACAGGTCGACTTTTCGACCTTTCGTGCAGGCGTCGCGACGATTGAAGAGGACCTGTTCCTGCGCGATTTTACCGTCAATGCCCTGGCCGTGCCCCTTTCGGAGGGGAAAGCTGCAGGTGTTGTCGATCCTGCCGGAGGTATGACCGATCTCCAGGCGAAGCGGATCAGACACTGCCCCGGCGCGTTTACTGCCGACCCGGTGCGGATGTTGCGTGGCTATCGCCTGGCAGCGACGCTGGATTTTTCCCTCGATCCGCAGACAACGGAAGAGATAAAAAAACACGTCAGGCTTATAGCCGGTGTTGCCGCCGAACGGATCGGCCATGAGATGCGGTTGATCTTTTCTTCGGCCCGAACTGCTGAAACACTGGAGGCAATGGATAAAGCCGGATTGTTGCGCCTGCTTCTGCCGGAGTTGTATCAGGGTGAGGGGGTCGAGCAACCGGAATTTCATCATCTTGACGTCCTCGGCCACAGTTTTCTCGCCCTGAAAATGATGGAGGAAATCATCGCCCGGCCGAACCGCTTTTTTGGCGGGAAGGACCTGGGGATTGCAAAGTATCTCGAGGAAGAGAACAACAGAGTCTGCCTCAAATGGGCTGCCCTGATGCACGATATCGGCAAACCGGCCACCAAAGACATGCACAACGGCGAGACTGGCCGGGTAACGTTTTACGGGCACGATGAGGTCGGACGCAGGCTCTTCCAGAGTTTTGCCGAACGCTGCCGGTGGAGTAAAGCCGACGCCGAGCGGACCGGCGGACTTATCGGCATGCACATGCATCCCTTCCACCTCTGCAATGTGCAGCGGGAAGGACAGATTTCCAGGCGGGCGGCCTTAAATATCTGTCACCGGGCCGGCAATGATCTGCCGGGGCTTTTTCTGCTGGCGATGTCCGATAGTCTGGCCAGTAAAGGCGAGAAGAAACCGGAGCGGATGGAGGAAGAACTTGTCGTCCTGTTCGATACGGTCCAGGGAATATATAAAGATTACATTGAACCTGTCCTCCGGGGACCGCGCCTGATCTCCGGGAAGGACCTGATTGCCATCGGTCTTACGCCGGGACCATCGTTTGCGAAAATTCTTGCTGAACTTGAAGTGGCCAGAATTGAGGGGGCGGTGACCGATCGCCAGACGGCATTGCGATGGGTGGAAGCATATCTGCATCATGATAAACCTGTCTGAAAACCTGGGTGGTGGAGTGAACCGTCAGCAGGTTTTCGTCTTGTCAAAGAAAAATAAATGGACTAATACGTGCGTAAAATAAACGATTACTATGCAAAAAAGGCGAAAAAGGAAAAATATCCTGCTCGCTCTGTCTATAAGATTGAGGAAGTACAACAGAAGTATAAATTTCTCAGCCGGGGCGACAGCGTCCTTGACCTCGGCTGTTATCCGGGCAGTTGGTCCATTTTTGCCTCGGAAGTGGTTGGACCGAAAGGAATTGTAGTTGGTGTCGATCTGCAGCAGGCGGAACAGTCGGCCCGGCCGGGAGGCGCGCCGATTCATTGGCTGTGCCAGGATATCATGGATCCGGAAATGATTGTCCAGGTTCGAAAGTTTCGGCCGTCATTTCGGGTGCTGATCTCGGATCTGGCCCCCAAGACCACCGGCAACAGATGGGTGGATGCCCAGCATTCGCTGATCCTGGTGCGAAAAACCCTGGCTATTGCCGAAGAGTTGCTGCTGAATAAGGGGCATTATATATGTAAAGTTTTCCAGGGTGAAGATTTTCCGGAGTTTGTCGATTGGATGAAGGAACGTTTTTCCATGGTAAAAGTACTGAAACCAAAGAGTTCCCGTACTGAGAGTAGAGAGGTTTTTGTTCTGGGGATGGAGTATCGTAAGCCGGTTCCCGAAGTAGAATTGCAGCAGGAGCATACGATTTAAATTATAATTTCATGGGTGTGATATATGTCTGGACATTCTAAGTGGTCGACAATTAAAAGAAAAAAAGGGGCGATTGACGCCAAGAGGGGGAAGATATTTACCCGTCTGATCAAGGAGATCACAGTGGCTGCAAGAGCCGGCGGCGGAGATCCCGAGGGCAATCCGCGCCTGCGTTCGGCTATTCTGACGGCAAAAACCGAAAACATGCCGAAAGACAACATTGCCAGAGCCATCAAGAAAGGCACCGGAGAGATCGCCGGTGAGATATACGACGAGATCATGTATGAAGGCTATGGCCCCGGCGGAGTTGCCGTGCTGGTCGAGTGCATGACCGACAATCGCAACAGAACGGTGGCCGATGTGCGGCACTTTTTTGCCAAGAGCAACGGCAACCTTGGTGAGTCTGGGTGTGTTGCGTACATGTTCGACAAAAAGGGGTTGATCCTCGTCGATAAAACAAAAATCTCGGAAGATGAGCTGATGGAAATGGCTCTTGAGGCCGGGGCTGAAGATGTCGTCGAAGAAGAGAGCGAATTCCATATCTATACCGCACCGGAAGATTTCGACAGTATTCGCAGCACCCTTGAAGAGCGTGGGCTCAATTTTGTCGATGCGCAGGTTTCGATGATCCCCCAGAATACCGTTGAAGTGACTGACGAAAAGGTTGCCCGCTCCCTCATGAAGCTGATGGAAAACCTCGAGGATCACGACGATGTGCAGAATGTGTACGCCAATTTCGATATCGACGATGCTCTTATGGAGCAGTTGTCGTAGCATGCGATAATTGTGGGAAGAATTATCGGGATCGATCCCGGCAGCAGGGTTACCGGGTACGGTGTCATCGACACCGACCGGGGCCGGCTCTATTTCGTTGCCTGCGGAGTGGTGAAGACCACCCCCGATTATCCTTTTGCCAATCGGCTCAATGAAATATTTGAAGGTCTGAACCAGGTTATCCAGGTTCATGAGCCTGCTGTCGCCGCCATTGAAGAGGTTTTTCTCGCGACAAATCCCCGTTCCGCCTTAAAGCTCGGCCATGCCCGCGGAGCGGCGGTTGTAGCGGCCATGCAGAACGGGCTGGCTGTCCATGATTACAGCCCTCGCGCCATTAAACAGGCGGTTGTCGGGTACGGCCAGGCGGAAAAGGAACAGGTTCAGCATATGGTCCAGGTTTTGCTCGAACTTTCCGGCAGGCCGAGTTCGGATGCCGCCGATGCCCTTGCCGTGGCCATTTGCCATGCCAATCAGTTTCACCTATAAGAAAACCATGATCGCAACCTTGACAGGCAGAATTCTCTTTAAAACTCTCGACAGGGCGATCGTTGATGTCGGCGGGGTCGGTTACGAAGTATTCCTCTCGACCGACAGCCTGGTCCGGCTGCCGGAGAAGGGCGGGGAAGTCTTTCTCCATATCCACACCAATGTGCGGGAGGACGCGATTACCTTGTTCGGTTTTCTGGAAGAACAGGAGAAAGAGCTGTTTCTCGTGTTGCGAACCGTTTCGGGAATCGGCCCGAAAGTGGCTTTGGCGATCCTTTCCGGCCTGCGGGTGAGTGCCATCTGTCAGGCAATTGTCGCCGGCGACCTCAAAAGGCTTATGACCCTCCCCGGAGTCGGCAAACGGACGGCGGAGCGGATCTGCGTCGAGTTGAAAGAAAAGGTGGCGCACCTGAGTCATGGTGCGGTACCCTTGCCTCATGGCGAACGGGAAGTTGTCGCCGCCGAAGGGTCGATCGTAGCCGATGCACTGTCGGCTCTGACCAATCTCGGATATCCCGACTCGGTTGCAAGAGGTGCTCTCGGGAAAGTCAAAAAACAGCTGGGGGATGAGGCGTTCGACACACTCAGGATCGAGGTTCTTCTACGTGAGGCCCTGAAAACATTAGCATGAATATCGAGGAAGATATCACCTCCGGAAGCCGTCTGGTGGCCCCGGAAAAGCAGGTGCGGGAGCCGGCAAGCGACAACGCCCTGCGGCCGCAGAAGCTTTCCGAGTACATCGGCCAGGATCAGGTAAAGAAAAGCCTGTCCATCTTCATCCAGGCCGCACTCGGCCGGAAGGAACCGTTGGACCATGTGCTTTTTCATGGTTTTCCGGGTCTTGGCAAAACGACTCTTTGCTATATCATCGCCAACGAGATGGGGGCGGGAATTAAAGTTACCTCCGGCCCGGTTATCGAAAAACAAGGCGACCTGGCGGCGATTCTCACCAGCCTGCAGGAAGGCGATGTCCTCTTTATCGATGAAATTCACCGGCTGAATCATGTGGTGGAGGAGGTTTTGTATCCGGCCATGGAGGATTTTCAGCTCGATCTGATCATCGGCCAGGGACCCGGAGCGAGATCGGTGAAGATGGATCTGCCGAAATTCACCCTGGTTGGCGCGACAACCCGCACCGGCCTCCTGACTCCGCCGCTCCGGGACCGCTTCGGGGTAGTGCTGCGGCTCGAGTTCTATTCTCCCGAGGAATTGGTGACCATTGTCCAGCGTTCCGGTAAAATTCTCGGGATGAATATCGATCGGACCGGCGCCCTGGAACTCGGCCGAAGGTCCAGGGGGACCCCGAGAATTGCCAACAGGCTGTTGCGCCGGGTAAGGGATTATGCCGAAGTCGGCGGACATCCGGTAGTCGACAGTGTGGTGGCCAATGAGGCCCTCAATCTCCTCGGAGTCGATGAGTTTGGTCTGGACGATATGGACCGGCGGATCATGTTGACTATAATCGACAAATTCGAGGGTGGGCCAATTGGTCTCGAGACTCTTGCAACAGTTGTCTGCGAAGAAAAAAATACCCTTGAGGATGTCTACGAGCCGTTTCTGATCCAGTCGGGTTTTCTCAAGCGAACACCTCGCGGACGAGTGGCAACCGCCAGGGCTTACGAACACTTCCAGCGAAAGGTTCCCCGACAGGCTGCCATACAGCAGTCTCTTTTTGACGAGTAAGAAGAGACAACACCAGTCCCTCTGACAAAGGATACTTCCATGCGCAAAACAGTTACAGAGATACGATCGATGAAGGCGGACGGCAAGAGGATCACGGTGCTCACCGCCTATGATGCCTCGATGGCAAGACTGCTCGGCAACTGCGGGGTCGATGTCCTGCTCGTCGGCGATTCCCTCGGGATGGTAATGCTGGGGTATGATTCGACCGTACCGGTGACAATGGACGAGATGCTGCATCATGCCAAGGCGGTTCGGCGCGGTGCGCCGGACAGCTTCATTGTCGGCGATATGCCGTTTGGTTCGTATCACACCGGAACGCGGGATGCCGTGATAAACGGCCAGCGTTTCCTGAAAGAAGCGGGTTGCGACGCGGTGAAGCTGGAAGGCGGCCTGGCGATGTGCGAGATCGTTCGGGCTCTGATTGCGGCCGGGGTGCCGGTCATGGCCCATATCGGCCTTACACCGCAGACAGCCAGTCAGCTCGGCGGCTACAAGGTGCAGGGCAAGGGGATCGAGGAGGCCAGAAGGCTTCTCGCCGAAGCACGGGGACTCGAGGAGGCGGGGGCTTTTGGCATCGTGCTGGAGTGTGTTCCGAGCAAGCTTGCCCGGGTGATTACCACGTCACTCGCCATGCCGACAATTGGTATCGGCGCCGGGGCGGACTGTGACGGGCAGGTTCTCGTTACCCATGACATGCTCGGCATGTTTGAAAAGTTCACTCCAAGATTTGTGAAGAAATATGCAGACCTTGCTCCCATGATGAAAACAGCTGTTCAGCAGTACGTTTCGGAAGTTCAAGGCGGTTTCTACCCCGGCCCCGAACATGGTTTTGCCGGTGAGAGTGATTATCTGGAGCTTGTATCCGACTAACCGATGTCGATATAATTCTATCGGGGTAGAAAAGGGGCGACTGGCAGAGATGCAGTCGCCCCTTTTTTGTTGTTCTTTTCATTTTTCCCCACTTTCCTCCACCGCATTGTTGTTAAAGAGCACTCTTCCTCTGCATGTTTCTGAACCTTCTGATAATACAGCAGTTATCTGGGGATTAGCCCTCAATTCCCATGTGTTGGTCTTGCAGGCGAAAATCCCGCAGTTCCCGTGAGTGGTGTGTTCTGTTTTGCGGTACGCTATATGTTGTGTTTTCATCGGTTGCGGTGAGAGTCTTATGATATTGAAGTTACAGATTTTCTGCTTGACGGGGATCGGGTGTTGAGATAAAAGGGATGATAGTGGTGCAAAGTGGGGAGGAGGGGTTTCGCGTGGGCGCTGGTGTTGGTTCGGGGGAGCGGGGTGGTCAAAAGCAGATTTCGAAGCAGGACGGATCATATTCTCGACGCGAAGGGAAGGTTGAATTTTCCCACTCGATTCCGCGATGTTCTGCGTCAAAGCGGTTCCGAAATCCTGATGGTAGCCCCCTGGAAGAGTCATCTCCGTGCGTATCCCGTGGCAGAGTGGGAGGCCTTGGAAACAAAGCTTCTGACTCAAGGTGGAGAACAGCCGAAAATCGCCAGTTTTGTCCGCTATGTAGTCGGTGGTGTCGTCGAATGCTGTCTCGATAAGCAGGGGCGTATTCTCCTGCCTCCCGAGTTGCGGACCGATGCCAGCCTGACCAAGGAAGTGGTCCTGACGGGTATGATCGACTGGGTCGAGATCTGGGATAAACAGGCCTGGGCCGCCGAAACTGAGGCCACCCGTGAAGGTTTTGAGGGTCACGAGGCCAGCCTTTCAAGAATGGGGATATTCTAGTGAGCGATCGTGTGCCGGAAGAGCAGATTCATCGCTCGGTGCTGCTGGATGAATGCATGCGCTTTCTCAACCCTCAGCCCGGCGGGATCTATGTCGATGGAACGCTGGGGTTGGGCGGACACAGCAAAGAAATACTGGCGCGATCGGGGCCTGACTCCAGGGTTATCGCCTTTGAATGGGATGAAACCGCTCTTTCACGCAGCACAGAACGACTGAGGGCCTATGCCGATAGGCTGCAGCTTGTCAGACGAAATTTTGCCGAACTGGCGACAGGGCTGGATGAGTTGGGAGTTCGTGAGATAGACGGCCTGCTGATCGATATCGGGTTGTCGTCGTTGCAGCTCGATATGGGGGAGCGAGGCTTCAGTTTCCAGCGCGACGAGATCCTCGATATGCGGATGGACAACAGGAGCACGACTTCGGCTCAGGATATCCTGGCAAAATGCTCGGAAAAGGAACTGGCGGATATTTTTTATTATTACGGCGAAGAACGGCAGGCCCGGCCGATTGCCGCGGCAATTTGCGAGTCTCGAGTCCAGAAGAAAATCGAAAGCACCAAACAGCTGGTATCGATCGTGGCCCACGCGGTACCCAAACGTTTTCATCCGAAGAAGATCCATGTAGCCACCAAAGTGTTTCAGGCCTTGCGGATTGCCGTGAACACCGAATTGGAAAACCTGGCGAAGATACTCGATGATGGGGTGAGGTTTTTGAAACCGGGTGCCAGATTCTGCGTTATCTCTTTTCATTCGCTGGAAGATCGAATCGTTAAAAGAAAATTTAAAAATAATGAAGAATTGGAAGTGTTGACAACAAAACCGGTAGTGCCTTCTGCGAAGGAGGTTGCGGAAAATCCGCGATCGCGCAGTGCCCGGTTGAGGGTTGCACAGAAAAAAAATTCATAGAAGCGGGGAGAATGATGAATTATCACAACACAACGGAAGCATATTTGCCACCTGTAATTAATATAGGAATAAGACATCATCTGCAGGGAAGAGATGCCCGAAATTTACGTAATTTACTGGGCGGACTGGTGCTGTGGCGAGCTGTCGGCAAGGTGGCGTTGGTGCTGCTGCCCCTGGTGATGGCGATAAATCTCCTGTTGGCGTCGGCGATCGACAATGTCGGACTGTCCTTTTCGACAGTTGACAACCGGCGCCATGAATTGATGGACAAGAATATCGAACTGCTGGCACGGAAGGCTCGTCTTGGGGCTCCCGATAATATCCTGCAGGTTGCAGGCGACAAATTAGCGCTTTATTCTGCTTCGGGTGACCAGATTGAACGGTTGAACTGAAAAAGGAAGAAGTACTTTGTAAGTATAGTAAGTATAATATGACAAAACAGTCCCGCCTGAGAGTGCACAATAAAAAGAGAGGCAGGCGGATCCTCCTCTATTTCGCCTTAGTCGCGGCAGCAGGAGTGGCTGGCTGGTTCGTTGAACAGAAATATCTGCTTTTCACCTCCTTCAAGGATACATATACTTCCATATCAAAAACCCCTCCGCGGCGAGGGGAATTTTTTGACCGTAACCTCAGGCAGTTAGCTGTCAATAAAGAAAGGGTTTCAGTATATGTCAGAACGCAGGAAATCGATTCCATCGAGAAAACGGTCATGGAGCTTGCGCCGATCCTGTCCCTGGACGAGGCGAAGCTGAAAGCTCAACTTGAAAGCGGTGCACTACGACTCTGGATAGCCGAAGACATCAGCCAAGATCAGGAAATTGCCATCAAAGCCAAGCAGTTGTCGGGAGTCTTTCTGCAGAGAGAAGAAAAAAGAGTATACCCGAACAATGCTCAGGCTGCTCATTTGATTGGTTTTGTCGAGAATGGTATAGGGCTTGCCGGAGTTGAGTACTATTATGATCGTCTTCTGGCAACCGGCCAACTCAGACACGATGAGGAAGGGCATTTCAGTTCCTCTCAGGATCTGGTGTTGACCCTCGACTTGAAGATACAGGACGTACTGGATGGACTGGTTGAAGAGATTAGAAAATACCGGAACACCACCAATAAGGTATTGGCCTATGTTATGGAGAGTCGAACAGGTGCGGTAATAGGGGGTGCTCAATTTCCAGGATTCGACCCCAACTCTTTCATTCAATATCCTCAGGCAGTACTCGAAAGTCAGTTCGTCACTTCAATACTTCTGCCGGACAAATTCCGCTTGTTTCTGAGGGATGCGGCGATTCTCCAAGGGAAAAAAGAGGGTTTGAGTTCTTTCATCCCCTGGAGCCTGCGATCCAGCGAAAATATTCTCGGCAGCCAATTGCAGTTGTGGGACTGGCTGGGGCTGAATAACAAAACTGTGACCGATTTTCGATCGTCGGCGCAACCGGGCGAGATTGTTCGGAGCGACCAGCGCCCCGTCGTTTCGCCACCGCCATTTCTGGAAATGGTGCCGGAGCAGACCACTCCCTTGAATCTGTTGAAGGCAATTACGGTCATCCTCAATAATGGTGAAATGATCAGACCGTTTGTGGTGCAGAAAAGCCTCGACCTGGAAACCGGCGCGGAGGTTCTTCTGGTTGGACAAGAGCCGGAGGAAAAACAGGAATCCCCAAGGACTCCCTTTAATTTCGCCGGCCTCAAGGAGTTGTTTTACAGTCAGGCAAGACAGGGGGAAGGGAAATCTCATTTTTTCAGCGATACGATTGTCTCTGCAACAAACAAGGACGGGCATCAGAATATCCAGGTCAACGAGTTGCTGTTGGCGACAATTCCGGCCGGAGGCAGTGATTTGAGCATGTTGGTGGTTGTCGGGCACGATCCGCTCGAGCCACGCCCCAGAAACGACATGTTGAACAAGACCCTTGATGAGATCGTTGAAGAGAAGGTGGAGAGGATCTCGGTCTTGCAGCAGGTTGCCCAAAGTGTCGCCGACGTGGTCGAGGCGGAATTATCGGAAGATGGAAATTACCAGGGACAGAAAAGAATCACTCGCAAAACTCAGGGAAAAAAAGATACTGAGTCGCAGGTCGCGGCAATAATGCCTGACCTCCACGGCCTAAGCCTGAGAAAAAGTCTCAGATTGATGCAGGGAATTCCGGTAAAAATCAGTATCCAGGGGACCGGTAAGGTAGTCTCGCAAAAGCCTCTTCCCGGGACACCTTTGAAGGGGATCGCCGAATCAACTCTTGTTCTCGAGAACGGTGAGGAGATGACCCTGGAAAAACTTTCAAAACATGCAGCATTAAAAAAATGATAGCCGGATCGTATCCGGAATATGACTTTCAACCTTTGGGGGAAGGAGATCATGTCCGCCAGGAAAACTCATCATACGCTCGCATCCCTGCTACGAGGTGTCGATTGCCGGGTTGCCGGTTCTTGCGCCGGTAATTCCCTCGAAGAATATTCTGTCACCTCCGTCGCCTCCGATTCCCGAACCGTCACCGCAGGGAGTCTTTTCGTGGCTCTTCCGGGAGGAGAAAACGATGGTCATGCCTTTCTTGAAAATGCAATCGATAATGGTTGTGCCGCAGTACTCTGCCAAACCGGCAGGGTCAGCCCGAACCAGCTGCAGGCCTGGAAAGTTGCGGTTATCGAGACTGCCGATACGTACAAAGCCTACGCCGCCGTGGCCGCCAATTATTTCGATCGACCGGCCGAAAAGCTCACTCTGGTCGGAGTGACCGGCACCAACGGCAAGACCACGGTAACATATCTGCTTGAGCAGGTATTGCAGCAAGCCGGTTTCCGTGTCGGGGTAATCGGTACCATAAATAATAGATATACCTTGCCAAGTGGTGAGCAGAAGGTGCTCGGTACCCGGTTCACTACCCCGGAGGCCTTTTTATTACAGCAATTGTTGCGGGAAATGGTCGATCAAGGTGTAGAGTATGTCGTCATGGAGGTTTCCTCCCATGCCCTGGCTCAGCAGAGAGTTGGCGAAATCTTCTATTCTGTCGTGGCGTTCACCAATTTCACCCGGGATCATCTGGATTATCACCTCGATATGGAGGAGTATTTCCAGGCCAAAACCAAGCTCTTTTCCGAGCACCTGGTCGATCGGGGAACGGCAGCCCTGCCGGTTCTGGATGAGCACGCGGAAAATCCGGAATGGCTCAGGTCTCTTCATGAAATCTGCAACAAATCCGGCAAGAAAATCATCAGCTGGGGGGAAGGCGAGGCGGCGCTTGTTCGTGTCGAAAGCATTACCTCCCGACTCTCGCGAACCGATCTTGTTGTGCAGACCCCTTCCGGACGGTATGATGTTTCCACTCCTCTGGTTGGTCGTTACAACATCGATAACATCCTTACGGTATTTGCCCTTTCTGCTGCATTGGCAATTGACGGCTCCCTGGTCTGCCGGGCTCTTGCCACGGCAGCCGGAGCTCCGGGCAGGCTTGAAAGGGTGACCTTGAGTGCCGCCTGGCCTTCAGGCGGGCCGGTGGTTCTTGTCGATTATGCCCATTCTCCGGACGCTTTGGAAAAAGTGCTTTTGACGGTTGCCGCTTTACCCCACCGGCAACTGTTTTGTGTGTTTGGCTGCGGCGGCGACAGGGATAAGGGCAAAAGGCCGGTGATGGGAGAGATTGCTGCCAGAGTGTGCGATGTTGTGGTGGTGACCGACGATAACCCACGGACCGAAGATCCAGATCGGATTGTCGAGCAGATTCTCACCGGAATCGCCGGAGAAGCGAAAGATCCGTCATGGCTGGCCGGGCGCAGTACATCGGAACGGGGATGTACGGTGATCCGTGATCGAAAAACGGCAATCGCCATGGCTATCAAGGCCTGCGGTCCTGAAGACATAGTCGTTATTGCCGGGAAAGGCCATGAGCCGTATCAACTGACGCTCCAGGGCAAAAGATTTTTCGACGATAGAATGGAAGCAGGCAATGTTCTTCTCGCCTGGACCGATACGCTGGCGGCGGAGGCTGCAGGCGGTGAATTGCAGCCGGGAAGTCAGACCGGGAAACTGCTCGGCCCGGTGATAACCGACAGCCGCATACTTTCCGAACATGGACTGTTTGTCGCCTTACGGGGTGAGAAGCATGATGCGCATGATTTTGCCGGACAGGCTGTGGCAAATGGCGCCTCCTGCCTTGTCCTCGAACAGGTGCCATCCTCGGCTGCGGATATGGATGCCAGCCGTATTCTTGTGCCCGATACCGAGCATGCCCTCGGCGATCTTGCCGCTTTTCGCCGCAGGCGGCTGGCGAAAATGACGAATCAGGTGGTCATTGGAATCACCGGCAGTTGCGGCAAGACCACGGTAAAAGAAATGGTTGCGGCGATTCTTGCCAGAAAGTGGCCGGAAGGACCGGAAAATCCATCCGGATGCGTCCTGAAAACGAAAGGAAACTTCAACAACATCATAGGCTTGCCTCTTTCTCTTCTGCCGCTTGATCTCGGTCATAAGGCGGCAGTCCTGGAAATGGGCATGAATCACCTCGGCGAGCTGAGCCGTCTTGCGGAAATTGCCGATCCCGATATAAGCTGTATAACCAATATCTATGGCGCCCATCTTGAAGGCCTGGGATCCATAGAGGGGGTGGCAAGGGCAAAAGAGGAACTGTTTGCCGGCACCGGAAAATCAGGGGTGCTGGTGGTCAATCTCGACGATCCCTGGGTGAGAAAGCTGGAGGGGAAATATTCGCAGCGCAAAATCACTTTTGCGGTAAAAAATGAAGGACACAGCAGGCAGCCCGATTTCTGGGCTTCCAAGGTTGTCCATGACGATAGCGGAGCGATCGTCTTTACCATGCACTACGGCGAGCAGACGGCTGAGATCCATCTTTTTACCGCGGGCGAGCACAATGTCGCCAATGCCCTGGCCGCAGCAGCGACTGCCGCGGCGGCGGGAGCAAGCCTTGCCGAGATTGCCGCAGGATTGGCGGATTTTCGACCTGCCGACAAGCGCATGGAAATACTCCACACCCGGACCGGTTTTACCATTATCAACGATACTTATAATGCCAATCCGGCCTCCATGGCCGCCGGTCTTAAAACCCTGAAGCTGATGGCCGGAAAATCGGCGACGGCGATTATCGGCGACATGCGTGAATTGGGTGAATCCTCCGGCAAGGCTCATTTCGAGATTGGTAAACTTGTTGCCGAACTGGCTTTGGATCGGGTGGGGGTGGTTGGGGAATTTCGAGACGAAGTTCAACGGGGAGCGCTAACCCATGGCTTGGCCGGAGAGCGCATTCGGACCTTTGCAGACAAGGACGAAGCGGTAGTCTGGATAAAAGATTTGATTACGACAAAAACAATTGGAAAAGCTGATCTGATCCTGGTAAAGGCATCCCGTGGGCTGCGTTTTGAAACCATTGTGGCGAAACTGATCGAAGAAGGAGGCTGACCGTTTAAAGGGTAAGATTCTTTGAGGTGATTAGGTTCATGGTTTTCAAAATAAACAAAATCCGAAGGGAACTTCTTCGGATAAAACAAGAAAGAATCTAATTAGCGAGTCTGACAAACCATGTTGTATCATCTCCTCTATCCCCTGCATACCGATCTGAGCCTTTTTAATGTCTTCCGATATATCACTTTTCGTTCGATCTGTGCCGCACTTACCGCTTTTTTGATCGTCCTGATACTTGGTCCCCTCTTCATCCGGACCATGCGGCGTTTTCAAATCGGCCAGGTCGTCCGCGACGACGGTCCCGCTTCGCACCTGGCCAAGCAAGGGGTGCCGACCATGGGAGGCTTGCTGATTATTTTGTCTATTGTTCTCGGCACCCTGTTATGGGCTCGTCTCGACAACGCCCTGGTCTGGCTGGGGGTGTTTATCACGATGTTTTTCGGATGCATCGGCGGGCTGGACGATCTGCGTAAGATCAAAAAGAAGAACTCCAAGGGCTTGAGCGCCAGGGGCAAGTTGATCCTGCAGGTCATAGGGGCGGCCGTGGTGGGTTTTTTTATCTTTTATACTCCGGGCTTTGACGGTCATCTAAGTATTCCGTTCCTGAAAAATGTCCGTCCGGATCTCGGGTGGTTTTACGTGGTGTTCGCAGTGGTCGTTATCGTCGGCGCCTCGAATGCGGTGAATCTCACCGATGGCCTCGATGGCCTGGCAGCCGGCCCTACAGTGGTGACGTCGGCGGTGTATCTGGTCTTCTGCTATCTTGCAGGTCACGTCGTATTGGCCGAATACCTGCAGTTGCCGTATGTTCCGGGAAGCGGGGAACTGTCCGTATTCTGCGGGACAATCTTTGGCGCGTGTCTTGGTTTTATGTGGTTCAACGCCTATCCGGCGCAGATGTTTATGGGCGATGTCGGCTCGCTGGCCCTTGGCGGCGCGCTCGGATCGATTGCCATTATCATCAAACAGGAATTTCTCCTGGCGATTGTCGGCGGAATATTTGTAATGGAAGCCTTGTCCGTCATCATGCAGGTCGGTTATTTCAAATTGACCAACGGCAAGCGGATATTTTTAATGGCCCCCTTTCATCATCATTTTGAGAAAAAAGGGTGGCACGAACCAAAGGTTGTTGTTAGGTTCTGGATTGTCTCGATAATTCTCGGTCTTTTGGCCCTTGCCACGTTAAAGTTGCGATGATGAAAAAAGCAGCCATGATACATCCCGGGACAAAGGTAGCAGTAATCGGCCTGGGCATTTCCGGACGGGCCGCGGTCAAATATGCACGGCAGTGCGGGGCCGAGGTTCGGGTATCGGACAGCCGGCCCGAACAGCGTTTTCTTGTGGAAGAGCAATCGTTTCTCACCGCGACAAACGTCATCTGGGAAGCAGGCGGTCATACCCTTGAATTCCTGAGGCAGGCCGATCTCGTTCTGGTCAGTCCCGGAGTCAATCTCGAATCACCGGTGATGCGGGATTTGCGCAATGCCGGGATACCTCTGGTCGGTGAACTTGCCGTAGCGGCGGGCCTTATCGAAGTTCCGGTTGTCGCTGTAACCGGCACCAACGGAAAAACCACAGTGACTACACTGATCGGCGAGCTTTTGCAAGGGTCGGGGAAGAGGGTTTTTGTCGGCGGGAATATCGGCACTCCGCTGTATGAATTTCTCTGCCGGCCGACGGAGTATGACATCGTTGTGGTCGAGGTGTCGAGCTTTCAACTGGAAAGTGCCGGATCCTTTGCACCGGATGTCGGGATACTGCTGAATATCACGCCGGATCATCTTGACAGACATGGCAGCCTTGAAAAATATGCCCAGGTTAAAATGCAGCTTTTCATGCATCAGAAACCGGGCGATATCGCCGTTGTCAACGGGGAGGACCGGCTCTGCGCAGATCTTCCGGGCGGAGCACAGGCAGAAATTCGCTCTTTCGGCCATACCGAACGCGACGCCGCAGTAATCACCCATGACGGGATCTGCCTGAAGGTTCTTGATGAAGTGGAAGAATATCCGCTGGCCGACACGGTTCTCGGCAATAGCGTCGGCCTGCAGAACAGCGCCGCGGCGATACTTGCGGTACGGGCGCTTGGCTGCACGAAAGAGCAGATCATGGCAGGCCTGCAGGCATTTCGTCTGTCGCCCCATCGTATCGAGTTTGTCGCGGAAGTGGACGGAGTCTCCTACTATAACGATTCGAAGGCTACCAATACCGGCGCAGTCATCGCCGCTCTCCGGCAGTTTTCCGGCAACGTCATTCTCATTGCCGGCGGACGGGACAAAGGAGACGACTACCGCCTGCTCAGGGAAAGTGTGGCGGCACGGGTGCGGCAGCTGATCGTTATCGGCGAATCCGCTGGATTACTGGCGGATGCCTTGGCGGACGTCGTAGCTCTCGTCCGGGCCGGGTCGATGCGGGAAGCAGTCGGTTATGCCGCGGCAGCCGGGCGGAAGGGGGATGTGGTACTGCTTTCGCCGGCATGCGCCAGCTTCGATATGTTCACCAGCTACGGCCATCGCGGCAATGAATTTAAAAAAGAGGTTCTGAACCTGAGACACCAGGCCAGTCAGGCGACGGGGTAGAGAAAGTTGAAAAACAATCGCACAAACATCCGTCTCCTTCTGACCGGAGGCGGAACGGGAGGCCATCTCTTTCCGGCTGTTGCCGCGGCTCAGGAGTTCCAGCGGCAGATGCCGGAGACGCAGGTATTGTTTGTCGGCACCAGGCGAAAGGTCGATACGAGAAGTCTCGGTGCCTACGGCTTTCAGAGCGAGAATATCCATTGCTACGGGCTCAAGGGCAAAAGTCCGCTGGAACTGCTGAAAGCGGTCGCCATTCTGCCGGTGTCGTACCTTCAGGCGTGCATGATCATCCGCCGGTTTCGGCCGGATCTCATTCTCGGGGTCGGGGGATATGTCACCGGACCAGTGATTGTCGCCGGAAAAAGTATGGGCGTTCCCACGGTCATTCATGAACAGAATTCGGTCCCGGGGCTTGCCAACCGAAAGCTCGGCAGAATTGTCGACCGGGTATGTCTGTCGATGCCCGGCAGCGGTGCCCGGTTTCCGGCAGAAAAAATCGTCTACACCGGCAATCCGGTGCGCCGGGATATTCTCGAGCTGGCGGCAAGCCCTCCTCCACGGAGGGATGACAAAAAAACATTGCTGGTGCTTGGCGGGAGCCAGGGCGCCCATGCTGTCAACCGACTGGTCGCCGAAGCCCTGCAGGGATTGCCTGAGGCCGTGCTGAGGCACGTCAGGGTGATCCATCAAACCGGAGAGGCAGATGCGGCAGGTATCCGGGAACAATATACCGAAAAGGGGATAGACGCGGTGGTGCAACCCTTTTTTACCGATATGGTGGAAGTGTATGGCCAGGCCGATCTGCTTGTTTCAAGAGCCGGGGCAACTACCCTTTCGGAGATAGCGGTTCTGGGCAAACCGGCAATACTCATTCCCTTTCCGTTTGCCGCCGACAATCATCAGGAGAAGAACGCCGGTCATTATGCAACCGGTGGCGGTGCACTCCAGTTCAGGCAGAGCGAACTTAGCGGGAACACCCTGGCCGAACACATCGGTCGACTCATCCGGGATGAGAATACTTTGATCGCCATGGGCAAGGCCATGAAGGAGCTTGCCTTTCCCGACGCCGCGGCAAAGATAGTGACCTGCTGTCTGCAGGTAATGGAGAATCGTAACGCCCTATGAGCATGAACAGAAAAACAAAACACATTCATTTTGTCGGAATCGGCGGCATCGGCATGAGCGGAATCGCCGAACTGCTGCTCAATCTTGGCTACAAGGTATCCGGTTCCGATCTCAGCTGCTCGGCTATCACCGAGAATCTTGCCCGGCTTGGCGGCATGATCTATCAGGGCCATCGGAGTGAGTGGATCGAGGGCGCCAATGTGGTGGTGACTTCGTCGGCGATTTCTCAGAATAACCCGGAAGTCGTCCGGGCCAGGGAAACCAACGTGCCGGTCATCATGCGCGCCGAGATGCTGGCGGAACTGATGCGGTTGAAAAAATACGGCATTGCCATCGCCGGCAGCCACGGCAAGACCTCGACCACCTCGATGGTGAGCTGGATGCTGGCCAGCGCCGGTCTGGACCCGACCATTGTCATCGGTGGCAAGGTAGATGCCTTAGGAGGCAACGCCAAGCTCGGGGCCGGCGAATATCTGGTGGCGGAAGCCGATGAGAGCGACGGCTCGTTTCTGAAGCTCTCGCCGGTGGTGGAGGTGGTTACCAATATCGACCTCGAACACCTCGATTATTACCGGGATCTCGATCACATCAAGGCAACGTTTCTCGAGTTTATCGCCAAAATCCCTTTTTACGGCGCGGCGATTGTCTGTCTGGATGACGAAAATATCGCCGACATTCTCCCATCCATCAAAAAGAGAACGATAACCTACGGGCTTACACCGCAGTCGGATATCTATGGCGATGGGATTGTCTGGGAGGAGGGCAGGATTCATTTCACCGTAAAAAGCGCGGCCGGTGAACTGGGGAGGATCGATATTGCGCCACCCGGAATGCATAATGTCTATAATGCCCTGGCCGTGGTCTGCGTCGGGCTTGAACTGGAAATCCCGTTTACCAAGATAAAGCAGGCTCTCGGCAGTTTTGCCGGTGTGCAACGGCGGATGCAGAAAAAAGGCGAGATCGCCGGAATTACCGTGGTCGACGATTACGGCCACCATCCAACCGAGATACGGGCGACTCTTGCGGCGATTAAACGGGCATGGCCGGAGAAAAGGCTGGTCGTCCTGTTTCAACCCCATCGTTATTCCCGAACCAAGGCTTTATTTAAAGAATTTCAGACCTGCTTTCATAAGGCAGATTACCTTGTAATGACAGATATATACGCGGCAAGCGAGGAGCCGCTTGAGGGAGTGACCAGCGAGTGTCTGCTCGAGGCGACCATGAAACACGGTCAGCGTCATACCCGCTATATCGGTAAAGTTGAGGAAGTGGCCGGAGAATTACTGCCGTTTCTCGAAACAGGCGATCTGGTGCTGACCCTTGGCGCCGGCAATATCGTCAAGGTCGGCGAGGAGTTGCTCGAACTTCTCCACCTGCGGGAGGGCGAAAGAAAGTGAATGCCGGGCAGCAAACGAGGATGGCATCGATGCTTTCGCAGCCGGTAGAGTGGCAGTGCCGGCTTGATCGCTATACCTCTTTTGCCATCGGCGGGCCGGCTGAAGCAGTCGTCAAGGTGGACCTGCGGCATGAACTGCATCCTCTGCTCAAGTACCTTGCCGGAGAAAAGATACCCTGGCGGGTCATTGGCCGGGGCACCAACCTGCTCGTCAGGGATGAAGGGTTTCCCGGGGTCATTATCGTGCTTGGTAAAGAATTTGCGCAGTCGACGGAAATGGTGTCCGATAAGGAAACCATCGTTATCGAAGCCGGCGGGGCATGTGGTCTGGCAAAGCTTTCTCTGCGCTGTGCGGACAACGGCTTGACCGGTCTGGAGTTTGCCTGCGGGATTCCCGGAACAGTCGGCGGCGCCGTCATAATGAACGCCGGGGCAGGGGGGCGGGATATCTCGACGGTTCTGCGGAGTGTGACGGTCGTGAGTCCGGACAAGGAGGAGAAAATCCTGTACAATGACCTCGAATTTTCGTATCGCTCCTGGGATGGCTATGCCCGCTACCGGCGGCAGGCGGTTGTTGCCATGGTGGAATTTTCTCTGCAACGTGGCGATGTCGCAGAAATCAAGGAGCGATGCAGGATGCTGCAGGAGAAAAGAAAAGCGTCGCAGCCCCATGAGTATGCCAATGCCGGATCGTTTTTCAAGAACCCGCCGAATGACAGTGCCGGCCGATTGATAGAAGTCAGCGGCTTGAAAGGGATGAGTATTGGCGGGGCGATGGTATCGGACCGTCATGGCAATTTTCTTGTCAATAAGGGCGGGGCAACTGCCGTTGATGTTCTGCACCTGAAGAAGGTAATTCAGGAACGAGTTGCAAAAGACTGTGGCGTCGTACTCGAGCCCGAAGTACATTTTATCTGAAGATGAAAAAACCGGCCTCAATATTGAAAAAACTGGTGGAGCTGCTCCCGCGGAAAAAAAAGACCGGGAACGCGTATTTAAAAAAGGATATTCGCATTCACGCCGGTCCTGACACCCAAGGAAAGCAGCAAGGGCGCCGTCGTCGCCTGGAGAGATTGAAGCAACGGCTTCTGGCAAAAAAACAACAACCCGAGACAGGGTACAGCAAGCCTGCAGGCAGTAAAAAAATGACTCTGCGCCTGGCTGGGCCGCTGTTCCTGGCGGCCATTGTCCTTTTGATCTGGGGTTTCGACGGCAGGGAAAAGCTGGAGAAGGGCCTGCAGTCGATTGCCTTCTTCAAGGTCGGCAAGGTTGAATTCTCCGGATGCAGCATGGTCCCGGAAGACAGATTGCTGGAGGCCTCGGGGCTTATCCTGCGCCAGACGAGCTTATTTGGCCTGGACGCTTCGCAGGTAGAGGCAAAGCTTGGCGATGTTCCCTGGGTTGAACGCGCGGTGGTGAAAAGGGACTGGCCTTCGACGGTTGAGATCGCGATCGAGGAAAATACCCCGGTGGCTATTCTGAATACTCCGCAATCCGGGGAAGCGCAGCTTCAGTATATTGATGAGAAGGGAATGCAGATACTGCCGGTTCTTCCCGGAGCTGATGTCGATTTTCCGATTATTACCGGCCTCATGGAAATAACCGATGAGCAACAGAGGGAAAAATCGCTTGCAGAAGTTCTGATTTTCCTCAGAAAGGTGGCAAGTAACGATCCGCATCTTCCGGTGCAGTCGGTGTCTGAGGTTCATATCAATCAGGTTGGTGAAATTGTAGTATATATGGTTGAATACCCATTCCCAATTTTCTTCGGAAATGGTAACACTAGACAGAATTATTCACGACTGATTCAGGTTCTCAGGGCGCTTTATAAAAAGCCGAATGGCAAGGAGCTGCTTTCCCAGATCGAATATATCCAGATGGACTACTTGAACGACAAGGTGCTCGTTGCCCAAAGCGGCTCGGGTTTATGATAGGTATGGATGACAAAATTATAAAAACGGAAACTCACGAACTCGATATTGTCGATCGGCCGAAAATCGACCCGGAAAGGCAGGAACAGGGCGAGCTTATTGTCGGTCTCGATATCGGCACGACAAAGATATGCTGCGTTGTCGGTGAAATGTTCGACGATCGGGTGGAGGTGATCGGGGTTGGCACTGTACCTTCGAAGGGACTGAAAAAAGGTGTGGTTGTCAATATCGAGAGCACGGTCAATTCTATTCGCCAGGCAGTGACGCTGGCTGAAGAAGCAGCCGGCTGCGATCTGCGATCGGTGTATGTTTACGTGGGAATTGCCGGAAACCACATCAAGGGATTCAACAGCCCGGGCATTCTGGCCATCAATAATCGCGAGATCAAACAGGCCGATATCGACGAAGTCATCGCTGCCGCAAGGACCGTCAAAATTTCCGAGAACCAGCGGATTATTCATGTGATGCCCCAGGAGTACATGGTCGATGACCACACCGGCATCCAGAATCCCATAGGAATGACCGGCGTTCGGCTGGTCACCAATGTGCATATTGTCACGGCGGATATCGGCGCGGTCCACAATCTGGTGACCTGCTGCAATAAGGCCGGGCTTGAAGTGGCGGAACTGGTCCTTGAATCGATCGCCTCAGCCCACGCAGTTTTAAGTAAAGACGAGATGGAACTCGGCGTGGCGCTTATAGATATAGGCGGCGGCACCACCGATCTTGCCGTCTTTTGCGACGGAACCATTCGCCATACCTGCGAGATCGGACTCGGCGGCCACAATCTGACCAACGATCTCTCGGTGGGACTGCGCACTCCTTTGCAGGAGGCCGAGCGCTTAAAGGAGGATTTCGGTGGCGCAATCTCCTCGATCATCAAGCCGAACCTGGTGGTCGACGTCCCGACCGTCGGAGACCGGGAACCGCGCAAGGTAACGCAGAAGGTACTGGTGGACATCCTTGAGGCGCGAGTCATTGAGATCCTGGAAATTCTTGACCGGGAACTCATCGCTTCCGGGCAGAAGACGAAGATAAACGGCGGCATTGTTTTAACCGGCGGTACGGCTCTGCTGACCAATTTAACGGAACTGGCGGAGCAAATATTCGATCTCCCTGTTCGGATAGGGTATCCGGTCGGACTTTCGGGGAAAGTCGAAGAACTGAATAATCCCCGCTGCACCACGGCTGCAGGCCTGGTATTGTTTGGCAGGAAAAAACAGACCTCCACGGGCAGACAGGAGGTTAATGTCATGAGCCGGGTCAGGGACTGGCTTAAAAAAATGATGTGAAGGTGAGTTTTCCGTTTGCGAGGCATCTTCGGGATGCTATAGTATTGCACTAATAATATTCAGACGTTATCATCGTAAACCGGTGGAAACAAAGAATTCAATAGGGGGTTTAACATGCCGTTCAGGATGGCGGAATCAGAGGGTGTTGCAGTCGTGAAAGTTATTGGTGTCGGTGGTGGCGGCGGAAACGCAATCAACACTATGGTTGCCAATAAGCTTCAGGGTGTTCAGTTTATTGCGGCCAATACTGACAAACAGGCATTGAATCTGTCCAGAGCCGATGTCTGCATCCAATTGGGACCTAATATTACTAAAGGTCTCGGCGCTGGAGCAGATCCGGAAACGGGCAACATGGCAGCCATGGAATCTCTGGAGGAATTGAGAGATGCACTGAAAGGCAGCGATATGGTGTTTGTCACCGCAGGACTTGGCGGTGGGACCGGAACCGGAGCCGCCCCCATTGTGGCCAAGGCAAGCAAGGAGCTTGGCGCGCTGACGGTGGCGGTGGTAACCAAACCTTTTGGCTTCGAGGGGAAATCGCGCACCCGTAATGCCGAACAGGGATGGCAGGACCTGTCGAAATATGCCGATACCATTATTACCGTGCCCAACGACAGACTGCTGTCTATTATGCAGAAAAACAGCAAATTGTCGGATATGCTCGCCATGGCCGATAACGTTCTGCTGCAGGCGGTGAAAGGCATTACCGATCTGATCAATGTTCCGGGGTTGATAAATGCCGACTTTGCCGATCTTCGCACCGTGATGCGGGAAGTAGGACCGGCAATCATGGGCTCGGGTTCTGCGTCCGGTGAAAATCGGGCCACCGAGGCAGCCAAGAAGGCAATCGACAATCAACTCCTCGAGGATTCGGGAATCATCGGTGCGCGCGGCCTGCTGATCAATATTTCCGCATCCGAGGAAACATTCACCATGGCCGAGTTTATGGAGGCATCTGCTCTCATCCAGGAAAAAGCGGATGACGATGCCAAGGTGGTGATCGGCGCCTTGTATGACGATTCCCTTGGCGACGAGATGCATATCACGGTGATAGCCACGGGAGTAGGGGGGATGATCGATAAAAAGGAAACAATCAATCCCGTTGTTGATACCCTTAAAAAAAAGCAGCCTGCGAAAGAATCCGAGTCCTTGATTAAAGGTGCACCGGCCGCACCGAACAGACATCCGCGAATTTCAAGGTTGCCCGGTTCGAATTTTGAGTCCTTCGATAATCTGGGATCTTCAAATCCACCGGAAGGAAAAACTGGAAACGCACTCAACTGGAACGATGATTACCTGGAAACCCCCACGTATCTGCGCAAGAACGCAAATTGATCGTTGTCGCCGGTACCGGCAAAAGGCAGAGTATAAAAAAACACTCCAGCACTCCCGGTCGGAATGGGTGCTGGAGTAAAGCCGCCATCCGTTTCCCAGGGAACATGGGGGAAAACACTTGCCGAACCTCTGGGGAATATCATGGTAAAATGGGCAAAGACGGCCCCGACCATCGATTCGGTACGCCGGCAAAAGCTCGAAGCCGGGCTGCAGCCTTTTAAACTGGTCAAGTACTTTTCCTTTTCCAGTCTTGCCGTTATTCTGGTGTTCACCCTGCTGCTTTCCTGGATTATTTCCGACAATGCCAGGAAGGTGATGCTGGAACAGAATGAGGAATATTCCATGTTGCTTGCGGAAAACCTCAATCAACAGGTTTTTCGCCGATTCGTTCTTCCGGCCGTTATTCGGTATGGCGGCATCGCACTGCGTAATCCAGAACAATTCGAGCTACTTGATAACATCGTCAAAGGGGTGACCCAGGGGCTGAAAATCGACTCGGTCACTATTTACGATTCGAGCATAAACATCATTTCCTATTCCACGTTGCCCGAACTGGTCGGCAAGAGGGATGTCGGCGGTGCAGAGTACTACAAAGCGCTGGAGGGAACCCCCAACTCCCGGCTGACCTACAGCGGTTCGGTTCTGAGTTTTATAAAAATCACGACAGATGTTCAATGCGAGCTGAAGACCTTCATCCCCTTTCGTCAGGTGAGGCAGGCGGGTGATGGCGATGATCCCATTATGGGAGTTATCGAGATCGAAAAGGATCTGTCGCGGAACTATCTGCATATCCTCAAGCTGCAGGGACGGATAATCATCGTTTCCGGCTTGGTTATGGCCATCCTGTTTCTTGTCCTTCGGTCTATTGTTTCCCGTGCCGGAGCGATCATTGAAAAGAGAGCGATCGAGCGGCTGAAACTGGAAGAAAAGCTTAACCAGGCCGAGAGGCTGGCCCATCTCGGGACGATGGTGGCGACGGTCAGCCATGAGATAAAAAGCCCATTGGGTATTGTCCGGAGTACTGCCGAGATTCTCGAAAAACGCATCGGCAAGCTGGCGCCGGGGAGTGAGCATCTAGCCAGAATCGTTGTTGACGAGACTGTGAGGCTCAACAATATCGTCGTGGAGTTTCTCGATTTTGCCAGACCGCAGCAGCCTAAACTGGAAACTGGAGATTTGAATCAGGTGGTCAGGAAGCTGCTGGAGTTTCTTTCGCCGGAGTTGAAACGGCAGCGCATCGAACTGGTGACCGACCTGGCCCCCGATCTTTCTCCGGGGAAATTCGATCGGGAACTGATTTATCGCGCACTTCTCAATATTCTGATGAATGCCTTGCAGGCAATGACCGAAGATGGCAGGCTGCAGGTGAGTACCAGAATATCCTCCGACGGCAGCTCCTTGCTGGTGATCAGCGATACCGGCGTTGGAATGTCGGCGGAAAAGGTCGAACAGATTTTTCAGCCTTTCTTCTCCGATAAAAGCAAGGGCACAGGCTTAGGTCTTGCCATAGCCAAAAATATCTTCGATATGCACGGAGCGGAAATCTCCGTGCAGAGCGCAGAGGGAAATGGGACAACCTTCACCATCACCATGCCGCCAGCAAAATAAAGACATTCGCCTTCAGGTCAAGGATCTGAGCTTTCTCGGCATGGGGCCATTTTCCTTTGCCGTGGCGGAAGGAGAATGTGTCGGCCTCACCGGCAGGTCCGGAATCGGCAAGAGTCAGCTGCTGCGAGCCCTCACCGAACTTATTCCATTCCAGGGAAAACTGCTTCTGGATGGTATACCCAGCAGTAATTTCCAGGCCCCGGAATGGCGTGCCCGGGTGACCATGGTTCCGGCTGAGTCGCATTGGTGGTACGATACGGTCGGCGATCACTTCGCAGTCGTGGCCGATACCGAGTCGATGGCGAGGGACCTGGCGTTTCTCGGTCTTGACCCGCAGGTCCGCGGGTGGGAGGTAAGCCGTCTGTCGACCGGCGAAAAACAGCGCCTTGCTTTGCTGCGGGCCTTACAGAACGAGCCGATAGTCTTGCTTCTCGATGAGCCCAGCTCCGCTTTGGATGCACACAATACCGAACTGCTGGAAGAATTTGTCGCTACGTATCGTGAGCGTACCGGAGCCTCGGTCGTTTGGGTGAGCCACGATCCGGAACAATTGCAGCGGGTCTCTGCACGGGTGCTGAGGATGGAGCCAGACGGGTTGACGGAAATATTCGATTCTTCCGCCGGAAGGTAACAGCAGGGGGTACTATGAATCTCATCAGTCTGAGCAGTTTCGATCTGGCGATAGCAGCATCTCTTCTGGTCGTGCTGTCCTTCTTCAGCATGTTGCTGAGTCTTGGTCTTGAAAAAAAAATCATTCTTCTAAGTTGCCGGATGACGGCGCAACTCCTCCTGATCGGCCTGGTACTCCGCTATCTTTTTGCAAGCGGCAGTCTTCTTCTCGTCCTGTTGATGGCCACGGTCATGCTTCTTGCCGCCGGGCGGGAGGTATGGGCCAGACAGCGGCGGAAAATTGCCGGGATCTCCGGTTATACCCTCAGTATCGGCGCCATGTTCGTTTCCTCGTTTTCCGTTACGGTTCTGGCGCTTGTGGTAATCATCCGGGTCGACCCCTGGTACACCCCGCAATATGCAATTCCCCTGTTGGGAATGCTTCTCGGCAACACCATGACCGGAATTTCTCTCGCCATGGACCGGATGACCGATCAATTGTATACCCTGCGGGGAGTGATCGAACAGCGCCTGTTGCTCGGACAGACCTGGCAGGAGGCGAGCAGGGATATCAGAAGCGATTGCATGCGGACCGGCATGATCCCGATAATCAACTCCATGGCGGCGGCCGGACTGGTCAGTCTGCCCGGGATGATGACCGGCCAGATTCTCAGCGGAACTCCTCCCGTTGAAGCGGTCAAGTATCAGATCCTCATCATGTTTCTTATCGCTGCCGGGACAGGTTTTGGCGTTATCTGTGCGATCTGGATGTCGGGACTGCTGCTTTTTGACAAACGCCACCGGCTCCGTCTGGAGATCCTGAAGGGTTCGGCCAAGTAAGATTTTAAAATGAGAATAGAGTTGTATCTTTGCCATCGATAGTGTTCATATGTCTATAAATAGATGTTAAATCTGTCTGTCGACAGGCAAGAGCGTAATGAAATCCCAGAACAAAAGGATGAGAGGATGGGGAAGAAAATAGTCATAGTTGGCGGTGTGGCCGCGGGGCCCAAAGCCGCTTGTCGGGTAAAACGAATACTGCCGGATGCCGATGTAACGGTCATCGATCAGGATAACTTGATCTCCTATGGCGGTTGCGGGATTCCTTACTACGTTTCCGGGGATGTAGCCGATGAGAAGGAGTTGCGATCAACGAGTTTTCATATGCTGCGCGACGAGTTCTTCTTTGCAAAGGCAAAAGGGGTGAAAACCCTGACCTCGACGAGAGCCCTGATGATCGACCGGGGGCGGAAGACCGTTCTTGTCGAAGATCTGCCGTCCGGGAAACAGAACGAGATTTCCTACGACACCCTGCTGCTTGCCACCGGAAGCCGGCCGGTAATCCTGCCGATCCCCGGTAATGAGGCCGATGGCGTATTCACCATCAGCGATCTGCACAAGGCGGTAGCGATCAAGGAGAGGCTGGCCAGGGGCGAGGTCGGCAAAGCGGTGGTTATCGGCGGCGGCGCGATCGGCATCGAAATGGCCGAAGCTCTCACCGATCTGTGGGGTATCGAAACGGCAATCGTCGAATATATGGATCAGCTTTTGCCGCGAATTATCGATTGGCCGCTTGCGGCAATCCTGGAAAAGCATCTGCGCGACCACAATGTCGAGATCTATCTTGGCGAGGCCGCAGAAGAGATTGTCGTTACCGATGGCAGAGCAGTTGCCGTTCGAACCGGGAAAAGAACACTCGATGCCGATCTGGTGATCATGGCGGCAGGGGTCAGGCCGCGTTCCGAACTTGCCCGCGAGGCTGGTCTGCTCGTATCCGAAAGAGGAGGCATTATCGTCAACAGCAGGATGCAGACATCGGATCCGAATATCTTTGCGGCAGGTGACTGCGTCGAAATACCCCATCTTGTTTCCGGCAAGGGTTTTGTCGCGCCGTTTGGCAGTATGGCCAACAAAGAGGGGCGGGTTGCCGCCGACAACATGGCCGGCATCCCCTCGACTTTTAAAGGAGGCGTCGGCAGCTTTATCCTCAAGGCCTTTGAGCTTTCCATCGGCTCGGTGGGCCTCAGTCTGGAAACAGCCCGCGCCGAAGGTTTCGAGGCGGAATTTTCCCTTTCTTCACCCTCGGACAGGGCACATTTCTATCCCGGACAGGATATCGTCTGCCTGGAGTTGATCTTCGACCGCAAGACCAGGAAGGTGCTGGGCTTGCAGGGGACGGGGCCGATGAACGATGCCTTGTCGGCACGGATAGATGCGGCGGCTGTGGCGATCAGCAGTGGTGCCACCATAGACGATTTCGGCAATATAGAAATGGCCTATTCTCCCCCGTTTTCTACGGCGATCGATCCGATCAACGCCGCTGCCTATATCGCCGACAATCTCTGCGCCGGACGAATGCGGCAGATCGGCATGGAGGATTTTTTCGCCTGGATGGCCGAACCTTCGATTCATCCGGATTGGCAGGTAGTCGATGTTCGCCATGCAAAACAGGCGGCACCGTTTGTCGAGAGGTTCGGCAGCGGACTCTGGGCCTCGCTGCCCTACGAGCAGGTGCGGGACAGATATCGGGAATTGTCCACCGAAAAGACCCTGATTGTCTTTTGCAATGCCGGATCAAGATCCTTTGAGATCCAGGTTTTTCTCGATTACGCAGGTCTGAAAAACAATCTGGTATTACCCGGAGGCTTTAATGTCATCCGGCGGATAGGAGCGGACTGGTTGCCGGTATCCTGAGGAGTATTCCAAGGGAAGAGCCCGTTGGAATTCAAAATTCGACAAACCATTATTGCACGTGCTATGATAAACGAATTGTGAGACTGAGACTTGTTCCGGTCAGAAGCTATTCTATTTAAGGAAGGAGTAATGAAATACATATGGCTGATCTGAATCCGCAACACATGATTGAGGAAATCCAGGATAACATTAAAACCGGTGATTTGCTCAAGGCACAACTCGTCTTAGCGCATATCCGGGATGTCGATCAGAAGAGCCGGAATCGGTTGATTTATTTCCTGACCAGAGCCGATGCCGAATTTTCCGTACCGCTTTTCATATATCTGCTGAAACACCAGGCCGAAGTCGCCGAGGAGATGCCGATCATTCGCGAGACCATGCTTTCCATCCTTCTTGCCTATCCCGAGAAGCTGATAGCATTCCTTGGCTCGCCGACCATTGGGGATAAATCCGAACTTATCAGATTGGTGGGAGAGCTGCGGCTGGAAGAGGCGACCTCTGTCCTTCTTGACCTCATAGCCGCCTCGGAAGACGATGCGGAGATACTCAATATCATAGAAAGCCTTGGTCTCATTGGTGACCCTGAAGCAATAAACACCCTGACCGACTACCTGTATGCCGCCAATCGTGAACTTATCATGGCCGCGGTTCAGGCGCTCGGTCAGGTCGGAACGCCCTCGGCGATGCATCGCCTGGCGGAAAGAATGGGAACCGATAATGAAATCGACTACCTGATTCTCTCCATCTTTTCCGAGGTTCAGGATCAGATTTCCCTCGAAAAACTCAACGATACGATCCGGTCGCATTATGCCCATATGCGGACCTTCGCCAAAACCGAACTGGTGAGGATCGGCCCGAAAGCGGTGCCGATCCTGATTGACAACCTGCTCCATGACGATCCCGATTTTCGCATCCATACCTTGAACGTGCTGGGTGATATCGGCGATGAATCGGCGGTCACTCCGATTCGAAAGCTGCTCGGCAACGAGCCAAAGAGCGCCAATGTCCGGTTTGCCGCCTATGAGGCACTCGCTCTTTTACCGCTCAAAAAGGGCGCATACACCCTTACGGCCGGTTTGACCGATCCGGAGGATCACGTATGTATCGCTGCAGCAAGGGCAATTGATCGTAATTTTTCGCCGATTCTTGGCGCGGGCATTAAAAACCTGCTGCGAGGACCGGAAAAAGACGCAAGACATATTGCCAAGATTATAGTCAACGCGCAGGTCGACAATGTCTTTGTGTTTCTTACCGATGACGAGGTGTTCCAGGAACTGGCGCTGGTCTATCTCCCCCATACCCATAAGGATATCCGGGATCATTATCACAAGTTGCTGATCCAGGCCGGGAAAAATGATTTTGCCAAGAAAATAACCGGGAAAGAAGAACTCGGCGTACGGCCGAAGGTAGTGGCTGTGGACGACTCGCGGATGATACTCAATATCTACAAGGCCACCTTGCATGAACTGGGCTATGACCCTGTGTTGTTTGAGTTTCCTGCCTCGGCACTCGAATGGCTGCGGACGGAAAAGCCGCTTATGGTGCTTTCCGATCTCAACATGCCCGAGATGACCGGCATCCAGCTCTCGGAAAAAATACGGGAAAAATACTCCGCGAAAATTCTTCCGATCATTATGGTTACAACTCAGAATGAGAGTCAGGATAACGATGCGGCGATGGCTGTCGGGGTCAATGCCATTCTTCACAAGCCATTTAACGCGGGCAGTCTGGGCGCTGCTATGGACAAGATTCTGAAGGGATGAACCGGCAGATATCGGCAAAATGACGGGCGACATCAGCCGGCCGATGAGCATCCGAGCCAAGTATCAGTGGAATGTTGTATGCAAGAGCAAGAGAGAGGATCCGGCCCGTCGGAAAGGGTTCTCGGCGGATTGTAATCCCGGAGGTGTTGAGCTCGAGAGCCATTCCCTTTTTACTCACCGTCTGAAGCAGTTGCTCGATCAACCGGTAATGGGCCTCGGTGAGCGTGGTCTCCGGGACAAACCGCAGGGCCCCGTCAAGATGGCACAGCATCGTCCCCGGAAGTTGTCGGACGGCCTCATGCAGAGTACGAAAATAGAGATCCAGCAGCATTTCCGGTTGGAACTGCCTGGCGAGCCGGGTATTCTCCTCTTTCCTGCTGAACAGGTTGAGGTGCTCTCGCATTCCGGGCAGTTTCAGGAAATGGCAGGAGACGCCGATACAGTCCCACTGCCGTCTCTTAAGGCGTGTCCGGAGAGTCCCTGCGCGGTCCGCATTGAAACCGCATTCAACGCCAAGACCTATCTCGAGTTGCCTGCCATAAAGGTCCTGCAGTCGCCGGCCTTCGGAAAAATAGTAATCGAACGCATCCTCTGAAAGCCAGGTGTCGGAATGACAGAGAATGCCTTCCTCCATGTGCTCGAGGAATATAATTTTCCTGAGTCCTTTGGCGATTGCGGACTGGACATATTCCTCCATTTCACCTGTGGCATGACCACAGAGGCGGGTGTGGATATGGCTGTCGCAATAGAGGTCGAGTGCTTCGGGCAGGGAGAGTTGAATCAGGCGTTGCCTTTCGGGAAAAAATGGAGCACTCCATCTATATCGGAAGTATCGCAGACATGACCGAGTTCGAGCTCGAGATCAAGATACTCCTCGATGCCTTCAATCTTCAGGGCAAGTGCAGGTCCATCGGGAAGGTGATACACAACGGTTCTGACTCCGGATAAATCTATCGGACGGCTGAACAATTTCATTCTTTTAAAACCTTTTTCTACCGGCTGCCCGGTATACTGAAATAGGAGAAAATCTAACACTGAGCAAGCAGACTTATACGATTAATACGCCAAAACTGCAAGAGAGAAGCGCAATTAAGACTTGCGAATTATTTGCCGGGCCTTTCTCTTACCCGTTCTCTTGAGACAAAGCGTCCGACTTATGGTGAAATAGGTTTACACAACAGACGGTGATGTATAATATGGGTAACCTTAAAAACTAATCCCATCTCGCTGGGTTTCGACCTCAATATATATTTCAGGTGATGTAATGAATAAGGAAGCAGAAAACACCAAAGAAAAAACCATCTTCGGTAAAGAAAAAAATCCATCGTCCATTGTTCCCGTCAAACTCACTTTAGACAGCAAACTGAAGTTCCGTTGCCATCCCGGCGTACGATGCTTTACTGCCTGCTGCGGTGGAATCAAGATTGTCCTCACTCCCTACGACATTCTGCAGTTGACCAGGCGGTTGGGCATTCCGGCATATGAATTCCTCCACAAGTATACTCAACCGACCTATCTGGAAAAAACCGATATGCCGGGGGTGATGATCAAGCTGCGCGAGGAAGACAATAAATGTCCTTTTGTCACTCCTGAAGGCTGTACCGTGTATACCGACAGGCCGAGTGCCTGCAGGTATTATCCGGTAGGAATGGCCGACTTCCATGAAGGCGGCACACGGGATGCCGACGGCAATGAAAACACTTCCCAGGAAGAGAAGTTTTTCTTTACCGTCAAGGAAGACCATTGCAAAGGGTTCGAGGAAGATAAGGAATGGACCGTTCGCGAGTGGCGGGCCGACCAGGGTGTCGATGTCAGGGATGAAATGAATAAGGAGTGGCTGCGTCTGGTAATGCGCCGCAAATCCTTCGGTATTCAGGCAACCTTGTCCGAGCAGGCAAAACGGATGTTTTTCATGGCCTCCACCGATATCGCCACCTTCCGCAAATTTGTCTTTGAAAGTTCCTTTCTCGACACCTATGAACTCGATGAAGAGACTATTCAAAAAATCAAGGATGACGATGTCGAATTGATGCTGTTCTCCTTCAAGTACCTTGCGGCTACTCTTTTTGGTGCGCAAGCCATAAAGATTAAAGAAGAGAAGATCAAGGCCAAAGTCGCCGAGATGAAGGCACGGCAGGATGAAACCGTTTTGCAGTCGATCAAGGAATATGAGGAATTGAAGGCGGAGACGGAGCGAAAAAAAGCGGAAACCGGAGTCGAGAAAAAATAAGCCTGCCCTGATCAACATACAAAAAGGCCGAGTGGAATGTATTCCACTCGGCCTTTTTTATTGTTGTTGCAAGCCTCTCTATTCGAAACCGGAGAAGGTTCGAACAGAGAGGGAAAAGATGACTAGTTCTGTTCTTCCGTTGCCGCAGGCTCAAGGGCTCCGGCAAGGCTCTTCAGGAATTTCCAGCCTTTCAGCACATCCTTTTGTGATTCGGCCATGAGTTGATCGGCCATGCCGGGATTGACCCGCTTCAGGGTACGGTAGCGGTTTTCCCCAAGGGCATACTCGTCAAAGGTGATGGTCGGTTCTTTCGAATCGATAATCAACGGGTTTTTACCCTGTGCTTCCAGATCGGGATTGAAACGGTACAGCGGCCAATGGCCGCAGGCCACTGCTTTTTTCTGCTGCTCAAGCCCCAATGCCATGTTGATGCCGTGGTTGATGCAATGGGCATATGCAATGATCAGGGATGGACCGTCATAGGCCTCGGCCTCGGCGATTGCCTTGATTGCCTGGGCCGGATTGGAGCCGATGCTGATCTGGGCAACATAGACATTGCCGTAGGTGGCAAAGATCATCCCCATGTTCTTCTTGGGCATTTTCTTGCCGCCGGCTGCGAACTGGGCGGTTGCCGCACGGGGTGTGGATTTTGACATTTGACCGCCGGTATTGGAGTACACCTCGGTGTCCATGACAAGAATATTGACATTCTCGCCCGATGCCAGGACATGGTCGAGTCCGCCATACCCGATATCATATGCCCAGCCGTCGCCGCCGAAGGCCCAGACCGATTTTTTCGTCAGGAAGTCGGTGAGGTGGAGAAGTCTTCTGGCGATAGGATCTGTGCTCTTCAGCAGGACGGCATTGAGTTCATCGATGCGAGTTCTCTGGGCTTCAATATCCATCTGGGTGACCTGGACCGCCTTGAGGATCGAGGTTGCCAGTTCCTGCTTGACCAGACCTGCAGTTGCGGCCGCATTTAAGAGTTCGCCTGCCTGTCCGCCAAGTTTATTGACGGTTGTCCGCATTCCGGCGCTGAACTCGGCATTATCCTCGAAGAGGGAATTTGCCCAGGTAGGTCCACGCCCGTCGGCGCGCTTGCAGTACGGGGTAGTCGGCAGGTTGCCGCCATAGATCGAAGAACAACCGGTCGCATTGCCGATGTACATCCGGTCGCCGAACAGCTGGGTGATGAGCTTGATATACGGTGTCTCGCCACACCCGGCACAGGCGCCGGAGAACTCGAAGAGGGGCTGCATCAGCTGACTGCCCTTGACCGTGGCCACATTGATATCGGCGGGATTGATTTCCGGAAGACTCAAGAAGTATGCTACGTTTTTCGATTGAACGGTTCTCACTTCCTCGGAGTTTGGAATCATCTCCAGGGCCTTGACTTTAGCCGGGCAGACACTGACGCAGAGGGTGCAGCCACAGCAGTCTTCCGTGAAGATCTGCAGGGTAAAGCTCTGTCCTTTGAATCCCTTGCCGACAGCTTCTTTGGCGAGGAAAGCCTCCGGGGCGCCGGTCAGTTCCGGAACAATCTTGATCCGGTTGGCGGCATGGGGGCAAACCAGGGCGCACTGGCCGCACTGGATACAGTTCTCCGGCAGCCACTGCGGCACGGAAACCGCGATATTACGCTTTTCATACTGGGTGGTGGCGGTAGGCCATGTTCCATCCGCAGGAATCTGGGAGACTCGCAGTTGAGCGCCCTTTCCCTCGATGATCCTGGCAGTGACATCTTTGACGAACTTCGGTGCATGATCCGGTACTACCGGCGGGATTGCCTTGCCGTCCACGGCATCTTTCAGTTGCACCTGGGTAATGTTCTTGACAGCTGCATCGACGGCGCCATAGTTCATCTCGACGACCTTGTCGCCTTTTTGGCCGTAGGTCTTCTTGATGGCTTTTTTGATCGCCGCGATTGCCTCTTCCTGGGTCAGGATGCCGGAGATCAGGAAGAAGGCGGTCTGCATGATCATGTTGATGCGGGCGCCAAGACCAAGGGCAAGGCCGAGGGAGACGGCATCGATAATGTAGAATTTGGCGTTTTTGGCGATGAGATCCCGCTGTACTTTCGCAGGAAGTTCATTCCAGACGGTGTCCTTGTCAAAATGAGTAGTGAGAAGGAAAGTTCCGCCTTCTTCAAGATTGCCGACCATATCGACCTGATTGAGGAAGGTGAAATTATGGCAGGCGATGAAGTTTGCCTTATTGATCAGGTACGGGGCGACCACCGGGTTTTTGCCGAAACGAAGATGGCTGGTGGTGATCGAGCCGGATTTTTTCGAGTCGTAGACGAAATAACCCTGTGCCGAGTTCTCGGTTTCGGTGCCGATAATCTTGATGGTGTTTTTGTTGGCGCCGACGGTGCCGTCGGAACCGAGACCATAGAACATGGCCCGGTATACATCCTGACCTTCAATGCTGAAGGCCGGATCGTAACTCAGGCTGGAGAAGGTTACATCGTCATGCGGTCCGACACAGAATTTGTTCTTCGGAGCCATGTCGTTCATATTGTCGAATACCGCCTTGACCATAGCCGGGGTGAATTCGGCGGATCCCAATCCATACCTTCCCGACAGAATGATCGGTGGATAGATAGTGGTATTGTTCTCGGAAGCCTCGCCGACAGCTGCGCGGACATCGAGATACAGAGGATCGCCTGCAGCGCCGGGCTCTTTGGTGCGGTCGAGAACGGTAATTCTTTCAACGGTCGAGGGCAGGCTGTTGACCATGGCCTTGCAGTCGAACGGGCGGTACAGACGAACTATCACCATGCCGACCCTCTCGCCCTGGGAAACGAGATAATCGATAGTGGCGGCAGCTGTCTCGCAACCGGATCCCATCATGACGATTACGTTTTCCGCATCGGGGGCGCCATGGTAATCGAAGAGATGGTACTGACGGCCGGCGATTCCGGCAAACTTGTCCATGGTCTCCTGGATGATTGACGGCACGGCATTGTAATATTTGTTGACTGTCTCACGGCCGGTGAAATAGACATCCGGATTCTGGGCGGTGCCGCGGATGGTTGGGTGGTCGGGAGAGAGAGCCCGGTGGCGGTGTTCGAAGATCAGCTCCTCGTCGATCATGGCGCTCATCTGATCGTAGCTCACCTCTTCGATCTTCTGGATTTCATGGGAGGTTCTGAAACCATCGAAGAAATGGACGAAAGGAATGCGGGAAGCAAGAGTCGCCTGGGTCGCAATCAGCGACATGTCCATGGCTTCCTGCACGTTCTGGGAACAGAGCATGCCCCAGCCGGTTTGTCTGATGGAATAAATATCGCTGTGATCGCCGAAGATCGACAGGCCCTGACAGGCGATTGCCCGGGCGGTGACATGGAATACTGTCGGGGTAAGTTCACCGGCAATCTTGTACATGTTGGGGATCATCAACAGCAGGCCCTGGGATGCGGTGAAAGTCGTACAGAGGGCGCCGGTAGTAAGGGAGCCATGGATCGAGCCTGCGACACCTGCTTCGGACTGCATCTGGTTGACCATGGGGATGGTTCCCCAGATATTCTTCTGCAGACCGGCCGATTTGGAATCTGCCTCGGCAGCCAGCGGGGTGGATGGTGTAATGGGGTAGAGAGTGATAACTTCACTGGTGGCATAAGCGACATGCGTGCATGCCTGGTTGCCGTCAATCGTAACCATCTTTCGCGACATGATTTGTTCTCCTTAATTATTACTTTGAGTTGTGCCAGCAACGTGGCGAAAACTGACAAAATAGTATTAAATAATCCGCGGGACTTAGAAAATTGCGTAAGAAATACCCGGAGATTGTAGTCGAATATTCACCGAAATACAATCAATTCAGCGATATTTTTCACCCGCCTACTATATGCTACTTACAAGGGTGTTGCAATGGATGAGAATTGTTTATTGGTATCATAAATAAAACCAATTAATAGTCAGGCGCTTGTCACTGGCATGAATGTAGGGTATCAGAAGGATCAAGACTACATTTGAGTTTTCAGAGGATACATTAATGGTGGGAATACGAGATTCGGAGCTGGACAGTTTACTGGGTTTTCTTGCCCGGCAGGAGGAGTTTGTTTTTCTCGACACTTCCCGCCCGGACCACGAAAATGTCGAGTCGTTACTTTTTGTTAAGCCCTTGGATCGCTTGATATGCCGGGGCGGGGACGACCTTCTCGGTTATCTTGAAACTCTCCAGCAGCGGTTGACGGATGGTTTCTATCTGGCCGGCTGGGTGGGGTATGAGTTCGGGGCGATGCTCGAAGGGGGCATCGATGGTAAAAGCGATCTCTTTACCGATGCCGGAGTGACGCTGGCAGATCTTGGGGTTTTTTTAAAACCCTTGAGGTTTGACCATCATACGGGAGAAAATAATTTTCCGTTCGATTCCAGTCGCAGGCTTATCCAGGATGGGTATGCGATCAAGGGCATCCACGCCAACATGGCAAAGCAGGAGTTCATCGATGCGCTGAATGTGGTGCGCCTTTACATAGGCGCAGGCGACACCTATCAGGTAAACTACACCATGAAACTGCTCTTTGGCTTCGATGGCTCGCCCGAGAGTCTCTATAAGGTACTGCGCAGGAATCAATCCGTTGCATACGGAGCGTATATTCGTAATAAACAGGAGCGGACACTGTCGTTTTCGCCGGAATTGTTTTTTCGCAAGAAAGGTGCCGAGATAACCGCCCGGCCGATGAAGGGGACCGCCCCGCGAGGGAGAAACAGCCGGGAAGAATCGAGCAACACCGTGTTTCTCCATAACGATATCAAAAATCGCAGTGAAAACGTTATGATCGTCGACCTCGTGCGCAACGATCTCGGCCGATTGATGCATGGCCGTGACCGTGGCCGGAGCCGGGTTTTTGTCGATTCGCTTTTTGACGTGGAGTCCTATGAGAGCCTTCTGCAGATGACATCGACGGTGAAAGCGACTACGACGACAGCGGCAATGCAGAATCTCAGCCTTACCGAGTTGTTCCGGGCACTCTTTCCCTGCGGCTCGATAACGGGGGCGCCGAAGATCCGGACGATGCAGATCATCGACGAGCTGGAAAAAAGCCGACGCGGGGTATACACCGGCGCGATCGGCTATTTCGGACCGGACGGGTCGGCCGTATTCAATGTCCCCATCCGAACCGTGCGGTTGCAGGGGGAAGTCGGGGAAATGGGGATCGGAGCCGGCATAACCTATGATTCCGTGCCGGAAGAGGAATGGTGTGAGTCTTTATTGAAAGGAAGATTCCTGACTCATTCTCAACCGGAATTCCAGCTCTTTGAGACCATGCTCTGGCAGCACGGTCAAGGATACCGGCTGCTTGAAGAACATCTGCAGCGTCTTGAAGATGGTGCGAAATTTTTTAAATTTTCCTGTTCCCTCGACCTTATACGAAATCAGTTGAAGGAACTGGAGAAGAATTTTTCCGACGGGTTTTTTCGGGTGCGTCTTGTGCTGGCAAAAGACGGGCAGCTTTCCCATACTTCAAGCCGGTGTGGCCCGCCGCTCTGCCTTGAACTTTCTCCGGAACCCGGCCCTGTCGTAGAAAAAGATCTGCCGGTTGCCGATTTTTTTGAGAGACCGGTGGACACCAAAGCCCCATGGTGTTTCCATAAGACAACCATGCGCAGTCTCTATGACAATGCTTTTGAGAAGGCGCAGGCGGATGGTCTCTATGACTTTCTTTTTGTAAATGAACAGGGAGAGGTGACGGAAGGCTGCATCACCAACATTATTATTTATGCCGCCGGTCACTATGCAACTCCTCCGGTCTCCTGTGGCCTGTTGTCGGGAATTATGCGTGGAGTACTGCTTGCGGACAAGGCGGTGCCGGTGTTTGAGAAGGTGCTGACCGAGCAGGATGTGAGGGGGGCGGATGCGGTCTTTCTCTGCAACTCGGTACGAGGGATAATCCGGGTGCGAATGCGATGAATTTTTTGTAAACGAATGTATGCAGGATTCCCGGCAACCTGTGTTCGGTAAGCCGGTCAGTGCACAATGACGTTGTCCTGTGCAGGGGTGATCTGTGCCGGCGGAACTACCAGCTTGTGCTCTTCCCCGAGTTCTCTGATCTGCGTCATAAAAAAAGAGGGAAGGGGTACTTCCCGATCCTCGACGAGGATGCCGAAATCTTTGGCCAGAGCGAGGGTCTGCGAACTGTCGACTCCCTCCTGGCGGTCGCAGAGAGTCTGGATGCGCAAGGCATCGGTTATATTTTCGCAGAGTTTTGGCATCTCGTTTTTCAGACTCAGCAATTCCTGTTCAATGTCTGCCCGGTGTTCAGTTCGAAAGCGGGCAAATTTTTCTTCAGGATTCCGGGTACCGAATACTTCGTTGGTGATGGAGCCGGCCAACATGGAGAGATGGACAGAGTCGAAGCCCGGTCTCTTTTTTGCGAGGTTGTTTCGAATTTCCTTGAACAGAATCATCTGGACTATGCCGACGGCCTCCCGGAGCACTGCAAGAAGCTGCGGTTTTTGCTCGTTCGTTTCAGTTTTCATTGTATTTTTTTTTATCAGAGTACTATTTTAACGGCGGGATTGTTTCTTAATGATTCGTATATCTTCAATCTGAAATCTTCATCGGGTACCAGAAGTTCGGCATTCAGGCTATGGTATTTTCCTTTGGAACTCGAGTGGGAAAGACTTACAGTAACATCGAGAGGTGCGCAGGCCGTGGTGATGATTTCTCTCAAGAGGGCGCTGTCTTCGCCGATTACCTTGTAGACCCAGATGCAGGGGTAGTCGATGTCCGGTCTCTCCGGCGTTTCCTGCGGCTGGTTTTTGGTTTTGAGTATCATTGCATAATTCTTCATGGTAAATATCTATCACTTGTTTCCGGCAAATAACCGGCTGGAAAATAAATAATGAATATGCCCGCAAGAGTCAAGTATAACCAGGTCTGAATGCCCTGGAGTTTCACTTGGGCGAGGGCGGGATTTTTTTTACAGTGCATTGGTGTAATGCCTGACAAGATGATACAATCAGTGAAAAAGGCTTACCAGGCGTGACTGAGTCCTGCCTGGTGTCGGTATTGAAACAGTATAAAAAGACGAGCAAACAAAATTGAACTCGAACAACAAACAGGAAGTACTCGATGCTCTCTTTGAGAGTGAAGCGCAGAAAAGAGCTATTGTCGAAGGGTTCAGCGGTATCATGGTACTCTTTGACAGAGACATGAAAGCCCAGTGGGTCAACAAGGTGACGCACGAGCGGTATCCGGATGCCCTGGGCAAAAGCTGTCATGAAATTTTCTGTTCAAAAAGTGAAAAATGCACTTCCTGTGCTTTCCAGCGATGCCTTGCATCCGGTGCTATCGAATCGAGTACGCAAAAGACCGGGATTTTCGGGGCGGATGGCGATGAAACCGTTTTCGACATAACCGCTTCACCGGTCAAGGATCGATCCGGCGGAGTCTCGGGGATCATCGGCATTGCCCAGAATGTGACCGAACAATACCGGCTCGAGCGGCAGCTGCGGCACACCCAGAAGATGGAGGCCATCGGCACGTTGGCGGGCGGGGTGGCACATGATTTCAACAATGTCCTGACGCCGATTATGGGATACACGGAAATCATTCGCCTGAAGATGAAACAGGACGGTATTGGCGACCAGACGGTTTACGACTATCTGGAAGAGATTCTGAAAGCCGCCAAACGAGCAAAATCGCTGGTCGAACAAGTCCTTACTTTTTCCAGAAGCATCGAGAAGAAGGAGGTGCTGCTTTACATTCATCCCATAATAAAAGAGGTGATGAAGTTGATGCGGGCCACTCTGCCGAGTACGATCGTGATCAGGGAAGAGATCGACGAACATTGCGGCAGGGTCTATATCGACCCTGTCCAGATCCATCAGGTGCTCATCAACCTTTGCACCAACGCCGCCCATGCCATGACCGGCAGGCATGGCACGCTCACAGTCAAACTGGGTCCCGCACCGCCGACCGGAGACGGCAGGGATTGGCTGGAACTGAGTGTCGCCGATACCGGAGCAGGCATTGAAGAAACAATGATCGAGAGGATTTTCGAGCCCTATTTCACCACCAAAGAGAAAACCAGCGGTACCGGCATGGGGTTGGCCATGGTCCATGGCATCATCAGCCGGCAGGGCGGGTTTATCAAGGTCGAAAGTGAGGTCGACAAAGGGTCGATCTTCCGGGTTTATCTGCCGCTCGCCCGAAAAGAGCCGGGCATTGAGCAGGTGGTTTCTCTTGGCGATCTGAGGAGCGGATCGGGCACTATCCTTCTGGTCGACGATGAAGAGCAGGTGGTGCAGGTCACGGGCGAGATTCTGCAGAGCCTCGGCTATACCGTGGTCGGCAAAACTTCGCCGAAGGAGGCTATCGAGTTGTTCGCCAGGGATCCGGGTAAATTTGATCTGTTGCTGACCGATTTGACCATGGCGGAGCTGACCGGGCTTGAATTGAGTGCGGAGGTGAAGAAATACCGGCCGGATATTCCCATCGTTCTCATCACCGGTTACTCCGATCAGGTATCCAAGGATGCGGCCATAGCGGCAGGGATTGCCGAATACTGCATGAAACCGATCAGTATGCGCGAGTTATCGAATATCGTGGGTAAATTTCTCGGTTGAAACGCTCCTCACTCTTTTTAAACAGATATCGGCGATTATCGCCGTTCCTCCCGGCGGAGGCTGGCATTTGCCAGACTTATCTGGTCGTTCAGCGTCCAGAGGTCGTAGATGTAGCCGATTCCCAACAGTCCGCCTGTTACAAGATAGAGCAGGCCGGTAAGCCATTTCCCCATATACATCCGATGTATTCCGAGGAGCCCGAGGAAGGCGAGAAGCAGCCAGGCGACATTGAAGTCGATTTTCCCCTGGTGGTAGCGGATGTCGGCCTCCCTGTTCATGGCCGGAATGAGAAAAAGATCGACTATCCAGCCGATAAATAACAGGCCCAGAGTGAAAAAATAGAGCGTTCCCGACAACTGTTTGCCGTAATAGAAACGGTGGGCCCCGAGAAATCCCAGAATCCAGAGAAGATAGCCGACAACAATTGAATGCGTGGTGGAGGTTTCGTTATCTTGTTGCATTGTTTCTCACTAATGATTTTTTGAAATTCCGGATGATGCTCCAGGCTTCATCTACTCTTTTTTCCGACAACTTTCCCCGATCTATCGCCGTCAGGACGGCCGATTTCAATTTGCCGAAGATGTGAGGATCGTGATCGAGGTTGTTGCCGACGATAAGAAGGTCGACCCCGGCGGCGAGAGCTCTGCAGCAAGCTTCTTCCAGGCCATAGCGGCTGGTGATCGCCTTCATCTGCATATCGTCGGAAACAATCATCCCGCGAAAGTTTAAACTCCCCCGGAGGAGTGACTGGAGAGTCATGGCGGATAACGTCGCCGGATAGGCCTTGTCGAATTTTTTGTTGAAAAGGTGGCCGACCATCACCGCCTCGGCTTGTCCTTTCTTGAGAAGCAGCCGGTAGGGTTCCAGTTCGTCCTCCTGCCAGGTCGTGGTTATATCGGCAAAGCCGAGATGCGAATCGGTGCGGGAGCTGCCGTGGCCGGGAAAATGTTTTATACAGCTCTGGATTCCCTCTCGCCGGTGTTCCGCTATCCAGGCGGCGGCATGGGCGGCGACGATGGAAGCCTCGGCGGAAAAGCTGCGGTCATACCGGCCGATGATCGGGTTTTCCCGGTAGACATTGAGATCGACCACCGGGGCCAGGTTGAAATTAATTCCCGCCTGTTTGAGCATTCGTGCAGTTTGCCGGGCGCTTTCAACAGTAAGACGGAGGTCGGGCGCGCCGCCCAGCTGGGCTGCTCCGGCAGTGACCGGGAATCCTCTTTCTTTTTTGAAACGGCTGACTTTGCCGCCTTCCTGGTCGACGGCGACAAGGAGTCCGCCTCCCGCCATGAGCTGCAGATCCTCGGTAAGCCGGGCTATCTGATCGGGGCTGACAATATTATTGGTATCTTTTCCTTGTGCGAGCAACCGATCGAAGAGGATCACTCCGCCGAGATTTCCTTCGGCGATATCGGTTGCAACCGGATGTTCGGGAGTAAGGGCGTCTCCGGCAAAACCAAGGAGAAAGAGCTGACCGATTTTCTGTTGGAGTGAGAAGGATGTCATGTTTCTGCAGATCATGTGTTGTGACTTACGCTCAGGGTTGTGACAGTCATGAGGAGTACTGTCTGCTCAAACAAATGTCAAAGATTTTTCTTGGCCGGGTGGTGTCAATATTTTGTCATATGTCACGGAAGTCTGGCCTGTGATCAGAATAATTTGTTTCATCGGCAGGACATGAATTGACGTCGGGAGTGTTTCGTCCGGAAAATCAGTAAGAGAAAGGCTGAAAAGCAAGATTGATCGTCTATTTATCGCCTGATGGCATGGAAAATGCTTAAATAAAAACATCGGTTTTCCAGTAAAGAATTTTGCCGGGCAAGTCGATAAGAAGAACAGATAGAAACAAACCCAGTTTAGAAATGTTTATATATTAGGGATATCAGTCATGACTACCTCGACAAAAGAACCGCAAATCTCCACACCGCTCCTGCATCAGGTCGAGTTGGAGAAGGTTATGGTTGAGCTTGGTAATTTGAAGAAACAGTCAGAACGGCTTGATCTCATTAACAAACTGCATGCCAGAATGGCGGGTGAGCTCAGTCTGAGCGGGATGATCGAAGCCTATTCGGTCTGGCTGATGCCGCTCGTAAGCCATGAACTTATCGGCTATAACAACAACATTCGCAAAAAACGTCACCTGTTCTGCTCGGGGCACGGTCCTCAGCGACGTAAGGCCATTGAATTTGCAGAAGAATTGATCGAAGAAAAGGTGCCTTTCAAGGGCTCGTATTCGATAAAGAACGGCCGGTATGCCTACAAATGGATTTTTGAATCGGCGGACGATGCGGGAATTTTCCTGATCCTGAAAGAGGGACATGAACTTGCTCACGAGGAGATCGATCTGGTAAATTATTCCCTGGAAGTACTTGCCGATTGTCTGCGGCGAGGGCTCGAATACGAGGATCTGTTTGAGCGCGCCAGCAACGATCCGCTCACCGGCCTTGCCAACAGGCGGGTTTTTGAAGAGCGCATTCATGGGATGATGGACAGTGCACGCAGGTATAAGAACCCTCTGTCGATGATTTCAATGGATCTGGACCGTTTCAAGAACATCAACGACAATCTCGGGCACCAGAAGGGCGACGAGGTGCTGAAGGCTGTTGCTTCAGTATTGAAAGGGGCCGTTCGATCGACCGATCTTCTGGTGCGGATGGGTGGCGATGAATTCCTTCTGGTCCTCGACAACACCGATCTTAAAAACGGTAGAATTCTGGCCGAGCGGTTATGTATTGCAGTCGATGAGCTTGATGTCTGGGCCGACGATACCACCAAGCTGGGGATAAGCATCGGCATGTCCGAGCTGAAGGCTCAAGAATCGCTGCGACAGTGGTTGGAGCGAACCGATGACATCCTCTATCACGCCAAGGCCGAAGGACGATCAAGGGTTGCGGTCGAGTAGACCGGTTCTTTTCGGTACAAACGAAATGCAAAAGGCCGACTTTTTAAAAAAGTCGGCCTTTTGCGTTTGCAGCCAGATAAAGACTTTATTCAGCCTTTTCCAGAACTATTTTCAAAGGGATAACGTGCAGTGACCGGCTTTGTTGCTCGGTATAGCCAAGCGACCAGCTGGGGCACCGGTACGTATCCCCGAGTAAGGATTCGATATCCTTGACTAATCCCTTGACATTGATAACCGGATGCCGGGAAAAAACCTGGGGAAGCCCCTGGGTGAGGTTGCAGGCCAGGCATCGGTTCGGTCTCTGATGCAGTTGCAGGTCCATGACCAGAGTGTTGCCTTTGAGTTCTCGGTAGGCCAGCGCTATATCGTAGGCGCCTTCATCGGCGTCTCCGAAGAGGGCTTCAAAAAACTCATTTGCCCTCTCTTTGGGGAAGATTTCCGCCAGTTTTTCTTTGCTCAGAAGAGTTGTCAATGCAGTGTTCGCCATGGTGATTGTCATTGGATTGTCTCGGTTCGTCGTTGGGTGAAGAGCCATAAACTACAGGGGATTCGGTAGGGTACTATACCAGCGTGAGCAAATTTGTCAACCGACGTTGCGAGCGGCACGTCCCTGTGTTAAAGTAGCCGCCATGAAAAATGACCGAAATTGTCAAACTTCCGGCCTCACCTCCGGAAAAGTGAATCTGCAGGAACTGAATGAGTCGCAATACGAGGCAGTGACCACGACGGAAGGCCCGGTACTGGTTATCGCGGGGGCCGGAAGCGGCAAGACCAGGACACTGGTGTACAGGGTCGCCCATCTTGTCGACCAGGGTGTCGCCCCGGAGTCGATTCTTCTGCTTACCTTCACCAGAAAATCCAGCCAGGAGATGTTATGGCGGGCCGGCAGGTTGCTCAATGAGAACTGCAACCGGGTGGTCGGCGGAACATTTCACGGCGTCGCCAACATGCTGCTCAGGCGGCACGGCGCACAGATCGGCTTCGGCTCATCCTTTACCATCATCGACCGGTCCGATGCCGAGGGGATTATCAATCTGCTGAAGTCCTCGCTGGGGCTCGGGAAACAGGATAAACGCTTTCCCTCGAAACGGGCGGTGATCAACATGATCAGCGGTTCGATCAACAAATCGATCGGCCTCGAGGACCTGATACAGGCTCAGTTCGCCCATCTCGCCGAACATCTGCCGGATATTGTCACCCTGCACAAACATTATCAGGAATTCAAGTACGATCACGGGTTGATGGACTACGACGACCTGCTGGTCAACTGGAAGCGGCTGCTTGCCGAAGCACCGGATGTCCGGCGAATCATCTCCGAGCGGTTTTCCCACATCATGGTCGATGAATACCAGGATACCAATCTCATCCAGGCCGATATTATCCGCCTGCTCGCCGACACCCATGAAAATATCATGGTGGTGGGCGACGATTCCCAGTCGATCTATTCTTTCAGGGGCGCGGATTTCTACAATATCATGCGGTTTCCCAAGGTTTTCGCCAATACCAGGATAATCAAGCTGGAGGAAAACTACCGTTCGACCCAGCCGATTCTCTCCTTTACCAACGATATCATCAGAAGCGCCACGGAAAAATATACCAAAACTCTCTTCACCAGGCGCGAGGGCGAGCTGCGGCCGATGGTATTTGCCGGTATGGATGAGCGGGAGGAGGCCTCCTTCGTCGTCAAAACCGTGCGCAAGCTGCTGGCGCAGGATATTAAACCGCATGATATCGCTGTACTTTTCCGCTCGAGTTATCATTCCTATAAACTGGAGCTGGAGTTTGCTTCGGCCAGTATCGACTACGAGAAGCGGGGTGGCCTGAAACTCACCGAGTCGGCCCACATGAAGGATATGATCGCCTTTGTGCGGGTGCTGGTCAATCCCCAGGATACCCTGTCCTGGAACAGGATCCTGCTTCAGCTGGAGCATGTCGGGCCTACCACGGCCCAGAAAATTTCCGCGACCATCGCCTTTGCCGCCGATCCTTTTCAAGCACTCGCTGCGTACCCGGCGGGAAAATCATGGAAAGAGGCTTTTGCCAGGCTGGCACAGCTTTTTGTCGATCTTCTCGCCGAGAGTCACAGCCCTGCAGCCTTGTATGAGATCGTGCTGGCCTATTACCTGCCGATCTTTGAGCGGCTGTACGCCGACGATTTTCCCAAGCGCCGAAAAGATATCGATCAGTTGAAGAGCATTATGGGAGGTTACGAGGATCTGCAGAGCTTTATCGACGACACCAGTCTCGATCCTCCGGAAGAAGGCGCAACAGAAGGCAAGGGGCTGGATCGGCTCGTTTTATCCACCATCCATTCGGCCAAGGGACTGGAGTTCGAAGCGGTCTTTGTCATCGGCCTGGCCGAAGGTCGCTTCCCCCATGCCTCAGCCATGTTCGGCGAGCAGTGGGAAGAGGAGCGCAGACTGCTCTATGTGGCGGCGACGCGGGCCAAAAAATATCTCTATCTGACCTATCCGCGCCAGCTGATGACGCAGGACAGACAGTTCCACCGGGTAGGAATATCGCCGTTTGTAAATGAGATAAGCGGCGGGTTGTATGAGCGGATAACGGATCGATCGACTGGCGATACAGACTCTTTTGCTTTTCGATCCATAGACGACGAAAGACCCTCGCCGGTGCGTAAAGCCAAACAGAAAAAACCGGAAATGGCCGATTTTTCAGTAGGCTGCAAGGTCAACCACCCATATTTCGGCAACGGCACTGTAGCCAAAATCTCGACAGGGCGATCCCTTGATGTTTTTTTCGACCGCCATGGCCTGAAGACACTGCATCTCGATTACGCTAAGTTGACAATTATTTGACTCTTGCAAAAATCTCGACAAAAACCTGAGGCGCTCCGCAACTTTTTCCCTTGCTACCATATAAATATCACAATATGAAGATGACATACGCTGATGTACTGGCGCATCTCGATGCCCTGCAGATGCATAAGATCAAACTGGGTCTCGAGGCGATGCAGTCTTTTCTCGAACGGGTCGGCAGGCCGGAGAAAAGCCTCAAATTTGTCCATGTTGCCGGTACTAACGGCAAAGGCTCCGTCTGTGCGGCGCTTGCCGAGGTGCTTGGCCGGGCTGGTTACCGTGTCGGAGTGTACACTTCACCCCATCTGAGCAGCGTCCGCGAGCGGTTCAGGATCGGCAGCGAATACATAAGCGAAACCGCCTTCGCGGAATTGGGCGAGAGGATCTGCCGGGTGCTTGGCGACGACCAGATAACCTACTTCGAGTTCACCACGGCTTTGGGGCTGCTCTGGTTTGCCGAGTCAAAGGTTGATCTCGTGGTGCTTGAAACCGGTATGGGCGGGCGTCTCGATGCAACCAATGTGGTAACGCCTCTGGTGTCGGTCATCACCAGTGTCAGCATGGACCATGAGGCCTATCTCGGCCATAGCCTTGCCGAGATCGCCGGAGAGAAGGCCGGGATCATCAAAGCCGGAGTCCCGGTCGTATCGGCGGCCGTTCATCCGGAAGCAGCGCCGGTGATCGAGCGAGTAAGCAGGGAGAGGCAGGCTCCTCTCTATACGTTCCGTCAAGAATTTGACTATTCATTGGGTTCCGATTCAACCTGGTCATGGGGCGGAGGCAAGGCCCTCGGTAACAGGACAATCGACGGACTGCGGAGCAGCCGGGCAAGCCTTGTCCAGCCGGAAAACGATTCCCTGGCCATTACCGTTTTGCAACTCCTGAATAACTTGGGCTTTGCGGCAGGAGAACAGGACCTCCGGATGGGCCTGGCCGAGGTGAAGTGGCCGGGCAGGATGGAATACTTCGAACAGGAATATACTGCCTCGGTTGATCGGCAGGCGGCGGAAGCCGGTGGCAAGAAGCTGCGCTATCTCCTTGATGGGGCGCACAATCCGGACGGCGTCAAAAATTTGGCAAGCACCTTGGCGGGCAATTTTAACTACCGAAAACTCATCGCCGTGTGGGGTTCGATGATCGATAAGGATTTACCGCTCACCTTAGGCATGATTGTTCCTCTGGTCGACGATCTGGTTCTTACCCGGCCGGAGGGCGAGCGCTCTGCCACCCCGGAACAGCTCCTCGAGTATCTTGGCCCGGAGCAGAAAGCCAAGGCCCGCTGTGTTGCAAAAGTGCCGGAAGCATTGATCGCCGCCCAGGAGGCCGCAACCGAGGATGACCTGATTGTCGTCGGCGGCTCCCTCTATCTCATTGGCGCAATGCGCCATCTCCTGCTGGGGGAATTGGCGTAAGTGGCAAGGGACTTTTTTGATTTCGATGCCCCGGACGATGCCGAGATCCGGGCCGAAAGGGCAAAGGCCAGGGAGTTGCGGAAAAGCAGATGGTGGCAGCAGAAAACCTCATCGGGACTCTGCCATTACTGTGGCTGTAAAGTGACCTACCAGGACTTGACCATGGATCATCTGGTCCCTCTGGCCAGGGGCGGCCGTTCGACCAAGGAAAACCTCGTGCCCTCCTGCAAGAACTGCAATACCCTGAAAAAGTCCATGCTCCCCATAGAGTGGCAGGAGCATCTTGAGCGGACAAAGAAGGAAAATGGCTGAAAAGGGAAGCCTGCCGGTTTTTCTTCTCGCAGTTTTCCCCGATTTGGTTTAAATCCTTGAACAAGTTTTCTCATCTGAGTAAACAAGTCAAAAATATGGACGGGTAGCTCAGCTGGATAGAGTGTTGGCCTCCGAAGCCAAAGGTCGCGGGTTCGAATCCCGCCTCGTCTACCAATAACAGGCACTTATCGGTTTTCCGGTAGGTGCCTTTTGTTTTTGCCCCTTCTCCTGTCCCTACACTACTTTGGACAAAATAATCTATCCTTTCTAAATTTTGCTATGAAACAGCAACAGCGCAGTGATTTGCGCGACTTTTAGCATCAGGAAAATAGGTTAGCGATCTTTGGAGAAGGCTTGCGCCAGTCTATTAGCTAAGGCTGTATCACGAGCCTTCCGGCTCCCAAGGTCGGAAGCAGCACGTTCGACGCTCTTGGCGTAAGCTAAAACATCTGGATCGATAGTTTCAACTGGTATGCTTATCGCTGATAACGGCGTCAACTTCAGATGCAAAATCAAGCAATGTTTGTGACAATGCGTTGCGGGATTCAGAGGCAAGTGGGAATTCCTTAGCGTGTTGCGAAAGATGGAGGAAAAGCGAATAAAAGTCAGATTTTTTGCGCCACCGAGTTTTTGCCAATCCTGGAAGGAGTTGCTCAATTTCGCCAAGTACTCTGATAAAAAGGCTTTTGAGATGTTCGGCTTCCTCAAAGTTTGTCTCGTACTGTTGATAAAACTCCTCGAGATTCTTTTTCTTGTTCTGGAGACCGTTGAGGATGGCAACCGAGATTTCGCTGATAAATTCGGCATCAAGCATGCGACGACGGTCATTTGCCGAAAACAGACCGGCATTGCTCCAGAATTCGAGGTCTGCAAGTTCTTCCATAAGCTTAATGAATGGACCCCAGTAGGTGGCGTGTCTTAGCTCTTGAGCGTTGAGTACTACTGTATTGCGATTGATCCGTTGAAAAATAGCTCTAAGCTCTTCATCGGGCATTTCCGGAAGAAGGCGAACAACAAAGTTGTATTCAAATAGTTTCTTTCGATCAGCAGAAGATAGATCGTCAAAAGCAAGCCCAGACCAATGAGGACTTTCTTCGTCAAGCTCAAATTCGCCGCTGACAAATGAGAGTACAGAACGGATGCGCTGTTGGCCATCGACAACCACGTGTGTTTGACTGCCGTTTGCATCTGTTAGTTCCTGCATGTAAAGCTCTGGAATTGGGTACTCAAGCAGAATTGTGTCGATAAGAGCGCTTTTCTGCCGATCGGACCATACAGGATTGCGCTGGAATGGAGCTTTAACGATGATTTCATTGGCTTCGAATGCTCTTTTGAACCAAATTACGGTTCTTTGTGTTGTGTTTAGGTAGCGTTGCATGTTGTCATCCAATAAGTGAGTTGCGCAGTGCCCTTATGGACTGCAGCTGATAGGCTCGGAGAGATTCATAGTCCGCATAGATGCGTAAATTGACGGAATGTCCTAGCGTTGGCGAAATTTCTTCCATTTTTGATGTTGCTTTTAACCACTGCAATCCGAAAGGCAAAACCCCTAGCAGACGGTCAGTAGCAATAGTCCCCCAATAGATGTAACGGTTAACGTGTTCATCCCAAGCTACTCGTGTTCGTTTATCCACCCGGAGACGCCGAACGTTGTTCATACGCAGATAGCGCCACCCTATAGCGAAGTGGTGCGGTGATATTACCGCCACATCAACATCAGATGTTTTATCGAACAGCCTAAAATTTTTCAATGGGTTCATGCTTGCGCCGGTGGCGGCGCTCCCTACGAATGTTATGCACGCTGGATCGACCTCGATCCTCTCCGCCAACATTCTTTTCCAAGCGACGATCAGCTTTCTGTCTCCGTCAAAAATTGCAGGAATGCGGTCGAAGAGATAGTTTTCGACCAAATTGGCGGGCGTATCGTTCCGTAGTGATTCTATGAGGGCTTCGCTTGTCATTGGTGAGATAGTTTAACGTTTGAGGTAAGCGTAGTTTCAATAGGTTTAAACTCAAAGACAAAATCCAGTTCTTCAGTTCTTCATCACTTCATTCTGTCCCTGTTTTTGCCCCTAAAATCACAAAAAAAAGGCCTCAAGCACAGCAAGAGGCCAATCCAAACCCTGATTCAAGCACAGCAGGAAACCGGGCTTCATGGTAGAAAGGAGTAACTACCACTGTCATTTTTTCTTGAGTCGGGATATATCATGCTTGCCAGAAACTGGTCCACCCAAATTACACATCAATGAATCAGTTTATCTTGTTGATCCTTCTTCTGAATATATACGCAATGACTTTCGATTAGTAGACGCCTGGTATGAACGGCTGGCCCAAACGAGAGGTGAATAGGATTCGTTCTGTAATACAGTAATACAGGACTTTTAGAACGACCTGTTGTTGCTGGTGGTAAAAGGAGGACTATCGGGTTTGTTCGTCGTTACGGAACGACTGCCAATGAAGCTCTTCTGAAAATGGCTATGCCTGGCTTCAAATACAATTTGAAGGAATTGCACTCAGACTTTCAGGTCAGTTGAGGAAGCCGTCAATGCTGGCGTGAAGGGGTAGAGATGGACCAGATAGAAATGCTTGTAGAGCAGGCGCACGGCCTGTTCGGCGAAACCTCAATATTTGAGGTATTTGATTTGCCGGGCCACCAGGAAATCATCCAAACGCTCACTGAATTCTACAGGCCGGTAGATGTTGGGAAGGTGGACCAGTATATTGCTATCATTAACCAGTTGAGAACATTGGCCAACGGTGCTTAATGTGAAACAGAAAAGCATTCTTGTTATCTACCACTCCCAAGGCGGCACTATGGAAATTATGGCGAATCAATTCGCATTGGGGGCAGCAAAAGAGACAGGAATAGAGGTCATCCTTAAAAAAGCTGGTGATGCCAATATTGCTGACCTGCTTGATTGCAATGCAATCGCCATCGGCTCTCCTGAATACTTCGGTACAATGGCAGGCATGATCAAAGACTTTGATCGAACTTTTGAAACTGCTCAGAAAAAAACCATTGACCTCCCCTTTGTTGTTTTCGTGTGTGCTGGAAATGACGGCAGAGGTGCCATTACTCAAATTGAACGAATCGCTACGGGGTACAAATGGAAAAAAATACTGGAGCACCTGAGAGTGGTGGGCACTCCTACTGAAAAAGACTTGGCCGGCTTGAGGAACTTGGGCAAACCTTGGCTGCTGGATTGGATTATGGCATTTTTTAATCTGATTACCCCCGAAACTCAGCTTGTTAAAAAAGTTCAGGGGTAGTCAATATCCCAGGGGTGCCATACTCCCTTACCTAAAAAAGGAGGGCAAAAAATTCGGTTCAATTTCAAAAAGGGTGCAGCTTGCCTAAATTCCTGAAAACATACAGCTCAGAAGAACCGGGAAAAGCTCTTTCAATTTGCAACGCCCAAAATGTGGCTGCAGTCACTTGGCTTTCGACCAATGTTTCTTGCGTGTCTCCAAATAAGATCAGGATTTTTTGAAGACATTGAAAAGTTTCTCTAAACCTGTTTTTTCTAAATCTGAGACTTTTTCAAGCTCTCCCGGATCAAACCAGACACCTTCGCATCCGGTGCATTGATCGATCATTACATTCTTGTATCCAATCTCAACAAGCTCCATGCCGCACTTTGGACATCGCATATAGTGTGCCTGTTGCAATTCGCGTCTCTGCTCTGCATTCAGATTTTTGGACTGTTCCGCCTTGAGTTTCTGCTTTTTCTCAAACTCTTTGCGAGCGAAGTACTCATCTTCCTGTGAAGTGGGTTTCGTCGGCATGGTTTTCTCCTGTTTCAATCGTTATCCGTTGGTTTGTGGTATTTTTTTGGTTGACTCATATACATGTAAATCTTGAACACCTGGTTGCCAATAGGTGTGACAAAGAAATAAAATATGGTAGGCGAAAACCTTTGGAGTCGGATGTGGATGGGGCGGAAATAATGAATCAGCCTGCCGATGGTTAACATCGACAGGCATCAGGTGAAAGAAAAAGGCATAGAGGCTATTTCCTTTTCTTTCTTCTGCTTACTCCGGCAAGCCCGGCAAGGCCGGTTGCTACGAGCAGAAGAGATGCTGTTGGTAACGATACTTGTACATATTAATAACTTCTTAATGCGTGAACACCGGTCCCCTTTTTACCTTCGAGCCCGCCCGAGGGTTACCTCAGAAATGTTATTCATCCCCCGGGGGATGCATCTGTTTTACAAAGGATACTGATCATTGATGCTACATCAAATATCAGCTGAAATCAAATCGACGCCGACTCATAGCCTGATTCGAGCAAAAGATACCTTCGGATGTAGTGGCTCAAGAAGAGCCACTACTTTTGGACGGCCATAGCCTATGATAACACACTGCAACATCAGCTTACCCAGAACCCCTGAGATCATGCCTTGGCGATCAGCCGTCGCAGGTCCTCGCTGTCGGGCTTGACGAGGGCTCTGACCCGTTCGGCGTTGACCTGGGCTACGATGATGTGGCCAACCTCGGTCTGAATGTTTCCATAGATATTCAGTTCCCGGATACCCGCGGCCAAATACTGGTTATCTTCGGTCGGGCTGACATAATGCACTGAGACGGCCTTGTAGCGGTGGATGAGGAAAAGGGTGTTCAAGGTCATCAACCGCTTCTGGCGAGTTTCCTGGCTGAAAGTATTCTGATCACGGATCGACAGAATGTTATTGAAGCGACGGTCCTGCAGGACGGCGAAGATGATGTTGGCCACCTTGGTGTCCTTGCCGTTGACGATCGAGAGTTCCAGGAGGTCGGAGCCGGCGATGTGTGGTCTGAGGGTGACGCGCAGCTTGGCGGTCAGGTTGTAGTGGGCGGACCACAGCTCGATCCACTCCTCGAGGCGACGCGGCGGAACCTCGGTTTCGACCAGGTGCTGGAACTGGGTGGAGCCTTTGCCCATCGCCTTGGTTGTGGCCGTCCCGCCGGTTGCGGCGAGAAGCCCGGCATCCGAGCGCGGTCCGCCGACATGGGTCTGCGGTGTCCGGTAAGGTGAGTCGATCAGGCGCAGCTTGCGCTGCAGGCGGGCCAGGGCAAGCATGCCGTCGTCCTTGAGGGCCGTGGCGAACTCTTCACCGGCAAGGCCGTCGACCTGATGACCGCCATAGGTGATGAAGTTGAAAACATAGCCGAGTTTGCCCAGTTCTTCGGGAAAACGACGCATCTCCTCCTCGCTCATGCCGGTTGTATCCCAGTTGAACGATGGCGACAGATTATAGGCCAGCATTTTGCCGGGATAGACGGCGTGGATCGACTCGGCGAAGATCCTGGCTTCATGCAGATTGGCTGTCTTGGTCTCCATCCACAGGATATCGGCAAAGGGTGCCGCGGCGAGCGATTTGGCGATGGCATAATCGATGCCGCCCTGGATCTGATAGTACCCTTCCGGCGTGCGGGCGGTGTCGCAGTTCCACATGATATTGAACCCCATCGAGCGGGCTTTGTCCCTGGCTTCGACAAAGGAGGCGGTTTCGACGAAGGTGAACCACTCATCGATGGTCATCGGCAGTTCGGCGCCTTCATCGACGTGAAAGGTCATGACGTCGGCGACGGCCTGTCCGTAGGTTTTGAGGCCGGCCTCCATTTGCCAGAGTTCAAGCAGCCGTGTCGATGCGCGGTCCAGAGCTTTGTTGATGTCGGCCGGAGAGCGACCGGCCATCCCCTTGATCGCGGCATCGATCTCCCTTGTCAGACCTGTCCGGTCGAGCCAGCGGTCGGCTTCGGCGTAGAGGTCGTCGGAGATTCGGTACATCAGATGTCCGTTGATCTCCTTGATGCCCTGAGCGAAGAACCGGCGCATGATCGCCAGGAACGCCGTTTTGTAATTGGGGAAGCCGGTGTTGGTCGCTCCCAGGATGAAACGCTGGTCGCGCTCGTCGCCCCTGCCGTCGAGGTAGGTGGCCGCCTCGGCATCGGTCCTCGCGACGATGATCCCCGGCACCTGCATGATATCGAGCTGCAGGCGGGCGGCATTGAGCCGTTTGATCTGCTCGTCCACCTGGACCAGTACTTTGCCGGCCTGGTGTCCGCATTTTTTCACACCCGGCTTCTGATCCTCGATATGGTAGCCCGGGACTCCGGCTTCGACGAAACGGCGGATAAGATTGCGGACGTGGGCATCGCCGCCATGGCCGGTGTCGGCATCGGCGATGATGAACGGCCGATAGTCGATTTCAGGGATCTCCGCTCGCTGGGTTTCCGTCATCTGCAGTCGCTGGTAGTGCTGGTTTTTGTCCGCAGCAAGGAGGGCCCTGACCAGCGGGGCAGCCTCCTCTGGCACCTGGCTCAGGGGGTAGCTTGCCAGATCGGGGCCGGGATCCTCGGTTATAGAGCCCTTGGCCGAGGTCGCCCAGCCGCCGAGGTAGATACCCTCGATACCGATACGCTTGATGGTGACGGCCTGGCCGGGAGAATAGGGGCCAAAAGTTGTTATCGACCTGCCGGCGGCAAACAGTTCGCGCAGGCGCGCATGAAAGGCCGCCGCGGTATCGCGGGCGACAGTGTACTCTATGTCGATCGTGCCGCGCTGTTCGACCACCTGCGCCGGCGTATGCAGACGGAGAATGTCGGCAAAGCGCTGGTCGGCGAACCATTGCTGCATATTTTCGAGCTCTTCCCTGTAGTTTTTCATCGTTTCCTCCACATTATTGGTAGCGGCCTTCGGCCGGTTTGAAGTCGAGATTCTCGGTGATGCGCATGCCTTCGTTGTTGAAGGCGTCCATATATATGCCGATACGATGCCGGGCCGTAGCCGGATCGTAGTTGTTCAGGTTGATGTTGAGCAGATCGATATACCAGGGGGCCTTGACCGGACCCTGGACATAGGCATCTACGATTGCCCGGGCAATGGGCAGGGTGGTGTCCTTTGAGTTGTCGTGGACATCGCGGTTGCCGGCGGCGAGAAGCTTGGCGTACTCCTCTTCCAGCAATCGGTTGAAGATTTCTTCCGTAAACGCCTCGCCCGATCTCAGGCCGGTTTCCGGATCGTCTTCGGTGAGAACCGCTCCCTTGTGGACCCACTCCCAGAGGATGGAGAGCCGGATCTCGCCTGTCGCCATGTCTTCCATAAGGTAGAGGACGTCGTCGTTGCCGAAAAAATCGGCGGGCTTGAGCGCCGCCGCCTGAAAACCCTGGCCGAAAGCGTTGCCGTACTGCAGCGCCACGCTCAGCAGGTTGCGGGCGCCGCGGACTGTTCGCGGGGCCGGCTCGAGCCGGGTCAGTTCCACTGCGTCCCGGGCGGTATAGGTGAGCGGCGGAAAGCTCCGGCCAAGCTGATTATCCTGGCCCGCTTCTTCCCAGACCGGCCTGATGATGTGGACCATCTTCCAGTGGGCGATCCATTTGCCGCTGGCCCCCTCCCGCTGTTCACGGACAGCGCCGGCCCTGGCTTTTTCCATGCCGCCGGCGACTCCCTCTCTGGAGCCGACCGGGATGTTCGGTTCCATGCCGCCTTGCCAGAGGGCGAAATTGCCATGAACATCGGCAGTGTTGACGGCACGCCGCACCCGATCCTCGTAGTGGCGCATGTAGCCATAGGTCATGACGATCGACTCGATGTTCGGATGGATGAAACCCGGATCCCAGCAGCAGGCGTCGGCGACGCTGTTGATATAATCCCAGCGGCCGGTGTTGAAGCCGACGAAATGTCGGCCGAGGGCGGCACGGATCTCCATCAGCTGGAAAGTCGCCTCGAGCTGTTCCACCAGGACGTAGACCTTGATGGTGCCAGGCCCGAGGTCCAGGTGCTCTTCAAGGGCGTTCAGCAGCCTGTTCCAGAAGGCGGCCTCCTCGGCGGTCTGAATCTTGGGCAGATAGAGGACGATCGAAGCATGGTCGGCAAGCAGCGCCCGGTAATTGCCCGCCACATAGAGCGTCGTGTCGACGATCGAGGCGGAGAGCGCCCGGTCGCCCACGCGAATGTGGCGGTCATCGAGGTGCAGTCCGCGGGGGCGGAAGATCCTGGTGGTGAAATCGAGCTGGCTGCGCCAGTCGGCGATGATCTCCCGGCCGAGGAAACCCCTGGCCCAGCCGTTCATTTCTCCGGCGACCTCACCTGCAACCCGTAAGAAGAGGGGGTCGCGGGCGAAGGCCAGCTTCAGGCTGCGCTGGTTTTCGAGCGACATGGTCCCGACCTGGCCAAGGGCATCTTCCCCGTCGAACATCCAGCCGTCGGCCCCGGAGAGCAGGGCGTGGGCGACGTTCCGCAGACTGGAAGCGATCGGGGCTCGAGGTTTGGCGGCCGGGCCTGTGCCCTGCAGCCACTGGCGCTGCAGATCATGGGGGATCTCCGAGCCGGCGAACTTGCCGTCGCGGGCATCCTGAACCCGGATATCCGTCCCCCGGATAATCGCTTCGGGCTTGAGGAAGCCGAGCGGTAATTTGTCGCGGCTCCGGTCTTGGCGACGCCGGATCCGCTCATTCATCAACTGCTTTTGCCCGGCGTCGAAATGTGCCATGGACGTCAGTGCGGCAAGGACTGCAGGAGTATAAACATCTGAATATTGCTGTGCCAGGTTGAATCTTATCTGCAGATCGGCGCCTGAAGAATGGGTATGGGTATTGCTCATCTGAGCCCTCCTCAAGGTGAAACAGCATTCGGCAGCGGGTTGATCGTATCTTGAAAGAAGTTTTACTTAAAGGAAACATGAATAATAATTAAACATGAAGAGCTGTTGTTTCAAGAGGATGTCAGGATAATCCCGGGCAATGCATGATGAAAAGCTGGAGATGACTGAGCGCAGGACTCCGCCACCATCGACTCGGCCGAATCTCGATCGAGTCGATGATCAGCTGCGTTTGGTCAGGCCTGGAGAAATGAGCAGGTGACTTTCCGGCAGTCAGTACTCTGGGTACTATTCTCTCTTGAACTTTGTCTCAAGCTGGGCCATGACACTTTTATAACCTTTGTTATACTCGAGCTCATGCGGAATAAGGGTGGCGGGATGAATGAAGCCCTGGGCCCTCATCATCTCCGATTTCTCGACGGCCAGCCGTCGGAAATAATCCCAGTCGCTTGTTTCGAACGCGTCTACCGATTGGCCCAGCTTGCCGCCCGTCATGCTGAACAGGCTGACCGAGACTATGGGGATACAGTAGTTGGCGGTTGAGGAGGTGTTTCTCTTCACCGGCATGAGAGGCATGTGGTGGCTCCCTCTGGTGTTGCCCGCCACGAAGTGGCAGTATTTGAACATCGCGCAGGCCTCTTCGGTTGCGGGGAAGTTTTTTTGCAGACGGATCAAGGCTGCCGGGTCGTCTTTGCCGACATAGGTCCCGGCAATATTGTTCAGCCGGTCGGTGGTCGCAGTCAGAATCGGCTCGCCGTCCCTGGTCCGGATCGATTCCACGACATATCGGCCCGGATACATCAGCGCCGCGGCTATGACAAAGATCTCTTCCGGAGTGTGAAGGGAAGCAGTCTTGCCGGTCTGCACATCCATGATTCTGAACTCGACCCCTTTGGTCAATGTGGGGTTGAGCAGTAAACCGGTATTCGCCGCCGGATCGCAGAATAAACGATAAAAAGGATGATTGAAGGCGCCCGGTTCGGTCTTGTCGGCCGTTATGAGGGCGACGGCCTCCGCCGGCCGCTCTTCGATTTCCATCTCGGCCACACCGGGCCCCATTCCTCTTACGTTCCCGGAAAATGCGGTGCTGAGAAGATCCTGACCGGCTCCATACATGCCTTCCGCCTTGGCAGTTTCCGTAGCCTGCATGAAGGCATCGAAGGCCAGCTTATGGATGATTTCATTGCCGACTCCATGGGTGTGGGTCATGAGAATATGGATATCATCCCCGGTATAGCCGATATAACGATCGATCAATAACCCGGAAGAAATCCCGCGTTCTTCAATGACCGTACCGACCACCTGCAACATCCTGCTGCTTGGACGAGTATGTCCGCCAATCGACCCGACATCCGCTTTGATTGCTGTTATGGTGATTTTCATGTGCTCCCTCCAGATATTGCGTGGTTTTTTATGCACTTAGAAGGCTTAAATTGTGATCGCATATGCCGGTATATGGCTTCTCATTCCCCTCGGTTCGAATTCGCTGAGAGAGCCTCATTGTGACAGTGCGATTCAATTTTAAGGTGCGTAAAAACGTTAGGTTTGTCAAGCCGCTGTCGATGAATATGCGAAAGGTTCACCGGGAAGATCCGACCTTGAACAAACTGCCGGAAGGATAATACCCCGGCTGGACTCTAGCTAATTTTTACATTCTGTCTTACCTATTTCCTAATAAGGCTCATTGGAAATGGCACTTTCCGCCAGGATGCAGAACATATCAGAACACATCAGCATTCAACCCGGGCGACAGGCGACAGATCAGCCTTGTTCGCAATTCCCCCCACTCTGGGAGAAACGTCCATGACCCCTGCAACCCCCCGGGAATACAGTAACTGTGAACAGTGAACAACTTTTAGCGGACCGGGTCCGCAAATTGTACGACCATGCCCTCTTCGGTGTGACTGCAACATTTGTCAACGGATCTATCCTTGCCTTTGTCTTATGGGGGCAGGTACAGGCACCCGAGTTGAGGGCGTGGCTGGCAGGCGTATTCCTCGTATGTATCATTCGTCTTTCGATTACAATCAGTTACCGCAGGGCTGCCCCGTCCTCTCTCGATGCGCCCAAATGGAAAAACCGCTTTTTGGCTTCGCTCTTTCTTTCCGGCGTGCTGTGGGGCACCCCGGCCATATTTCTTTTTCCGTCATCTTCCATCGGGCATCAGGTTTTTATCGCGTTTGTCACCGGCGGGATGGTGGCCGGTGCGGTCGGCTCATTTACTCCGGTCTTGTCTGCATTCTTTCTCTTCAGCGTGCCCGCCTTGCTGCCGATCGTGATCCGTTTTTCCCTGATCGACAGCGAAATCCACATGTCGATGGCTTTCATGACCCTGCTCTTTTTTCTGATCATGTCGCTGACGGCCTTGCGTACTCATAAAGACTACCTGCGGTTGTTGGCCTTGCGATATGAAAACCGCGAACTGGTGGATGAACTGCAGCAGGAGATTATTCAGCGCAAACAGGCCGAGCAGGACCTGCGGCAGAAGAACCAGCAGATCGAAATGATCGTGGAGGTACGCACCGCGGAACTGGAAAAGGCCGTGGCGCAGCTTCGTGACGAAGTTGCGGCACGCAAACTGGTTGAAGAGCAGCTTCAGATTCTCAATGAAGAACTGGAACAAAGAGTTGAGCGGCGGACCCGCGAGCTTCAGGAAACCCAATTGCACTATCTGCATACCGAAAAGCTCTCGGCAATCGGCAAGTTGTCCGCCTCCATCGCCCATGAATTCAATAATCCGCTGCAGAGCGTCATGACCATACTGAAGGGCATGAAAAAGACAGCGGCACTGGAGGAGGATGACGGCGAGATGCTCGACCTGGCCATTGGCGAAAGTGAAAGGATGAAAAATTTGATCCGCAGTCTGCATGAATTCAACCGGCCGTCGCCGGGCAAGAAAGTAGCGATGGATGTGCATAAGTCCATTAACTCCCTGCTGCTGCTGAGCAAGAGCGATTTCATGCGGAAACGGATAGTCACGGTACTCATTTTTGCCGAAAAGCTGCCGCAGATCCTGGCGATTCCGGACCAGATCAAACAGCTCCTGATAAACCTGCTGGCCAACGCAGCGGACGCCTGCCCCGACGGCGGGCAGATAACTATCAGTACGTGGCAGGAAGAAAAAAGAGTGGCCGTGGCCATTCAGGACAACGGTATCGGTATAGAGCCTGAAAAAATGGGTCTGATCTTTCAGCCGTTCTACACGACGAAGCCGGCGGTCAAAGGCACAGGCCTGGGGTTATCGGTCTGCCACGGTATCGTCCAACAGCATCAGGGAGAGATTCGTGTTGAGAGCCAGCCGGGAAAAGGCACAACCTTCACCGTCCTGCTGCCTGTCAATGGAGAATGAGAGTCAACTTGTAAAATCTTGTTTGAGATATAAACTATGCCGACCGCAATCAAAATGTTTGGCATCCTTGTTCTTATCTATGGAGGGCTTTTACTGATGTTGGTGAGCTGCCAGCGAAAAATGATCTATTTCCCGAGCTATGGCTCGGAAGAGCGTCTGCTGAAAGAGGCGCACGGCAAAGGACTGTCGGCCTGGAGGAATGCGGACCGCGAACTTATCGGCTGGAAGGCATCCCCACCGGAAAATGGCAGCGGCGGGAATGCGGTCGTGGTTTTTCACGGCAATGCCGGGCATGCCTTGCACCGCGACTATTTTGTCGATGGGTTTCTGGCTTTGGACGATACAACGCCCTGGACCATACATGTCTTTGAATACCCCGGCTATGGCGCAAGACAGGGCGAACCTTCGGAAGAACGGTTCAAGACAAGCGCAGGCGAGGCGGTGGCAAGTCTTTTCAGCGAGAACTATGACCGGCTGTTTCTGGTGGGCGAGTCTCTCGGCACCGGTGTGGCCACCCACCTGGCGGCCCGATTTCCCGAACGTGTCGACGGCCTCCTGCTGATTACCCCTTTCACCAGTCTTGTCGATGTCGGCAGGACGTATTATCCCTTTCTTCCGGTCGGAATGCTTCTGCAGGAACGCTACGATAATCTCGTACCGCTCGAAGGTTACGGCGGGCCGGTGGCATTTCTCATCGCCGGAGCCGATGAAATTATCCCTGCCTCCCTCGGTCGCCAACTGTACGAAGCCTATTCGGGTCCCAAGCGGATCTGGGTCCAGGAAGGCCGCGGCCATAACACCCTCGATTACCATCCACGGGCGAACTGGTGGAAGGAAGTGGTGGGTTTTCTCCACAATCCGGGCAAGGAACGGTGAGCCTGTGATGCAAATGACTGCCCCCATTGTGCAACTCATCGACCGCGTTGTGATCCGGATGGCCCGGTTGCACCTGGAGAAGCGGATTGAAGGGACAAGCCTCCCGGCGAAGACGTCGGCGCTTCCTGCGGAGTCCGATTTTTTTGGTGCCGAGGTTGGGCCGCCCTGGAGTATGGATTTTTCAGGATCGCATGACTTTTCCTGCGACTCGCCAATGCAGGGGGTGGCCCCTGAATGCCGCCGTATTCACGGCAAATTCTATCGCTGCGGCGAGCACTGGCGGAAGCGGCCTGTGGTAATCATGCTGCACGGCTGGAATGGGGAAAACTGCTACAGGTTCCTGTTTCCGTTGCTTGCTCAACTCTGCCGTCGAAGCGGGATCAGCCTGCTCTCCTTTCAGCTTCCGTGCCACGGCCGGCGGCGGGCATCCTTCGGGCCCGGTAACGATTATATTTCTCCGGATTTGTCTGCCATGGTTATGTCGACCCGTCAGGCCATCGCCGATGCGCAGGCCCTGATCGGATGGCTGAAGCAGGAGGGCTGCGGTCCGATCGGTATCTGGGGGATTTCGCTCGGGGCCTGGCTGGCGGGATTGCTCGCCTGCAATGATGACAGGTTGTCGTTTGCGGTGTTGATGACGCCTATCGTCCGCATGGGCTGTGCAATAGAAGAACTTGAATTCTGCGCCCCTATTCGGCGGAGTCTCGCCGGCGGGGAGGTGCCTTTCCGAGGATTGGATCTCACCGGTCATCGTCTGCTGCTGGACCGGCAAAACCTGCTGCTGGTGGAAGGGCGCCACGACCTATTCGCTCCTCGGCCATTGGTGGAGGAACTCTGGGAGGCATGGGGGCGTCCTCCGATCGAGCGATTTCACCATGGCCATATAAGCATGATGTTTTCCCTGCAGGCCATGGTGCGGGTGCTTCGGTTTGTCCGGGATCGGGCATTAAAGAATAATTGAGGGAGCGACAGCCGCCGTTCTCAGGTTTCATCTCGATTCGCCCTCCTCAATTTGCGAGTGTCCTCCCAGTCAGGGCAGTTGTCCTGTAACCGTTTTGACCAATCTTCCAGGCTGCAGAATCTCTTCGGCATCTATCTGGTTCAAGCGGGCCAGTTCCTCAAGAGGAATCGCCGTCTTGTGTCGGGCATGGAGCTCTTTCAGGGAAGTGGCCGATTCGGCCGTGATGATCTTCAGGCGCAAAGGTTCTATGTCGAGATACCTGTTATCGGTCAATCTTTCGAAGCTGTTCGCGGTATTCCTTATTTCGCGGTCATATTGACTCCAGGCCCGCAGCGGGCTGTAGCCAAAAAGCTGGTAGAGATGTCCGCCGTGGAGGATGAAGGTGGCAAGTCCCTGAACTTCTCCACGGTTAGTCCGGGCACGGAACTCGCCGCTGGCCGCCGGCAAGCCGTTGATTGGTGCATTGGACGAAGACAAGCCATTGATGTCTGTTTGCCCGAAGAAGGATTGAAGAGCTCCCACCGGGTCCTTATCTTTACCGAAAGTGAGCTGGAAGGCGGCATCTTTTCCCGGGCTCATCCCCAGCACTGCGCCTCGTCGGTTGACGACCTCCCATTCTGCAGGGAATCCGAGCTGGAAGGCCATATCGGGATGGTAGAACATGGCTTCCCTGACAATCCCTTCCCGGGGGTTGGGGCCGTAGACCATGCCGTCCAGCCGCTGCAGGTAGGATTCCCTCTCCACCGGCTGGAAATCCCGATGTTCCAGCCCGGCGATCTGGCCGGCGATGAAATCCATGCGATTTTCCGGATGAGGGTGAGTAGAGGCCCATTGAGGAAGCGCTCCTTCTTTCCCGGTATCGGATATGCGTCCGAGCATCGCCATGACGTTCATGAGTTCCTTCGGGTCTTCATTGACGTTCTGCATATAGCGTACCCCGAGCCTGTCCGCCTCGGTCTCGTCGTCCCGGCTGAACTTCAGGAAAAGGAGCTTCATCCCCTGGCCAAGCATGGAAGAGAACTCCTGCAGTTCGGGGACTGCAATCGTGGCTACGCCGAGCCCGAGCTGGGTCACCATGGCCTTGCTCAGGCGAATGACCGAATGTTTTGCCGTAACATGGGCAATTTCATGACCAAGCACGCCAGCCAGCTGAGCTTCGTTATCGAAATGGGACAGAATGCCTCGAGTGAGGTAGATGTATCCCCCGGGCAGGGCAAAGGCGTTGACCACCTCATCGTCCACGACCTGAAAGGTCCAGGGCAGCTCGGGACGCTCTGTGGTCGCCGCAATCCTCGAGCCGAGTTCCTGTACGTAATTCTGCAGGCTTTCGTCCTCGTACAGTCCCATGGTGGTAATGATATCCTCGTTGGAGGTCTCGCCCATTTCGATTTCCTGCCGTTCACCGATGAGGCTCAGATGCCGTTCGCCGGTGGCATCGATAGTCTGGCAGGCCACGAGAGGCAGGCAGAGCATGGTCAGCAGCAGGCAGGCCAGACGAGAGGGAGATGGCTTGCCGATAATCACCGTCAGTATCCGGATCGAACTGAATTGTGTCTTTTCCATAGTTATCGTTTCCCGCAGGGAATTTTTGGCAGATGGTTATTCTGGAGGATCATTTCCTATAACCTAACGATTAAACGGCACCGAGGCAAATTTTTTCATGAGTATGGCTGGCGGCACGTTTGAGTACAGCACAACCTTTGTTCATTGTTTTAATTTTATTTCAAGTCGGTGAGGTTGCCTTTCAATCTTTAGAATCACATTATTAAGGTAGAACATCTTGTCTTCTAGAGGAATACCTCAATCCTTTTACCTTGCATGTGCAGGGGCAGTGAAGAATAATGAACAACGGTATGAAAATACTTGTCGTCGAGGATAATTATCCGGATGCCTGCTTTATTGAAGAGCTGCTGACCGCAGCCGTTGAACCAGGTTTTGTTGTCAGGAATGCCAGGCTGCTTTCCGAAGGACTTGCGCTGCTCGGCAGAGAGCATTTCGATCTTGTCCTGCTCGATCTCGATCTTCCCGACAGCCGGGGGATAAGTACCGCCAAAGATCTGCGCCGGCAGTTTCCGGCAATTCCGATTATCATTCTTACCGGCCTCGCCGATGAAGAACTCGCCTTCAAGTCACTGCAAATGGATATGCAGGACTACCTGATAAAAGGGCAGATCAGCAGAGATCTCCTGGTGCGCTCCATACGGTATGCTCTGGAACGGAAGCGCGCGATGGAGACATTGCGCGAGAAAGAGGAGTGGTACAGAACGCTGTTCGACTCGATTGACGAGGGCTATTTCGTGATCGAGATGCATATCGAGCCTGACCATTTGCTCGATTTTCGCGTCATTGAAGCCAACAAAGCATTCGAAAAGCAGTCAACACTCGTAGGCGCGAAGGGGAAATGGGTGCGAGAGCTTCGACCCAATCTTGAAGAGAGCTGGTATGAGATTTACCGCGATGTGGCGCTTACCGGCAAGTCGATACGGTTTGAGCACTTCAGCAGGGCCTTGGAAGACCGCTGGTTCACGGTGTATGCTTTCCGTATAGGTGCCCCGGAGCAGCGGCGGGTGGCAATTCTCTTCAACGATATCACCGCACGCAGGCAGGTTGAAGAACAGCTTCGGACTCTGAATGAAGAGCTGGAACGAAGAGTCGAAAGACGGACCCGCGAGCTTCAGGAAACCCAATCGCAATACCTGCACGCGGAAAAGCTCTCGGCAATCGGCAAGCTGTCCGCCTCGATTGCCCATGAATTCAATAACCCCCTGCAGGGCGTCATGACCATACTCCAGGGTTTGAGTAAAAGGTTGAAACTGGAACAAGAGGATAAAGCGCTGCTGGACCTGGCTGTCAGCGAAAGTTTCAGGATGAAGAATTTGATTCGCAGTCTCCAGGATTTCAACCGGCCTTCTTCGGGCAAGAAAGTTTTTATAGATGTGCATGCGGTCATCGATTCCTTGCTGTTGTTCTGCAAAAGCGATTTCAAACGCAAAAGGATTGCAACGGTTTTGAACTATGCCGAGAGGTTGCCGCAGATCCTGGCGATTCCGGACCAGATCAAGCAGGTCTTTTTAAATCTGTTGAACAATGCCGCGGATGCCTGCCAGGAAGATGGCGGGGTGATCACCATAACCACCTGCCATGAAGAAAAAACAGTCGCAGTTGCAATTCAGGATAACGGCGTGGGTATTCAGCCTGATAAAATGGATCTGATCTTTCAGCCGTTCTACACCACCAAACCTGAAATCAAAGGCACCGGTCTGGGGCTGTCGATCTGCCATGGCATCGTCCAAAACCATCAGGGAGAGATTCGTGTCGAGAGCCGGCCGGGCAAGGGCTCGACTTTCACCGTTCTGCTGCCTGTCTACTCACCATTGGAAAAAAAACGGGCACACGGAGAATCCGCACCTGCCGGGTAACACCGACAATGCTTATTTTGTATGCTCCGGGAGAAAAGGGAAAAGCAAAAAACTGAAACCGGCTCCCCCACAGGGATGTCAAAATGAACAAATCCGCACAAATCTTCATAGGAGTAACGGCTGTCGTCGTTGTCATACTCACAGCATTGATTTACTCGAAAACCCCTCTGCCCGGTGAAGTCGAAAAAACAAGACAACCTGAAAAAGCGACTTTAGCTTATGTCACAACGACACCTGCGGTCCTGGCCGGAATAGCGCTGCACCAGGGCTACTACCGGCAGGAGGGATTGGAAATCACCGCGAGGCCACACACCTTCGGCAAAGCCGCCCTTGAAGACATGCTGGAGGGCAGTGCCGATTTTGCGACCGCGGCCGAATCTTCAATCATGATGGCAATCATGAAAGGCGAATCGATTTCCATACTTGCGACTATCCAGACATCCAATAGATGCAATGCTATTGTCGCCCGGATAGATTCGGGAATTCTTCGGCCTGAAGACCTGAAGGGGAAGAAGATAGCAACCACACCAGGTGCTCCCCCGGATTTTTTTATGGATGCTTATTTATCAAGGCATGGAATCGCAAGGGAGGAGTATGAAAGGGTCGATCTCGAGCCCGAGAGCCTGCAGGATGCTCTTGTCAGCGGCCAGGTCGACGCTGTCTCGGTCTGTCAGCCATTCCTGATCCAGATGGAGAAAAAACTTGGTGATCGGGTCGTCTCATTTTATGACGAAAATATATACACATGGACCTTCAACGTGGTTGCCAAACAGGAGTTCGTTCGCAATAATCCGGAAAAGGCGAAAAAACTGCTGCGAGCTCTCGTCCTGGCCGAGGAGTTCGTCAAAGAGGATCCGGACGAGGCGCAGAAAATAGTCGCCGATAACAGCGGCATGGATCCAAGCCTGGTCGGCGAGATCTGGCCGAACATGAAATTCAACGTCACGCTCAATCAATTCCTGGTGCTCGCGCTGGAGGACGAATCGCGATGGGCGATCGACAGCGGGATCATCGCAAAAAAAAAGATTCCGAATTTTCTCGATTACATCTACTTCGACGGCCTGGAAGCAGTCAAACCCAAGGCGGTAAGGATGCTCAGGTAAAGGAAAAGCAGGCTTATGCGGATCAAAAAGGGATTGCACATTAACGCCGGCATTTCGGCAGTTGTGGCGGTCTTTATCTCCCTCCTGCTGTTTCTGGGGATGTCCCGTATCGACCGCACCTTCCAGGAGTTGGATGCAGTCAACAGTATACTCAGCAGCTTGTACGAGAGAAATGCCCTGAAGAGCGACTACATGATGACAGGCAGTCAGAGGGCAAGGGTGCAGTGGTTTGCCGAGAATGAAGAGACCGACAAGCTCCTCAAGTCAGCCTTGAAAATGTTTAAAGATGCCGAGGATAAAAAAAACCTCGAAGAAATGATCAAAAACAACAGGGCATATACGATACTCTTCATCGATATTGTCGAAAACCGGGACAAGGGCTTTGGCGAATTCTCCCGTCAGGTCGAGAACAGACTGCTCACCCAGGTCAATATAAAGATATATGACAATGTCTTGAACATCCATGCGTTGCTTGAAGCCGCCAGACAGCGCCTGTTTGTCGAGTTGGGGATGACCGGATGGGGTATTGCTCTTTTTATTATTGTCGCAGCCTCAATGGCGGCGATCAGTTCATGGACCATGGGCCGGACCATTGCCAGACGTATCGAACGGCTCAGGCGGGGCGCGGCGGTCATTGGCGAAGGCAATCTCGATTACCGGATCGGCGCTAAAGGCGATGATGAATTTGCCGAGCTCTCGGTGGCCTTCGATGCAATGACCGAAAAACTGGATCTTTCCTACCGAGAACTTGAAAACGAAATCGAGGAGCGCAAGAAGGCCGAGAAAGCCCTGCGCCGGGCTGTGGATCGTTACCAGCGGCAAGTCAGGCTCTTCGAGGTGATCACCTCCACCACGCCCGACTTTGTCTACCTCTTCGATCTGCAAGGCCGTTTTCTCTATGCAAACCGCCGGCTGCTGGAGGTCTGGGGTATGAAACTTCCGGAGATAGTCGGCAAGACTCCACGCGAGCTCGGTTATGAGCAGTGGCATCATGACATGCACCTTCGCGAGATCGGGCAGGTGATCGAGACCAGACTCCCGATCAAGGGAGAAGTGCCTTTTAAAGCCCCGCTCACCGGGTATTTTGGCGTTTACGAGTACATTTTTGCCCCGGTAATCGGCCCCGATGGCGAGGTAGAGCTCATCGCCGGGACGACTCGTGACGTCACCGACCGAAAGCATGCGGAAGAGGAGCGCGAAAGGCTGATTGCCGAACTGGAAGCAGCCAATAAAGACCTCGAAGGTTTTACCTACTCCGTCTCCCATGATCTGAGAGCCCCCATCCGCCACATGAGCAGCTTTGCCCAGTTGCTTGAAAAAGAGGCATGGCCGGCTCTCAGCGAGCAGTGCCGCACCTACCTTGCCACGGTGCTGAAGGCCTCCCGCAAGATGGGCACACTGGTGGATGAGCTGTTGGAGTTTTCCCGGATGGGACGCATGGAGATGAAGGAAGGCCCGGTTGACCTCAATAGTATTGTCAGAGAAACCCTGGAGATCCTTAACGTCGAGATAAAGGACAGAAATATCCAATGGAGGATATCCGACCTGCCTCTTGTCCGGGGAGATGCCGCGATGCTGCAGCTCGTCTTCTTGAACCTGATCGGCAATGCCCTGAAGTTCACGCGGAGCCGTTCTCCTGCCGTCATACAGCTCGGACATAAGGAAGAGTTGACGGAGCATGTTATTTTTGTAAGGGACAATGGTATCGGTCTGGATATGCAGCACGGTAAATTTATTCTAACCCTCAAGCTGCGGAAGAACTATGGGTATTGCCAGATATTCTCAGATAATCGAAAACCATGCGCGGAGAAAAACTGAGCTGCCGCATTTTTTGAGCTACATTGCGTATACCCTTG